>WNFG01001642.1_pt1 | contig 19101 bp, 16 predicted proteins | sample 5400431 | NCBI WGS metagenome assembly WNFG01 (sample SAMN13153346, study PRJNA577476) | soil metagenome | isolation source: 120 cm saprolite under Douglas fir tree site 2 hole 3 replicate 2 | place: USA:California | collected 2015-04-18 | reverse complement strand
CGCCTCCATGGCCCGCTTCGCGAAGACCCGCAGGAGATGCTGCTTGTACTCGACCGAGCCCTGGAGATCCGCCTGCACGTCGACACCCTCGGCGGCCTTCTCGGCCGCGGCCTGGATCGAGGCGGCGTCGGCGGCCTTGCCGGCGATGGCGGCTTCGACGCCCTTGGCGCGGATCGCCTTCGTGCCGGCGCCCGTGAGGCCGATGCTGGCCTTGCCGATCTTCCCCCCGTCCATGGTCAGCACGGCGGCCACGCCAACCACGGCGAAGCGCGAGGCAGGATGGGGGAACTTCATGTAGGCCGACTTCTCGTTGGCCGCGGCCGTGGGCACTCGGATTTCCGTGAGAATCTCGTCATCTGCAAGTGCGGTGGTCAGGAGACCGGATTTCCGTGAGAATCTCGTCATCTGCAAGTGCGGTGGTCAGGAGACCCTTGAAGAAGTCGTCGACCTTGATCGTACGCTTGCCCTTGGGCCCTTCGGCCACCATCTCGGCCCCCAGCGCGATGACGGCGGCCGGCCAGTCGGCGGCGGGATCGGCATGGGCCAGGCTGCCGCCAAGCGTGCCCATGTTGCGCACCATCGGATCGCCGACATGGCCGGCGACCTCGGGCATGAGCGGGCACTTGCCCTTCAGCACGGCCGAGGACTCGATGGCGTAGTGCGTGGTCAGGGCCCCGATGACCAAGGTCCCGCCCTCCTCCTTGACGCCCGACAGCGAAGAGATCTTGCCGATGTCGATGACGTGCTTGGGCTGGGCGAGGCGCAGCTTCATGGCGGGCAAGAGACTGTGGCCGCCCGCCAGCACCTTGGCGTCGTCCTTGTGCTTGGCGAGAAGGTCGAGAGCCTCCTTGACCGAGCCGGCCTTGTGGTACTCGAACTGGGCTGGATACATGAGTGTCTCCCTTACTTCTTCGATTTGGCGGCCTGGATGGTCTTCCAGACCCGCTCGGCCGTGAGGGGCATGGCGTCGATATGGTCCACGCCAAGGCCCGAGAGCGCATCGACGACGGCATTCATGACGGCGGGAGTGGAGGCGATGGTTCCCGTCTCCCCCGCTCCCTTGACGCCGAGTGGATTGACCGGCGTCGGCGTCTCCGTGCGGCCCGTCTCGTACATGGTCAGCATTTCCGCCCTGGGCAGCGCATAGTCCATCAAGCTGCCCGTGACGAGCTGCCCCGATTCCTCGTCGTAGACGGCGCCCTCCCACAGGGCCTGCGCGACACCTTGCGCGATGCCCCCGTGGACCATCCCGTCGACGATCATGGGATTGATCACGTTGCCGACGTCGTCCACCGCGAGATAGCGAAGGATCTTCACGTGGCCGGTGTCCTGATCCACCTCGACCACGCAGGCATGCGCGCCGAAAGGGAAGCAGAAGTTGGACGGATCGTAGAAGCTCGTCGCCTCGAGGCCCGGCTCGAGGCCATCGGGATACTTGTGAGGCACGTAGGCGGTGAGGGCGACCTGGCCGAAGGGGATCTTCTTGTCGGGCGAGCCTTTCACCACGAACTCGCCTGCGACATATTCCATGTCCTTGGCGTTGGCCTCGAGCAGATGCGCGGCGATCAGCTTGCCCTTCTCCTTGATCTTGTCCATGGACATGACGAGGGCGGTGCCGCCCACGGAGGCCGAGCGGCTGCCGTAGGTGCCCATGCCGAAGGGCACGATCCCCGTGTCGCCGTGGACGACCTCCACGTCGTCCATCGGGATGCCGAGGTGGTCGCCCACGAGCTGGGCGAATGTCGTCTCGTGGCCCTGGCCATGTGAGTGCGAGCCGGTGAACACCGTCACCTTGCCCGTCGGGTGCACGCGCACCGTGCCGGATTCCCAGAGCCCGGCCTGGGCGCCGAGCGAGCCCACCACCTTGGAGGGCGCGATGCTGCAGGCCTCGATGTAGGTCGAGAAGCCGACGCCGAGGAGCTTGCCGCTCGATCGGCCGACCTGCTGGTCGCTGCGGAACTTCTTGTAGTCGAGCATGCCGAGCAGCTTGTCGAAGGCGGCGGCGTAGTTGCCGCTGTCATAGGTCAGCGCGACCTTGGTCTGGTAGCCCGAGTCGAACTTCGGGATGAAGTTCTTCTTGCGCAGCTCCGCGGGGTCCATCTTGAGGGCCGCCGCGCCCGCGTCCACGATGCGCTCGATGAGGTACGCGGCCTCCGGCCGTCCCGCGCCGCGATAGGCGTCGACCGGCGTCGTGTTGGTGAAGACGCCTGTGACCTCGCAGTGGATGGCGCCCATCTCGTAGACGCCGTTCAACAGGGTGCCATACAGATATGTCGGCACGGCGGGGGCGAAGGTCGACAGGTACGAGCCCAGGTTGGCCGTGGTCTTCACGCGCAGCCCCAGGATCTTGCCTTCCTTGGACAGGGCCAGCTCCGCGTCCGTCACGTGATCGCGGCCGTGGCAGTCGGTCTGGAAGCTCTCGCGCCGGTTGGCCGTCCAGCGGATGGGCCGCTTGATCTGCTTGGTCGCCCACGTGCAGACCGTCTCCTCGTTGTAGAGGAAGATCTTGGAGCCGAACCCGCCGCCCACGTCGGGGGCGATGACGCGCACTTTGTGCTCGGGGATCCCGAGGACGAAGGCGGTCATGAGGAGCCGGTGGACGTGAGGATTCTGCGAGGTGACCCAGAGCGTCCAGTCCCCGGTGGCGTCCTCGTAGCGCGCCACGCAGGCGCGCGGCTCGAGGGCGTTGGCAACCAGACGCTGATTGACGATGCGCTTCTTGACGGTGACGGCCGCCGACTTGAAAGCCGCCTCGGTGGCCGCGGCGTCGCCGATCTGCCAGCGGAAGGCGACGTTGTCGGGCGCCACCGCGTGGATGGCGGGAGCGCCCTTGGCCGCCGCCTTGTCGGTGCGGGTGACCGAGGGCTTGACGTCCCAGTCGACGGCGACCAGCTCGGCCGCGTCCAGCGCCGCCGTCTGGCTCTCCGCGATGACGATGGCCACGGGGTCGCCGACGTAGCGCACGGCATCGCTGGCCAGCGGCATGTGCGGCGGGACCTTGAGATCAGGCAGGAGCCAGCCGCATGGGAGCGAGTTGACGCCCGTCATGTCCTTGCCCGTGAACACGGCGACCACGCCCGGATGCTTCAGAGCCTTCGAGGTGTCGATCTTCTTGATCCCCGCGAAGGCGTGCGGGCTCCGCACGAAGGCGGCGTAGGTCATCCCGGGCAGCGTGAGGTCGTCCGTGTAGTGGCCCTTGCCCGTGATGAAGCGGGGGTCCTCGCGCCGCTTGATGCTCGCGCCCAGCAGCTTTGCGGTGGCCATGATGTCCCCCTACTTCGCCGGCATCTTCTCGGCGGCGTACTGAATGGCCTTCACGATGTTGTGGTAGCCGGTGCAGCGGCAGAGATTGCCATCGAGCTGGTGCCGGATCTGCTCTTCGGTCGGCTTGGGATAGCGCTGGAGGAGCTGCGCGGCCGACATGATCATGCCCGGCGTGCAGAAGCCGCACTGCAGCCCGTGCTTCTCCCAGAAGGCGTCCTGGATCGGGTGCAGCTTGCCGTCCTTGGCCATGCCTTCGATCGTGGCGATCTGCGCGCCGTCGGCCTGGACGGCCAGCATGGTGCAGGACTTCACGGCCTGGCCATTCAGGTGGATGGTGCAGGCGCCGCACTGGCTCGTGTCGCAGCCCACGTGCGTGCCCGTGAGCCCGGCCAGCTCGCGGATGAAATGCACGAGGAGGAGCCGGGGCTCGACGTCATGAGAGTGAGCGACGCCATTGATGGTCATGGACGTTTTCACTGCGCGTACCTCCTCAGAGGGCTGGATGCAGATTGGGTCACTGCCGCCTCGTCATCGAGGGGTCCGAGGCCGGCAAAGCGCTCAAACCATATTCCTGGGGACTGGGGATGTCAAGCCTAGCTCTGCCGTTAGAGCCGCCGCAGGCGCTCCGCGTCCTCGAGCGCTGCGCAGACTGGCGCCCACCCGAGGAAGGTATCTCGCAAGGCAGGCTCGGGAGCCCTCTCTGCTACCGAGCGGATGGTGTCGGCCGCCAGCACGGCTACAACGGGGGCTTCGCCGCCCTTGGCGCGAGCGGTTCTGTCGCCCTCCCCTCGCGACGCCAGGACCTGGGCCAGGGCGTGGGCCGACTGCCAAAGGAGATTGGGATATTCGATGCGACGCGCGATCGCGAGCGCCCCGCGAAGATCGGCCTCCGCGCGGGCCCAATCGCGACCCGTCAGGGCGATCCGGCCCCGCAGCAGCTGAGCTTTCCCGAGGTACTTGAGGGAGCCCGTCTCGCGCGCCGTCACCATGGCCTTCTCCACCTGCACCACCGCCTTCTCGGGCTCGCCCCGCGCTATCAGCACCTCGGCGAGGTACGCGGCGAGATGCATGCCCCAGCGCCAGCGATGAGCACCGAAGGCGGACTTTTCCACTCGTACCAGGCTGTCTTCCAGCACGGCCAGCGCTTTCTCGCTCTCATCCAGATGAAAGTGATCGTAGGCGATATTGATGAGCGCGCTGACCTCCACGTTTGGGTTCTTGATGCTGAGTCCCAACGCCTGGCTCTCGAGGTTGAGCTCGGCCGCCCGTCGGAAATCGCCCAGCTCCTGGTAGAGCCATCCGAGCGAGTTGGTGAGACGGCCCACCAGAAACGCCGCCTCGCGCTCCCGCGCCTTGGCGAGGCCCTCCGTGATGACGGCGAGACCTTGAGCGTGCTCGCCCAGTCCGACCAGGGCGAGACAGCGGAACGCGAGCCCGATGAGCTCGGAGAGGCCGTCGTGGTTCTCGCGGGCTGTTTCCTCCGCCCGCTGGCAGAGCGGGATGGCCTTGCGGAACTCCGCTCGCCACTCCGCATGGGCCCCCAGCCAGGTCAGGTCCTGCGCCATGGCATCCTTGAAGCCGTGGGCCTCGCTGATCCGAAGCGACTCCTGGAGCTTCTCGTCCCCGCTTACGAGATCGCCTTCCATCTGGTCGACGAGCCCAAGGTAAGACAGGCTCTTGGCCACCGCCTCTTCGTCGCCGATCTCGCGGCCGATGTGGAGCGCCTCTTCGGCGAAGGCTTTTGCATGGGGGACGTTCTCGGAGGAAAACGTCAGCCAGTGGGCCAGCGAGAGGTCCACGAGCGCCTGGGCTTCGGCAAAGCGGTCACCCGCTTGGCGAGCCATCGCGAGCATCGGCTGGAGCTCGGCGACGGCCTCTCTCATGCGTCCCGTAAGCCGCCAGACCTGCCCGCGCCGCTGGTAGATCTCCATGATTCTGCGCGGCTCCAGCGGTGGCCGGACGCGTCCGGCGATCTCAAGGGCTTTGGCATAGAATTCGAGGGCGGTCTGGTTGGCGAAGGCATCCTTGGCTCGATTCCCTGAGCGTACGAGGTATTCGAACGCCTTTGCCCACTCGTCCCCGTTGACGAAGTGGTGGGCCAGCTCCTCGTAGTGCTCGGCCAGCCGGTCGGGGTAAAGCTCCTCGATCGCGCCGCCCACCGCCCTGTGGAGCTCCCGCCGGCGCTCCTTCAAGAGACTATTATAGGCCACGTCCTGGATCACCGCGTGCTTGAAGATGTACGCAGGCTCGGGCAAGAGTCCCTGCTCGTAGATGATCTCGAGCGCCTTGAGCTCCTGGAGCAGCCCCTCAAGCCTGCCCGCGAGCCCAGTGATCCGCTCCAGCAGTCGCTGGACGAACTGTCTGCCGATGACCGATGCGAGTTGGACTGTGCGCTTCCCGTCCTCCCCCAACCGGTCGAGTCGCGCCATGATGATGCCCTGGATGGTATCCGGCACGCTTACCTCGCCCATGCCCTTGATCATCCGGAGGCCGCCGTTTTCCCGCCTGAGCACGCCGAGATCGAGGAGTGTCTTGGTGACCTCTTCGACAAAGAGCGGCACACCCTCAGCCTTGTCCATCAGGGCGACCTTCAGCTCCTCCGGGAATTGGTCGGTGCCCAGCACCCGACCGGCCATGGCCAGGGTTTCGGCCTCGGAGAGCGTGTGCAGGTTTAGCGTGGTGTAGAAGCTTCGGCTGCCGAACGGCGGCGTGTAACCGACCCGGAAGGTCATGATGACCATGATGGGCGCGCCGGCGACCGACCCCATGAGGACGTTGAGATACTCCTCCGTGCTGGCGTCGATCCAGTGCAGATCTTCGAAGACGAACACGATGGGCCGCAGGGTGGCGCCGCGTATGGACAGGGCCCGAACGCCACCCAGGATGCGCTTGCGGCGCGCGGAGGCGTCCATGGCCAAGACGGCCGGCTCACCGGGATCCACGGCAAGGAGGTAACGGAGATACGGTATGTGAGGCTCGAGCTGCCCCATCCGACGCATGCCATGCTCGACCTTGGCGACGATCTCAGGCTCGCCGTCAAACTCCTCGATGCCGAAGTTCTCCCGGAGCTGGTCGATAAGCGGCAGAAACGGGATGGACTGACCGAACGAGATACACTGCCCCTCGAGCCAAGTTACCGACTCTCCCGCCTCGGCCAGTCGGCGTCGGAGCTCGAGCAGCAGCCGCGACTTGCCGATTCCTGCGTCGCCCGAGATGAAGACGACCTGGCCCCGCCCGGCCTTGGCCTCGCCGAATCGCTCGACGAGGGTGGCGACCTCGTGCACACGTCCCACCAGGGGTGTCAGCTCGTGTTCCACCGCGGGGTCAAACCTCGACCGCCGGAGCCGCGGCCGCAGCACTTCCCAGGCCCGCACGGGCGCGTGGCCTTTGACCTGGAGCTGGCCCAGATCCAGAGTCTCGAAGAAGGCCGATACCAGCCGGTGGGCCGCCTCGCTCACGACCACGCTGCCGGGCCGGGCGATCTGCTGCATTCGTGCGGCGAGGTTGGTGGTGTCTCCTACTGCGGTGTAGTCCATTCGCAGGTCATCGCCGATTCGGCCCACCACCACGAGGCCGGTATTGATGCCGACCCGCATCTGGACCGCCGGCCCGCCCTGGGCCTGGAGCTCCTTGCTATAGTCCCGGAGCGCACGCTGGATGCCGAGCGCCGCATGGACTGCCCGCCGCGGACCGTCCTCGTGCGCGATAGGCGCTCCGAAGAGCGCCATGACACCGTCGCCCGTGTACTGGTTGATAGTGCCTTCGAATCGGTGCACCTCGGCCGTGATCAGCTCGAAGCAGCGGTCCATGATCCGGTGCACGTCCTCGGGATCGAGCTTCTCGGCGAGCGGCGTGAAGCCGGCGACGTCCGAGAAGAGCACGGTCACCTGACGGCGCTCGCCTTCGAGAGCAGAGCGGCTCGTCAGGACTTTCTCGATCAGGTGCTTGGGCGTGTAGGAGACGAGACGGGCCTGGAAGTCGGCAGCGACGGCTGGCGCGACCACCGCCGACGTCCCCGCGGTCTCTGCGGGAGCCACACGGTACCCGCACTCGAGACAGAACTTGGCGCCCCGCGGCAGCTCCGTCTGGCACTGCGGGCAGGAGGCGGCCAGCCGCTGGCCGCATTCGAGGCAGAACTTGGCGCGCTCCGGATTGTCGTGGCGGCAGGCTGGGCAGATCATGGCTGGAATAGCCGGCGGCCTTCGGCGCGCGCCTGGTCCAGCACCTCGCGCACGGGCAGGCCCTTGGCGCGGGCGATGCGCCGCACCTCGTCGAACTCGGGCGTCACCGTGACCACGCGGCCGTCCAGGCGCGAGACCTTGAAGGGAATGGCGCCGTAGGTCGTGGAGAGCGTCACCATCTCGCGATCGAGGCGCTCGCGCTGATAGGCCGTCCAGCGGACGCCGATGGTCGGCGACTCCTCGAAGAGCACCCGCGAGAGCTCGGTCACGCGGTCGGGCGCGCAGAGGGCCGTCAGCACGGTGCCGGGCCGGCTCTTCTTCATCGTCACCGGGGTCAGGTAGACGTCGAGCGCGCCCGTTTCGAAGAGCCGCTCGATCACGACCTCCCAGAGCTGCGGGGACATGTCGTCCACGGTCGTCTCGACCTGCATGATGGTCTCGCGTCCGCCCGACGAGGCCGCCCGGCCCAGGAAGAGGCGGATGACGTTCGGCGCGTCCAGCTCCATGTTGCCCGCGCCATAGCCCACGGCCTGCACAGTCATCGCGGGCATGGCGCCGGCGGCCCGCGCCAGCGTGGTCAGGATGGCCGCGCCGGTAGGCGTCACGAGCTCGCGCCGGACCCCCGTGTCCACCACGGGGAAGCCCTTGAGAAGCTCCGCCGTCCCCGGCCCCGGGATGGGGATGCGTCCATGCGCGCCCGTGACGAAGCCGCCGCCCAGGGGCAGCGCCGAGCAATGCACCTGGTCGACGCCGAGGAGATGGAGTCCCACGCAGGCGCCGGTGACGTCGACGATCGCGTCCACCGCGCCGACGTCGTGGAAGTGCACCTGGTCGACGGTGGTCCCGTGGACGCGCGCCTCCGCCTCCCCGAGCCGGGTGAAGATCCGCGAGGCGTTCGCCTTGACGGCCGCGGGCAGATCGCTGGCGGCGATCAGATCGAGGATGGAGTGTAGATTGCGGTCCGGGTGCTCGTGTCGGTCGTGCCCGTGAGCGTGTGAATGGCCGGTGGCGTCACCCGCATGGTCATGGTCATGCACGTGCACGTCGACCTTGGTCGCGCGGAAGACCCCCTTCATCACCTCGCGCCGCTCCAGCGACCAGCCGGGAAGGTGGAGCTTGCCGAGCTCGTCCCGGAGGGCCTCGAAAGGCACGCCCGCGTCGACGAGGGCGCCCATGATCATGTCCCCCGCGGCCCCGCTCGGGCAGTCGAAGTACGCGATGCGCATCTAGCGGATCTTGCTGGCCAGCTTGTTGATCTGGTTGGCCTGCGCCGCCGCGCCATAGCCGTTGTCGATGTTCACCACCGACACGCCGGGCGCGCAGGAATTGAGCATGGCGAGGAGCGCGGCCACGCCGCCGAAGGAGGCGCCGTAGCCCACGCTGGTCGGCACCGCGATGACCGGCCTGTCCACGAGGCCGCCGATGACGCTCGGCAGGGCGCCTTCCATCCCGGCCACGGCGATGATGACGTTGGCCTCGTTGAGCCGGTCGATGTGTGGCACCAGCCGATGCAGCCCCGCCACGCCGCAATCGTAGAGCCGCTCGACGCGATTGCCCATGGCCTCGGCGGTCACCGCCGCCTCCTCGGAGACGGAGAGATCCGATGTGCCGGCGCTGACCACCATGATGAGCCCGACCCCTTCGTGGGCCCTCGGCCTGACCACGACCAGTCGTGCCTCGGCGTGCACCCGGCACTCGAGGCCGCTCTCCTCGAGGGCGCGGATCACCGCGACTTCCGCGCGAGTGGCCAGGACGTTCTCGTGCGCCTCGGCGAGCCGGCGGACGATGGCCACCACCTGGTCCGGCGTCTTGCCCGGGCAGAAGACGGCCTCGGGGACACCATGACGGAGCGAGCGATGCAGGTCCACGCGCGCGAAGCGGAGGTCCCCGACGGGCAGGTCGCGCAGCCGTGCGAGGGCCTGCTGGGGAGGGAGCGCCCCCGCCGCCACCGCCTCCAGCAGCTCTCTTACTTTTTCGCGATCCACTTCAAGGCCTCGTTGGCGCTCCCGCTCCGGAATCCCTGCAGGTCGAGGGTGACATAGAGATAGCCCAGCTCCTTGAAGCGCTTCACGAGGGCCTGGTGCCGGCCGTCCTCGAAGAGGCGCGCCATCTCCTCGGGGGGCAGCTCGAGCCGCGCCAGCTTGTCGTGATGCCGGACGCGGAACTGACGGAAGCCCAGGCTGCGCACGAACACCTCGGCGGCGTCGATCTGGCGGAGCTTGTCGGGCGTGATCGTCTCCCCGTACTGGAATCGCGAGGAGAGGCAGGCGAAGGATGGCTTGTCCCACGTGGGCAGCGCCAGCTCGCGCGAGAGCGCCCGGATCTCTTCCTTCCACAGCTCCGCCTCGATCATGGGCGCGCGCACGCCCGCGGCCTTGGCCGCCTCCATGCCCGGCCGGTGATCGCCGAGGTCGTCCATGTTGGCGCCGTACACCATCTGCGCTTTGCCCTGCTCTCTCGCGATGGGGCCGAGGCGCGCGAAGAGCTCCTCCTTGCAGAAGTAGCAGCGATTGGGAGAGTTCAGCGCGTACTGGGGATTGTCCAGCTCTCGGGTCTGAACGATCTGGTGGCGGAGCCCCAGGAGCGCCGCCAGCCGCCGGGATTCCTCGAGCTCAGCCGCAGGATAGGTTTCTGAGTCCGCCGTCACGAGCACGGCACGGTCACCGAGGGCGTCCTTGGCGGCGCGAGCGAGAAAGGTCGAGTCGACTCCACCCGAGAAGGCGACGAGGACGCTGCCCATCTCGCGGAGGATTCCGACGAGCCGTTCGTACTTGGCAACGAGCACGGGGTCGGGCATGTCGTCTCTATTGGACTACGGAGCCTACGATGCCGGCAAGCGGCACCATTGGCCGGGCTCCAACGTGCGATATGACCTCCGCCGCCGCCAGAGAGCCGAGGCGCCCGCAGCTCGCGAGGTCGAGCCCGCGGCTCAGACCGTACAACACGCCGGAGGCATAGAGGTCCCCGGCTCCCGTGGAATCGAGCACGCTCCTCACCGGGTGCGCCTCGATCACGTGCGTCTTGCCGTCGCCGACGAGCACCGAGCCCTTGGCGCTACGAGTCAGGGCAGCGATCTCGCAATGCCCCACGACCTGCTGCATCGCCGCATCGAAGTCGGGAACCTGATAGAGCGCGCAGATCTCCGCTTCGTTGGCAAAGAGGATGTCGATGTGGTGCTCCAGCAGATCGAGGAATGCCTTCCGATGGCGGTCGACGCAGAACGGATCGGAGAGGGTTAGCGCGACTTTCCGGCCGGCGGCGTGCGCCAGCGCTGCGGCCGCTCGGAAGGCCTCCTGGGCGGCGGGAGGATCGAAGAGATAACCCTCCAGGTAAAGGATCCGCGCCCGGGCGATGAGCCCCCCGTCGATGTCGCCCGGACCAAGGCGGACGGACGCCCCGAGGAAGGTGCCCATGGTGCGCTGCGCGTCCGGTGTCACCAGGATGAGGCAGCGGCCGGTGGGCGGCCCGTCGGTCGCGCGCGGCGTGTCATAGAGCACTCCCGTCGAGCGCAGATCATGGCCGAAGACCTCGCCAAGCTGGTCATCGCGTACCTTGCCGACGTACTGCACACGGCCTCCGAAGGAGGCCACGCCAACGATCGTGTTGGCGGCCGAGCCGCCGGAGATCTCCACACCGGGGCCCATGGCCTCGTAGAGCTCCTGCGCGCGTGCCTCGTCCACGAGGCTCATCGTCCCCTTGACCAGCCCGAGGCGGGCGACCAGTTCGTCGTCGGCCTGGCTCAAGACGTCCACGAGCGCATTGCCGATACCGAGCACGTCGAGATCGGCCGGCTCAGCCACGGCGGCGATCCTGGGGTCCCGGCGGGAAGTGGCGGTCGAGCAGCAACGCCAGCTTCTTGCGGGCGCGCGGCGGGAAAGCCTTCGGGTCGGTGATGACCGCGCTGCCGAGCGCCTCCGGGCAACCCTGGCTGCACGACAGGGGAACGAGCGCAATCATGCGGCGAAGCACTTCCTTGGCCGTGGCGACGTTCTTCATGAGATTGGCCACCACCGCCTCGACCGTCACCGCGTCATGCTCCTCGTGCCACACGTCGTAGTCGGTGACGAGGGCGAGCGTCGCGTAGCACAGCTCCGCCTCGCGGGCGAGCTTGGCCTCGGGCATGTTCGTCATGCCGATCACCGAGACGCCCCAGCGACGGTAGATTTCCGATTCGCCCTTGGTGGAGAACTGGGGCCCCTCGATGCAGATGTAGGTGCCGCCCCGGTGCACGCGCGCGCCCACCTCCTTGCCGGCCTGCGCGAGGACGGCGGCGACACCCGAGCACACGGGATGCGCCATTCCTACGTGCGCGACGATCCCGTCGCCGAAGAAGGTGCTGACGCGGCGCTTGGTGTGATCGTAGAACTGATCCGGGACGACGAGCTCCAACGGGTGAATGTCTTCCTTCATGCTCCCGACCGCGCTGATAGACACGACGGCGTGAGCGCCCAGCATCTTCATCCCGTAGATATTCGCTCGGTAGTTGAGCTCGGAGGGAGTGAGACGATGTCCCCGCCCATGCCGCGGCAGGAAGATCACGCGGCGGCCGCCGAAGCGACCCGTGCAATACGCGTCCGAAGGATCGCCGAAAGGTGTCTTGATCTTGATCCAGCGGATATCTTCTAGGCCTTCCATCTCGTAGAGGCCGCTACCGCCGATCACCCCTATGGCCGGCTCGGGATTTGCCCGTCTCGCGCTCACGCCGCCCCCAGAACGCCGCGAGTGCCGCGAGAGTCGGCGTGAGTCACCCGGACGCTTGCAAAGCTGCGCGCGGCCCCTCCGGATCCTTCGAATGCCAGCTCGACGTAATTGGCGGTGAGCCCGGTTCGCCTGCCCCCCTCCTTGTCCTCGAGCACGAGGGCTTCGACCATCCGCCCGACAAGCTTTTGCCTGAAGGTCTGACTCTTCTCGACACCGAGGGCGCGCAACCTGCGACTCCGCTCGCGGGTGGCCGAGGTCGGCACCCGGTCATCCATGATCGCGGCTTCGGTGCCCTTCCGGTCCGAATAGGCGAAGACGTGGAGATACGTGAGCGGCAGTTCTCTCACGAGGGCCATTGTGGCCTCGAAGTCGGCTTCCGATTCGCCCGGATGCCCCACGATCATGTCGGTGCCAAGGCCGAGATCCGGAATGGCCGTAGCCAGCTTCTCCGCCAGCCCCCGGTACATTCGAACATTGTAAGGGCGCCGCATGAGGCGCAGCACACGGTCGCTGCCGCTCTGGAGCGGCAGGTGCTGGTGAGGCACGACCACGGGCAGCGTGGTGACGGCCTCGATCAGGGCTGGCGTGAAGTAGGCGGGCAGAACGGACGAGAGCCTGAGCCAGCGAAGGCCCTTGACGTCGGCGAGCGCGGTCAGAAGAGCCGCCAGGCTCGTTCGAGGCAGCAGGTCCCAGCCGTAGTGGCCGATGTCCACGCCGGTCAGGGTGATCTCACCATAGCCGGACTCGACCAGCGCCTCGGCCTGCTCGACGATCACCTTCGGATCCTGGCTTCGGCTCCGCCCTCGCGCCGCGGGGACGATGCAGAACGCGCACCGGTGCTGGCAGCCGTCCTGGATCTTGAGTAAGGCCCTCGAGCGTCCGGCGATCCGTCTCACGGGCGCGCGCGGCATCTCGCGGGCCTCGGCGATGGGGCGCACCCGCACCTCTGCGGCGTTCCGCTTGACGAGGGAGCCGAGCAGCTCGGGGAGCCGGTACTTCTCGCGGTTGCCGAGGACGAGATCCACACCGGGCATGCGCGCGAGAGCATCAGGATTGGTCTGGGCGAGGCAGCCGGTGACGACGACGAGAGCATCAGGATTCGCCCGGGTGATGCGACGTATGGCCTGGCGGTCGGAGAAGTCGGCGCGACTCGTCACCGTGCAGGTGTTGACCACGTAGACCTGGGCGGGCTCGCCATCTTCCACGGCGCGGAAACCGGCCTGCTCGACCAGGGCGCGAAGCTCCTGAGACTCGACCTGGTTGAGCCGGCAGCCGAGCGTGGCGAAGCCGACGGTCGCCCCGCTCATACGGAGACGGTCTCCTTGAGCTGGCCGCAGGCCGCGCCGATGTCCTCGCCCTTGCTCCAGCGCACGGTCGCGCGAATGCCGTGCTCGAGCAGGATGGCCTGGAAGCCAAGGATGCGCTGGAGCGGCGGCCGCTGGAAGCCCGAGCCCTCCCAGTCGTTGAACGGGATGAGGTTGATCTTGCCGCGGATCCCCTTCAGCAGCCGGACGAGCCGCCGCGCGTCCTCGGCGCCGTCGTTGACGCCCTCCAGCAGCACGTACTCGAAAGTGATGCGCTGGCGGAAAGCCACAGGAAAGCGCCGGCAGGCCTGGAGCAGCTCCTCGATGGCGAAGCCCTTGTTCACGGGCATGATGCGGTCCCGGATCTCGTTGCTCGTGGCGTGGAGTGAGATGGCCAGATTGACGCGGAGGTTCTCCTTGGCCAGCCGCTCGATGCCGCTCACGAGCCCGACCGTTGATACGGTGATGCGCCGGGGCGCCAGAGCCAGGCCGCGCGGATCCGTGAGGATGCGGATGGACTTGACCGTCGCGGCGTAGTTGGCCAGCGGCTCGCCCATGCCCATGTAGACGATGTGGGTGAGCCGCGATCCCGGGAGCAGCCCGGCGCGGGCGGCCATGACCTGGCCCACGATCTCACCCGCGGTCAGGTTGCGCTCGACCCCCATGGTCCCCGTGAAGCAAAAGGCGCAGCCGAAGCCGCAGCCGACCTGGGTGGAGACGCACAGGGTGAGGCGGTCCTCGTCGGGCATGAGCACGGCCTGGATCCGGGCGCCGTCGCCCAGCCGCAGCACCAGCTTCTCGCTGCCGTCCTGGGAGGGCGTCCGGCGCTCGACCTCGGGCAAGGCCACCTCCGCCTGCTCGGTCAGCTTCTGGCGGAGTTCCTTGGGCAGATCCGACATGGCGGCGATGTCCGTCGCCCCCTTGGCATAGATCCACGAAGCGATCTGGCGTCCGCGATAGCGCGGCGCGGAGAACGATTCCGCCAGCGTTTCGAGCTCGGCAGGCAGGAGATCGAGCAAATTTATGAGGGACATACGACGCGTAGGATATCACACGGGATTTTCCGCGGCTTCTAGTCAGCCGTCGTCATTCCCCCTGACCGTCTTCGTCAGCACCCCGACCCCCCCTGCGCTGAAAGCGCCTGATTGTATGGGGCTGTGCCGAGTGGCCTCCCGCTTGCTCTGAGAGGTACACCAGGGGGAATGTCACCGTGAAACGACTCATGGTCCTGGGTGCCATCAGCGCTCTCCTGCTAGGCTTCGAGAAGGTCTTGTCACCCCGAAGACCCAAGCGCCACGCGTTTGGTGGCGGAGCCCTGAACCGCAGCTTCGTCACGCTGAGGGAAGTGCTGGAGCACCATCGGGCGCTTCCCCCGAAGGCACGGGCCTTCTACGAAGCTATGCTCGCGCAAGGCGATGTCCTGGCCTTGCGGGTGGATTACCTTCCCGACCCCTTGCTCTGGCTCACCACGACGACGGAGCAGGCTCGCTGGATGCGGGAGCAGCACAACGGGTCCGGGGGCATGGAATCCGTGGTGATGAGCGTGGCCGAGGCTCACGACCTGCTGACGGCGACCGGCACCGAGGCTCCCACGACACTTCACGAGATTGCCCAGGTACTCCTCTCCCGGGCGCCCGCCGAGATCCAGAGTCCCGCTGACGACTCGTAGTACCTCCTGACGCTCTCGCCCTCACCCTCCAACGCTGCTAGACTCCCGCCCAGCCTGTAAGGAGGGCTCCTGCATGGACGACTATGGCGGCTAAATCCGAGCATGAGTATCGTGGCTGGAAGATTCGCATAGTCGGCAATACGGTCGGTCTTGGGTCCTCAGCGATGATCGAAGTCTGGAAGCCTGGAGATGACCCTCGGAATGATCCGGGTGTCGTCGTGCCCTTCCACAAGCGCGTTCCCTCCGAGGCGGAAGCCCAGGCCGTCGCTCTCCAGGCGGCCAGGAAGTGGATCGACCGAGAAGTAGATCGATGATCGCTCGTCGGCCGTGGATTGCAGCGACCATGTTCCGACGCCTGATCGCCGGCGCCACATCCGCCTCCGCCGATGGTTCGACTAACTTGCGGATCGCGTGATGGAGCGGCGCACCTTCATGGCGATGGTCTCAGGCGGCCTCCTCACCGCGCCGCTTGCCGCCGAAGCGCAGCCGGGAAAGATCCCCCGACTGTGCTTCCTTACCTTCGATCCAGGAACACCGCAGTCGACGAGATTTACCCAGTTCTTTCAAGGCCTACGTGACCTGGGCTATGTAGATGGGCGCAGCATCGCCATCGACTACCTTTCTGTGGATGGCAAGGCTGAGCGGTTTCCCGCCCTCGCCGCCGACTGCGTGCGACTCAAGGCGGACGTCATTGTCGTTACCACCACTCCGGGCGCTCAGGCCGCGAAGAACGCCACCCGCACGATCCCGATCGTCTTGCTCGCCCTCGGCGACCCTGTGGCGACCGGGCTCGTGACCAGCCTGGCCCGACCTGGGGGCAATGTCACCGGGGTGACGCAGATGTCGTCCGGGCTTGCCGCCAAGCGTCTCGAGTTGCTGAAGGAGGCCGTCCCCCGCATCTCGCGAGTGCTCGTACTGTCGTATCTCGTAGACGCGATTGCGCCGCCCCAGGTGAAGGAATTGGAGACCGCGGCCCGCTCTCTCGGAGTGAAACTGCTCGTCCAAGACATCCGGACCGCCGATGATCTTCCGGCCGCGTTCGACGCGGGAGCCAGGGAGCGCGTCGAAGGATTCCTCACGACGGCCGAGAGCATCTTCGTTGTTCAGCGAAAACGAGTGGTCGAACTCGCGGCCCAACACAGAATGCCGGGGATGTACCCCTATCGGCTCGTGGTCGACGCCGGCGGTCTGATGGCCTATGATTCATACACTTCTGAGCTCCAGACGCGCGCCGCCATCTACGTAGACAAGATCCTGAAGGGCGCAAAGCCCGCCGACCTCCCGATCGAGCAACCGACCAAGTTCGAGCTGGTGATCAACCTCAAGACCGCCAAGGCCCTCGGCCTGACGATCCCGCAGTCGCTCCTGCGGCGGGCCGACGAGCTCATCCAGTGATCACGCGCCGGAGATTCCTCATCGCGCTTGGCGCGGGCGTGCTTGCGGTGCCGCGAGGCTCGCTCGCCCAGCCGCAACCGAAGGGCGCGCGCATCGGGTTTCTCTACCACGGGTTGCGCCAATCTTCGTTGGATACCGGCCGGTACAATGCGTTCGTCCAGTAGGCGATGACCTGGCCCAACGGGGATCACATGATGGAGCGGCGAACCTTCATGGGGTTGGTCTCTGGTGGCCTCCTCGCCGCGCCGCTCGCCGCCGAAGCGCAGCAGGCCGGGAAGGTGTGGCGGATCGGTGTTCTGTCTCCGGTTCCCTCTACTAGGACCGGTTCCCCTGCCCTCCTGCGGCAAACCCTGAGCGAGCTGGGGTACGTCGAAGGGCTGAACCTTGCCATCGAGTGGCGCGATGCAGAAGGGAAGACGGAGCGATTCGATGACCTCGCGGCGGAACTTGTGCGCCTCAAAGTCGACGTGATCGTGGCGACCGTGCCGGGGGCCACGCTTGCGGCCAAGAGGTCGACGGCGTCGATCCCGATCGTCATGGTGAACACTCCTGATCCTGTTCAGCTGGGCCTGGTCGTCAGCCTCGGACGACCAGGCGGGAACGTCACCGGCACCACCACGCTGAGTGCGGACTTGAGCAGCAAACAGCTCGAGCTCCTCAAGGAGGCGGTTCCTCGGGCAGTGCGAATCGCCGTCTTGTGGAACCCCAGTAATCCGTGGCATTCGATCGCCCTCAAGGGTGCCGAGGCTGCCGCTCGATCGTTGGCCGTACAGCTTCAAATCCTGGAGGTGCGCGGTCCCGAGGGTTTCGACAGTGCATTCGAGGCAATGACCAGGAACCGGACCGGGGCCGTCCTGGTCCTGGCCGATCCGTTGACCGCATTTCATCGCTCCCACCTTGCAAACCTCGCGGCCAAACGCCATCTGCCCGGCATGTACGGTCCGAGGGAATATGCCGACGCCGGTGGCCTCATGTCCTACTGGGCACATTATGCGGATCTCTACCGGCGGGTCGCGAGCTATGTGGACAGGATCCTCAAGGGCGCCAAGCCCGGCGATCTCCCCATCGAGCAGCCCACGAAGTTCGAGCTGGTCATCAACCTCAAGACCGCCAAGGCTCTCGGGCTGACGATCCCGCCGTCGCTGTTGGGGCGGGCGGACGAGGTTATCCAATAATGGATCGCCGTGCCTTCCTCAGCACTATGGCGGGTGGACTCCTCGCCGTGCCGCTCGCCGCCGAGGGGCAGCAGACGAGAAAGGTCCCGCGGATAGGCGTGTTGGGTGGTCAATCACCGGAGATCTCGCCTCCCATCTTGGTTCTCCGCGAAGGGCTGAGGGAGCTGGGGTACGTGGAGGGTCAGAACATCGCCATCGAATGGCGATGGGCTCAGGGGAAGGATGAACGATACCCCGACCTGGCTGCCGAGCTGGTGAAGCTCAAGGTTGACATCATCGTTGCGCCAACGACCGCAGGCGCGCAGGCAGCACAGAGGGCGACCAAGACGATTCCCATTGTCATGGGATTCGTCAGCGATCCAGTTGCTCTTGGGCTCGTTGCCAACGTTGCGCGGCCTGGCGGCAACATCACCGGGCTGGGCGTGCCGACGCCCGAGAACGCCGGAAAGCGCCTGCAACTCCTCCGAGAGGCCGTCCCAACCGTCGCGCGCATCGCGGTCTTGAGCGACGAGAGCCAGCCCGCCGACCTGAGAGGAACGGAGGCCGCCGCGCAGGCCTTGGGCGTGCAGCTTCAAGTTTGGAAAGTCGAAAGCGGCGGCGAGCTTGACCGTGTCTTTACGGCGATCGCCCGAGAGCGCACGGCCGGAATCATCATCCTAGGGAGCACCACGCTCTTTGCCAATCGAGCACGCATCGCACAACTTGCGGTAAGGCATCGTCTGCCTACATCGGCCTGGGCGCGCGAACTCACGGAGGCTGGCTGTCTCATGTCGTACGGGGCTAATCTGCACGATGTGGCGCGGCGCGCTGCATACTTCGTGGACAAGATCCTCAAGGGCGCCAAGCCCGGGGATCTGCCCATCGAGCAGCCCACGAAGTTCGAGCTGGTCATCAACCTCAAAACCGCCAAGGCCCTCGGACTGACGATCCCGCCGTCGCTGCTCGGCCGGGCGGACGAGGTGATCCATCCATGAGAACGGTCGTTGGGTCAAGAGGCTGTTTGGCCGTCGATCTCCTTTTTAGAGTCGCGGGGCTGGGAAAGACGGTCGCACAATGGCCTCAGGGTGCGGGCGTCGGACTCTCGCCATCGCCTCGGGGTAAGGAGGTCGCGGACTGAGTCCAACGTCCCACGGCACTCGTTCCAGTGCGGGCGTGCTCGGGGTGATTCCGTCTTGCGCACGACCATGGCGCGAATCTTTGCAGCATCGCCGACCAGCAGCGTATGCCCGAGGCGCTGGATGAGCGTGTGAAACCAGGTGGCGTAGCCCGTGCTCTCAATCCCGATCGTCACCGGCCCCGGCAACGCCGCCTAGAACTCTTCGATCGCACTCCCGTCGTGTGCGAGCTGGCGCTCGCTCACCTCCCCCGTGCCCGTGTCCAGCACGGCCACCTGCTGCATGCGCGTGTGCAGG
>WNFG01011175.1_pt1 | contig 19115 bp, 13 predicted proteins | sample 5400431 | NCBI WGS metagenome assembly WNFG01 (sample SAMN13153346, study PRJNA577476) | soil metagenome | isolation source: 120 cm saprolite under Douglas fir tree site 2 hole 3 replicate 2 | place: USA:California | collected 2015-04-18 | reverse complement strand
ACTCGCGCGAATCTCGCGTCTTTGTCGAGCTCAAGGATCCGGTTCATATACTTCGTGAAATCCAATACCACCGCGACATTGCAGCATTGACCGGCCAAACTTGTGCCGGCCCCTCTCGCCAGAACTGGAGCACCGTACTTCCTGCATGCCCCCACCGCTGCGATCACATCTGCGTCATCGCGGGGCACGACCAAGCCAATGGGAATCTGCCGGTAATTCGACCCATCCGTGGCATACAGCGCTCTGCTCCCACGATCGAACCGTACTTCACCATGCAGCGTTCGCTTGAGTTCCTCCTCCAGTTCCAAAGCTTGAGAGAACGAGTCCACGGGTTTTGCGTGCGAGCTCAACGGTAATGGAGTGGATGAGTTCACGGTGTTCTTAGATTGGAGCAGAAAGAAGCAGAATAGATGAAAGATAAGTTTTCATATCTGATTGTTTTAGAGTCTTGCCTCTTTCGCTGCGAGCGTGACGGTCAATGCCGCACCAGGGAGTTCTTCGTCCGGTTTCATCCAAAACGCCAGCATTGCACCAATCAACAGCAATCCTATGCTGCCGAGAAAGGGAAGCGTCCAATCGCCCGTCTTGTCGATCACATATCCGAAAACCAGAGGCGAGACAATGGCGGCCAGCGCCGAGCCGGTATTCATCAGGCCGCTCGCTGAACCAGAAAACCGCGGTGCGATGTCCATCGGGATAGCCCACATGGGTCCAATCGTGAACTCCGAAAAGAAGAACGCGAGGCTCAGAAAAACGGCCACGCACGTAAGATTGTGCGAAAGAAGAATCGGCAGCATCGAAGCCACGGAACAGACGAAGCCCGCGACCACGAGATTCCGACGTGCTTTGTTGCGGTCGCCCGTCCTGTCGAAAATCCGGTCACTTATGACTCCGCCTAGCGTGTTACCCAGTACCCCGGCAAAGAAAACGCCGGCCGAGAAAAGCGCCGAGCTCTTCAGATTGAGCCCGTAGCTATGAAGGAAGAACGATGGTATCCAAGCTAGATAGAGCCAAAGTGTCCAACCGTAGCAGAAATAGACGGCGGTGACAGGAATCATCCTACGGGCTAGCACGAGCCAAGGCACAGCTTCTTTTTCTCTCTGCTTTCGCGCTGCATAGCTCGGCAAGCGTTCCAGTTCACGCGGGGCGATGTCCGGGTGTTCACCGGGATCGTCCCGAAAATACAAAGCCCACGCGATGACCCAAGCCAGGCTGATGATACCAAGGAAGATGAACGAACCTCGCCACGTCACGGCTACAATCAACCAAGCCACCAGGGGCGGTGTCAAGGCATTGCCTAGTCGCGCACTAGCATGGGTGATCCCCTGGGCAAACGCCCGTTTTTTTTGGGGGGTCCAGTCACTCATCGCCCGCGTGGACATGGGGAACGTCGCCCCCTCTCCGAACCCCAGCATGACACGGAAAAAAAGCACTGCCGTTAGACTGCTGACAGTGCCCGTCAATAGGGTGGCTGACGCCCAGATAACGCCGCAGACGGTCAGCCCAATTCGAGCTCCGAACCGGTCGCTCACCCAGCCACCAATAATTTGGAAGATGAGGTATGGATAGGCAAAAGCGGAGTACACAAGTCCGATTTGCATGTTAGTTAGATGCAGGTCTCGTTCGAAGATGGAAGCAACCGTACTCACATTGTTCCGGTCGATGTAAGTAATCCCATACATCAAACAAATCAGAAATAGCACGAAAGTGGAGGCGGAGAATGCTTTCGCAGACATCGTGGCCACCTTAGGTTTGGCGGCCATTTAGTGTTTCCGGCATTGCGTGAGTGCTTTGCTTCCAGGTTGGCATGAATTACGCACTAGCTGCCCCCAAGTTCAAGTTCCGTCGCCGTGCCTGTCGGCGCCAGACAGCGCAGAGCGGCCATGACGCCGCCCTCGTTATGAAACACACCCGCTAATCGCAGACCCATTTCGATTCCGGTCAGTGTTCCTGCCAGCATGAGATCGTTGAGGTGTCCAAGATGCCCGATGCGGAACACTCGGCCCGCAAGCTTTCCTAATCCGGCCCCAAGGGACAGGTCAAAATGTTCGAGGATCGTTGCTCGCAGTTGGTCAGCGTTGTGACCTTCTGGCGTGAAAACTGCTGTAACGGTACTCGAGTACTCTCGAGGTACTTTGCAGACGATTTCCAAACCCCACTCCCTAACCGCCGCACGGACTGCGTTCGCATGACGTTCATGTCGGCGAAATATGTTCGGCAGTCCTTCTTCTCGAATCATTTGCAGGGCCTCTCGCAGGCCGTAAATGAGGTTCGTGGCGGGCGTATAAGGGAAAAACCCCGTTTCACTGGACTTCAACATTCCTTGCCAGTCCCAATAACACCTTGGCATTTTGGCAGTTTTATTCGCCAACAGGGCCTTTTGCGAAACCGCGTTAAAACTCAGGCCGGGAGGAATCATCAAGCCTTTTTGTGAGGCCGCGATTGTTACATCTACTTCCCACTCGTCATGGTGATACTCTATCGAACCTATAGAAGAAATCGCGTCCACCATCAGCAGCGCAGAGTGGCCGAGGCGATTCATCACGCGACGAAGCTCGGCGATTCCGCTGGTTACCCCCGTTGAAGTCTCGTTGTGAACTACAAGCACAGCTTTGATTTCGTGGCCCTTGTCCGAGTTCAATCGTGACTCAAGCTCTCCAGCCGCCGCGCCTGCCCGCCAGGTTCCAGGCACGTATTCCACGTGAAAGCCCATTTTTTGTGCTAATTGCCCCCAGAGTTGCGAAAAGTGGCCCGTCTCGAATATCAAAACACGGTCCCCCGGAGAAAGAGTGTTGACCAGCGCCGCCTCCCAAGCCCCAGTGCCAGAAGACGGATACATCACCACTAAGGAATTGGTCTGGAAAATTGAGCGCAGACCTTCCAACACTTCCTTTGCCAATTTCGCAAATTCGGCGCCACGATGATCAATGATGGGCTGACCGATGGCCCGCAGAACTCGATCGGGAATGTTTGTGGGACCGGGGATTTGTAAGAAGTGACGGCCAGTTTGAATCATAGGATCGATGATATTGCTGGGAACATCCGAGCTACGCGCATGAGGAGCTCGCACAAAATAGTTCGTTTACAGAAAATGCCAGCGTGAAGACCACTTGCGATAGCCCCAGGTATCCCGAGGCATGGCGGCACTGCAACGAGAAGGAGCTGCAAATGGATTCCCCATGGAAAGCCAGCGGGCCAAAGCATACCTTAACTGTCGCGATGCGAGCTTAACGTCAGATTAATTTGCTTTTATCTCCCCCCAGTGGCGAGGAAATTTTCTAGTTTTCGATGTTGTGCTGGACTATATTTCCCGTTGAAAGGTCGTTCATGGCTTTGCGCATCAAGCTAAGCACGACCTCGTCCTGGCAATGACACCTGGCCATAGAATGTCGGCCATAAAGACAACAAGCAACATGACGCGCCTGTACAGAAGTCCGATGCATCGGCCGGGATGACCCGAATCGTGACGTCTCGGCGACGGGTTCGCATCATACCCGTCGCTCTCATCATGTACACGATTGGCAATGCTGTTGAGGACCACTCCGGCGTCCACTGCGACTCGAAGAGAGGAAGCCGGAACTTGATGCAAGCAAATCGACGCTATGCAAATGCGCCTCGCTTCGTTCTGCGCGGCTGGCATCGTGGAACTCCAAATGATAAGTTGGGCCACTTAGATCGGCTCGATCGCCCATGAGAAATTCGCCCATCTTGTCTCGGTGGCGATCCGCTGGCCGATCTCACTGGGTGAGAGAGCGTGAAATTCGCCACGAAGAATGGTCGGCTCTGGCGTAATGATCTGAATTCTTTGGGTGGACGGTGATGCAGCCAGAAGTATACTTTCGGAGCATAAGGTGAAATGTGTTAAGGCGTGACTTTGGCAAAGCCTCTCTCGGCGTAATTGGGTCAACCGTGCTCGGCAGTTCTACGAGATGCGCGGGAGTTGGGTCCCGTAGTGATTTCCCCAAAGCCGCGGGCCTGACAGATTATGTCGGCAAATTTGTGGCGGACACAGAGTACGGGGATATTCCAGAACATGTCATCGAACTGGGCAAGAAGTCTATCCTGGACGGTTTTGGACTGGCGTTAGCGGGGTCAAGGGCGCAGACCGGAAATTTGTGCCGTCAATATCTTCAGGAGATCGGTATCTGTGATGGACAGGCCACCATCTTTGGATCATCGACGCGGACTTCCCCGCGTTTCGCCGCCTTCGTCAACGGTGTGTCAATTCACGCGGATGATTTCGACGATACGCAACTTGCCGTGGCGAAGGACCGCGTATACGGACTACTCGTTCATCCGACCGTGCCCGTGCTTCCTGCGTTGTTCGCGCTCGCAGAACGCGGAGGTATTTCAGGTAAGGAATTCATGTTGGCATATCACTTGGGCGTAGAGGTCGAATGCAAGATTGCGGAAGCCATCGCGCCCCGCCATTATCAAGACGGGTTTCATTCCACGGGAACATGCGGACCATTCGGTTCCGCGGCGGCCTGCGCAAAGCTCCTTCGCTTGGAACATTCGAAAATTCTGCATGCGTTTGGCCTGGTGGCTAGTCAGGCGGGAGGACTGAGGGAGAACTTTGGCACCATGACCAAGCCGTTTCAGGCCGGTCGCGCAGCGGAGAGCGGGCTAGCGTCAGCTGAACTTGTCGCAATAGGCTGGACCGCCGCGGATCAGATTTTGGAAGCCGAACGGGGCTTTTTCCATGCCTTTGGAGGTTCATATGATCCTGCAGCGATCATGGACCGTCTGGGAAAGCCATGGACGTTTATTTCCCCTGGCATTTCATTGAAGCCTTATCCATCGGGCTCGCTGACGCATCCGGCGATGACTGAACTTGCGCGCCTGATTGAAGCCAACAAAATAGAAGCGGCCCAGGTTGAAAGGGTCGATGTCGGTGCCAATCACAACATGACGACGACACTTCTCCACCACCGGCCGCAAACCGGACTAGAATCCAAATTCAGCATGGAATTCTGTATTGCAATTCTGCTTCTGGAACGAAGGGCGGGCTTGAGGGAGTTCTCGGACAAAGTCGTACAAAGATCGGATGCGCAAGAGATGATTCGCCGCGTCAACTTCTATGTGGACCCGGAGGCCGAGGGCGCTGGTTATGACAAAATGACCTCCCTCCTGAAAATCCACCTGAAGGATGGAAGAGTCATCGAAGGCCGAGCTGATTTTGGCAAGGGCAGCCCCGCAAATCCCATGACTTTCGAAGAAGCGGCGACAAAATTCAAACGATGTGCCGAGTTCGCAGAGTGGCCGAAGGCCAAGACCGAGAAAATAATCGAATTTGTTAAAGCCTTGGATTCCGCCCCTGATGTACGCACACTTTCGCCTCTGTTGTCAGCCAGAAAGGAATGAAGAGCAGACTAGATGAAGACCTTCAACATTGCAGTTATCGCTGGAGATGGCATTGGCAAAGAGGTGGTTCCGGAAGGCATTCGCGTGCTCGATGCAGCGGGGATGCGTTTTGGATTTCAATTCAACTGGCAATTATTCGATTGGAGTTGTGAAACCTACGTCAAAACCGGAAGGATGATGCCGCCCGATGGTCTGCGGCAACTGCGGCCGTTCGATGCAATCTTCCTGGGAGCTGTGGGACATCCGAACGTTGCAGATCACGTCTCGCTTTGGGGGTTGTTGATCCCTATCCGGCGAAGTTTCCGGCAATACGTGAATCTGAGGCCCGTGCGTCTCTTTGACGGGATTGAGACTCCGCTGAAAAAGTGGAAGCCCGGTCAAATTGATTTCTGTGTCGTCCGGGAAAACAACGAGGGGGAATATTCAAACATTGGCGGGCGTCTCTATGAAGGAACCGACGAAGAGATGGCAGTTCAGCAAACGGTCTTCACGCGACGCGGAGTGAACCGCGTGATGCGCTACGCGTTTGAACTAGCGGGCAAGAGAAACAAGCATCTCACCTCCGCCACAAAATCAAATGGAATCATTCACACCATGCCCTTCTGGGATGAGTGCTTTCATGCGATGGCCGCCGAGTATCCCGACATCCGGACGGACCAGTATCATATCGATATCCTGACCGCTCATTTCGTGCGCCATCCAGACTGGTTTGACGTGGTTGTGGGCTCGAATCTTTTCGGGGACATTCTCTCCGACTTGGGCCCCGCTGTCGTGGGATCAATCGGCATCGCGCCTTCCGCGAATCTCAATCCAGAAAAAGAATTTCCATCCATGTTTGAGCCCGTTCATGGCTCGGCCCCCGACATCGCAGGGAAGGGAATCGCGAATCCGATTGGGCAGATTTGGTCGGGCGCGATGATGCTCCGACATCTAGGTGCTTCGGAGGCTGCCGACGGTGTCGAGAACGCAATCGCGGAAGTTTTGGCGCAATCTAAAGCCCGCACTCCGGATATTGGAGGAATGGCAACGACGAAGGACATGGGGGCGGCAATCGCTCTACAAGTGAGCAAGTAGGAAAAATCGCCTCGTCGGCGCTGGTTTTGTTCCGAAAGGCTTTTGAGGTTTCAATCGGACCGAAATCAACCGGCTTGGTTGTCACTGTTGTTCTTGAATATAGATTCTGTCTGGCCAATCGCAATCCACTTAAAATCGCCTGGACGCAAGGGATTACCCGTGCCCGTTTCGCCCACTCCGGTGACTGGTGCATTGTCGAGCGACACTATGAATGTCGAAGCGCCAGTGTTGGCTAAGGTCACGTTCTGGTGGGATAGCGCCTTAATAGACGTCATGTACGTCTGGTCGGTTTCACATAGGGGTTGTTCTATGTGTGTGTTGGGCTTGGCGGTGGTGCCTGTCCACCGGGGAAGTTCAGCTTCTGAGTGGCAATCACGGTAGCGCCATAATTGCGCGATCCTTGCTGGGGAAAAAGAAACTGCACGATGACGTTGTCTGCGGAACGTACGGCGGACTTTCCCGGTGTGGTATGCCATTGCGGAACTGCTAGCCAAAACCCTGGTGAGAGCTTCAGCTCTTTTTGCAAAGCCCGGGCGCACGGAGAAGGCCGAAGAACTGCTCCCGGGATTCGCCAATTAGCCGAACGCTTCCCGAGGCCAGCAGCGTTTGAGTTGACGCCGGAAGGACAACGGACGCGTATCCAGGTTGGCGGGGCCGCTTCTATTTCGGAGCACTTGGCGCGTGCCCTTGCGCTCGCGGCCGCTGCCCAATTGGAAGACCGGCAAATGGGCCGGTTCGAAAGCCTGGCCGCTCAACTACATGTCCTGCAGCGGGCCTTTCCAAAGCAAATTTGACCTGACCGGGGATTTTTGTACCAGCGGAAGTGAGAGAGAATTCACTCTGATGGAGCGCTGGTATGCCAATGAAAAAATACAAGCCGGAGCAGATTGTTACGCTGCTGCGGCAGATTGAAGTGGAAATAGCGAACGGAAAGACCACTCCGCAAGCCTGCAAGGAAACCCAGATCACCGCGCAGACCTATTACCGCTGCGGAAGGAATTCGGCGGGCTAAAACTTGACCAAGCCAAACGATTGAAAGAGCTGGAGCGGGAGAACGCGAAACTCAAGCGACTGGTGGCGGAGCTGTCGCTGGAGAAGCAGATCTTGAAGGATGTAGCGGAGGCCGGGTGCTGAGGCAGTGGCGCGGAACGCAGCGCTATCTGCCGATGCAACGAACGGACGAAGATGCGTTGACGCGAGACATCGTCGCGCTGGCCAGCGAGTATGGCCGCTACGGTTACCGGCGGATCACGGCGCTGTTGCAAGCCCGGGGCTGGCCAGTGGGCAAGGATCGCGTGCAGCGGATCTGGCGGCGCGAGGGGCTGAAAGTGCCGCAAAAACAAAGGGCGCGAGCGCGGTTATGGCTGAACGATGGTTCCTATGTGCGGCTGCGACCTGAGCGAGCGAACCAGGTGAGGAGCTACGACTTCGTAAGCGGAATGACAAACGACGGCAGGACGCTGCGAATGTTGACTCTGATCGATGAATACACGCGGGAATGCCTGGTGATCCGCGTGGCAAGAAGGCTGGGTAGGTACGAGGTGATGGAGGTGATGCAGGCGCAGGCCGACGTGATGTTGCTAGGGGGAATTCCGGACTACCTGCGCTCGGATAATGGCCCGGAGTTCGCTTCGAAAGAAATGAGGAGTTGGCTGGCGAAGTTGGGAACGGGAACGCTGAACATCGAACCGGGGAGTCCGTGGGAGAACGGCTATTGCGAAAGCTTCAACGGAAAACTGCGGGATGAATGCTTAAACGGAGCGATCTTTTACTCGTTGAAGAAGGCGCAGATCGTGATCGAAAAGTGGCGGGTGGTGTACAACACGCTGCGGCCACACTCGTCGTTGGGCTACAGGCCGCCGGCGCCGGCGGCCTGTAGCCCCCTGGGGTCGCCAAATCCAATTTCACAGCCTATGGCTGAGATGTAGACTCTCTCATTGGAACTGGTGCAAAAACTCGGGCCAGTCAGTGTCAAACGGCCAATTGGTGTCAGACTCAAAAACAAGAGCAGTGAAATGAAGGAGATTGGTAGGGGCGGTGGGGATCGAAAACAATACCGATTGGAATTTCAAGGACTTAGAAGAAATGCTGAGGAACGCTAAGGTGCTGATAAGGAACAACGGGGAATGCAAAGGAATCCTTATTGGCCCCTCAATGGCCCCTCATTTTCCTGGGTGCCGAAATTCCGTCGTTGTGTTCTTCCTCGCGGCATGAAAGTCGATGTCGGCTTTAGGTCAAATCTTGCGGTGCGGATGGCAAGCCGATGACTCGACCTACCCAAGAAACGCGAGACGTACCGACACCTGAACCTTGGGGTGCCGCCCGTGCTCGACAAGGGATCAAGGCGAGGGCGGGAGGGCGTCGAGTTTTTTCTTGACATCGGGCACAGATTTGGAGTTCGGGGCCAACTCGAGGTACTTAGCATAGGCCCGCCGGGCCTCAGGGGCGCGGTTGAGTTTGGCATAGGCGTCGCCGAGGTTAAGGTAGGCGACAGCGCGTTTGGGATCAATCTCGATGGCCTTCTTTAGCCAATATACCGATTCTTCATACTTTTGGACTTTGAAAAAAGCAAAGCCTGCGTTATTCGCAAACGAAGAATTCCGGGGATCAGCACGAGCCGCTTCCACGAATTCAGGAACTGCGGCGGCGTAGTTCTTCTGTTTCATGAGCTGGAGACCTTGCCCGTTTAGAGCATTCGCGAAACGGCCAGGAGATCGTTGAGAGACGTCGTCCTCCCTGTATGGGTATGAACTCATTACCGGTACAGGTGCAGATAGCATCTTGCCATCTGCACTGAGCACAGCAATGAAAAGATCGCTGCCTGGGGCATAAAATGGCAGTTCAGCCTCTATGTAAGACGCATCCAAGACCCGCGTGCTCAGGAGTACTCCAGCTACGTTTCCACGACCTAGCACAGCCTGCATTCCGGGAACAAAACCGCTCCCGCTAATTTCGATCGTTCCGCCACCGCCAATGTCCACCACAGGAACGTCGATTTTAAAATTCGAGTTAACCACAGCCTGAGCCACTGCCTGCGAGTACACAAGAATCGATTGCGCGTATTGAAAATCTTCGACAGGCGAAAACAGTACGAATCGAGGTGTGGTTAGGTAGCTGGAAGGGACCAAAACCGTCGCTTGCGTCGAACTGGCCCCGCTGAGAGGCAATTTGATCCAATTGTCGTTCTGATCCAGCGCATATACTCCAGCAATTTGGTCCAAGCAAATACCTGTGACCTTGAACAGCGTGTCCGGCGATCCTGAAGGGATGTTTGAAGGGCTGAACTCATCTATCCGCGCTACAGGAGCCGGCAACAAACCGTCGGGTTGCGGCAGAGCGTCGGCACTGTGTGCCCTTTTGCCACTGGGTTTCTGCGAACGGACAGGAACGGATCTACCCTCTCTGCCGCTGTTGTCAGCGACAGCGGCAACCGACGGAACTAAGACTAACCAGGCCAAAAGGAAGGCACTATTTCTGCTCATACTGATGCCATCAAGGCGTGGTCGGCGACGAGTCTTTTTTAGATCGGGAGCAAACTCGCGAGGGAGGACCAAGAGCGCTTCCGCATGCTCAGTGGTCTGTCCTCAACGAGTAACCCGTGGTGCCACGACGTGGAAAGTCAGTTCCGCTGAGTGCGCGCTAGTATTTTCGACTCTGACCTTCCATTCGCCCACCCGTGAGACCAGTTCTTCGAACCGCGCTTCCAGTTTTGTCGAACTTATGAATTTAGTGCCAACGACGACCTCCGCGTGCTGATCGCTCACGGGCGTAAACCTGATTATTGAACCCGGAATGAAGTTACGGCCTGTCAGAATCATCTTTTTCCCTACGGTTCCAAACGGGATGCTTGCAGGAGCAATGTTGGTCAGAACAGGCACGGGAAGGGTATAACGGCCGTGCACGAGAGTGTAGCGCTTAGGATGGGCAGAGTCCGATTCGGTGTTCGGAACTACAAGAATGTCTTGTTTCCCTGAATTTGTGTTTTCGAAGTCAACCGTCACCCCTAGAATGGCGCAGGCCGATTGGGTGGGATCACCTACATCCGGTTTGCATTGCTCCTGTCGTGTCAACTCCTTCCCTTCGGAATTGAAGACCACCAGCGAGGTGTAATATGTGCTCGTAACCCAACTTAGCACAATCTCCGGAACGCCGTCCCCATCAACATCTTTGTAGGTAGGCGGCCCGATACCTGGCCCTCCGAGGGGGGAGTCCCAAACCACGCGATAGTGGCCATCCTGTAATTCTCCGTAAACGAGCCGCGACCCTCCTAAGATTCCGACGACGGATTCGACCTTGGGAGAAAGGCGATGGGCGTCAAGAAGTAAACTGATTTCGATGTTCGCCGTATCTTCACCTGCATCCGCATCGAGAGGGGTAGAGAGTGGGGGCGTAAGCGCCTCACGAAGTATCGTCCCGGAAATCTCCTCTCGCTCAGAGGCAGTCAGTGGCCGCGACCCCGGCGGAGTCGGATCGACTTCTTGGACATGAACATCGATATCATTAAATTTGTGCCACCTGATCCTGTAGTGCGGGTCGCCGAGTTCAGGCCTCCTATAGGTAGGTATCAGGATGACGGCCGAATCATTCTCCAAAACACCGATCTTTCGCTCCTCGAGTTGATCGAGCAACTCTTGGCGTCCCTCTGGACACAAGAAAGAACTATCAAACCGAGGCCCCGACATGGTCGCATAGACTGGTTTTCCAAGAATCGAACGCGCACACTGTAACACGCGGTCCGTATCAGATTTGCTGGTATGACGGATCTGCGCATGAGAATCCGGCGCAAGAAAGAGTAGCACTCCCAAGATCAGCTTAGTGCGGTTCATAGCTCCGCCCGAGCTTGATAATGTCGCTGGGTGTGTCCTTGTAATGCTCGCCGCCGTGGTTGTACGGCTCAAAAGCGTCCGACCAACCATCTTCCCACTGCTCAGTGCCGCAGGGTGCCGCTGATCCGATGGGTTTTGGGCACTGAGAGCTGTAGTTTGCGCCAGTGAATGTAGCTCCGAGTTCGAAACCGATTTGAGTATGCTGCAGAGTAATCGCTGGATTGGCGTGGTCCTTAAACACAATGAAAATTGGATTTCCCTTCAAGACATTCATCAAGTCGGGGCCGTGAGTAGGGTCGTCGAGATTAAAGGCTGTCATGTGGACAGGCCCGTAAGATGAACCTGCGAAGAATTGTGCCGTCATGCCAGTGAAGCGGCCGTCCACTGGAGCGACCGGCCTAATCTGACGCGGTTTTGTGGGGTCTGGGGGTTGGTTGGGATCTGAAACACCAATGAATGGAATTAATCTCCCTCCGTCAGTTCCGGTTAACCAGTTTCCGTATTGGTAGTTAACGTCCGAACTTTGGAGATTTGTCTTAAACCAATCATAAAGCGATTGTGCCGAACTCAAATCATACTTCAAGCCGCTGAATTGGGGCAGGACGTCCCCATTGGCTATGCCCGCATTCAGATTATATGTGAACGAACCCGGCCCCACGGCCGAGAGATTGCCGCCATCAACAGAGACGATGCCGGCGTCGGTGACAGCGAGCCAGTTGCCGAAGGTGCCGGTGATTTGGCCGGCGAGAGTGGGATGAGTGGGATCCTCGAGATTGATGAGCAGAATGTTTGTGCCGGTGGCCACCAATGCCACGTTGCCATGCAGCTTGACGTCTGCCCCGCCCGTGGGTAGCTGCAGGAAGCCGATCGCCTTGGGACAGTTCGGACTACCTGTAGTCGCTTTGGGATCGCATGCGACCGTTGTCCCCTGAGCATAGGCTCCGGTCAGGTCGACGACCGCTAGCAGGGACACGTAGGGCGCCGGGGCGGACGATGGCACCGGGCAGCTGGTCATGCTTCCGACCAAGCAACAGCGCCTGCACCGGATTGCCAGCGAACGTTCCATCTGCTGCGGAAGGAGGATATAAAACGGCCTGCGGTCCGCTGAGCGTGGGATCGGCCAGCACAAAGGGCAGTTGCCCCGCAGCCGCCAAAAGCGTTTGCGTGGTAGCGGCACCGCCCGAGTTGCTGGTGGTGAAATCGTCTGCCTTCAGGTCCCACATCGTGAACGTCCCGCCCGAAGAGTTGGGCAACGGAATGGTGTTGACTACCGCGTCGGTCGCAAAGCCTTGGCCCTCCGTGCTCATCGCCTGGCCAAATTGCACCGGCGTGGCCCTCTGATACTCCTCCCACAAGCGCCCCGCCCGTTGTCCCGGCAAGGGATCAAGGCGAGGGCGGGAGGGCATCGAGCTTCTTCTTTACGTCAGGTGCAGACTTAGAATTCGGGGCGAGCTCAAGGTATTTCGTATAGGCTCGGCGGGCCTCGGCGTTGCGGTTGAGTTTTACATAGGCATCACCGAGATTGACGTAGGCGACGGCGCGCTTGGGATCAATCTCTATAGCTCTCTCGCACCAGTTCACGGACTCTTCATATCTCTCCAATTTGTAATAAGCAAAGGCCGCGTTATTCGCAAAGAGGGCACTACTAGGCATGAGCTTGGCTGCTTCGACAAAGTTGGTTGCGGCCTCTTTGTAGTTCTTTGCCCGCATCAGTTGCATACCGTCCTCGTTGAACCGCACACCGGGAGGCACAGGGATTGGAGCGGGGAAAGCTCTCAGGAGGACGTATTTGCCCTGCTTGAGTCCATATTCGCTCCCCTCAAGACCAAACTCCGAATTCTCGGGAATTGAGATGTTCTTCGTCCCGTTTTCGCCGTCCACCAGCTCAACGATTTCTCCACCCAGAGGACAAGTCGAATCGTCCTCGCACGTAGGACGATCTGCATCACGTGTGAGTTCATTTCCATCCTTGTCAAAAATCGATATTTCCGTGCTTATTGGCCTGGAACCTGTCGTGCTCTTAACGATGATCTCCTCTACCCCATCGGCATTAACATCCACATATTCCAGCTTAGTACCTCCGCCGCGGAGTACGGGAGACTCCCAACGAATCTGAAGTAGACCGTCGTGAATTTCTCCATAGATAAGGCGCTTGCTGAGGTTGCCACCCGCAAGAGCAACTATAGCCTCAGGGAGGGATGGGCCTAGCCTATGCCGGGCAAGCGCGATGACATAGGCAATTTCCGCCGTAACGTGATCAGGGCCCGCAACTAAGGGAGTAACAACCGGCGCTGACCGGGTTTGCAGGCGGATTTGTTTACCGTATTGGTTAATCTCAATTTCGTTCAGCCTAGCCGAGGTGGACTTGTCCGCTATCGTCTCAACACGCGTGCTAATCTTTAATTCTTTCCAGGACCAGACTCCGGACGGAAACGGACGGGGATGCGCGGCCATGCGCGCATAGCTACTCGGGTATAGGTAGATCCATTCATCGGTCTGAAGTACCGCGACGTCCTTGGCTTCCAATTCTTTAAGCAGATTCTCTTTTGACTCAGGGCATGAAACTACAGTGTCCACCCCAGCGAGAACCGGTTTCCCAAAAACTTTCGTGGCACAAAGCCGGAACTCGTCCCCCTTTGTGAGTCCAAACCGCCGAGGCGTGTCCGCTGTAGTGTCAAAGGTTAGAGGGGTACATACCCCAAATGCTGACAAGACCAGAGCGAAACAGCCTTCAATTCGCCAGGTAATCACGCGATTTCCGAATAACCTCATCCTTAAAGAAATCCTGATTAAGTATATATCCTGGGACCGGCAGAGGCGGTTTCTTGAGATTCAGCCAGTAGTCGACTTGATACTTGGGGCCAGCACGATTATACAAAGCAAATACGGTTGACCATGCTTCTTCCCACTTTTCGGTGCTGCATGGATTACAAATTGGAGTGGCTATTTTTCCATTTTGCTGGAGACCAAATAAATTCTCCCTGTGTATCACTGCGCCAACCGAAAGACCCAAATTCCAATCCTGTGTGACTTGATAGAGCGGTACGAGGTTTGCATCCAATACTTGAGTTAGGGCACCTCTCTTAGGCGAGGTGGCTTCGTAATCCACAAGGGACACCTGAATCGGCCCATATGAGCCGGCAGCGAAAAATTGAGCGGTCGCATGACTTAAACGCGTATCGAGCGGTGTAGTGGGCTTCTTTTGACTTGTATCATAGAAGAACTCCAATGCTTTTTCTGAGTCATTGGCAAAGAAACCTCCTCCGGGATGGTTTGCCAAGTTATCTAGGAAGAATTGGGCAATTGATATTCCCCCCTTATTATATTGAATGTCTTTCGGGAACCGATGAAGAGTATTCAGATCGAAATTCGTAAATGAATTCGTCGTCGCCGCCAAAGGAGCCGTCGCCATCGCGTCATAAGAAACCACTAGGACTCCATCCGGCCCAAGGGAAGCACCCAAGCGGAAGGTTCCTTGGGTGTAGTCAACTACACTGTATTGGTTGGGTCCCGACGGCATTGCCACGGCCTGAGGGCCTCCCGATCTCGTCCAAATTGGTTGTTCGCGTACTTCCTGATTGATTGCGCGCGGCTGAGAGGTTCCACTGACAGCGAATGTCAAGCGCGGACTCCGACCGCCCGCGTTTGCAGGCAGCAGTTGCCTGGCCATAATCTCAACACCGAGCGAAAACAGAGTTTGGTCTGGTTTGACTGAAACCGTCGGACAGGCTGTGCTCGTGACGTTGGGGTCAGTCGTAAACGTGCACGTCTGGGATAAGACACCAGTGCCATCGAGCCGGGGCCCTCCCCCGATTACGTAGTTTGGATACGGACTCGCAGCGATACGTTCCCCTGGAGTAGTTACAGAGGAATCCCCTGTCAGATTCTTTAAGTCCAGCGTTAACGGTTCATACCGATATGTCCTCTTGTCAAACCTACTCTCGATATCTACTTGAGCTTTGAGCATGTGCGGCGGAACGCCAAATCGATTAGCGACGTTTAGAACGACGTCATCTATATCTTCCACGTTCTTAGGCGTTATTCCGAGGGGACGCTTTACTATCAGTAGGTCTGCCGAAGCTGCCCCCACTGAGATCTGTACAGGACCATGCTTTGTGCCCGTATCCGGGTTGGTAGAAAGCTTGAGTCCTCGAATGTAGAAAGAGTGGATGTCCGTATTTGATGGTTCCTGCTCTGCCTGCGCATAAGTGAATGAGCGATTGGTGTTGAAGTCGATTCCATCATTGTTTCCAAGCGTAGGTGACGCTGGTGCGGAAGTGGAGAGGTCTCCAATCTTCAGTTTCCCAGTCGCTGGTGAAGGCCTAAACTGCCCTGCGTTTGGATTTCGAACCTTAAAGATAAATAGGGCAACGTTATTCAGAGTTGTGACCTTAAAACGCGCTTGTGCCCCTAACCCAATCTCGTACGGTTCCTGCGGAACAAAATAGTCCGGCAGACTAGCTATCGGTTTGCCGCCCAGAATCAGTCCGTTCAGCTTAGCGACAAAGGAGAAATTCGGGTAGTCCGTGAGTCCTTTGGGCGCCTTTACCTTTGCCTTCTTACTGGGCAAGCTGGCTTGCGCAGGATCAGGTGGCATACCGAGGTTCGATGCCAATAGAGAATCCGTTTCTGTGACGGAGGCAAAAGTGGTTACTTTGTCTCCGCGATGTGCATTGAATGAAACTGTCATTCCGGCTGCCAGGCCAAACCCATCAAGTTCGAGGGTCTGATCGCCGCCGTTCCATACCAGATTTCCTTTTACGTCGGTGACTGCAACATCCCCTGAATTGAAGATTTCTGAGATGTTTGGAGATTGGAAAGTACTGGAAATCGGCAGCGGTGAAGACAGGCTTTGGCCATCGGCCGATAAGATGGCCACGAACAAGTCGCTGCCACTCCCGACAAAATTGGGTGGAAGCGCGGCTTGTAACATCGTCTCGTTTAAGGTTGTGGTTGGTAGCGTGAAAGCAGGAACATTCCTGCGGCCGATCACGACATTCGTTCCGGCAGTGAGGCCATTCGCGGAAACAGTGATTAGACCACCCGCTTGGAATAGATCCTCGGGTGAAACCGAGAGTGGTGACAGCGCGGTGTTCGTGCCTAACTGTGGGAGAGAACTGTCCTTCACCAAGAAGATGATCGACAGCGATTCATCTGGGGCTGGTGAAATTTGCAGAAAGTCAGGATTCACGAGCAGTCCGGCCGGAATCGTGGTCGCAAGCGTTGGCGGCGACGCTTGGGTATTGGGGAATGCGGTAAGCGCAATCCATTGCGTGCTGGAAGTCCGAACGTACACCTGAGTCAATCCCACTGCGCCTGGACCGTTCACCACAATTGGCACGTCACCCTGGCCTGCAACGGCCCAGGTGGGAGTGCTTGAGGTGAATGCGCCGCCCGCTGCTGGGGGCGGTGGTGGTCCAAATTGCGCTGCCTCAGCGGCGGTCTGTGGATTGATTATATTGAGTGGAATGGTCTGTGTCGATCCATCTGGCTTTGTGAGAACCATGTCGACACTCTCGGGGGGAGTGTCGAGGAGCACTCCTACCGGAATGATAGCGGTGAATTTTCCATTGGTTGTTCCGGTTGCAGGGAAACTGCTTACGAATTGGCCGTTGCGATACAGTTCCAACGTGCTGGAATCTGCAGGAGCGGGCAGTTGTTGAACCGTGTAGGTTACCGTTAAAGGAGCTTTCGTGTGTCCAGTGATATCAGTTTGAGCAACGGCTGGAGCAATGTCCGTGATGATCACGGCTGGGCCAAGAAGGGCGGTGTTAACAGAAGCCGTGCCATTTGGGGAACTCCCGACTAGTAGGCTGTTGTCAGCCAGGGCGAGCCAGTTACCGAAGGAGCCGTTGATTTGGCCAGCGAGAGTGGGATGAGTGGGGTCCTCGAGATTGACGAGGAGCACATTTGTGCCGGTGGCCACCAATGCCACACTACCATTTAGCTTGACATCCGTGCCGCCCGTGGGCAGTTGCATGAAGCCGATCGCCTTGGGACAGTTCGGGCTACCTGTAGTCGCCTTGGGATCGCACGCAACAGCTGTCCCCTGAGAATATGCCCCGGTCAAGTCGACTACCGCTAGCAGGGGCACGAAGGGCGGCGAGGTTGACGACAGCACCGGGCAGCTGGTCATGCTTCCGACCAAGCCGCTGCCTACAACCACAGAACAGCGCCTGCACCGGATTGCCAGCGAACGTTCCATCTGCTGCGGAAGGAGGATATAAAACGGCCTGCGGTCCGCTGAGCGTGGGATCGGCCAGCACAAAGGGCAGTTGCCCCGCAGCCGCCAAAAGCGTTTGCGTGGAAGCGGTACCGCCCGAGTTGCTGGTGGTGAAATCGTCCGCCTTCAGATCCCACATCGTGAACGTCCCGCCCGATGGATTGGGCAACGGAATGGTGTTGAGCACCGCATCCGTCGCAAACCCTTGGCCCTCCGTGCTCATCGCCTGGCCAAATTGCACCGGCGTGGCGCTCTGGTACTCCTGAACTACCTGGTTCAAGTCCACGACCTGGAATCCCTGCCGGAACGTGAAGGTGTACAGGAACTGATCCTTCATGAACAGGCGCGTGGGAATCCCCCCTTGCGTCGCGCTTGACGTCACGCTCACCCCACCGACGCGTGTCGGCGGCTGGGTTTGCAATTGCTGAGGCGTGGAAGGAACACTATACAGCCAAACGTTGCCTGGGAGGGTTATAGCCTGTGCTGGAGCCGCGGAAATCGCCACAAGCGCCCCGCCCGTAGCCGGTGACTGCTCGAGGCCGGCGATATCTATGGCGCGTCCAATAAACGAAGCCCCAGGTCCCTTATCCACGGGATTCGAGGGGTCCGAGATATCGAACATCCCCAAACCGCTGGTCACAACACCCTCAAACTCGCCCGCATAAGCCATCTGACCAATAACCACCGGCCGCGTGATGACCTCATATTGGCTGGACGTGCTACCCAGTTCTTGGGGCCCGAACGTTGTGAATTGCAGGGTGTATGGCGAAGGCGTAAGAGGAAGCTGAGGAATTGAGTTACCGCTCTGGTCCTTGCCGACATTCACGATTCCATTTTTCAACGTAAGCGTATACGTCTCTCCGAATTCCAGGCCTGTTAGCGGTTGAATGGTAAGCGACGTGACCGCATCTCCGGCCTGCACCGGGTTAGCAACTGAGCCATCGGGCCTGATGCCGACGAGCAGCAGCGTGGGTGAATCGCCTGAAGGGCTCCCGGTCAGAGTGACGTTGCCCGGGACATTCGTTACGGGCTCGCTGAAAGTCACCACCGGAAAGACGGAGACAGAGACGCTTTGCGCGTTGGGCGAGGGCACGTTGTAGATCACAGTTGGCGCCTTCCCGGCCGTCGCATAGATATTGCCGCCGCCCGCCGCCACCACCAGGAAACTCCGGCTCACGGTGATGGGCGTGCCTGGATTCAGAGGGTTAATGGCAGTGGCAACAATGGTATAGAGAGCGGGAGTGCCCGCAGGATAAGGATCATTCAGCCGAGTGTAGGTATAGCCCTGCACCGGGTTAGCTGGAGGAGTGTCCGGCACCACGCTGGAGAAAGCTGCACCATTGATCGTCGCGCCAACAAGGCTGATTCCGGGTGTGCTGGCAAAGGTGATGGTTAAAGAAGCGCCGGTCTGCACGATGCCGGAAATAGCCTGGCGGTTATTGTTGGTGTCGAGGGTGTACACGCCGATGTTAATTTGCGGCGGAGGCGGGGGCGGCTGCAAGGGCGGAAAAGTAATGTTGGTGCGGCCGACGTTTCGGTAGTAGAGGTAGAGAGACGGGTCGACACCATAAAACTGGTCGTCGGGTTGTGCGGCGTTCACCTCTGAGGCTGTGACCTCAATCGATACC
>WNFG01006773.1_pt1 | contig 19120 bp, 21 predicted proteins | sample 5400431 | NCBI WGS metagenome assembly WNFG01 (sample SAMN13153346, study PRJNA577476) | soil metagenome | isolation source: 120 cm saprolite under Douglas fir tree site 2 hole 3 replicate 2 | place: USA:California | collected 2015-04-18 | reverse complement strand
TGGATGTGACCGGATATCTCCATGCGATTACAGCAGCCGGTGTTCGTCGTGAGCATGATCGGGGCGTTCATCACAGCTATCCTGGCGGCGCAGGCTTCGTTCAAGTTGAGCCTGCCGGACAGTTCGCATTGGTGGCTTTTGTTGCCGACCCTGCGCTTGCCGTCTGCGTCTCGACAATCGGCTACGGATGCCGAACCCACTGGGTCACCATGAATCCCGGCGGCGTGCGCATGGGTCAGGCGGTTCGATGCTTTGTAACCCTGCCACTGACGAGTGTACCCCTCTCGATCGCGATGCTGATCATGCTTGGCCACGCAGCCTCGCTGCGGCCCGCCGCTGTAAGCACTGCCGGGGGGCTGGCGATCGCGGCGATGACGTCGTTTGCGCTTTCGCTTATCCATGATCTCGACGCGACGATCATGATCCTAATCTGGAATCTCGGCGTGGCAGCCCCGATCGCAGGACTGGCCAACGCATTCGGCCGGCCGACGTTGTCATGGGTTGCCGCACGCGTCATGCCGGCGTTATCCCGCAACTGTCCGCGCTGCGACAGTGAAGGATCTCGGAGCCTCGAACCCGTTTGGGAATCCCGGTCATAAAGCTTCAATTCTGATCGCGCGCCCGCGCACGATCGGTGCAAGATGATTGGGAGTAGTCTTTTTTGCGCTAAACTTTATGCGTAGGGGAGCACGGTGATAGGCTTTGGTCACAAGTACCAGGCGAGCACCGCTTTAAGCACAGCGTTATCTATCAAGGGCAGAACGATGATCTGATTCATTCCGGAAACACGAGCAAGCGAAGCCGCAATCGACGCATCGTGTTTTAGATCCTCGCAAATGGCCGGCATACCGGTTGCCCAGGCGCCGCCGATTGACCCTTCGCCTCTGCCGATCGTTTTTGAACCATAGAGCGTCTTGAGATCAGTTTGCCTGCTGCAATCGCCTGATTCGAATACCAAGGCATCTCGTGAAGCATTCGGTATCCAAATTTCGAAGCGTCGAGCGATTGGCGTGGCTTGCGCCGACAAAAACGTCATGACCCAGGTCTGATCGGAGGACGTTTTATAGGGGATGCTCACGCCGCAATTGATGCCGATTTCAGATGCCTCCTCCCATCGCAAAAACCCCTTCGAGTTGTAAAGATCTCTCATAATCAGCGGCATGTTTGCCTTCCACGTGCGGCCAGGTAAACCGAATCCGCGCGGAAATTTCGTGTGCCGTGAATTGAATTCGAACATGTCGGCGGTTCCGTAATAGCCGTCAACAAGCCCCATCTCATGAGACACATTGGGATCATTGTGCCACAACTCGATGGCGCCCACATGCTTCTCGTCATCACCGCAAAACAGCACCATAACAGCCATTAGGAATTCGCTCGCAAACACGGGTAGCGCGACACCGCACGTTAACCCAGCCTCTTTCGCTTCGTCCGTACGCTTAAAGTAGCTACCAGAAAATTCCGTGAGGATGATTGGATGACCTGAGGCCCACGCCTTCCCAGGAAGGCCCTCATTGTAGGCAAACAGAGTATTCTCGCTGAGTGCCCTGAATTCCGAGTACTCGCTGCCGCAGAGGCCGCCGCCGTACTCCAACCGCGTACGCGTGCGGTCAGGGACCCACAGCTCGACAACTCTGATGAATGTCTTCATAAATTCATCCGATCGAATAACGATCTTAGGTAGCGAGGATGAGCGATTATCGTGCACCTGGCTCGCGCAAATAGCAGTCACACTGCTAATGACTTGAGCAGCGTCGGAGGTAGCAGGCCCCGCACCAAAATTGAGGTTTCGTCACTAAGGAAGAAGCCGTCTCAATTCCTGGCGAGCATGTCGGTTGTTGAGGTAGGTCTTCGATCGAACGGCGTGACCAAACCAGTGCTGGCCGTTGATCGCCAATCTCGTCGAAAGAACGTGCACAGGGACTGCCTCGCTTCATCGAAATAGGTGAACGTCTGAGGGAGGTTTCTGCGGCCCAAAGCGGTACAGCTTCGCCTGGAGGGCGAAGCTGCCCAGGAGTTAAAGCCCGAAAACCGGGGCCACGGCTCGATCGTTTGTCGGATAAGTGCACCCCGCCACGGCGAGGCTGGGGTCAACACCGCTCGGCGTTCACTCGCCGCGCGCCATGGTAATGCGGCGGCGCAACCTTATCAGACCTCTGGGCGCCCGGGGAGGCGGCCTGCTCGTGGCGCGCAAGCTTGGGCTAAGGCCTCTCATCTGATAGACTGCTCTGCGGAGCAACCGGAGAGATGGCCGTGCCCGAACCGGAGCGCAGGCTCGCAGCGGTCGTCGCCGCTGACATGGTCGGTTACAGTCGACTAATGGAGGTTGACGAGACGGGGACGCTGGCACGTCTCAGGACCCATCGTATTGAGCTCATCGATCCGGCCATCGCGAAAAACCGCGGGCGCATTATCAAGACTACCGGCGATGGCATGCTGGTTGAGTTCCACAGCGTCGCCGACGCGGTGCTGTGCGCTGCCGAGATCCAGCGCCGGATGGCGCGACGCAACATGGACGTCTCGCCGGCGCGGTGGATACAGTTCCGCATCGGTATCAACCTGGGCGACGTGATCGTTGAGGAAGACGATATCTTTGGCGACGGCGTCAACGTGGCGGCGCGCCTCGAAATGCTTGCCGAGCCGGGCGGTATCTGTGTCTCGGGGGCGGTGCGCGATCAGGTCGGCGACCGACTAGACGACATCGTGTTCGAAGATCTTGGTGATCAGATCGTCAAGAATATCGCCCGTCCAATCCGCGTCTTTCGGGTCCGGCTTGAGCCAAACGCAGCCACCGCGCACGAGGGCGCAGATAGCGCTGCGGTGGCGACAACGATTACCAAGAAGCCGTCCATCGCGGTGCTGCCGCTCGCCAACATGAGCGGCGACCCTGAGCAGGAGTTCTTCGCGGACGGCCTCACCGAGGACATCATCACGGAGCTGTCACGCTTCCGCGAGTTGCTCGTCATCTCGCGCAACTCAACCTTTGTGCACAAAGGCAAGGCGGTGAAGGTGCAGGAGGTCGCGCGCGAATTCGGTGTCGACTACGTCCTGGAGGGGAGCGTGCGAAAGGCGAATGATCGCGTTCGTGTCACCGTGCAACTGATCGACGCAGAAACCGACCGGCACGTCTGGGCCGAACGCTATGACCGCGACCTCGCGGATATATTTGCCATTCAGGACGAGATAACCGGCGCGATCGTCGCGACGCTGCCCGGTCGGGTCGAGGCCGCGACGCACGACCGTGCGAAACGCAAGCCGACCGACAATATGGCGGCTTATGAGTGCGTGCTGGCTGCCAAGGTGCTGCACCACCGCTCGACGCGGGAGGACAACGCTGAAGCGCAGCGCCTGCTCGACCGCGCCCTCGCGCTCGACCCGAACTATGCTCATGCTCACGCCTGGAAGGCGTGCGTGTTGGGCCAGATGTGGGTCTATGATTGGTGCGCCGATCGCGATGCCATCTTCCAACAGGTGGCCGCGGAGCTTGAGACCACGCTGGCGCTCGACGACAACGACAGCGACGTGCACCGGATTCTCGCCGCACTGAACCTCAATCGCGACGATCACGACAAAGCCGCGTATCACCAGGAGCGGGCGCTTGCGCTCAACCCCAACTATGACCTTGTTGTGGTGCAACAGGGTGAGCTTTTAACCTGGCTGGGGCGACCGGAGGAAGGCATCGACTGGATCAAGAAGGCGATGCGCCTCAACCCGTACCACCCGGAGCGCTTCTGGAGCCACCTCGGGCGCGCCTGCTATTGCGCCGAGAAATATGCCGAAGCCGTCGAGGCCTTTTCGCGGATCACACGGCCTGACCACACCCATCATGCCTTCCTCGCCGCGACCTTCGCGCAGATGGGCAACGCGGTCGCGACCGCCGCGCACGCGGCGGAGGTCCTGAAGCGCGAGCCGAAATTCTCAGTGGCCGTCCACCTCGCCACCCAGCACTACAAGCGCGAAGTCGACCGCAAGCGCCACGAGGCTGGCCTCCTCATGGCAGGCCTGCCTGCCTGACATGAGGAAGCACCGCGCGGTCCCCACGGGCACGCTGGGCGACGACGCCGAACCGCTGCGGGCGTGGTACCTTGCTCGAGCTATTTGAGTTCTTGAACCAAAAAAATCGACCAGCGCGCGAACTTTTGTCGATGGGCGCGGGCCGCCGGGGAAAACCGCATGCACATCCATCGGCTCCAGCTTGTAGGCGCGAAGCAGCGGGACTAGTGAGCCCGCCTTCACTTCGGCCGCGCACATGACCGTCGTTGGCATGGCGATCCCAAGACCTGCCATGACGCTTGCAAAAACGCCGGGTCCCGAATTGGTGTGAATGCGGCCGCGCACATCGACCGACGTCTCGGTGCCGTTACGGGTAAATGTCCAGCTCTCGCGGCCGAAATTGCCCGGTCCGAAGATGCAGTCGTGCGAGGCGAGATCTGCAGGCGTTTTCGGGGTACCGCGCGCCTTTAAATATGCCGGCGACGCCACCACATCCTCTCCAGCGTTTCAAGCTTGCGGGCACCGAATACGGAATCGCTCAACTCGCCAAGCCGGATGGCGACGTCGGAGCCCTCGGCGACCAGATCCTGCCGCTCATCGGAAACCGCCATCTCGACCCGCAACAGCGGGTGCGCGGCGAGAAATTTTGGCAGCCGGGGAATGATTTTGCGAGTTCCGTAGACCACAGGCATTGCAAGGCGGATGATGCCGCGCAACGAATCCAGGCCGCGTGCTGCGTCTTCCGCATCTTCGATTTCGGCCAGGATCTCGCGGGCGCGATCAAGAAACAACGCGCCGGCATCCGTTACCGTGATGCGGCGCGTGGTACGAAGCAGCAGCTTCACGCCCAGACGCGCTTCCAACTCGCTCATGATGCGCGAAACCGATGGCTGCGACAGGCCGAGTTCACGGGCGGCCCGGGAAAAGCTTTCGCTCTCCGCCGCGCGCACAAAAACCGTCAATTCCTGCCATCGGTCGCTCATTTGATATCCAAATAAATGATGTTCGTAATCGCTATATACCCCTTAACAGACAAATGAACCAGATGTTGCGGGCCAACCCAATCAACGGAGATTTCCCATGGCCCTGCAAGACCGCCTCGACGCCCTCAAGGCCGATTTCGAGTCCGGCCGCTTTCCCCTCAAGCCGACCAGGCAGGCGCTGGATTTGATGCGTCGTGCCACCGACGAACTGATCGCCAGCGCACAAGCACAGCGGGCCAGGAAGGCCGGCGACATGGCGCCGGAGTCACGCTCAGCGATCCAGACGGCAAGCCGGTTTCGTCGCGGCAGCTCCTCGCCAGCGGCCCGCTCGTGGTGTCGTTCTATCGCGGCGTTTGGTGCCCGTACTGCAATCTCGAATTACAGGCGTTGCAGGACACGCTGCCAGAAATCGCCGCCCGCGGCGCAAGCCTGGTTGCGATCTCGCCGCAGACGGCCCCGAACAGCCGCAAGTCGCAGCGCGACAACAAGCTGAGCTTCCCGATTCTGAGCGATACCAACAGCGAGGTCGCAAACGCATTTGGCATTCGCTTCGCGCTGCAGGACTACGAGAGCTTCAAGAACGATCTGCCCGTCATCAACGGCGATCCGTCCTGGGCGTTGTCGATGCCAGCGCGCTATGTGATCGGCACTGATGGCATCATCGCTTACTCGGAAGTGAACCCCGATTACACACAGCGGCCCGATCCTTCGGAATTACTGCCTGTGCTGGATCGCCTGAAGGCCAGCAAGGCAGCCTGACCCAGGCAACCGGCGCGATCGACGTGCCCGTTTCCCCTCGCATCACGATTTCAAAACGGCGCGACGTCGCCTGATGGTTTCGCGCGCCTGCGGGATCCCGACGCTCAGCAGATCAGCTGAAACATGGTGAGGATCGGAAGCCCTCACCATGTTTGCGCCAAACTCAATCGTGTGCGTCGAATGGCTTCTCAGGCGACTAAAGCGCGCGAGCGCCGATGCCGCCTTTGGGCATGTCACGCTGAGGTTCGACCAGTTGCGCACGTGAATCCAGAAACAATTTGCCAGGTTGACCGATCTCGGATCGAACAGAGCCGGACTGTTCGCGAAACTGGCCGAACTTGGGTGAACCGGTATAACGGAAACCATCGGCCATGGCCGAAGCCGCGGTTATAGTCACAAGGCCGGCAGCTACGATGACGATCTTGATGGGTGACATTGAACTTCTCCGTTTTCGCACTTCGGGGAACATCCTCGAAGCCGTGAATGAACCTTGGAGAAGAACTTGCCTGATTTGAAATATCGACTGGCTTTCGAGTCGATGCCCACGGTCTATGCAAAAAACATATCCCGCCTCAACGGTAGTTTTACAACATTATCCGCGCCGAAGCGGACAATCCCGGAGGCAGCTATCGCTCGCATGCACATTGCATAACACACCATCTGCATCAGGGCTGGCGCGCGCAACGATTGGCGCAACGACTCAATGCCGCTCATCAAGCCGTTGAATGCCGCCGACCGGCGGTCCTTTGCGCTGTGCTTTCCGTCTCCGAAGCCTGGGATTGAACGCGGCCCGCCAGATTTCCAAGCGCCGCAAGGATCGCGTCGAGTTCCATTCGGCGACGGTAATCGGGATCGATGTAACGCGCCTTGACGAGGCCATCCCGGCCGACAATGAAGGTCGCGGGGACCGGCAGCATCCAGGTTTCGTTGCCCTGATAGGGCGCTATATCGAAGCCGCCCGCCTGCATCGCCTCGCGCTTCTCGTCGCCGACCCAGAACAAGAGATTGAGTTCGAGCGCGTAGCCATTGTCGACGTCGGCGAGAACAGGAAACGGCGCGTTGGCGTCAGCCTTGAGCTCGGCGCCATATTGGTGGGTTTCCGGCGAGATCGCGACGATCTGCGCGTCGAGCCGTTTGACGTCGGGGGCAATTTTGGCGAGTCCGTCGGCGTTCAGCCGGCAATAGGGGCACCAATGGCCTCGATGAAACGACACCACGACGGGTCCCTGTTCGAGCAGGTTTTCTAGACAGACCAGCGTGCCCTTTTCGTCGGGCAGGATGAAATCTGGCATCCGTTCGCCGATTTGCGGTGCGCTCTGGCCGACATTGTTGGCCTCGAGCCGCGCCACCATGCGCGCAACCACTGCGGCAAACTCCGGACTGCGCCGCTCCACCTCGTCGGCGACGGCTTTCAGCCGTTCGCTGAGCGGGGCGTCCATGATCCGGCTGTCGTCGGTGCTCTCATCGAGGAGCTCAGCGAAGGTTTTTTCGGCCATTGGTTTGTCCCTCCGGGTATCCGTCAAGCGGCCACGATCGAAAGCGCGGGCCGGGTTTCCCTCCCGGGCGCCGTCACCGGGGTTGTGAACGGCAGCCAGTCGGCGCTGCGCAGCATCTTCATGACAGCCGATGCGACTGCCGTTCGTTCGCGGCCGGCAACGCCGAATAGCTGGACGGTCCGCCTAACGTCGAGGCCTTCGATGGCGGCGCGCCGCAAGGTATCGGGCATCGAAGCGCTGCAGGGAACGATCGCAATGCCGATGTCGGCTTCCAGGAGCTTGATCAGGTCGTGCTCCGCCGAGATGTCGTGGCCACCGTCGACGTCGATATTGCCGGCCCGCAGCGCTGCGCTCAACCGTTCGGCGTATTCGCAATAGCCGCGCGACAGCATCTGCTGCGACTTCAGATCGTCGAATTCGACGCTGCCCTGGTCCGCCAGCGGATGACGCGCGTTGACGACTAGTTGAAAACTCTCAGTGAACAGCGGCCAGCCGTCCAGCCGGTCCCAATCGTTGTCCATTTCAACGGCGATGCCGAGTTCGGCTTCGCCCTTTTTCAGATACTCGCCGATCTGTTTGCTGTTGCCTCGAAGTAGCTTGAATTCAAGCGCATTGAACAGCCGCTTTAATTGCTCAAGGTGTGGGATCAGTAGCGCCAGGTCGACCGCATCCGCAATCGCGATGCGGAGTGTACCGACTTTGCCGCTCTTGAACGACGTTGCCAGCGATCGTGCACCGACGGCCGCCTCGTAGCACTGCTTCAGCAGGGGATGCATGCGCTGCCCGAGTTCGGTGAGTTGCGCCGCTGGGCGCTCGCGCCGGAACAGGTCGCCGCCCAATTCCGCCTCGAGCTGTTTGATGGCGCGGGTCAGCGACGGTTGAGTAACGTTGCACTCATCGGCCGCACGCGTGAAATTCAGCGTTTGGGCGACCGCGAGGAAATAGCGGATCTGATGCATTTCCATGAGTTTGCCCCTCTAGAATTTGCGATATGCGCAGCCATTCTAGCTGAATGGGCGGCGGGAGGGGTCAAAACATCGATAGCTAGCGGCTATCGAGTCGGTAGCTCACGGGCATAGCGCATGGGCTACGGCTTGAACCTGGTTGCCCGGCACTTGCCTGTTCGCCATACCATTTTTTACTCATGGCTTCGCGGACCAGAGCGCCGAGACCGGGTGATCACGCATAGCTTGCTGTCGGCGCCGATCACCCCGAGCAATTTGGAGAGAGTGCGTGCCACCATTTCGAGGCTGAACCGGCCTGACTTGATTTTTGAGATCGGTTGGGCATGGCTCTTGCTTGCCATTTGTAACTGCCTTTTGCCGAGGTCTGCATGCTGGGAATACCGCGCCGGTTCAGCCACTTTGTCTATGGATTCATTCAATCAGGCTTAACCTGCGCGATCGCGGCCGCGATCGCGAGCTTCCCGTTTTTGGCAGGCGGGACGTTCGTCGCGCACTGGCTGCAGTCATGGTTTGTCGCCTGGATCATGATGTTACCAATTCTGATGTTCGCCGCACCTGCTATTCGGAACCTGACGCATTTCTTGACGCGAGAAGATTGACCGGAAGGCTCACTTTGTATTCCGCTCGTCGCTGCGGTCGGGCGCTTTGCTCTTCCCGCGCCGGCTTGAGATGTACTGGGATCATCCAGCATCAGGCTCGATCTCGGGACCCGCCTGATGCTGGATAGTTAGGGACCGGCGGCTGCTACTTCTTCATCTTGTCCTTCGACATTGCATCATCTTTCTTCATGCTGTCCTTGGACATTTCGTCATCCTTCTTCATGCCGTCTTTCGACATTGCATCGTCCTTCTTCATGCCGTCCTTGGACATCGTGTCCTTGGCCATGCCGTCCTTGCCCATTTTGTCCTGCGCGAAGGCCGCAGGTGCGGAGGCAAGCCCAAGCGAGAGGACGAGGGCCGAAATCAAGAGCGAAGCGCGAGAATTCTTCATCATGTTTAAATATCCTTACCGAAGGTTGTCAGGCGATCAGTCGCCGTCTCGAGTACGTTGCCTGATCCACGTTTGTTACGGACGGCGGTCTCTCGGTCGTGAACAAATCGCCGTGATGCCCCCCAGATGCTTGCCAGCATTACTCGCATCTCACGTTGTTATTTGGATTCCGGGCGTTTTCGGCAATCAATTTCCGGGCGGAAGCCTGAGCCGCGTGGCCAAAACGCCGGCGACGAGCAGAGTTGCACCAACACCTGCAACGCAGGCGGTCCATCCAAATCGATCGAACAGTTGCCGCCCTTCCGACGAAGCCGGTCGCGGCGGCCTGCGCGAAGAACGTTCCAACTCCGACGAGAACCATCCCGGTCAGGACGGCCGAAAGATGAGATGACAGCAGCAGCGGCAGCCCTAATGCCGCGACCGCGAGCGCACCCCAGATGGCCGGCCGCGTGCCAAAGCGCGCGACGGCAGCGCCGGCCAGAAGTGTCGTTACGATGGAGGGCAAAAAGACAAAATAGACAAATCCCAGATCCATCCGTCCGAGCGACAGCGGCGGCCGCACCAGCACAAAGTTGACGAACGTGAACGTCCCGATGAAGGCGAACAGGATGCAGAAACCGATTCCGAATGCGGCGCGCAGTGACGGATTGCGCCAGTGATCGAGCATCGCCGCGAAGGGCGACTGCGTCGTCGGCATCGAGTGCATCGGACGCACGCGCTGGATAGTAAAGTACACCAGAACCGCGCCGGCGAGGTTGAGTGCCGCAAAGAAATAGAAATTCGATGCCAGCCCGAGCGTATCCACCAGCGCTGCGGAAACCAGGCGGCCGATCAGGTTGCTGGCGACGTTGCCGGTGATGTAGGCCGCAAAGGCGCCGCCGGCGTCCATCGAATTGCACTGTTCGCCGAGATAGGCCAGCGTCAGCGCAAACGCCGACGCCATGCATAATCCCTGCAAGACCCGAAGGACGGTGAATACAGTGAGATTGGGCGCGACGGCCAGCAAGGTTGTGGGAATCGAAAGAATAACCAGACTCATGAGGATGCCGAGGCGGCGATCGATGTGCTGGCTCAGAAATCCGACGACAAGTCCGGCAATCGCCATTCCCATCGTGCTGGCGTTGACCGCAAAGCCCATCGCTGCCGGGGTCACGTTGTAGTGCTTGGTCAGCGACGGGAGGATCGCCTGTGTCGCGAACAGATCGACCACGGTGAGGAAGGCCGTGAGGCCGATCACGAGCGACCGCAACACCACGCCCGGTGAGTGACCGTGCATTTCCATACTTTTGGATCTCATGCCAGCGGATATGTCGGCCATGGCGCGCGGGCTCCTTAAAATGCTGATGGAAAGGGGGATGTGACGCCTGGGCGTGCGGGGCAACACGGGGTCCCAGGACGTCACGTCCGGCAACGAGGCTTGGGGCGCTCGTTACACCAGGCGCTGATCACATGTGGTGGTCGTCGGGATCCTTGCGGACGTCGCCGACATAAAGAATGACCGTATCGGTGCCGAGATTTTTCCACCAGTGCGAGGTGCCGAACACCTCTGGCCGGATATCGCCCGCCTTGTGCAGGATCGGCGCCGCGCAGTTGCTGGCATATTCGATGATCTCGCCCTGCTGCACGAAAATGAGAGCGGGCCGATCGTCGTGGCTATGCCAGGGAACAATGCCGCCGGGCTCGATCGTCAGCTTGCGAAACCGCAGCTCGCGGCCCTTGATGTGCGCGGGCTGCTTCTCGAGGTCGATCGAACCCAGAGTGACGTCGGTGACGCCGACGGGCTTGAAGTCGACTTTCTCGCGGGCACTGACCTTCATCTTGTCGGCGGGACATTCGCCGGCGAAGGCGGTTGACGTGGCGACAGTCGATCCGGCGATGGCGCAAGCCAGTGCGAGGCCCTGCCACAGCGCGCGTGATTTTACATTGTGCTTGAACATTTCGTGGTCTCCTCTGTTATGCCGCTGCCCCGAATGGCATGGCCGGCTAATGGACCAAGCATCGGTGAAATCACTCGTCTGAGGAAATGCCTGTTGGCTCTTGAATCCATAGCGCGGCGCTATGCGGGAAATGAACGTCACAACATGTGCTTGATATCGGAGGAGAACGTCGGATAGGCGTAGACGTTGTCCTTGATCTGGCTGGCGGTAATGCCAAAACGCATCGCCAGCCCGAACAGGTTGACGAGCTCCTGGCCGGCATGTCCGACGAAATGCGCGCCGAGGATATGGTCGGTAGTCTGATCGACGACAATCTTTGACCAGGCGACCGTCTCGGCGTAGGTCTGAGCGGAAAACCAGTCGTGCATGTCGTTGGTATGAACCTTGATCGCAAAGCCTTTTTGGTTTGCGACGGCTTCGGTCAGGCCGACCGCGGCGAGCGCCGGGACGGTGTAGACCGAGGTCGCCATGCTGCCGTAGTCCGGGCTGTATTTCGGTCCCTCGACAATGTTGCGGCCGACGATATCGCCCTCGTAAGTCGCGATCGGCGAGAGCTGAGGAGAAATCGGCACCGCATCGCCGCAGACATGAACGATCGGGTTGGACGTCGAACGCAAATGGCGATCCACCGTCACCCGGCCGTTGCTGTGCTCGACATTTCCCGCCGCCAGATCCAGCGTGTCGACATTGGCGACGCGCCCGGCGCCATTGACGACGCGGTCGGCCTCGGCGGCATGCTCTTTGCCGTCATGGGTGAAGATCACCCGCAGCCGACCATTCGCCGGCTCGATCCGCTTCACACTTACGCTGGTTTTGATGCGAATACCGATGCGTTCGCTCTCGCGCTGCAGGCGCGCGACCGCGTCGGCGTCCATCGCGGGCAATAGCTGCGGCAGCGCCTCGAGGATCGTGACCTCCGCGCCGGCCCGCGCATAGACGTGGCCAAATTCCAGCGATATGACACCGCCACCAACGAAAATCACCGAACCCGGTAGCTTATGTTCGCTCAGCATTTCATCTGACGTGATCATATGCTCCGCGCCGGGCATCGGCAGCGGGCGCGGCTTTGATCCCGTGGCGATCACGATATGCCTGGCCTCAAGCTGGCGGTCGCCAACGCGGACGGCGTTGGGAGCTGCGAAAACAGCATGGCCCTTGATTACCTCGACGTTGCGATGCGCCATTGAGCGGGCGAGGTTCGCAGGAATATCTTTGATCAGGTCCTTCTCCCGGTCGATCAACGCGGCCCAGTCGAGCCTCGGCTTGCCAACGGATATATGGTGGACGGCAGCGCGCTCGATCTCGTGCAGAGCGTGGCCAGCGGCGACCAATACCTTCTTCGGCGTGCAGCCGCGGTTCGGGCAGGTTCCTCCGAGATCGTGGGATTCGATCATCGCGACCGACATGCCGGCGCGCCTGACCGGGCCAGTAACGCCAATGCCGGCGTTGCCGCCGCCCAGGATCACCACGTCGAATGCTTCCGATCTCATCGAATTACCCCGTCTGTCGGCAATATCAGGCGATCCCCATTCCGTGCGATCAGGCCGCGCCAGCCATGCGGCCTGAGTGATTACGCGCGGGGCAGGGGCGTTGTTACTTGGTAGTGATGGTCGACGTGATCGAGCCGACCACCGTGGTCGCCATCTTGAACTGCGCAACGCGATCCTTGATGTTGTGACGCTTGGCGATCCACTCGAAATCGGTCCAGACCGCCCATACATCGCCGTTGTCGTCCTGCGTCAGCAGCAGGCGGACCGGCCAGTCGAGTCCGGCGTTGGGGTTCGAGGTGATGAACTGGGTTCCGAGTGGCGGATTTCCGAACACCAGCAGCGTTGAAGGACGGAGCTTGATGCCGGCGTCGGCCGCAAGCTTCGATTGATCAATCTCGGAGAAGAACTTGATGCCCTTGCTAGCGATATCAGCCTTGATGCGGGTGATCGCCTCTGACATAGGCACCGCGCTCTTCAACCGGACGATACCGTCATCGCTGTCGGCTCTTGCGGATGACGCAGCCGACACGATGATAAGTATGAGTAGAAAAGACGCGAAGATATCCAAAATTCGCTTTTTCATGTGACGTCTCCTGTTCGCTGGCCCATGCCGGTGGCATCGCCTCAAGGACAGAATGAACGCGCAACCCAGCAATATGAAATACAGACTCGCTCTCAACTCGATAGCGGCACGCTATTGCGGCCCGGGCGATGCCCCGCGGCTATCGAACCGATTGGGCAACGGCATTTCTAAACTAACCGCTATTCACCCTCTGATGGGATCAGCGCCCGATTGGCGGGCGTCCAGATTTATTCGGAGGAACTTCCAATGACCACGTTGTCCAAGGCCCTCATTGCGGCCGCGTTAGCGGCGATGGCCACTTCCGCGTTCGCTCAGGTGCCCTGGGAATTCAATCCGGGCATGGCCTACATGTATAGCGGCCCCGGAAAAATGACGACGATGGCTATGGCTACGGGAGACAAGAACCACGCCGCGATGATGAAGCGGGCCAAAAAGGTGTCGGCCAACACCATCTTCTTCATGGACGGAGGCCAGATGTACATGGTCTCCGGCACGCTCGATCCCACCGGTAACTTCTATCGGCCCTGATCCGATCCCCTTCGTTGCCAGCTAGGAGGCCGTCCTCGCGGACGGCCTCTTGGTTTTCTCAACCCGGTTTCGCCTTACTCAAGCACGCAATGCCCTTCGGCTATCAACTCGATTGTCGAACGGTATTTCAGCGCGGCTGCAATCCGGTGTCTTAGTAATACGAACGCTCGATCGGCGAGCGTCGATAACAGCACAGGGAACCCACATTATGTCCGAGAAATCCAACGCTATCACGTCGCTGGTCATCGCCGGCGCGTTGACCTCCGCCCTTGCGATGATCGCAACGTCGGCCCAGGCGCAACCGACCCCAAAGGAGAAGTGCTTCGGCGTCGCGCTGAAGGGACAAAACGATTGCGCCGCCGGCGCTGGCACCACCTGTGCGGCAACCGCCAAGATCGACTATCAGGGCAATGCCTGGAAGCTGGTCGACAAGGATACCTGTATCAAGACGTCGACGCCGCTCGGGCCCGGCTCGCTGGCGCCGATCGTACGGAAATCCTGAGCCGGGCGGACGACGATGAATGATTGCGGGCCAGCGACAGGCAGTGGCTCGGCTCGCTAACGAAGCGGAAAAGTAACAAGGGAGGCAAAAATGGCTTTGGTCAAAAAGCGGTTCTCGTCGCGTAAGCCCGGCACGTCGCCGCTCGGTACGGTGAGCGCCGGAACAGGGCTAAAGCCGGAACACGCCGACGATATCTTCAATAACCGCCGTGCGGTCGACTTCTTTGAAATTCACGCAGAAAATTACATGGGCGCCGGCGGGCCGCCGCACCATCTGCTGCGCCGGATTTGCGCCGACTATTCACTGTCCGTGCATGGCGTCGGCCTGTCGATCGGTGGCGCCGGACCGCTCGATCGCGATCATCTGTTGCGGCTAAAGAAATTGATCGGGGACTACCAGCCTGCGATGTTTTCCGAGCATCTCGCCTGGTCGAGCCATGAAGGCGTGTTCCTGAACGATCTGTTGCCGTTGCCCTACACCAAGGAGACGCAGGCCTGCGTGATTCGGCATATCGACGAGGTCCAGCACACATTGGGGATGCGCATGTTGCTGGAGAACCCGTCCACCTACATTCAATTTGGATCCTCGGATATGGACGAGGTCGAGTTTTTGCGGTGCATTGCGAAGCGGACCGGATGCGGGCTGCTGCTGGATGTCAACAACGTCTACGTTTCGGCCGTCAATCATGGCTTTGACCCGAAGGCCTATATCGATTTGTTTCCTATGGAGTCGGTGGGCGAAATTCATCTCGCAGGCTTTGCCGAAGACACGGACGCGAACGCACAACGATTGTTGATCGACGCGCATGATTCGCCGGTCGCCGACGCGGTATGGGCGCTCTATTGGCGCACGCTCGCACGCAGCGGTCCGATCCCGACGTTGATGGAGTGGGACAACGATGTCCCGGATTACGGGACAGTAATTGCCGAGGTATCGCTCGCCCGGGCTGCACTGGCAGATGAAGCAAGCCGCCGCAACCACTATAGTGCGGCGTGAGCCCAATTGGAGAGCCTCATGATCGAGTCTTTGGCCGATATTCAGCGGTCACTTGCCGGAAGCCTTCTCGGTTTGTCCGTGGAGATGCCGCTGAGCCTGCGCGCATCGACCGCGGCGCGGGCCGAGAGCGGGCTTGCCGTCTACCGCAACAATGTAGCTGCGGGGCTGATCAAGGTCGTATCGACGCGTTTTCCGGTGGCGCGGCGCCTAGTGGGCAACGAGTCTTTCGACGCCGCGGTGCGCGCCTTCATTGCGGCCGAGCCGCCCAGATCGCCTGTGCTTCTAGACTATGGTGATGCATTTCCGCGGTTTCTCCGAGGTCTGGGTCGGGATGCGTGTATCAGTTACGTCGCCGATATCGCGGATCTGGAAATTGCACGCGGTAAGGCCTATCACGCGGCCGACGTGGATCCGTTACCGCCCGAAGCGTTCGCCGCGATCCCGGGAGAGAGGCTCGCCGAAATGCGGCTGTCATTTCATCCCTCGGTCGTCCTGCTGCAATCCAGGTTTCCGGTCGTCTCGGTCTGGCAGGCAAACCAGGGTGTCCACGATATGACGCTGCGGCAATGGCGGGCCGAGGCGGCGTTGGTCGCGAGGCCTCGGCTGGACGTCGCGGTCTGGCGTCTGCCGCCCGGCGGCTTTGAGTTTCTGACGGAATTGTCGCGCGGATCGACGGTGGCGCAGTCAGCGGGATGCGCGGTCGATGCAACCCCTGAGTTCGACCTTGCGGTCAACCTGTCTCTGCTCCTCGATGCCAGCATCGTCATTGCCACCTGGTAGAGATGAGGCGACACGGCTGCCTGCCGGCTTGTCTTAAATGAAGAGGAAATCCGGCAGCGCCGCTGCCGGATTTATCGCTTCAAACAGAGGAGTGTCGGCGTTTATTTTGCAAAGGCGAGGGCAGGCAGCTCGCGCCGCCAAATCAGATGGTCGAGCGAGATGGAGCCCGGCCCCCGGGCGACGATCTGCAAGAGCAGTCCCGTCCAAAGGATATGTTCCGGCCATCCATCCGGGAAAATGAAGAGTTCGATCACCGCGGTCATAAACAAGAGACCGATTGCGGATAGCCGCGACGCGAGGCCGATGACCAGCAGCACTGAGAACACGTGTTCGCCAATTGTGGATACGTAGGCGGCGACGTCAGGCGGCAATAGCGGGACTTTGTAGACATCGCGAAACAGCGCGAAGGTTTCCTCGCGGATCGAAAAGCCCATCACCTTGGTCTGGCCCGATCGCCAGAACACGCTTGCAACAGCAAGGCGGGAGACCAGTGCAAGGACGCTATAGGGGATGCGCTCGGCCAAAACGCGGCCATGCTCAAGAAGGCAGATCGGTGACATGAGGTGCTCCTGCAGTTGGCGACTGGCGTAGCGATTTCACGCTGACGAGCGGTGATGGTATTCAAGTGGTACGCGCCGACTATGTCGCTATTTCCGAACGTTCCTGAAATGCCGTTTCGTCATCGAATTCATAGCCGCCCTCTATCGCGTTTTGGCTGGACTTATCGCGCACTGTCGAACGATCATGTGAGCAACACCCTCTCACGAAGTTTGGAAACTCCGATGGCAAGCTCACTGATGACATCCCGCAAGCCACGCGTTGTTATCGTCGGCGCCGGATTCGGCGGGCTGTCCGCGGCCAAGGCATTGGCGGGGACCGCGTTCGACGTCACGCTGATCGATCGCCACAATTATCATTTGTTCCAGCCGTTACTGTATCAGGTCGCGACCGCAGGTCTTTCGCCGGCGGATATCGCCGCGCCGATCCGCGGCATCCTCGGGGGACAAAAAAATATCACGGTGGTTCTCGCCGCGGTTTCGGGCGTCGATACTGTCCGCAGCGAAATCATTGCGGAAGGCCGCCGCATCCCGTTTGATTTTCTCGTTCTGGCGACAGGAGCGCAGCACGCATATTTCGGTCATGACGATTGGGCGTCCTACGCGCCGGGTCTCAAGACCATCGACGACGCCACCTATCTGCGACGGCGCATCCTGCTGGCATTCGAGCGTGCGGAATCCGAGCCCGATCCGGCGGAGCGCCACCGCCTTCTCACCTTGGTGATCGTCGGCGGCGGTCCGACCGGCGTGGAGATGGCGGGTGCCATCGCCGAACTCGCCAATCGTGCGCTTGCTTCCGATTTCCATAACATCGATCCGCGCTCCGCGCGTGTCATTCTGGTCGAGGCAGGCCCGCGACTGCTGGCGCCATTCGATCCGTCCCTATCCGTGCGCGCACTTCGGTCGTTGCAGCAACTCGGCGTCGAGGTTCGCGTGGGCGCGGCGGTCACCGGTTGTAGCTGCACTGCGGTCTTCCTCGGCGACGAGCGCATCGAGACGCGCACAATCATGTGGGCGGCCGGGGTCATGGCGTCTCCAGCGGGCGCTTGGCTTGGCGTCGATACCGATCGCGCAGGCCGGGTGAGGGTGGGCGGGGATCTGTCGGTTCCGGATCATCCAAACATCTTCGTGATCGGAGACACGGCCCTTGCCGTCGGGTCGGACGGAAAGCCGTTGCCGGGTGTAGCGCCCGTTGCCAAGAAGCAAGGCAAGTATGTTGCGGACGTTCTGAGAGCCCGAATGAAGGGTCATGCGGCGGAGCCGTTCCGCTATCGCGACTTCGGTTCAATGGCAACAATCGGGCGAAAGAGCGCCGTCGCCGAACTCGGCTGGATCAAGTTGTCTGGATTCTTCGCCTGGCTGCTCTGGTCACTGGCGCACATCTATTTCCTGATCGGCTTTCGCAGCCGCTTCTCGGTCGCGCTGAACTGGGGCTGGAACTACATCACGTTCCAGCGCGGATCGCGCCTGATCACCGGCATTTCTGGTTCACACATCGAGGATATGTCCAGAGAAAATTCCATCCACGAGTCGACGCATATGCAGGGGGTCGCGTGATGCCGCCGCATGTTTCAGTCAATGAGTTTGGGAAAGCCGATCCATCGGAGCAACACATGACCTCGCTATCGCCCGCCAATGCCGAACGTCTCAAACTAGCCTTCCAGGCGTGCCGTGACATGGAAGGGACGCTGAACGAACAGCTGGAGGCCTATGCCGCGGCGGGACGAGAGATTTTTCCGGCCTATGGCGAAGCGGTTGACCGCCTGGTCGCCCGGATCCACGAAAATGGCGGCGGAGAAAGTGCGCCGCGGCCGGGCGATCCGATGCCGCCGTTCATCCTCCCGGATGTGACCGGGCGGCTGGTCAATCTGAAAACCTTGCTGGAAAACGGACCGGTCGCGGTGATGTTTTATCGCGGCCATTGGTGTCCATACTGCAGGCTGAACGTCAGAGCGGTGATTCAGGCGATGGACCGGATCAAGGCGTTAGGCGGCCAGGTGGTCGCGATCATGCCCGAGGTGCAGGAATACGCCGAGAAATTCAAATCCGATGCCGACGCGCTGTTCCCGGTACTGACCGATCTCGATAACGGCTACGCGCTTTCACTCAATCTCGCGATCTGGCTCGGAACCGAAATACAGCGCCTTCTGTCGTACCAGGATATGCAGAATTTTCACGGCAATGACGGCTGGGTACTCCCGATACCGGCGACCTTTGTGGTCGGGTGCGACGGGCTGGTGAAGGCACGGTTTGTGGATCCCGACTTCCGCAAACGCATGGAAATCGACGACCTGATCGCTGCATTGACGAACGCCCAGGATAGCTAGGCCTGCTTCCTGGAAACGTGCCAATCGACCGTCATCTCGGCGACCTTGGCGCCGTCCTCCCCCGTCAGCTTCACGGCCACCTGAAACACCGACTTGCCGTCGGTCTTGACCGCGGACACGAGCTCATCGGCGTTGCCCTTGACCTGGGCTTCCGCACGTACCGGCCCCTTGGCGACGGCGAGAAAGCGGATCGCTGCTTCGGCGGCGACCGGCCTGATCTCAAGCAATATCGGCGCG
>WNFG01001551.1_pt1 | contig 19120 bp, 20 predicted proteins | sample 5400431 | NCBI WGS metagenome assembly WNFG01 (sample SAMN13153346, study PRJNA577476) | soil metagenome | isolation source: 120 cm saprolite under Douglas fir tree site 2 hole 3 replicate 2 | place: USA:California | collected 2015-04-18 | reverse complement strand
CGTCGACGCGCTCGACGACGCCGAGGTCGAGTCGGTGCTCGGCCACGAGCTGACCCACATCCGCAACGGCGACGTGCGCATGCTCGTCGTCGCCGTGATCATCGCCGGCGTGATCGGGTTCTTCGCCGAGCTCGTCTTCCGGCTGATGTTCCAGGGCGGCTTGCGCTGGCGCTCCGTGCGCGGCGGCGGCGGCGACCGCCGGGGCGCGGGCGTCGCGATCCTCATCGCGGTCGTCCTCATCGTGGTGGCCTGGATATTGTCGATCGTCATCCGTTTCGCGCTGTCGCGACGGCGCGAATATCTCGCCGACGCGGGCTCGGTCGAGCTCACCAAGCATCCGGACGCGATGATCTCGGCGCTGCGCAAGATCGAGGGCCGCGGCGAGCTCGCGGGTTCCACCTCCGCGGTGATGGAGATGTGCATCGACAATCCGCGCGAGGGTTTCTCCAATATCTTCGACACCCATCCCTCGATCGACGCCCGGGTGGCCGCGCTGGTGAAGCTCGCGGGCGGCCACGATCCGGGCCCGCTCGCGCTCTCGGCGCCGGCCGAATCGCGGGGGGACGCGGGGGGCAATACCCCGACCGGCCCCTGGGCCGCGCCGGCGGCGTCCGGGGAGCCGTTTCTGCCGTCGCGACCGCCGGTCGAGCTCGGCGATCCGGCCGGGGAACCTGGCCCCTGGGGACCGCACCGGAAATAGCCGGGTCGTCTTCGCTTTGAGCCCCGGAGAGGCGCCGACGCGACCTCCGATTCGCTCCTCCGGTCACGGGCTTTTTGCGCCGAGCGCTGTGGATTGATGTGCAGAACTCCGGCCCGCCCGGGGGACGGTCATGCGAATCGCGCCCCGGTTCTGTCATGGTTCGGCCCAAGGCTCGGCACCATCTGATTCGGGGACAGCCCATGGCAAAGCCAGCAGTCATCATCGTCGGGGCGGACAAGGGCGGCGTCGGCAAGACGACGGTCGCCCGCACGCTGCTCGACTATTTCACCGCCCATCAGGTGGCGACCCGCGCGTTCGACACCGAGACGCCGCGCGGCACGCTCAAGCGCTTTCACCCGACGCTGACCGAGGTCGTGGACATGACGCTGGTCGCCGACCAGATGAAGATCTTCGACACGCTCAATTCGTCCGAGGCCGCGGTCACCGTGATCGACGTGCGCGCCGGGGTGATGTCGCCGACGCTCAAGGCGCTGCGCGACATCGGTTTCATCGAGGCCGCCAAGAAGGGGCAGATCACCTTTGCGGTGTTCCACATTCTCGGCCCCACGATCGCCTCGCTCGACGAGATCAACGCGACCGCCGCCTATCTCGGCGACGCCAGATATTTCATGGTGAAGAATTTCATCAACAATACCTACTTCTTCGAATGGGACGAGGCGACCCATTCCTCCTACTTCAAGCAGGTCAGGGACGCGGTCGAGGTCGTGATCCCCAAGCTCAACGAGATGGCGACCGAGCAGGTCGAGCTGGCCTCGGTGCCGTATCTCACCTTCATCGCCAACAAGAAGCAGAGCGGGGAGCCTGCCGCCTACTCGTTCGTCCTGCGCGGCTATGTCCGGCACTGGCTGGGCAACGTCTGGTCCGAGTACGACCGCATCGGCCTCACCGACCTCGTGGCGGCGCGGGCGGCGGGCCTCCCGGTCCAGAAGGTGCAGGCGAGCGGCTAGCAAAAGCCGAGCGAAACGGCGCGTCCCGGGCGGGCGGCAACCGGCGCAATCCCGGGCGGGAATTGCGCATCCCGAGGACGCGAGCGCGCCGTGCCGAGGAGCGACAGCGAGAGAACCGCGGCGGCCGTCGATGCGGACGCGCGCTATCGCGGTCCCGGCCGGGCGGCGGCTGCGAGACGGCTTCTCTTCATCGTCGCTTCCCCGCGTCCGCAGGTCGGCAAGACCTTCATCGCCCGGCTGCTGTTCGATTTCCTGCGCCTCGACGGCGGCGCCGCCGTCGCCTTCGATCTCAATCCGAGCGGCGAGGCGCTGCGCGACCATGTGCCGGCGATCGCCTCCGACATTGGCGATACCCGCGGCCAGATGGCGCTGTTCGATCGCCTGATCGCGGACGACGGCGCGGCCAAGGTCGTCGACGTCGGCTACGCGGCGTTTGACCGCTTCTTTGCGATCGCGCAGGAGATCCGGTTCTTCGAGGCGCTGGGGCGCCGGTCGATCGAAGCGATGATCCTCTTTGCCGCCGACCCGCACCCCGCGTCGGTGCGGGCTTACGCCGAGCTGCAGCAGCGGGTCAGCGGCGCCGCCGTCGTCCCCGTGTTCAACGAGGCGATCGTGAAGGGGCGAGCGCTGCGCGAGCAATTTCCGTTCGCGCGGGCGGCGGCGGTACCGCTGCAGATCCCCGAGCTCGCCCCGCTGTTGAAGGCGCAAATCGACCGTTCGGCGTGCTCCTTCGCCGATCTGCATGATCGATTGCCGAAGGCGGTTCCATACGGGCTTGCCTTCGAGCTGCGGGCGTGGACACGGCGCACCTTCCTCGAGTTCCGCGAGCTCGAATTGCGGCTGCTGCTCGAGAAGCTGCGCGCGTCGCTGGCGGGGGTCGAGCTGTAGCCCGGATGGAGCGCAGCGCAATCCGGGGCCGCCGCCCCGCGGAGGGGCCCTCCTCCTTAGAGCGTTTTTCGATGACATTGACCCATTCCCGTCGTCATGGCCGGGCTTGTCCCGGCCATCCACGTCTTCGCTGCGGCAAGAAAGACGTGGATGCCCGGCACAAGGCCGGGCATGACGAGCGAGAGACCGAGTCAACCTAAACGAAAAACGCTCTAATGCCCTTCGAACGAGATCAGCGTGCGCACCGGCACGTCGAGCTTGCGCAGCTTGTCGGCGCCGCCGAGCTCGGGCAGGTCGATGATGAAGCAGGCGGCGAGCAGCTCCGCGCCCAACTGGCGAAGCAGCTTCACCGCCCCCTCGGCCGTCCCGCCGGTGGCGATCAGATCGTCCACCAGGATGACGCGATCGCCCTTCTCGACCGCGTCCTCGTGCATCTCCATCTCGTCGAGCCCGTACTCGAGCGAATAGGCGATCGACACCCGCTTGTGCGGCAGCTTGCCTTTCTTGCGGATCGGCACGAAGCCGGCCGAGACCTGGTGCGCGACCGCCCCGCCCAGGATGAAGCCGCGCGCCTCGATGCCCGCGACCTTGTCGATCTTCATGCCGGCCCAGGGCTGCACCAATTCGTCGACCGCGCGGCGGAAGGCGCGCGGATCGCCGAGCAGCGTCGTGATGTCGCGGAACATGATCCCGGGCTTGGGATAGTCCGGAATGCTGCGGATCGAATCCTTGAGATCGTGCTCGAATTTCATGCTTACCATGAGGCTCTCGCGGGGGCCGGGGCCGCAAGGCTTGCGGGCGGCCCCACTCTGGCGAACGATGGCGCGGCGCGCAACTGGTGCATGGTCCGGAAAAACCGATAGCGGTTCTCCGAATGGACCATGCGCAAGATTAGGGAGACGAGCGGCCTGCCCGGGATGGGTCGCCTGACCATGACGCACGTGCCGATCATCGGGGGCGGTCCGGCGGGAATGTCCTGCGCGCTGTGGCTTGCCAATTACGGGCTCAACCCCGTCATCGTCGAGCGCGAGCCGGCGCTCGGCGGCATGGCGCGGCGCAACCCCTATCCCAATCCATGGCTGCTGGGCCGGCCGGATGCGCTCGCGCGCGAGAATGCGGCCGAGTTCGCACGGCACATCGAGGCGGTCGGGGTCGAGACCTGGCTCGGCTGCCGGCCGCGGCGCGCCGAACGACGGGCCGACGGCGGGTTTCGGCTTGACCTTGTCTTTTCCGATCGACGCCCGCCGCGATCGCTGTCATGCCCGATCCTCGTGATCGCGACCGGCACCGAGTTTCGCGGGGAGGATTGGCTCGACAGCGTGCCGGGCGCGCGGGAATTGGCGGCGAAGGGCCGCGTGCATCTCGGACCGGCCTGGGCCGGCGAGCCGACGGCGGAGCTCGGCGCCCGCGTCGCGCTGATCGGCGGCGGCGACAATGCCTTCGACGTCGCGCAGCTTCTTTCGCGCAAGGGGGTCGCGGTCACCATCGTGATGCGCTCGCGCACGCCGCGGGCGCAGCCGCTGCTGGTCGAGCGGGCGCTCGCCTCGCCCGGCCCGGTGAGCGTGCGCGCCCAGCAGACCGTCGCGGCGCTCGCGGACCTCGGCGCGTCGGTCCGCGTCCGCTTGAGCGGCGGCAGCGATCTCGAGGTCCACCACCTCGTGCTCCTGTTCGGCTATCAACCGAACAGCGGGGATCCGTGGCTATCCGAGCTCGCACCCGCGACCGATGCGAACGGCTATCTCTGCGTCGACGGCAACATGGAGACGTCGTGCCCGGGGATTTTCGCGGTGGGCGACGTCGCCAACCCGCGCCATCCCTGCACCGCCACCGCGATCGCGGCCGGAACCATGGCGGCACGCGAGATCGGGAAGCGGCTGACCCGAAGCACGTAGCCCGGATGAGCCAACGGGTCGGCGCCAACGGGTCCGCGCGAAGCGCGGCCCGATGACAGGCTCCGCGCCGCCCGATGACAGGCTCCGCGAAATCCGGGGAGCGGTGCCGCTCGTCTCGCTCGGCACCATTTGTTGTCGTCCCCGCGCAAGCGGGGACCCAGTAACCACCGGCGGCGCGATTAGGACAAACTGTCGCCGCCTCGGCTTGATCAGCACCGCCTCTGGAATACTGGGTCCCCGCTTGCGCGGGGACGACAATCACATGAACTCATCAAGCGGATACCGTATAATAATTATTTCTTCCGCTTCAGCACCCGCCCCGCCACCGCCTCGAGCTTCCTCAGGAGCTTCGGGTCGCGCGCCTCGGGCGCGGTGATCAGCGCGGTGTCGAGCGCGCGGTCGGCGCCGATCGGGCACGGCTCGTGCTCGCGCGGGAAATCGCGCGCCAGCCGCGCCACCAGCCCCTTCGCCTTGTCGGCGTTGGCGCTGAGCACGGCGATGATGTCCTGCACCGTCACCGCATCGTGGTCGGGATGCCAGCAGTCGAAGTCGGTGACCATGGCCACGGTCGCGTAGCAGATCTCGGCCTCGCGGGCGAGCTTCGCCTCCGGCAGATTGGTCATGCCGATCACCGAATAGCCGTGCCCCTTGTAGGTCATGCTCTCGGCCAGGGTGGAGAACTGCGGGCCTTCGATGCACACGTAAGTGCCGCCGCGCGCGATCTCGATGCCTTCGAGGCGGGCGGCGGCGGCGATGCGATCCTGCAGCCGCGGCGAGACCGGATGCGCCATCGAGACATGGGCGACGCAGCCCTTGCCGAAGAACGAGCTCGCCCGGTTGAAGGTGCGGTCGACGAACTGGTCGACCAGCACGAAGGTGCCGGGCGGCAGCTCCTGATTGAACGAGCCGCAGGCCGAGAGCGAGACCAGGTCGGTCACGCCGGCGCGCTTGAGCACGTCGATATTGGCGCGGTAGTTGATGTCGGAGGGCGAAAGCCGATGGCCCTTGTCGTGGCGCGACAGGAACACGACCGGCGTGCCGGCAATCTCGCCCAGGCGCAGCGGCGCCGACGGCTCGCCCCACGGGCTCTTGACCTTCTTCTGCCGCACCTTCTCGAGCCCCGGCAGATCGTAGATGCCGGAGCCGCCGATGATGCCGAGCACCGCCTTGGTCATCGCCGCGCGCGGGCAAGGGCGCGCGCAGCGCCCTGCCTGCGTCGAACGTCGCGTCGCGCGTGTTTGCTCACCCTATGTCCTCGACATCACGGGCGCGGATATTCGGTCGGCGGGCGCGGCTCGAGCTCGCCCGGATGCAACTCCACCTCGTGCCACACCTTCTTCTTCGTGAAGTAGAGCAGGCCGGCGAGCACGATGAGGAAAATGAATACCTGCATGCCGATGCGCTTCCTCGCTTCGAGATGCGGCTCGGCCGTCCACATCAGGAAGGCGGAAACGTCCTTGGCGTATTGCTCGACGGTCATCGGCGCGCCGTCGGTGTAGTCGACCCGCTTGTCCGACAACGGCGGCGGCATGGCGAGGGTGTGGCCGGGAAAATACTTGTTGTAGAACGCGCCCGGCGCGACGGTGACGCCCGCCGGCGGCTCGTCCTCGTAGCCCTGCAGCAGTGCGGCGAGGTAGTCGACGCCATGCTCCTGGTACTGGGTGATCATGTCGAGCACCCACCAGGGAAAGCCGCGCTCGTAGCCGCGCGCCTTGGCGAGCACCGACATGTCGGGCGGCACGGCATTGAAGCGCGCGCGCGCCGCCTGCTCGTTCGGAAACGGCGAGGGAAAGACGTCGGCCAGCCGGCCCGGGCGATCCTTCACCTCGCCCTGGTCGTCGGGCTCGCCCTTGACCTGGTATTCGGCGGCGATCGCGGTTGCCTGCGCGGTCGTGAACTCGGGTCCGCCCGGCTCGGCCAGCGTGCGGAACGGGACCAGCGTGATGCCATGGCAGGTCTGGCACACCTCGCGATAGACCTTCAGGCCGCGCTGCAGCTGCGCGCGATCGAATTTGCCGAACGGTCCGGCGAACGACCATTTGTTCTTCGGCGGCGTCTCTTGCTCCTGCTCCTGCGCCAGCGCCGGCGCGGCGAGCACGACGGCGAGCACGACGGCAAGAGCCGGAATTGCGCGGGCCATGGCGCTCACCCTCGCGCCCCGGCGCCCGACGGCGGCGGCGCCGATGCCCCGATCGGCACGCCTTCGTGCAACACCGATGCCGTGATCGAGCTCGGCAGCGGCTTCGTCCGCTCGACCTTGCCGAGCACCGGCAGGATGATCAGGAAATAGGCGAAGTAGTAGGCGGTGAAGATGCGCGCGATCAGCACGTAATTGCCTTCGGGCGGCTTCCCGCCGAGCCAGCCCAGCCCGACGCAGACGACGACGAACACCCAGAAGAACTGGCGGTAGAGCGGACGATAGCGCGCCGAGCGCACCTTCGAGGTATCGAGCCAGGGCAGGAAGGCGAGGATCAGGATCGAGGCGCCGAGCGCCATCACGCCCAGGAGCTTGTTCGGGATCGCGCGCAGGATCGCGTAGAACGGCAGGTAATACCATTCCGGCACGATATGCTGCGGCGTCACCGCCGGATTGGCCGGGATGTAATTGTCGGGGTGAAGCAGGAAATTCGGCATGTAGAACACGAACCAGGCGAACAGGATGCAGAACACCGCCATCAGGAAGGCGTCCTTGATCGTGGCGTAGGGCGTGAACGCGACTGTTTCCCGCTCGGTTTGCGGCTCGACGCCGGTCGGGTTGTTCTGGCCCACCATGTGCAGCGCCCAGATGTGCAGGACGACCACGCCGACGATGACGAACGGCAACAGGTAGTGCAGCGAGTAGAACCGATTGAGCGTCGGATTGCCGACCGCGTAGCCGCCCCACAGCCAGCTGACGATCGGCTCGCCGACCAGCGGGATCGCCGAGAACAGGTTGGTGATCACGGTCGCGGCCCAGAAGCTCATCTGGCCCCAGGGCAGCACGTAGCCCATGAAGCCGGTCATGATCATCAGCAGCAGCAGGATCACGCCGAGGATCCACAGCACCTCGCGCGGGTCCTTGTAGGAGCCGTAATACATGCCGCGGAACAGGTGGACGTAGGCGGCGAGAAAGAACATCGAGGAGCCGGTGGAGTGCAGGTAGCGCAGCAGCCAGCCGTAATTCACGTCGCGCATGATCTGCTCGACGGAATTGAACGCATAGTCGACATGCGGCGTGTAGTGCATCGCCAGCACGATGCCGGTGACGATCTGCACGCCGAGCATGAAGGCGAGGATGCCGCCGAAGGTCCACCAGTAGTTCAGATTGCGCGGCGTCGGATAGGCGATGAACGAGCTGTAGACGAGCCCGGCGATCGGCAGCCGCCGCTCCAGCCACTGCATGAAGGCGCTTTGCGGCTGGTAGGTCGAATGTCCGCTCATGATCGAATCCTGGGGATTGAAATCGACGGGCCGTCAACCGATCCGGATTTTGCTGTCGGACACGAATTCGTAGGGCGGCAGCGCGAGGTTGAGCGGCGCCGGACCCTGGCGGATGCGGCCGGAGGTGTCGTAGACCGAGCCGTGGCAGGGGCAGAAATAGCCGTCGTAGGGACCCTGATGCGCGATCGGGATGCAGCCGAGGTGGGTGCAGATCCCGATCAGCACCTGCCATTGATCATGCCCCGGCTTGACCCGCGCCGAATCCGGCTGCGGGTCCGGCAGCTTCGCCACGTCGACGTTCTGCGCCTCCTCGATCTGCTTCTTGGTCCGGTGATTGATGTAGATCGGCTTGCTGCGCCAGAACACCTTGATCACCTGCCCGTCGGCGATCGGCGCCAGATCGACCTCGATCGGCGCGCCCGCCGCGATGGTCGAGGCGTCGGGATTCATCTGTGCGATCAGCGGCACGAGCGCGCCGGCCGCTCCCACCGCCGCGACGGCACCGGTCGCGATGTAGAGAAAATCGCGACGCGCCGGCTCGGCCGAGGACATCGTGGTCACGTGCGCGGTCCCTTTCTCGTCCATCGGTCCGCCCGCAGCCTGCCTTGCGCAGGCTGCGTAATCGGGATGCGGGCGGCTTGCGCCGGTGCCCGGCACGCGGGGACGCCGCCTGGCGGCGGCGGGCGAACCTGCCGCTCTCCACCCGGCAGGCAAGCAGCCAAGCTTGCAAGCAAGCGGCCAAGCGGCCCAATCCAGCGGCGTTCTATTGGCACCCTTGCCACAGGAGCGCAAGTGGGGACCTCGGGCGCGCGCAGCGATATGACCAAAAGTCGCATAAATCCTTCGTCCGTCACGCGTTTCGATCATTGATGCGGGTCCGCGCGGGGCTCAGAATCCGGCCATGCAAATTGCGCTGTTCGAGCCCGATATTCCCCAGAACGCGGGGACGATTCTGCGCCTCGCCGCCTGCCTCGGCGTCGGCGTGCATATCATCGAGCCGGCCGGCTTTCCGACCTCGGATCGCGCCTTCCGCCGCGCCGGCATGGACTATCTCGATCGGGTCGAGATCGTGCGGCACGCGAGCTGGGACGCGTTCGAGGCGTGGCGCGGCGCCGCTGCCGCGCGGCTCATTCTCTTCACCACCTGCGGCCGCGTGTCCTATCTCGACCACGCCTTCGCGCCCGACGACGTCTTGCTGTTCGGCCGCGAATCGGCGGGCGTGCCCGAAAAGGTGCACGCGACCGCCGACGCGCGGCTCGTCATTCCGATGCGGTCGGGATTGCGCTCGCTCAACGTCGCGATGGCGGCGGCGATGGCGGTGGGCGAAGCGCTGCGGCAGACGACGCGGCCTTGAGCATTTTCAGGAAAGAGCCTGCCCCGGACTTGATCCCATAGGCGTTAAGTTAAGGTCGTCATTGCCGGGCTTGACCCGGCAATCCATCAATCTTCGTAAGAACTTTCTCGCGAAGAGGATGGATGCGCGGGTCAAGCCCGCGCATGACCGGGCGGAGAGCCTCTTAACTTAACGCCCATGGGACTTGATCCGGGGTGGGAACCGGTTTTCCGTCCGAAAATGCGACCACGCAAAGAGACTGGAGCGCATCGCGGGCGGCACACTGCCGCAAACGATGATGGCCGAACGGTGACACGAGTCGGGTGAGAGACACTGACGCCCCAGGCGCTGCCCCTCACCCGTCTCGCTCGCTGGCCCCGTCGCCGTCGGATCGCTTGCAAGATCCCCACGCAAGCGCGGGCGACATCACACTCCCCGACATCCCCCTGCATCGGGAGAGTTCCGCTAAACAATGGCAAAAAAAAGCTCGCAGCGATTTTTTTCCCCTGTCAAAGATGATGCACGCGAGCTTCCGCTGCGGCCGTTCGCGCACGCAAGCCTGCGTCGAGAAGCTCGCGCGTGACGAGCGCGCGGCCATGGCCTGGAGCGCATTCAGTTTCGACGGAAACTGAATGCGCTCCAGTTTTTTGCGTGGTCGCATTTTTCGGACGGAAAACCGGTTCCCACCCCGGATCAAGTCCGGGGCAGGCTTTTTTCCTGAAAATGCTCTAAGGAAAAAGCCGGAGGTCGCGATGGATTCCGACTCGCTCGACGCGCGCAAGGAGCGGGCGCGAACCTGGTTCGAGCGGCTGCGCGACGACGTCTGCGCGGCGCTCGAATCGCTGGAGGACGACCTGCCGGCGCATGCGCCGCTGGTGGAGCGCCCGCCCGGCCGATTCGTGCGCACGCCTTGGAGCCGCACCGATCACTCCGGCGCGCCCGGCGGCGGCGGCGTGATGTCGATGATGCAAGGCCGCGTGCTCGAGAAGGTCGGCGTGCATGTCTCGACCGTATTCGGCGAGTTCGCGCCCGAATTCCGCCGGGAGATTCCCGGTGCCGAAGATGATCCGCGGTTCTGGGCCTCCGGCATCTCGTTGATCGCGCATCCGCAGAACCCGCAGGTGCCGGCGGTGCACATGAACACCCGCTTCGTCGTGACCGGCAAGGCCTGGTTCGGCGGCGGCTCGGATTTGACCCCGGTGCTCGCGGCGCGGCGCACGGAGCACGATCCCGACACGATCGCCTTTCACGCCGCGATGCGCGAGGCCTGCGACGCGCATGCGCCCGTCGCCCCCTATGACAAATTCAAGCGCTGGTGCGACGAGTATTTCTACCTCAAGCACCGCCGGGAGATGCGCGGCGTCGGCGGCATCTTCTACGACTATCTCGACAGCGGCGACTGGGAGGCCGACTTTGCCTTCACCCAGGCGGTGGGCCGTGCCTTCCGAAAAATCTATCCGGAGCTGGTACGCAGGAATTTCGCGACGCGTTGGAGCGAGGACGAGCGCGAGGAGCAGCTCGTGCGCCGCGGCCGCTATGTCGAGTTCAATCTGCTCTACGACCGCGGCACCATCTTCGGGCTGCGCACCGGCGGCAACGTCGAATCGATCCTCTCCTCGCTGCCGCCGCTGGTGAAGTGGCCGTGACCTGCGACAGACCGTAGGGTGGGCAAAGGCGCACGCGGCGACGGTTTGCGTACTCTCCAGAAGCCCGAGCGCGTGCGCCGTGCCCACGCGTAGCACGAGCGTACGAAGGCCGCGTGGGCACGGCGCGAAGACGCGCCTTTGCCCACCCTACCCGACAGCGCCAGGCCGTAGGGTGGGCAAAGGCGCACGCGCCGACGGTTTGCGCACTCTCCAGAAGCCCGAGCGCGTGCGCCGTGCCCACGCGCAGTGCGATCGCAAGAAGGCCGCGTGGGCACGGCGCGAAGACGCGCCTTTACCCACCCTACCCGGCAGTCACCGCCAGAACGCGTTGCCGATCATCGCCGCGCCGCCGCCGGCCACCAGAGCGTCGAGGATCGCGCTGTGGACGTGCACCGGCAGCCGCTCGACCAGCGCCTTGGCGAAAAAGGCGCCGGGGAACGCCACGCCGCCGATGAGGAGCGCAACCGCGATCACCTTGGCGGTCACCACGCCGGCGAGCCCGAAGGTGGCGAGCTTGACTACTCCGATGCCGATCGAGATGACGGCGTCGGTGGCGACCACGGCGGCGCCTTCGAGCCCCGCCGCCATCAGGAACGAGAGCAGCAGGATGCCGGCCCCCACCGTGCCGCCGGCGAGCGGGCCCCAACCGAACGACGCCGCGGCGAGCGAGCGGTTCGAGAGCGCAAGCCCGCGCCGCCGCATCGCCCGGCGCAGCGGCACGCTGGCGATCAGCGTGCCGCCGATCACCAGCGCGGCGCCCTTGCCGGTGAGGAAGGTATAGCCCCAGGCGCCGAGCGCGCAGGTCGGCACCGCCGCAGCGAGCACGATCAGCGCCCGCTTGCCGTCGACCAGCGGCCAGAACGCCGCGGTCCGGCTGCTGTTGGTGAACAGCGCCGAGAGCGAGAGGATCGGCACCACCGGCTCGGCGCCGACGATCGGCACCAGCACCAGCGGCATCAGCGCGCCGGTGCCGTAGCCGGCGACGCCGCCGATCACCGAGGCGACGAGCGCCATCGCCGCGATCAGCGCGAGCTGCGCCAGCGAGATGTCGTCGAAGCCGGATGGCACCCGGTCAGTCCGCGCTCGGCAGCCGACGGACGGTGAACTCGATGCGGTCGCCGGGCAGCACGCGCCAGGATTCGATCTCGGTCAGGTAGGCGGCCTTGGGAAAGCGGCGGAACATCTCGCGCGCCTTCTCGCGCGCGGCCTCGCGCGGCAGCGCGAAGGTCTCGCGCCGGAAGGCGTCGCGCGCGGGCGCGCGCTCGGCGAGCGATTTCGCCGAGCGGCGGGCGATATCGGCGGGGCGGCGGGCGGCATTCATGGCGCGGACCTCGCGCGCAATGTAGTGCGAAACCGGGGGCGGAGCGAGTCTTCGACCGCGGATCACCGCGCGGCAGCGGCGGCGATCGCCGCCACCGCCGCCCGGTCGGTCGGGAACCCGGCCGCGATCCAGGCCTCCTCGGCCGCGGCGAGCGCGGCGCCGAGCCGCGGCCCTTTCGGCACCCCGCGCGCGAGGAAGTCGGCGGCCCGGAGCGGAAAGGACGGCGGCGTCCAGCGCTGCGGCAATCGCGCGAGCGCCTGCCAACGCTCGTCGGCCGCCCCTTGCGGCGAGCGCGTCCAGGCGAGCAGCACCCGGTCGGTGAAGCGCTCGCGCCCGAGCCGATAGAGCAGGACGCGGCCCTCGCGCTCGCCCCACGCCGACGAGATATGCCACCAGCCCTCCGCCATCGAGGCGAGCCGCTCGTGCTCGGAATTGGCGAGCCGCAAGCGCTCGCGCAGCCGCTCGGCATCCTCGGTCACCGCGACGGCGAGCGCGCCGAGGCGGCGGACCGGATCGGCGGGAAGCGCAAGCGCGGCCTCGAGCTTGATCATGTTGGCGAAGCTCGCGAGTTGCGGGACGCTGCCGAGCACCTGCTCGAGCAATCCGGTCTCGGTCATCACCGCGAGCGCCGGCACCGCATGCTTGGCGCGGAGCAGCTTGAGCATCTCCATGCGGACGCGCTCGCGCGACAGCCGGTCGAGGCCGGCGCGACCGCCGACGCAGGCGGCGACGCCTTCCGGATCGGGGGCGCCCTCGCCATAGGCGGCATGGAAGCGGAAGAAGCGCAGGACGCGCAGATAGTCCTCGGCGATGCGGGCCGCCGCGTCGCCGATGAAGCGCACGCGCCGGGCCGCGATGTCGGCGAGGCCGCCGACGTAATCGTGGATGGTGCCGTCGCGCGACGCCGACAGCGCGTTGATCGTGAAGTCGCGGCGCTCGGCGTCGCGCCTCCAGTCGCGGCCGAAGGCGACCTTGGCGCGGCGACCGAAGGTCTCGACGTCCTCGCGCAAGGTGGTGACCTCGAACGGACGGCCGGCGGCGACGACGGTGACGGTGCCGTGCTCGATGCCGGTCGGCACCGCCTTGAAGCCCGCCGCCGCCACCCGGCGCACCACCTCGGCCGGCGGCGCGGTGGTGGCGATGTCGATGTCGCCGTGCGGCTCGCCGATGAGCGCGTTGCGCACCGCGCCGCCGACGACGCGGGCCTCCTCGCCGTCACCGTCGAGCACGGCAAGAAGCTCGCCGAGCGGGGCCTCCGTGAGCCACGGGGCGTCGAGGCGGCGCGGCGCGTCCGTCACTTGGTCTGCCCCGGCACGAACCTGCCGTCCTCGAAATGAGCGGGAACGTAGGTCGAGCCCGGCCGCGCGCCGCCCCATTGCGCGAGCACGACGAAGCTGCCGACCATGAGGAGGAGCGCCGCGATCAGGAGCCAGCCAAGGCGCTGCAGCGTCCACGATTTCGGATCCACCACGCCCGCGCGCGTCGCCATGAGGAAGATGGCGTAGATGACGAACGGCGCCAGGAACAGGGCCACTTCGGTGAGGACGGGGCGGATCATCGGCGGCCGAATGCTCTCAGTGTCGTCATCCACGCTCTGGGCGTCATTATCCGCGAAAGCGGATGATCCAGTAATCCGCAAGCTCTGCTGGCTGCACCGGGATGCGTCATTTGCGAGTTCAAGGGGCTGCTGGATGCCCGGTTTCGCGCATATGCGCCAGCTTAAGGTCTCTGGGCTGTCATCGTCCGCGTAAGCGGACGATCCAGTAATCACGAGGCGGGGTAAAGAGGCACCGATTCGCCTCCATCACTCGCTCCGAGGATACTGGATGCCCCGCTTGCGCGGGGCATGACAGCGAAGGATTTCCTGGCGCATCAACTTACCGCCCATGCGCTTTCGCGGGCATGACGGCACGGCCTCGCGCAGGATACCCACAGTCGCGCCCCGAATGTAGCGCATGCCGAACGGTATAGGCCGGTCGTTGCAGTCGCAGCCCGAGGCCGTGTCTGGCGAACGGGAAATCGCGACCGTCGCCATCACCGCTTTTTCTTCTTTTTCAGCTTCACCCCCGGCTCGTCGCCGTCGGTGAAAGCGACGCCGGCCCGTTCGAGCGCGCGCTTGACCGCTTCAAGGGTCCGCGGCTTCAGCTCTATCCCGGCTTCGAGGCGAGTGATCGTGCCGGTGGCCACCTTCGCCATATCGGCGAGCTCGCGCACCCCCAGCTTCAGTGCTGCCCTTGCCATCCGGCACTGCGCCGCATTCATTATCACACCGTGCTAATTTTATCTTGACGTAGCTAAAAGCTCGGGCTAAATTGCTACATTGTCATAATGCCAGATTCGCCGGAGTCTCGCCATGCCGGGGAAGCGCCGAGCAGGGACCAGGCGTGCGCGCGCGCCACGCCCGGCGGAGCCGCATTGCAAAGTCATGGACCTTGCCCTCGGCATGGAAGTGCCGCTCAACGACGCCATCGATTGCGTGCACGCCTTGCGCCTCATCGGCCACGGCCTCACGGCGGACCACGACGATGCCGGACGCCCCATCACGTCGATCGCCTGGGCAGCCACGGACCGGCTCGACGAATTGAAACGCGCCTGGGCCGGCATCCTCAAGGCAGCGCGCCAGCGAACGACCGCGCGCTGACGGGCGCGATCATTGCGGGACGGCACGCGGCGCCCGGCACGCGCGATCACCGCTCGTGCGGGCCCGTGGTGGACGGATCGAGCGAAAGCGAAACCCGTCAGCCGCGAGTCGAGGAGCTGGGTCTCGCTTTCGCTCGACCCATCCTATGCCGGCTCGTAGATTCGTTCATACAGATTCCGCAAAATTCCCGCCGTCACGCCCCAGATGTAGCGCTCGCCGAACGGCATGGCGTAGTACTTGCGCACGACGCCCTTCCAGTCGCGGCTGTGCAGCGCGTGGTTCTGCGCGTCCATCAGGAAGGCGAGCGGCACCTCGAAGGCGTCCGCCACCTCCGCCTCGCACAGCTTGAGCTCGTAGTCGGGCGCGACCCGCGCGAGCGTCGGCAGGATGCGGAAGCCCGAGAAGGTGAGATAGAGGTCGAGATAGCCGATCGGCTCGACCAGCGCGGATTCGAGCCCGATCTCCTCGCGCGCCTCGCGCAGCGCCGCATCGGCCGGCGTCCGGTCGTGCCGGTCGATCTTGCCGCCGGGGAACGCGATCTGCCCGGGATGGCTCGGAAGCTCGGTGCGCAGCGTCAGCAGCACTTGCGGCGCCGGCCGCTCGACCACCGGAACGAGCACCGCGGCGGGCCGCGTCGCTTTGACGCCGGCGCGCTCCCACAAGGCGGGATCGAGGTCGAGATCGCCGCGCCTGCCTTGCGCGGCGTGATCGTGCAACGCGGCCGGCACGTCGAGGGTCAGCTGCGAGCGGGCGCGGCGGAAGAAGTCCTCGCTCAATTCGCCGATCGGCGGCGCCACGTCCATCACAGGAGGTCCTGCAGGCTCCTGGCCGGCGCCATCGCGAAGAACTCGCCCGCCGACGCGACCCCGAACATGCGCTCGCCGCCGACGTCGCGCTCCTCGCCGAGCTCCACCAGGTCGTAGAACAGGGCGCGCGTCACCTTGGCCCACAGCCCGCGCCGCACATGGAGATAGGGCTTGAGCCCGCCGGTGCCCGGCTGCGGCTCGAACCGCAGCGCATGCTCGCCCCCGCAGGCGACCCAATCGTCGACATTGGTGCGAAAGCGCAGCGATCGACCCTGCCGGCCGCGCTCGGCCGCGAGCTCGACCGCGAGAAACGGCGCGTCCTCGACGACGAGGCCGCATTTCTCGACCGGCGTCACCAGAAAATACTTGTCGTCCTCCCGTTTGAGGACGGAGGCGAACAGCTTCACCAGCGCCGGCCGCCCGATCGGGGTCCCGAGATAGAACCAGGTGCCGTCGGCGGCGATGCGCATGTCGAGATCGCCGCAGAACGGCGGATTCCACAGGTGGACCGGCGGCGGCCCCTTGCGGGCGGCTTCGCGCGCGGCGCCCGCGAGGGCGTCCAAACCGGGCCGTGCCTTGGTGTCCTGCGCCATGGCGTTCCACGTATTCCGGCATATAGGTGGCGCATTTCGGCTGCGCCGCCAACGGGGCCTCGAGATGCCGGGAAGCCCGCGGCGGGGCTGCGGACGGCGTTATCTCACGATGAGTTGAGGCCCGGCCCCCTGCCCTTCGTTCGCCACGGTTTGCCTGGAACTTGTGCGGGTGACCGGCCGTTCCCCAGCGATCGTGAGCGCCGACGAGCCTTTGCCGCGCGGGCGGCCTCGGCCGATCGGCAAAGCACGAAAGTTCAAGCGCTTCCGACCATTTGGTCCGGCCGGTCGGGGAGCCGTCGTGGGGCGATCGTGGCTGACCTGTTCGCCGGCGGGGTCGCACCCAGTGGAAAATAGCGTAGTCTCCAGGCAGTTGCGGAGATTCGGGGTTCCGGCCGCGAGCGCTGGCCCGAATGTTGCACGTTTTTTGCTCAATCCCGCCGGCCTTTATCGGCCGCCGGACCGTAACGGCTGGGACAACAACCGGATTGCAAGGAGCTGACGTCATGGCGGTAGCCACCGAGGGGCTGGAAAAGCTCGAAGACATGATCGTGCGCCAAGCGGAAGCGACCGGCGCGCAGGTCGCCGCCGCCAAGGCGGCGATCGGCGGCGTGATCTTCGGGCAGGACAAGGTGGTGGAGCAGGCGCTCATCACCGTCCTCTGCGGCGGACATGCGCTGCTGATCGGCCTTCCCGGCCTCGCCAAGACCAAGCTGGTCGAGACCATGGGCATCGTGCTCGGGCTCGAGGGGCGCCGCATCCAGTTCACGCCCGACCTGATGCCGTCCGACATCCTCGGCAGCGAGGTCCTGGAGGAGAGCCCCGGCGGCAAGCGCAGCTTTCGCTTCATCGCCGGCCCGATCTTCGCCCAGCTGCTGATGGCCGACGAGATCAACCGGGCGAGCCCGCGCACCCAGTCGGCGTTGCTGCAGGCCATGCAGGAGCACCACGTGACGGTCGCCGGCAACCGCCACGACGTCCCGCGTCCCTTCCACGTGCTCGCCACCCAGAATCCGATCGAGCAGGAAGGCACCTATCCGCTCCCCGAGGCGCAGCTCGACCGCTTCCTGATGCAGATCGACGTCTACTATCCCGACCGCGACGCCGAGCAGAAGATCGTGTTCGACACCACCGGCACGGAAGAGAGCAAGCCGAAGCCGACCATGACCGCCGAGGAGCTGTTGGCGGCGCAGCGGCTGGTGCGCCGCCTGCCGGTCGGCGAATCGGTGGTGGCCGCGATCCTCAGTCTCGTCCGCTCGGCTCGGCCGGGGCCCGAGACCGGCGACATCGGCAAGCTGATCTCGTGGGGGCCGAGTCCGCGCGCCAGCCAGGCGCTGATGCTGGTGGCGCGCGCCCGCGCCCTCATCGACGGCCGGCTCTCGCCGTCGATCGACGACGTGCTCGAGATGGCCGAGCCGATCCTCAAGCACCGCATGGCGCTGACCTTCGCCGCGCGCGCCGACGGCGAGAGCGTCGAGGCCGTCATCGGCAAGCTCAAGGCGGGCATCGCATAATCCAATGGCGCGACGAGCGGACAAGCATGAGGTCAGGGCGACGCAGCGCGCGAGCGGCGCGGCCCGCACCCTTGCGGAGACCATGCCGCGCCTGATCCTCGAGGCGCGCCGCATCGCCGCCACCGTCATCCACGGGCTGCACGGCCGCAAGCGGGCGGGTCCCGGCGAGAATTTCTGGCAGTACCGCCGCTTCCTGTCGGGGGAACCCGCGCGCCGAGTCGACTGGCGCCGCTCCGCCCGCGACGAGCATCTCTACGTGCGCGAGCAGGAATGGGAGGCCGCGCATACCGTGTGGCTGTGGCCGGACCGCTCGCCCTCCATGGTGTTCAGGTCGCACCTCGGCGCCGAATCCAAGCTCGAGCGCTGCCTGGTGGTCGCCTTTGCGCTCGCCGAGGTTCTGGTACAGGCCGGCGAGCGCGTCGGCGTGCCCGGCCTGATGAGGCCGACCGGCAGCCGCAACGTGCTCGACAAGATGGCGAATGCGATCGTGCACGACGCGACCGAGCGGGCGAGCCTGCCGCCGTCGTTCGTGCCGTCCGCGCTCGCCGAGATCGTCATGGTGTCTGACTTCTGGAGCCCGATGGCGCAGCTGCGAAGCACCCTCGCGCAGCTCTCTGCAACCGGCGCCCACGGCCACCTCGTGCAGATCGTCGATCCAGCCGAGGAGACCTTTCCCTATTCCGGCCGCGTCGAGTTCATCGAGCCGGAAGGCGCGGGCGCCATCACCGCCGGCCGCGCCGAGGCCTGGAAGACCGATTACGAGAGCCGCCTCGCCCGCCACCGCGCCGAGATCAGAGCCGAGACCGACAAGCTCGGCTGGAGCTTCACCATCCATCGCACCGACCGGCCGTCGACCGAGCTCCTGCTTGCGCTGCATGCCCGGCTCGGCGCGCCTCCGCTCGGCGCCATCGTGAGCGGCCGCCTGCGCACCGCCTCGCAAGCCGGGAGGCCCGCATGATGGGCTTGCCGCTCGGCTTCGCGCAGCCGCTGGTGCTGCTCGGCCTGCTCGGCCTGCCGGTGCTGTGGTGGCTGCTGCGGCTCATTCCGCCGCAACCGCGACGCATCGCCTTCCCGCCCACGCGGCTCCTGTTCGACATTTCGCCGAGAGAGGAGACGCCCCGACGCACGCCGTGGTGGCTCACCTTGTTGCGGCTGACGCTCGCCGCGCTCGTCATCATCGCCGCCGCCGGACCGCTCTGGAATCCGCCGCTCGCGACCTCGAGCGCGAAGGCGCCGCTCGCGCTCCTGATCGACGACGGCTTCCCGGCCGCCGCCACCTGGGAGATGCGCATGCGCACGGCCGACGACCTGCTGGCGCGGGCGGAGACCGATCATCGCGGCGCCGCGCTCATCCCGCTGTCGGAGCCGACGCGCGATATCTCGTTCGAGACCCCGGCCGCG
>WNFG01002574.1_pt1 | contig 19121 bp, 18 predicted proteins | sample 5400431 | NCBI WGS metagenome assembly WNFG01 (sample SAMN13153346, study PRJNA577476) | soil metagenome | isolation source: 120 cm saprolite under Douglas fir tree site 2 hole 3 replicate 2 | place: USA:California | collected 2015-04-18 | reverse complement strand
GCACCGAGGCGCTGCCCGCCTGGCTGTACTACTACAATTGGGCGCGCCCGCATGGCGCGCTCCACGGTCGTCCGCCCATCACTTGCTTGGTGGCCCAGAACAATCTCGTGGCAGTTCAAAGCTAGACGCGGCGGGGTCAGGTCTTACATTCCGACATTGTCGGAATGTAAGACCTGACCCCAGCCTAGGTGGCGTGGCCGTTGGTGGCGGTGGCGGTGCCCCAGGGCGAGGTGGCCAGGAGCAGGGCGGGGACGCGATCGCTGGCCATGGGCTTGGCGAAGAAGTACCCCTGGCCGTGATCGCAGCCGAGCGCACGCAGGTGCTCGAGCTGCTCGGCGGTCTCGATCCCCTCCGCGGTGACCGAGAGGCTCAGGCTCTTCGCCACCGTGATGACCGCGCGCACGATTGCGCTGTCCTCCACGTCGTCGCCGATGCCCTTCACGAACGAGCGGTCGATCTTGAGCGTATCGACCGGGAACCGCTTGAGGTAGCCGAGGGAGGAGTAGCCGGTCCCGAAGTCGTCGATGGCGAGCTGCACCCCGAGGGCCTTGAGGGCTTCGAGCTTGGCGAGCGTAGTCGGCGCGTCGTGCATGACGACGGTCTCGGTGATCTCGAGGCGCAGGTCGGCTGCGTCGAGCCGCGTCTCGCGCAGCACCGCGGCGATCTCTTCCACGAGGCCGGGCTGCTGGAGCTGCCGGGCCGAGAGGTTCACGCTGATCGCGAGCTTGGTGTCCGGCGCGGCGAGCTGCCACTGCCGCGTCTGCCGGCACGCCTCGTGGAGCACCCAGCGCCCGAGGGCCACGATCAGGCCGGTCTCCTCGGAGAGGCCGATGAAGTCGGCCGGGAAGAGGAGCCCGCGCTGCGGATGCTTCCACCGGACGAGCGCCTCCACCTCGGTGATACGGCCGGTGGGCAGGTCGACCACCGGCTGGTAGTGCAGCACGAACTCGCCCCGCGCCACCGCGTTGCGGAGGTCGAGCTCGAGGTCCATGCGCTCCTGGGCCGGCGCGTTCATGCTCTTGTCGAAGATCTCGTAGCGCGCCTTGCCCTTGCCCTTGGCGTGGTACATGGCGAGGTCGGCGTCGCGCAGGATGTCCTCGGGGGTCATGCGCCGGGCGGTGCTCATCGCGATGCCGATGCTCACCGTGATCACGACCTCGCGCCCCTCGACCGTGAACGGCTGCTGCAGCTCCGCGGTGAGGCGGTCGGCCACCGAGGTGGGCCCCTTGTCGTCCTTCACGTCCTCGAGCAGGATCGCGAACTCGTCGCCGCCGAGCCGCGCGATCGTGTCCTCCGGCCGCAGACAGGACGAGAGGCGCTGGCTCACTCCGATCAGGAGCTGGTCGCCGACCCCGTGCCCCATGCTGTCGTTGACGACCTTGAACCGGTCGAGGTCGAGGAAGAGGACCGCGAGCTGCTCCCCCCGCCGCTCGGTGCGGGTGAGGGCGTGCTGGAGACGGTCCATGAACAGCGCCCGGTTGGGCAGGCTGGTGAGGGGGTCGCGGAAGGCCTGGCGGGCGAGCTGGTCGAGCCGGCGCGGGAACTGGTTGATCTCGTCGGTCTGCTGCTCGATGGTGGCGAGCATCTTGGCGAACGAGCTCATCAGCGTGCCGATCTCGTCCTTGCGGTTCGGGACCACCGGGATCTCGGACGCCTTGGTCGCGGTCGCCAGCTGGGCGGCCCGCGAGATGGCGGAGGCCACGTCCCACACCACGAACCCGCCGCCCGCCATGAGCAGGCCGGTGAAGATGAGCAGGGCCGGCATGGTGAAGGCTTCGGTGTACTGGCCGATCGGCCCCAGGATCTGGCGGACCGGGGCCTGGAAGGCGTAGGTGAGGATGAGGAGCGGGATGACCGAGGCCAAGGTCAGCGCGAAGATGACCTTCTGCTTGACCCGCTGTCCCGCAAAGGCGATTTCCCGGTTCAGATCGTCGCTGCTCACGGTTCTCCCATCGTGTCGGTAGGGGCGTGCTGACGCTCTTGGGTCAGCGCGCTAAGGGGAAGCAACTGAAATGCCATCCATTGCATAGGGAGGAGGCGAGTCAAATCAATATGTTGACTAAGAAAATTCGCCCGTAGCGGCGCGGCAGGTGTCAAATTTGCGTAAGACGGCTGACGGTTTGGAAGAAAGCCGACGCGAAGGCGAGAGCCCAACACATGATGAGGTCTTCGGTGGTCGGACCGGGCCACCCGGATGTGTTATACTCCGCGGGGTTTGGAGTCATTCAGGGAGGTTGCCAGTGGCGGGGTATCTGCCGGTCTTCATCTATCTGACGCTGATCGTGGCCTTCGCGGTCGTCTCGCTGGGGGCGGCCTTCGTCCTGCGCCCCGCCCGGCCGTACTTCTCCAAGCTCGAGAACTACGAGTGCGGCGCAGAGCCGATCGGAGAGGCCTGGGTGCAGTTCCCGGTGGGCTTCTACCTGGTCGCCCTCATCTTCGTGGTCTTCGACGCGCTGGCCATCTTCCTCTTTCCGTGGGCCCTGGTGCTCCGGAGCTTCGGGCTCTGGGCGATGGAAACCATGGGTCTCTTCCTGGGCATCCTCTCGCTCGGCTGGGTGTATGCGTATAGGGAGGGGATACTCGAATGGAAATAAAGGCGCCGATTCCCCAGATCCCACCCGCCAACTGGATCGAGTTCAAGGATCTCCAGGAGTGGGAGAAGTATCACCAGGAGCGGCCGGAGGGGGACAAGCACTCCGCGCTCTTCGAGAGCGCGACCGAGGGGGTCTACAACTTCCCGGGCGGCTTCGTGGCGACCGGCCTCGCCGACGCGGTGCTGAACTGGGCGCGCAAGTCCTCGGTGTGGCCGGTGACCTTCGGGCTGGCCTGCTGCGCGATCGAGATGATGGCCACCTTCGCCTCGCGCTTCGACGTGGAGCGCCTGGGCATGGTGCCGTGGGCCTCCCCGCGCCATTCGGATCTCATGATCGTCTCGGGCACCGTCACCATCAAGATGGCGCCGATGCTCAAGCGGATCTACGACCAGATGCCGGACCCCAAGTGGGCGGTGTCGATGGGCTCCTGTGCCAACTCGGGCGGCCCGTTCCGCCACGGCTACCACGTGGTCAAGGGTGTCGATCGGGTGATCCCGGTCGACGTCTACGTGCCGGGCTGTCCGCCCCCGCCCGAGTCCTTGCTCAACGGGCTGCTCCTCCTGCAGGAGCAGATCGCGCACTTCCGCCAGACCGGAAAACGCGCCGCCCCCACCGAAAAAGTCGACTGAGCGCGTGACCCACGAGGCGGCGCGGGCCCGGATCCAGGAGCGCTTCGGTGTGGCCGCCGAAGGCGAGGGGAGCCTCCTCACCGTGGCGGTGCCGCCCGACCGGTGGCGCGAGCTGGCCTCGCTCGCCAAGGACACGCTCGGCTGCCTCTACTTCAACTTCCTGAGCGCGGTGGACTGGAAGGACCAGGGGCTCGAGGTGGTGGCCCGCGTCGAGAACCTCGAGGTGGGCCTGGCCCTCATGCTCAGGACGCGACTCGGCGCCGGCCAGTCGGCGTGCGCCTCGCTCGTGCCGCTGTACCCGGGCGCCGACTGGATGGAGCGCGAGTGCTTCGACATGTTCGGGATCCGCTTCGAGGGCCATCCCGACCTGCGCCGCATCCTGCTGCCCCAGGACTGGGAGGGGCATCCGCTCCTCAAGTCCTACGCCCTCGATACCCCTCATCCCCCCTATCGCTGAGCGGAGCGCCACCATGATCTACGAGCTGCGCACGTATACGCTGATGCCGGGCAAGCAGGGCGAGTACCTCAAGCTCAACGGCGAGATCGGCCGCAAGATCCGCGGCGACAAGTACGGCAAGCTCGAGGGCTACTGGTCCACCGAGTTCGGCACCCTGAACCAGCTGGTGCACCTCTGGAGCTACGCCGATCTCGGCGAGCGCGAGCGCCTGCGGGCGGCGCTCGGCCGGGACGAGGCGTGGACCAAGGAGTACATCCCGAAGATCCGCCCGATGATGCTGACCCAGGAGAACAAGCTCCTCTCCGCGGTGGTGCCGATGACGCCTCCCGCCGACACCGGCAACGTCTACGAGCTGCGCTGGTACCGCGCGCACGTGGGGCGCGCCGGCGAGTGGCTCGGCCTCTTCAAGGACATCCTGCCGTTCCGCGACAAGTTCACGCGTCGGGTGGGCCTCTGGCAGACGGAGGTCGCCCAGCTGAACGAGGTCGTCCACATGTGGGTCTACCGTGACCTGAACGACCGCGCGGCGGCCCGCGCCAAGATGGCCCAGGAGGCGGAGTGGCAGGCCTTCCTCGCCAAGTCCATCCCGCTGCTGGCGAACATGCAGTCCATCGTCCTCAACCCCGCCGCGTTCTCCCCGATGCGCTAGCCCGGCCACATGGATCCAGAAGCGCGAAAAGTCGTCGAGCTGGGCTACGGGGGCAGCGAGCGCCTCACGATGAACATGGGGCCGCAGCACCCGTCCGCCCACGGCGTCTTCCGCGCGATCCTTTCCCTCGAGGGCGAGACGGTGGTGGGAGTGGACGCGGTGATCGGCTATCTCCACCGCTGCCACGAGAAGCTCGGCGAGTCCCTCACCTACACCCAGTACCCGTCGATCGCATCCAAGACCGACTACGTGGCCGCGATGTGCAGCGAGCTGGCCTACGTGCGCGCGGCCGAGATGGTGGGCAAGATCGAGGTGCCCAAGCGGGCCCAGTATCTCCGGGTGATCGTGAGCGAGCTGCAGCGCGTGGCCTCGCACTGCCTCTGGCTCGGCACCTGGTGCCTCGACATGGGCGGGGCGCTCGGGGGGGGCGCCACCGTGTTCCTCTACTGCATCCGGGAGCGCGAGTGGGTGCTCGACCTGTTCGAGGCCCTGGTGGGCGCGCGGCTGCTCTACGGCTTCCACCAGGTGGGCGGGGTCCGCTACGACATTCCGGCGGGCTGGGCCCGGAAGTGCCGCGAGACCATCGACCTCGTCGAGCGGCGCCTCCTCGAGTACGAGGACATGCTCGAGCGCAACGCCTTCTTCCAGGCGCGCACCCAGGGGGTGGGCATCATCTCGCGGGAGCTGGCCCAGACCGTCGGCCTCTCCGGCCCGCTGATCCGGGGCTCCGGGGTGAGCTACGACATCCGGCGGCTCGAGCCCTACTCCTCCTACGAGGAGTTCGACTTCAAGGTGCCGGTCGAGGCCGCGGGGGACTGCTACGCGCGGTACCGGGTGCGGATGGTCGAGTTCCGCGAGTCGATCAGCATCGTGCGCCAGGCGCTGGACGGGCTGCCGGAAGGGCCGATCGCGTCGCGCCCCGGCGTGAAGTCGGTGGGCCAGGTGCGGGTGGCCAAGGGCGAAGGCTACGCGCGGGTCGAGGGCCCGCGCGGCGAGGTGGGCTGCTACCTGATCTCCGACGGCGGGGCCAAGCCCTATCGCATGAAGTGGCGGGGCGCGTCCTTCTCCAACCTGTCGGTGCTGCCGCACATCCTGATCGGCACCAAGGTGGCCGACGTGGTCGCGATCATGGGCTCGGTCGACCCGGTCTTCGGCGAGGTGGACCGCTAGCATGCCGGCGCTGCCCCCGCTCGCCGCGGAGGCGATCCACGCCTTCATCGTGGGATTCATCGTCCTCAACGTCATCATCGGCATGGTGACCTACGTCACCCTGCTCGAGCGCAAGTTCGCGGCGCGGATGCAGTCCCGCATCGGCCCCTACCGGGTCGGCCCCCACGGCCTGCTCCAGCCCATCGCGGACGCGCTCAAGCTGATGATGAAGGAGGACGTGGTCCCGCGGCAGGCCGATCGACGGGTCTACAACCTGGCCCCGATCGTGTTCCTCGTGCCCTGCATGCTGATCTTCGCCACCCTGCCGTTCGCGCCCGGGCTCGGGGTCGCCGACCTCAACATCGGCATCCTCTTCTTCCTCGCGGTCTCCGCGATGGAGATCGTCGGCCTCTTCATGGGCGGCTGGGGCTCGAACAACAAGTACGCCCTGATCTCCGCGATGCGGGCGGTGAACCAGATCATCTCCTACGACCTGCCGTTCATCTTCGTGGCCCTGATCCCGGTGGTGCTGACCGGCTCGCTCCGGCTCTCCGACATCGCGGCGGCCCAGGCCGGGATGCCGTTCGTGCTCTGGGCCCCGTTCTGGTTTCCGCTGGGCCCGCTCGCGTTCCTCGCCTACATCGTCACGACCCTGGCCGCCGAGAACCGGGTGCCGTTCGACATCCTGGAGGCCGAGTCGGAGCTGATCGCGGGCTTCCGCGTCGAGTACTCGGGCATGAAGTTCGCCCTGATCCAGCTCGGCGAGTACGCCCACGTGATCGGGACCTCGTTCCTGGGCGCGCTCCTGTTCCTGGGCGCCTGGTCCGGACCGTGGTCGGACACGTCGGCCGGGTGGGGCGCCACCTGGTTCCTGCTCAAGGCGATGTTCGTCTTCCTCCTGGTGACCTGGATCCGCTGGAGCTTCGTGCGCATCCGGGTGGACCAGATCCTCGCCATCTCCTGGAAGCTGCTCCTGCCCGCGAGCCTCGTGCTCCTGATGGCGACCGGCCTGGTGGTGGCCCTGCGGAGCACCGGCAATGGCTAGACCCCCGCTCGGCGAGAGCTTCTGGCGGGACCTCTACGAGCTGTGCCGCGCGGTCGCCCGCGCGATGAAGGTGACCCTGATCAACTTCATCCGGCGGCCGGTGACCGTGCACTACCCGACCAAGACCCGGGTCTACCCGGACCGCTACCGGGGCCTGCTCGCGCTCACCTACGACAAGGAGACCGGCGAGGAGAACTGCATCGGCTGCCGGCTCTGCGAGTACATCTGCCCGCCCCAGGTCATCAAGGTGGAGATGCTCAAGGCGGAGAAGCGCAACTTCGCCAAGACCTTCACCCTCGAGCTCTACGCGTGCGAGTTCTGCGAGCTGTGCGTGCAGGTCTGCCCGACCGACGCCATCATCATGATGAAGTCGTTCGACATGTCGACCGCGGACCGGCGCGAGATGCTGCTCGACAAGGACCGGCTCCACGACATCGGGCTCAAGTTCGAGCCGTCGTGGGCCACCGGGAACCTGCTGCGCGACATGCAGACGCCGCCGAAGGCGCCGAAGGCGGGAGGCCCCGCGGAGTGAGCCTCGAGTCGATCGCCTTCTGGGCTCTCGCGGTGGTGTTGCTGGCCTCGGCCCTCGCGGTGGTGCTGACCCGAAACCTCTTCCACTCGGTGCTCTACCTGGCGCTCGCGCTCACCGCGACCGCGGGGGTGTTCCTGTCGCTCGACGCGGAGTTCCTCGCCGCCATCCAGCTCCTGCTCTACGCGGGCGGGGTGGTGACGATCGTGGTCTTCGCGATCGTGGTCACCGAGCGACTGGTGGGCGACCGCATCACCCAGACCAGCCGGCAGATCGCGGCCGGCTTCGGTATCGCGGGCGCCCTGCTGGTGGCGATCCTGGCAATCTTCCGCCGGTCCCCGCTCACGGTGCCGCGGCCCGCGGTCTCGGGCGACCTCACCCGAGCGATCGGGCAGAGCCTGCTCACCACCTACGTGCTGCCGTTCGAGCTGCTCGGCGTGCTGTTCCTGGCCGCCCTGGTGGGCGCGCTCTACTTCGCGCGGCCGGACGACTGACCCCGTGACGCTCCAGGCCTATCTCACGCTGGCGGCCATGCTCTTCTGCATCGGGCTGTTCGGCGTCCTCACCCGGCGGAACACCATCGGCATCCTGCTCGGCATCGAGCTGATGCTGAACGCGGTCAACATCAACCTGGTGGCCTTCGCGCGCTTCCTGGGCGACGTCTCCGGGATGATCTTCACCGTGTTCACCATCTGCATCACGGTGGCGGAGGTGGCGCTGGGCCTGGCCCTCGTCATCCTCATCTACCGGATCCGCCGCACCGCGGTGGCGGACCACCTGGACCTCCTCAGGGGCTAGCCTCTCCATGGCCGCATCCGGCAACTTCGCGCTCTGGGCCTGGCTCGCGCCCGCCCTGTCCTTCGTCCTGCTGAGCCTGATCGTGCCGCTGCGCCGCTCCGGCAAGCCGGCCGCGTGGCTCTCCATCGTGCTCTCGGCGGGCGCGCTGGTTGCCGCGGTCTCCGCCTGGCGCGCGTCGGTGCCGGACATGGCGCGGCGGATGCTCTGGGAGTGGATCCCGGTGGAGGACGGGGTGCTGACCTCGGTGGGCGTGCTCGCCGACGCGGACTCCACCCTGATGCTGATCCTGGTGGCCCTGGTTTCTTTCCTGGTGCAGGTCTACTCGCTCGGCTATCTGGCCGACGAGCCGCCGGCCTCGCTCGGCCGCTACTACACCTACCAGTCCCTCTTCGCGTTCTCGATGATGGGGCTGGTGCTGGCTCCCAACTTCGTCCAGCTCTTCATCTGCTGGGAGCTGGTGGGCCTCTGCTCTTACCTGCTGATCGGCTACTGGTACGCCCGCCCCGAGGCGGCGCGCGCCGCGGTGAAGGCGTTCTGGGTCACCAAGGCGGGCGACGTGGGGCTCCTGATCGGCATCGTCATGCTGTGGAGTCGTACCGGCACCTTCGATTTCTCCGAGCTGTTCGAGATGGCCCAGGGTGGCAGCGACGCCCTCCCCGGCCTCGGCCTCGTCATGTTCTGCATCTACCTGGGCGCGGCCGGCAAGTCGGCCCAGTTCCCGTTCCACGTCTGGCTGCCCGACGCGATGGAGGGCCCGACCCCGGTCTCGGCCCTCATCCACGCCGCGACCATGGTCACCGCGGGCGTCTACCTGCTCTTCCGCACCGCGTTCCTCTTCGAGCAGACGCCCGAGGTGCTGGCCGCGGTGGGCTGGATCGGGGCCTTCACCGCGCTCTTCGCGGCCACCCTGGCCTGCGTGCAGCAAGACATCAAGCGGGTGCTGGCCTACTCCACCGTCTCCCAGCTCGGCTACATGATGGCCGCGATCGGCGCCGGGTTCGCGAGCGCGGGCTTCCTGCACCTGCTGACCCACGGCGTGTTCAAGGCGTTGCTCTTCCTCGCCGCCGGTGCGGTCATCCACGCGGTCGGCACCAACGACATCTTCGGGATGGGCGGCCTCGTCCGGCGGATGCCCCAGACCTTCGTGGTCTTCCTGATCGGCACCCTCTCGCTGGCCGGCATCCCGTTCTTCGCCGGCTTCTTCTCCAAGGAGGAGATCCTGGGCGCGACGTGGACGGGCGGGCTCACGGTGCCGTTCGCGATGCTGGTGGCGGCCGCGTTCCTCACCGCGTTCTACATGTTCCGTGTGGTGTTCATCGCGTTCATGGGCGCCCCGGCCGGCTCCGCGGCCCACGGGAGCGGGCCCGCCGGCCACGACGCGGCCCACGCGCACGACGCACCCGCCATCATGACCGTCCCGCTCTGGATCCTCGCGCTCTTGGCCATGGTCATCGGCATCGGCTTCGCGCGCTCGCACCCGGAGGTGGAGTTCGCGGCCCCGGGCTGGCTCACCCCCCTCGCGGTGGGAGTGGCGCTGGGCGGCATCGTGCTGTCCGCGGTGGTCTACGCGCTCGGGTGGATCAGCCCCGACTGGATCTTCCGGCGCCTGGCCGTGGTGGGCGAGGCCGCGATGGAGCGCTTCTGGCTCGACGACTTCTTCGCGCTGGTCTACCGCCGCGGCGTCCTGGGGGTGGCCGGGATCGTGGGCTGGGTGGACCGCTACATCGTCGACGGCATCGTGAACGTGCTCAGCGCGTGGACCCTCACCCTGGGCGACCGGCTGCGGCGGATCCAGTCCGGCCAGGCCCAGGATTACGTCTACGGCGTCGCGCTCGGCGTCCTCCTCCTGATGGTCTGGATGCGGTGGCCCCGATGAGCGCGATCAGCCTGTCCTCGTTCCCGGTCCTCTCGGTCATCACCTGGTCGCCCTTCGTGGGCGCGCTGCTGATCATGTTTCTCGCCCGGCGCAGCGCGCTGCTCGTGCGGGGGCTGGCGGTGGTGGCGACCGCGGTGCCGCTTGTGCTGTCGATCGGCATCTACGTGGCCTACGACCGCGAGGCGGCGGGCTTCCAGTTCTTCGAGGACGTGCCGCTCGTGCCCGCGCTCGGCATCAACTACCAGCTCGGGGTGGACGGACTCAGCCTGCTGATGGTCCTGCTCACCTCGATCATCATCTTCGCGGGGGCGTGGGCCTCGTGGACGGTGAAGGTGCGCAGCCAGGAGTTCTACGCGCTCCTGCTCCTCCTGGTCACCGGGGTCTACGGGGTCTTCGTCTCCCTCGATCTCTTCGTGCTCTTCCTGTTCTACGAGATCGCGGTGCTGCCGATGTACCTCCTGATCGGCATCTGGGGCTCCACCGGCGAGGTGCGCCCGCAGGGCGTCTTCGGCTGGGCCTTCGGACGCACCGGGGTCGGCACCAAGGAATACGCGGCGATGAAGCTGACCCTGTACCTGCTCTTCGGGTCCGCCTTCATCCTGGTCGGCATCCTCGCCCTTTACGTGGCGGGGGACTCGTCGTCCTTCTCGTTCCTCGAGATGGAGCTGACCCAGTTCGACCCGAAGCTGCAGTCGTGGGTCTTCCTCGCCTTCTACGTGGGCTTCGGCATCCTGGCCGGCATCTGGCCGCTCCACACCTGGTCACCCGACGGCCACGCCTCCGCGCCCACCGCGGTGTCCATGCTCCATGCGGGGGTGCTGATGAAGCTCGGGGCCTACGGGGTGGTGCGCCTCGGCATGGGCCTGCTGCCGGACGGCACGCTCCAGTGGTCGTGGCTGGTGGGGACGATCGCGTGCGTGAACATCGTCTACGGGGCGCTGAGCGCGATGGCCCAGACCGACCTCAAGTACGTCATCGCCTATTCCTCGGTCTCGCACATGGGCGTGGTCATGCTGGGCGCGGCCACCCTCACCGAGGTCGGGCTCAACGGCTCGGTTTACCAGATGTTCGCGCACGGGATCATGACCGGTCTCTTCTTCGCCCTGGTCGGCCTGGTCTACGAGAAGGCCCACTCGCGCGAGATCTTCAAGATGGGCGGCTTCGCCCGCTCGATGCCCGGCATCGCAACCGCGTTCACGATCGCCGGCCTCTCGTCGCTGGGGCTGCCCGCCACCGCGGGCTTCGTGGCCGAGTTCCTCACCTTCCTCGGCGCCTGGCAGTCGTCGCACGCGTGGTGGCTCTTCCCCGCGGTGGGCGGCGCCTATCTCACCGCGATCTACGTGCTGCGCGTCACCAAGCAGATCTTCTGGGGTCCGCCGTCGACCGACCCGCACTTCCAGAACCTGCCCGACGCGCGGGGGCCGGAGTGGGCCGCGCTCTGGATCCTGGTCGCGGTGATCGTGCTCTTCGGGATCTGGCCGTCGCTGGCCCTGGGGCCGGTGGACACCGCGACCATGCCGCTGCTCAATCGCCTGTGGGTGCTCCAGTGAGCATGCCCGAGGCGGGGAGCCCGCTGGTGCTCGAGGTCGGTCTCGGTGTCCTCATGCTGCTGGTCTTCTTCGTCGGCCTCTTCACGCCCGGGGAGGACCGCCGGCGGGTCGGCGTGCTCACCGCGATCGGGCTCGTGATCCTCTTCGGATTCTCCTGGCGCGCCGAGGCGGGGGCCGAGCTGTTCCACGGCACCTTCGTGCAGGACGAGCTGGCCCTGTTCGCCAAGCGCCTCTTCCTCCTGGCCACCCTGATCGGGGTGCTCGCCTCGCTGCCGCTGCGCGCGGCCGCTTTCGCCCGGCGGGCCACCGAGTACTACCTGGCCATCCTGGCCTCGCTGCTCGGCATGCTGGTGCTCAGCTCGGCGCGCGACCTGGTGCTGCTCTTCGTGGCCTTCGAGCTGATGTCGATCCCGCTCTACTACCTGGCCGGCTTCCTCAAGCGGGAGCCGGAAGCGGTGGAGGCGGCGCTCAAGTTCTTCCTGATCGGCACCGTCTCCTCCGCGGTGCTCGCCTACGGGCTCTCGTTCATGTACGGCATCGCGGGCACCACCGATGTGCGCGGCATCGCGCACGCGCTCGGGGCAGGTCACCCCATGCTGCTGCTCGGCATGTTGCTGGCGCTGGGCGGGCTCGGCTTCAAGATCGCCGCGTTCCCGTTCCACATGTGGGTGCCCGACACCTACGAGGCGGCCAGCACCCCCTTCGTGGCGTGGCTGTCGGTGGCCCCCAAGGCGGCCGGCTTCGTGGTGATCTTCCGGCTCTACCTCGAGGGCATGGGCGACCGGGTGCTCTACTGGGTACCCGCCGCGGCGGCGCTCGCCACCGTCACCATCATCGGCGGCAACCTGATGGCGATCCCGCAGCAGAACGTCAAGCGGCTGCTCGCCTATTCGGGCGTGGCCCACATCGGCTACATGCTGGTGGGCTTCGCCGCGGTCTCCGCCAACGGCGCGGCCATGATGCTCTTCTACCTGGTGGCCTACCTCTTCGGGAACATGGGGGCCTTCCTGGTCGTCGAGGTGGTGGCGCAGTCGGAGGGCTCGGAGGCGATCACGGCCTACCGCGGCCTCGCCCAGCGCTCGCCGATCTTAGCGCTCTGCATGCTGCTCTTCTTGCTCTCACTGGGCGGCATCCCGTTCATGGCCGGCTTCTGGGCGAAGGTGTACGTCTTCTGGGCCGCCGCGGAGCAGGGGCTCTACTGGCTCGTGCTGGTGGGCGCGGTGCTGACGGTGGTCGCGCTGTTCTACTACCTGATGGTGGCCAAGCGCATGTACATCGACGCGCCCGAGCGGCGCGAGCCGGTGCCGGTGGCGCCACTGCTCGCGTTCTGCATCTTCCTCTGCGTGCTGGGCGTGGTGGTCACGGGAATCTACCCGAAGCCCCTGGTCGTCGCCGCCCTCCGCGCCGTCGGGCCCCTGTTCTAAAACCCCCAAACTCCCGAGCTATACTACGGGGGCCATGCCCGCCCTGGCCGTCGGCAAGCTTCCGCCCCAGCTCCTCGAGCGCCTGCTCGGCAAGCTCGCGCCCACCGACCCGCGAGTAGTCATGGGCCCGCGGCTCGGCGAGGACGCGGCGGTGGTCGACATGGGCGATCGCTACCTGGTGGCCACCGCCGATCCCATCACCTTCGCCACCGACGAGGCCGGCTGGTACGCGCTGCACGTCAACGCCAACGACATCGCGGTGCGCGGGGCGCGTCCGACGTGGTTCCTCGCCACCGTGCTGCTGCCCGAGGGCGCGGCCACCGAGGCCCTGGTCGAGCGGCTCTTCGCCGACCTGGGTGAAGCGTGCGCCGAGCTGGGGGTCGCGCTGATCGGCGGTCACACCGAGGTGACCGCGGGCCTGCCGCGGGCCATCGTCTCCGGGTGCATGCTGGGCGAGGTGGAGAAGGACCGGCTGGTCACGACGGGCGGCGCGCGGCCGGGCGACACGCTGCTGCTCACCAAGGGCGTGCCGCTCGAGGGCGCGGCCATCGTCGCGCGCGAGCGCGCGGCCGAGGCCGGGCGGCGCGGGGTCGCAGCCGACGTGGTGAAGCGCGCCCAGGATTTCCTGCGCCGGCCCGGCATCAGCGTGGTGCCGGAGGCGCGCGCCGCGTGTGCCGCGGCCCGCGTGCACGCCATGCACGATCCCACCGAGGGCGGCGTGGCCACCGCCTGCTGGGAGCTGGCCCAGGCCGCCGACGTGGGGCTGCGCGTGGATCGCGAGCGCATCCCGGTGCTACGCGAGGGCCGGGTGCTCTGCGAGGCCTTTGGCCTCGACCCGCTCGGCACGATCGCGTCGGGCTCCCTGTTGCTCGCGGTCGACCCCGGCGCCGCGGAGAGCGTGATCGCGGCCTGCCGCGGCGCCGGGGTCGACTGCGCGGCGATCGGACGGGTGACGGACGCCTCGCAGGGCGTGAGCCTGGTGACCGGGGGCCACGCGCGCCCCATGCCGACGTTCCCGCAGGACGAGATCACTCGCATCTTCTCGGAGGGCTAGGATGCCCCAGATCGGTTACGCGCACCGCCAGGCGCCCATGGGCCGCCGCGGCATGGTGGCTTCGTGTCACCCGCTGGCCTCGCTGGCCGGCGTGGACGTCCTGCGGTCGGGCGGCAATGTGGTGGACGCCGCCATCGCCACCAACGCGGTGCTCGCGGTCACGCAGCCGAACTACTGCGGAGTTGGCGGCGACATCTTCGTGCTCTACCACGAGGCGGCGACCCGGCGCGTGCACTTCCTGAACGGGGCGGGCCGCTCCGGCTCGCGGGCCACCCTCGACGAGCTGGGCCGCCGCGGGCTCAAGGCGGTGCCGGGCACCGGCGCGGGCTCGGTCTCGGTTCCCGGCGTCACGCGCGGCTGGCGCATGCTGCTCGACCGCTTCGGCACGCGGCCGCTGGCCTCGCTGCTCGAGCCCGCGGTGTACTACGCGGGCGAGGGGTTCCCGCTCAGCGACGTGGTCGCGCAGGCCATCCGCGAGAAAGCGCCCACCGTCGACGACCCGGAGTGGCATCGCGTCTTCGCGCCGGGCGGCGCGTTTCCCCGCACCGGCGCCTGCTTCCGCCAGCCCGACCTGGCCCGCACCCTCGCCGAGCTGGGGCAGGAGCCCGAGCTGTTCTACCAGGGGCGCGTCGGGCGCTCGATCGCCCAGCGTATGAGCCTCGACGGCTTCCTCACCGCCGAGGACCTGGCCGCGCACGAGGGGGAGTGGGGCGAGCCGATCTCGTCCACCTACCGGGGCTACACGGTGTACGAGACGCCGCCGCCCACCCAGGGCCTCGCCGCGCTGCTGAGCCTGAACCTGCTCGAGGGCTTCGATCTCGTCCGCTACGAGCCGCAGTCGCCCGAGCATCTCCACCTGCTGATCGAGATGACCAAGCTGGCCTATGCCGACCGCGACTGCTGGGTGGCCGACCCCACGTGCGAGCGGGTGCCGGTGGAGGCCCTGCTCAGCAAGAGCTATGCGGAGCGCCGCCGCCGCACCTTCGATCCGGAGAAGGCGCAGTGGCACAAGTGGGGAGAGCTCGACGGCGACACCACCGGGTTCGTGGTGGCGGACGCGCAGGGCAACATCATGAGCGTCATCCAGAGCCTCTACAAATCGTTCGGCTCCGGGGTGGTGGCCCCCGACACCGGGGTGGTGCTCCAGAACCGGGGCGCCTACTTCAACACCGATCCGGCGCACCCGAATCGCTTCGCCCCGGGCAAGCGGCCGTTCCACACCCTGATCGCCTGCGTGGTCACGCGCGGCGATCGGACGGTGCTGGGCTACTCCAACATGGGCGGCGATGTTCCACACCCAGTCGCTCACCAACGCCCTCGACTACGGCATGGAGATCCAGGAGGCCATCGAGCGGCCCCGCTTCGTGGCCGGCCCCATCGATCCGGGCGACGTGGTGGACCAGGTGCGCATCGAGAGCCGGGTGCCCGCCGCCACCCGCGAGGCGCTCGAGCGCAAGGGTCACCACGTCGTCCCGGTGTCCGACTTCTTCATGCGCATGGGCCACGCCCACGGCATCACCCTCACCGACGGCACCCTGCGCGGCGGGGCCGATCCCCGCGGCGACGGCGCCGCGATCGGTTTCTGATGGCCGGGCGCCGGCGCGCGGTCCTCGCCGCGGTCGCGATGGCCGGGCTGCTCCTCGCGGGCGGACCGGGCGCGGCCGAGGAATGGGGCGCGATCGAGCCCGGCGTGACGACCACCGACCAGGTGCGGGCGCGCTACGGCGCGCCCAGCAAGGAAACGCGCGCCAAGGCGGACGGCTACGACACGCTGCAGTGGGTGTACGAGGACACACGGGCGCCGGGTGGCATCCAGAGGATGACGGTGGACTACGGGCTGCTCACCCCGCAGGGCTTCAAACCCACGGTGGTGCGGGTGCTCCGGCTCGAGCCGAAGCCCAAGGTCTTCGGCCGGAACACGGTGATCCAGGCCTGGGGCGTGCCCGACGGCATGACCAAGCAGAACGAGCTGGACGTCTTCTTCTACAAGACCGGCCTGCTCGTGAACTTCGACAAGGAAGGCGACGAGGCCGCGCTCCTGACCTTCACGCCGCCCCAGCCCGACACCCCGCCTCCCGCGGCTCCGAAGCGCTAGCCCGGCGACGCGCGCCCCGATGATCGACCACCTGATGGCGCTGGATCCCGGCGGCCGGGGCATCGCCGCGTTCTTCGTGCGCGGCGGCGCCACCGCGGCGGCCCGGGCCCTGCGCAAGAGCCGGCGCGTGCTGCTGACCACCGGCTTCGCGGTGGGCCCGGGCCTGCCCGAGACCGACGGCCCGCCCGGCACCGCGTGCCTCGGGCGCGCGCTCCGGACGCTGGGCGCGGACGTGGTCTACGTGACCGACGCGGTCGCGGTGCCGCCGCTGCAGGCCGCGCTCAAGGTGCTAGGCGAGCCCTCGGCCGTCGAGACCTTCCACGTGGCGCACCGCGTGGGCGGTGGGCCCGCCGCGGGCGGGGCGCGCGAGACGGCGCGGCGCCTGCTGGCCGAGCACCGGCCCACTCACATGGTCGCCATCGAGCGGCCGGGGCGCGCGCGCGACGGCCACTATCGCAGCGCCCGCGGTCTCTCGCTCAGCGAGTGGAACGGCGCGCTCGACGAGCTGTTCCTGGCCGCGCCCGCGCGCACCGTGACGGTCGGCGTGGGCGACGGCGGCAACGAGGTGGGCATGGGGACGGTGCGCGCCCGGGTGGTCCGGGCGGGCGGCGTGTTCCCCCGGATCGCCTCGGTGGTGAAGGTGAAGCACCTGGTGGTCGCCGGCGTGTCCAACTGGGGGGCCTACGGCATCGTGGCCGAGCTGGCCCGCCTGACCGGCCGCGCCCTGCTGCACACCGGCGAGGAAGAGCAGGCCATGGTGCAGGCCTGCGTGGACGCGGGGGCGGTCGACGGCCTGACCCATCGCCCCGAGCCGACGGTGGACGGCTTGCCTTTGCCCGTCCACATCGGCATGCTTGAGCTGCTTCGAGTGCTGGAATCACCCCGTCGAACCGGAGGCCCGAGCAAATGAGTGCTGCCCACACGAGCGTGATCGACACCTACAAGGCCATGCACCCCAAGTCGTCCGCGCTCTACGAACGCGCGCGCGGCATCATTCCCGGCGGCGTCACCCACGACGGCCGGCACATGAAGCCGTTCCCGGTCTACGTCGAGCGGGCGCTCGGGTCGCACAAGTGGGACGTCGACGGGCACGAGTACATCGACTACTGGATGGGCCACGGCGCGCTCTTCCTGGGCCACTGCCACCCCGCGGTGGTGAAGGCCATCCAGGAGCAGGCCGCGCGCGGCACCCACTTCGGGGCGAGCCACGAGCTGGAGGTGCGCTGGGCCGAGCTGATCGCCAAGCTGATCCCCTCCGCGCAGATGGTGCGCTTCGCGATGTCCGGCACCGAGGCCACGCATCTCGCGCTGCGCATCGCGCGCGCCTTCACCGGGCGCAACAAGGTGGTGAAGTTCCAGGGTCACTTCCACGGCTGGCACGACGGGGTGGTCGCGGCGGTGAACCCACCCTACGACGTACCGATGTCGGCCGGCGTGCCGGAATCCGTGCTCGATCAGCTGCTCGTGTGCCCGCCGAACGACATCAAGTCGGTGGACACCATGCTCGAGCGCGGCGACGTGGCCGCGGTGATCCTTGAGCCGGCCGGCGGCCAGTCCGGCACCACGCCCACCATCCCGGGATACCTTCAAGAATTGCGCAGCCTCACCACCCGCCACAACGTGGTGCTGATCTTCGACGAGGTGATCACCGGCTTCCGCTACGCGCCCGGCGGCGCCCAGGCCTACTTCGGCGTCACGCCGGACATGACCACGCTCGCCAAGATCGTGGCCGGCGGGCTGCCCGGCGCCGCGATCGTCGGCAAGAAGGAGCTGATGTCGATGATGGCCCACCGCGGCGAGCCGGTCTTCGACCGGAGCCAGCGGGTGGCCCAGAACGGCACGTTCAATTCCAATCCGGTCTGCGCGGCCGCGGCCATCGCGACCCTCGAGATGGTGAGCGACGGGTCACTCCACGCGCGCGCCAACAAGGCGGGCGACGAGCTGCGCTCGGGCCTCTCGGACGCCATGAAGCGCGCCGGCGTGCCCGGCACCTGCTTCGGCGAGGCGTCGATCTTCCACGTCTCGTTCGAGGGCAAGCCCGGCCTCGCCGGGTTCGACCGCCCGCGCCGCGGTGATCTGTACCACCTGCTGCGCTGCGCCCTGCTCAACAACGGGGTCGACTGCGCCAGCCATCACGGCTGGATCTCGGCCGTCCACAGCGACGCCGACATCGAGCGCACCATCGCGGCCCACGAGAAGGCGTTCCGGGAGATGGCCGCCGACGGTGTCTTCAAGGGCATGTAACGCTCGTGGACGAGACGCAGCGTCGCGCCAAGCTCCAGGAGCTCTATGACCTGGCGCAGGGCTCTGAGGAGTTCGAGGGGGGCATCACCTGGGAGCCCGACACCGAGGCGCTCGTGGTGGGCAACTGGGCCTTCTTCGCCATCGACGAGATCGGCGACCTGGCCCTGTCCTTCCACCTCGACTCGCACCCGGTCGCCGTCGCGCGCCTGACCCGCTTCCTGGTCCAGCACGACGTCCCCTTCGTGCTCCACGAGGCCTTCACGGTCGACGACGACGATCGCATCGTCTTCGAGTCCGACACCGCCGGCGACGTCGAGGACGGCAAGAAGAGCTAGAAGCAGCAGCCTTTATAGACACTTCCGCCCCGTTCTGCTATCCTCGAAAACTCGTGGTGGGCTGGTAGCTCAGTTGGTAGAGCACAGGACTGAAAATCCTGGTGTCGGCGGTTCAATCCCGTCCCAGCCCACCATTCTTGCCGCACACTTCCACGCCGGCGTCCGGTGGGTCGCATCATCGACTGGCCGTGTCGCTGGCCGTGTTCTTCCGCCCCCGGCCCGCCGGAAGCCGGACCACCGGGGCTTGCTGCTGCCCCTGATGAAACACGCTGAGCTTCGTGGCCCCCTCGCGGAGCATCGCCTCGTCGACGATCGCGTAGCGACGGTAGATCGCCTCCGTCTTGTGGCCGACCATGGCCATCGCCGTCGAGCGCGGCACGCCGGCGCGCTCGAGGTTGCGGACCGCCGTCCGCCGGAAGTCATGCGGGATCCGATCGGCCAAGCCTGCCTTCGTCCGTGCCGTGACCCAGCTCCGGCGGAACGACCGGATGGGTTGCCCCTCCCGATGGAAGAGCCACGGCACTACCGAGCCCGTTCGCTGCTCGAACGCGCGGGTCGTGGCGAGCTGCTGCTCGAGCACGAGGCGGAGCTCCGGGACCAGCGGGAACATGCGCCCTTTGCGATTCTTCGTCTCGCCGGGCTCCAAGCGGAGCCACCCCGCGTCGAGATCGAGATGATATCGGGAGCGCGTGA
>WNFG01004192.1_pt1 | contig 19133 bp, 23 predicted proteins | sample 5400431 | NCBI WGS metagenome assembly WNFG01 (sample SAMN13153346, study PRJNA577476) | soil metagenome | isolation source: 120 cm saprolite under Douglas fir tree site 2 hole 3 replicate 2 | place: USA:California | collected 2015-04-18 | reverse complement strand
TTCGGCCCTGTTGGTTTTCTCCCAAGGCACGCCAAGGTCGTCCCGCCCGAAATGGCCATAGGCGGCGGTGGGCCGGTAGATCGGTCTCATCAGGTCCATGTTCGCGATGATCGCGGCGGGCCTCAGATCGAAATGCCGCTGCACCAGCTCGAGCAGCTCGGACTCCGCCACGGCAGCGGTGCCAAACGTCTCCACCGCAACCGAGGTCGGGTGAGCGCGGCCGATCGCATACGACACCTGAACCTCGCACCGCTCGACCAGCCCAGCCGCGACCAAATTCTTGGCCACGTACCTGGCCGCATATGCGGCTGAGCGGTCGACCTTGCTCGGGTCCTTGCCGCTGAACGCCCCGCCGCCATGGCGCGCGACCCCGCCGTACGTGTCGACGATGATCTTGCGTCCGGTCAGCCCGGCATCTGCGGCCGGTCCGCCGACGATGAACTTGCCGCTCGGGTTGACCATGATCTTCGTGTGGGCATCGATCAGCATGCCCTTGAGCACCGGGTTGATGACGAGCTCGCGGACACCCTCATCGATATCCTTCTGGCTCACGTTGACAGCGTGATGTGTCGAGACGACCACGGCCTCGATCCGCTTGGGCTTCCCGAACTCGTACTCGACGGTGACTTGAGTCTTGCCGTCCGGCCGCAGAAACGGTAGCGAGCCATCCCTGCGCGTCTCCGCGAGTCGTCGCGCCAAGCGGTGCGCGAGCGAGATCGTCAACGGCATCAGCTCGGGAGTCTCGCGGCATGCGAAGCCGATCATCATGCCCTGGTCGCCCGCTCCCTGCAGTTCGAACGGATCGTCCTCGAGCGTGCCCTCACGCTCTTCCAGCGAATGGTCGACGCTCGCTGCGATGTCAGGCGACTGCTCTTTGAGGTAAACCTGGATCAGTGCATGGTCGGCGTCGAACCCGATGTCCTCGCTGTTGTAGCCAATGCCGCGGATCGTGTCGCGGATCGTGCGCTGAATGTCCAGCTCGGCATGCGTAGTGACTTCGCCGATGACCACGCACAGGCCTTTCGTGATCGCTGTCTCACAGGCGACGCGCGCGTGCGCGTCCTGCGCAAGCATTCCGTCAAGGACGGCATCGGAGACCTGGTCGCACACCTTGTCGGGATGGCCCTCGGTCACCGACTCGGATGTGAGCAGGAACGAGCGCGAAGCGCTGAAGGAAGTTGCCACAACGACCGCCAATGATATTGGGGTCAGCTGCCGTTGCGCTGGCGGCGATCCTCCGGGGCCTGTCCGAGCAGCTGTGCCTGCAGCGCGAAGATGTCGTCCAGGACCCGATCGATACGCCGGCCCTCGAGGCGGTGGTCGGCGATGACGCCCGCACGTTCGAGGTGTCGCCGCAGGGAAGTCCCCAATGGCCCGTCGACACGCGTGCGCCCTCCAACCTGGGCCTCCTCGAGCAGCTGGAGGCACCGGTCGAGCGCAAGCTGGCGAAGCCGGTGCTCCCGAACCGTCATCTATGTGCCCAGCACCTCCACGCGGGCGGCCGCGGTGACGCGAACCTTGACCTCGTTGAGGGCCGGAAGCGTGTAGGAAGGGCTGCTCGGTTTGCCGTCGGACGTGAACGACACCGGGTGGCAGGGACATTCGAGAAGGCTGGAGCCGCTCTCCCACCACAGCTCGCAAGGCAGGTGCGAGCACATGGAGGACACGGCGGTCACGGTTTGGCCGCGGCGAAACACGAAGGCGCCCACAGCGCCCGCCCTGACCAGCTTGCCCTGACCTTCCCTGAAATCCGCCATCGCGCCCACGTCTGTCCAACGGCCGTTCCTCGGCACGACAGGGCTCGATGCGGATATAGGCAACGGGGCTGGAGAGGAAGCCAGCTCCCTCCCGACAATTCCGCCCGCCAGCGCACCCGCGGCCACACCGAGTCCGGCCACGAGCGCCGCACGTCGAGTCAATCGCGGCTCGCGAGGCGTGGAATCCAGGATTTGTGCCAGGCGGTGCCGGAAAGCCGGGCTCATGCGCTGGGGGCCCGACCGGGCGGCCGCGAGCCGCGCAGCGGCGATGATCGCTTGCTTTTCCTCGGCGTCACCTGCCCGCAGTCGCAGCCGGCGGCCGTGCAGCAGGTCTTCGACGATGCGCTCGATCCGGTTCTCGGGTTGCTCAGGCATCCGGATCAACCTTCGCCGCGGCGCGTAGCGCGCGCAGTTGCATGACCTTGACCGCACCGACCGTCGAACGCATCTCGGCAGCCACTTCCTTGAGTGAGTACCCGTGCAGGAAACGCAGCTCGAGCACCCGGCGGTAGTTGTCGCTCAGTCGCTCGAGGATTCGTCGCGCCCTCTCCGCACTCTCGTCCGACGGCGGCCCCTGGGGTACCGCCAGTGCGAGGTCCTCGTGGAGCTCGGCCTGCGACACCCCCAACCGGGTGCTCCAGAACGCACCCAGCACGGACCGCGCCGTGGCGAACAGGTAGCCTCGGATCGCGCTCGCGGGCGCGCCCTGGCGCAAACGCGGGATGGCTTTCATCGCCACCTGCTGGGTGAGGTCCTCGGCGTCGGCGCGGTTTCCCACCCGCGCGTAGATGAAGGCGTACACAAGCTCCAGCTCGTCGAGAGCGATGTCGGTCGCGCGCGTCGCGCTCGGAAGCTCGACGACCTCGCCGGAGTCCTCCGATGACGCGGACGAATCACTTGGGCTCCGGGGATCCAGGGTCATGCAACTGCTACGCGAACAGGTTCCCGCAGAGCAGATAGGTGGCGTTCGTACCCTGCATGTCCGGTCCCGCGTGCACGACCACGTACCAGGTGCCGGACGCGGGCGGATAGGTGGCGGTGATGGTCGTTTTCGTGTCGGCGTTGCCCTGGGCGTCGGCCGTCACCTCGTTCAGGCCGATGGCGATGCTCCCCCGCTGGTGGCAGCTCCCCAGGTGGATATGCGAGACGTGCTTCGAGTTGGCCTGGAGGCCGCTGATCGCGAGCTCGAGCGTGACGCTTCCGGCCTGGACTTGCAGCGTGGCGGTACCCGAGGCTGTGACCGTGGGGTCGGCCCCGGTGACCTTGAAGCTGAGCCCGCTCGGCGAAGGCGAGGGGCTCGGACTCGCCGCGATCGGGCTTGGAGAGGGTGACGGCGACGCGGCGGCCGTGCCTCCGCCCGAGCCGCAAGCCGAAACGATCACGGCCAGCGCAACGAGCGCGACCCACCGGGTCATGCCTGCAGTCTCGCGTCAATCGTGCTCAAGGCTTTACCGATGCAGGTTACTGGACGCACATCGGCGTTGAGCCTTGATAAACGGTGATGGGCCGGGTTTCCCCGACCCATCAGGTCCATTGTCGCTAGATCGGTCAGGCGTGACGCCAGCCGGGACGGCCGGCCCGGCGCCAGAGCAGGAAGCCGAGACCAAGAAGGATCAGGATCGGGCCCACCGCGCCCAGGCCGGTGACCAGGTAGTTGACGGTGGCGACGAAGTTGTGCGCGGCGTCGCTGAGAGCGGACGCGAATCCCCAGCTGTCTGAGGGTGCCGCCGTCACGGGTGCTCCGGCCTCGGTGATCTGCACCGAGATGGTGCTGAATGCCACGTTGTGCTCGATGTACTGGATCTGGCCTTTGAGCTGCTCGATCTGACCCGTGATCGCCCCGATCTGGTTCTGCACCTGGATGATTTGCTCGACGGTCTGGGCCTTCGACCTGGATGATTTGCTCGACGGTCTGGGCCTTCGCCAGCAGGGCGAGCATCGCGTCGCGCTGCGCCTCCTCGTTGGCGAGCCTCGAATGGAGGTCTACGTACTGCAGGCTGACGTCGTTGCCGCTGATGTGCTCGGTCTGGACCTTGCCCATCTTCGACAGTGCGTCGATGGTCTCATCGAACTTCGTGGCGGGAACCATGAAGCTGATCACGCCTGTGCGGATCTGGTCGTTGGTGATGGGGTTGGCCTGGGCGTCCGTCCCCGAGACGTAGCCCTGCTCGAGCTCGACCAGCGAGCGTACCGAGGCGAGGCTGCTGTCGAACGAGCCTGACTTCACGCTGATCGACAGCTGAGCCGACCGGATGACCTGCGGACCCTGGACGGGCGGCACGACGTCACCGCCCGGGTTGGTGGTGGTGCCCGCGCCGCCCGGGCCCGGACCTCCCTTGATGGGCGCCACGGTCCCAGAACCTGGGGCCGCCACGCCCGAGCCGGTCGTGCCTTCGCGCGAAACTGGCCCGCCCGAGCCGCCGCCTGAGCCTGCGCCGCACGCGGCGGCCGCCACGAGGATCCCGAAGCAAAGCGCGATTACGACTAGGAACCGTTTCATGTGACCGCCTCCCGTATTGATGAAGACCAAACGCAGACCGGCGGTGTGGGTAACATCCGCACTCGTGCTCCAGGTCCGCAACCTCGCCATCGACGTCGCGGCGCGCCGGGTTCTGTCCGACGCGAGCTTCACCGTGGCCGCCGGCGACAAGGTCGGGCTGGTGGGCCGCAACGGGGCGGGCAAGACCAGCCTCCTCAAGGTGCTCGCGGGGGAGCACGACCCGGAGGCGGGGCTGGTGCTCCGCCGCGGCTCGCTGGGATATGTGCCGCAGAACCCCCGACCCCGTGCCGAGGCCGCGCAGACGGCCCTGCTGCACATCCTCTCCGGCCGCGGCCTCGACAAGGCGGCCGCTCGGCTGGAGGAGCTGCACCGTCAGCTCGAGTCGGACCATTCGGCGGCCATCCTCCAGCGGTTCTCTGACGCGGAGGAACGCTTCCGCCTCGACGGTGGCTACTCCGGCGAGTCCGACGCCCGGCGCATCGCGACCGGTCTTGGATTGAAGCCGGATCGCGTTGACCTGGCCCTGGGGGTGCTGTCGGGAGGCGAGAGGCGTCGAGTCGAGCTGGCGCGGGTCCTGTTCGCCGCCAACGACCTCATCCTCCTCGACGAACCGACGAACCACCTCGACAGCGACGCGAAGGCGTGGCTGATGAGCTTCCTCCGCGAAAACCGGGGCGCGGTGATCGTGGTCAGCCACGACCTCGTCCTTCTAGATGCGGCGATCACGCGCGTGCTCCACCTGGACGCCGGCAGGCTGATCGAGTACCGCGGCACCTACTCCCAGTACCAGCAGGCCCGCGCGCTGGAGGAAAAGCGAATCACCTCGCTCGCCGGCCGCCAGGAGGCCGAGATCAAGCGCCTGAGCGTCCTCGCCGAGGTCATGCGGCGCCAGACGGCCAAGCGCGCGCGGACCGCGAAGTCGATCTTCAAACGCGTCGACCGCCTGAAGGCTCAGCAGGTGAGCGCGCCTCGCCGCGAGCGCAAGGTCAAGGTGCATTTTCCGGATCCACCGCACAGCGGCCGCGTCGCGCTGACGGCCGAGAAGCTGGCGAAGGGCTATGGCGGCCCGATGGTGTTCCGCGACGTCAGCTTCGAGGTTGAACGCGGGCAGCGCCTGCTTGTGATGGGGCTCAACGGCGCCGGCAAGACGAGCCTTCTGCGCATCCTCGCGTCCGAGACCCAGCCGACGGCGGGATCCTTCCGGTTGGGACACAACGCCTCGCTGGGCTACTACGCGCAGGAGCACGAGGGCATCCGTGCGGGCGTCACGGTCCTCGCTCACATGCGCGAGCAATCGGACGCTGAAGAGCGCGTCCTGCGAGCGCTGCTGGGCAGCTTCAGCCTCACCGGCGACATCGCCCGCCAGGACGCCGGCACGCTCTCGGGCGGCGAGAAGACAAAGCTTGCGCTGGCGCAGCTGGTGGCCGGTCGCCACAACCTCCTGCTGCTCGACGAGCCGACCAACAACCTCGACCCGCCGTCGCGCAAAGGCGTCGCCCATGCCCTGGCGGAGTGGCCCGGGACGATGGTCATCGTCAGCCACGACCCGGAGTTCGTCGAAGCGCTGCGGCCGGGGCGAGTGCTGTTCATGCCCGAAGGCCGGCTGGACTACTGGGAGGAAGACCTGCTGGACGTGGTGTCGCTCGCCTGACCCACAATTAGCAAGTGGGCACGACCCGAGTACGCGAGATCGTGATGCCCGACCTGGAAGGCGCCGAAGAGATCACCATCGGCGCCTGGAGCAAAAAGAAGGGCGATCACGTGGACGAAGGCGAGACCCTGCTCGAGGCGCTCACCGACAAGGTCAACGCCGAGATCCCTTCTCCGGTCAGCGGAGTGGTCGAGGAGCTGCTGCTGGGCGAGGGTGACCCGGTCAAGCCGGGCCAACCGATTGCGAGGGTGAACCCGGACTAAGGCTCCGTCGCGGTGAGGAGCTTGTCTTCCTCTTCACCCAGCTTGCGGCCGAACCACCAGGCGAGGGCGAGCACGATCAAGACCCCAATCGCGATCGGGATCGCGAATGGACCGAGGGTCGCGGCGACGGTCTCGTAGTGCTGGCCCAGCTTGTACCCGGCGTACGCGAGGGCGAAGTTCCACGGGACGGCGCCGGCGAGCGTCGCGAGAATGAACCTCGCATAGCCGATCTTCGACACCCCCGCCGGAAACGAGATGTACGTGCGGACGATCGGGAGCAGTCGCCCGACGAACACGGCCCAGAGGCCAAACCGCTTGAAGAAACGCTCAGCCAGCTTCAGATGGCCGCGGCTCAAACCCAGCCATCGCCCGAACCGGCTGAGCACGACGCGCTCGCCGTAGCGCCGCGTGAGGTAAAAGGCGATCAGCGACCCGGCCAGGTTGGCGGCGCTCGCCACCAGCACGACCAGGACGAGATTCAGCTTGCCCTGTGAGGCCAGAGCGCCACCGAGGGGCACGACGATCTCGCTGGAAATCGGGACGCCGGCGCTCTCCGCCGTCATGGTCACGAAGATGGCCAGAAGGCCCCACGTGCCCACAAGGCTGATCAGCGCCTGGGTCATGAGTCGCTTTTGGGAGGCTGGACGGCACGGAACGGCAGCGTCCGGACCTGCTGGTCGTCGATGAGAATCTCGAAGCGATAAAAGCCCGGCTTCGGAAGCGCCACGCCGGACAGGTTGATGACTATGTTGGCCGCCAGGTCCCATCCTTGCGGATGCTCAGCATGAACGGTTCGCGGGGGCAGGTTGAGGACGACAGGCTGCTGCAGAACCGGGTTCCGGAGTCGCTCCGATTCGAGCCTGCTGGAGAGAACGCGCAGCACCATGGCGCCACCGAAGGGCGCCGGGAACTGCTCGCGCCACAGCGTGTCGATGCCGGCGCCGAGGATGTAAACAAGCCCGTTGGGCGGACCCTCGGCAGCGTTGGCGAGCAGCGCCCAGTCGAGCCTCAACTCCGCGACTTGACGACGTCGCCGCCTTTCATCACAAGATGCACATTGTCCGGCTTCGAGAGCAGCGTCAGGTCCGCGAGCGGGGCGGCCAACAATCAGAAAAGGGTTTGGCTGAGGTTGCGGAGCTCTGCCAGCTCGGCCTCCGACGTCAAGGGCGAGCCCGCGGGTGGGTCCTGACGCCACGGGCCGTCGAGGCTGTAGATGGGCACTTCCCTCACCTGCCCCAGGCCGTCCGGCACAATCATGGTCAGGCCGAGTCCGCGCTCTCCGAGCACGTCGAAGGTGGTCTCGATTTCGGACCAGATGGCGTGAGCCGAACCCGCCGGGAGCTCGATGAACTCGGCCGGTCCTGCGCTCAACCTGGTTCCGTTGAGGATCGGGTTGACCCGGCCATTCCGGACCAACACCAATTCGAATCCTCTGTGCTTGTGCAGGCTGGTCCGAATGCCGGCCGACCAGGTGAAGTGAAGCGCAAACATGTCGTGATCGCCTTGATCAAGGCCTCGGAGAGTGGACTCAGCCCGAATCACGGTTCGATGTTAGCGACCTATAGAAGGCGGCCTGCGGTGGACTCGAGCCAACTCTGATAGAGCCATGTCAATCCTGCGCATCGTGCGATCTACCATCAGAGCCCGCAGTGCTCGAGCTCGACCTCAAGCTCACCAACAAGCAAGTCCTCGACGAATGTCGCCGGCGCGGTCGCGTCGTTCGAAGCGAGCGCGAACTGGCTGGGCGCACCGGGAGCCATCATTGGCACCTTCGGCGGCCAGGCCGTCCCGGCACACTGGAATTGAGCGAATGGCAGAACCGGGTCTGGGTGAAAGTGCATCCGCTGCGTGACGGCGGCTGGGCCAATGCCCTCGCGCATGAGCTCGCGGCGCAGCGAGGTGGATAGCGCCTCCCATGTTGGGCTATTGGTTCTTGGATGCTGCCGGAGGCAAGCTTGACAAGATCGCCTCGAACCGCGACGAGCTGGAGGCTGCGCTTTCAAGCCCCGAAGGTCAAGACCAGTACTTGTTGGCAGGCTTGGCTGACGCGGCCGAAACTCAGGGTTTGATGCTGGCTGAGTCCAAGGCATTCGACTTTACCCAGCCCCCGGTTCTTGGAGGGCAGTTCAGCGTCGAGAACCTGCAGCCCAAAGATTTCGTGGTTTCGCTGAACATTTCAGGCCAGATCCACAACCAGGTTCGCAACCTGCATCCCGGGTCAAAGATCTCGAATATCAAAATCGTTTGACGGCGGCGAGGCACACTTCGATCATTGCCCGACAGACACTTAGCGGGAGTTAACGAATGGCTGCTTTATTGATTGCACGGTTTGATGGCGACGTCAACGAGTTGACGCAGGCGTACGACCGAGGCACGCGCTGATCATGAGCCGCGGAGGGGCAACTTCGTTCGGCGAGCTACGGCACCACTGCGCAGTCGGGGATGGCGCACTTTTCATAACTGGCGTCTGGGAATCTGCGGAGCACATCCGAAAGCGCTGGTCGAGTGATGAACTCGAAAATGTGCTGGTTTCGGTTGGATTCCCGGCGCCAAAGACTGCTCATATCACGATTCTCGACCTGCATGCAGTAGAGCCGCCGCTCTGAATCGACGCTGTGACCATCCAATGGCGCGTGGGCTACCGGGGTAGAGACCCCGATCGCCGTAACTGCTCGAAGCGATCTTTCGAAACAACCTTGCGCAGGTTCGGTATGAGGTCGCCTAGCTCCAAATCGGTGGCGTAAATAACGAAGTCTGGAGTGAGCACGAGCGTCTTGCTGAAGTCAACCTTCCCTAGCCCCGCGGCGGCCTCATTCATGAGCGACCGCAGGCTGGTCGCGGATAGGGGCCGGTGGTCTAGCTGTTCGGCGAACTTGTGGAGTTCGGGGAACCTCTCCGGCTCAAGATCGATCTGCCGCATCTTTGCCGGGTTCCAGGGCTCGGAGTCTGGCTGTCCAAGCTGGTCGACGAGTCCTATCGCGATCGTTGGCGGCAGTGTTGAGAATTGCTCGGGGTCGTAGGCCAGCACAAGACAGTAGACCGGACGAGTGATCTGCAGCGTGGCGAGAGCAGTCGGTACAGCTGCGGCGAGGTGGTCAAGAAATGCGCTCTCCATCGCCCTTGCCGTCAAGGCACGCGGCTTTGACTTGAATCTCACTTCGATTGCGACCTCACGACCGGCGGGATCTAGCTGGCGGCAGAGAATTTCGGCGAGCTTTCCGGTCTCATCGAACCGAACATCCTCGAGCTGGAAAGGAACCAACTGCTCGAGGCTGGGTCCCGTTTGGTGCTCGATCCTCGTTAGACGGCCGTCCGCGTAAAGGTAGGTGGAGCGTACGCACCCCTGCCGGCCCTGTTTCTCGTAGCCGACCAGCAGCCCGTCTAAGTAGACGCAGCGGTCGAGATAGATCGGTCCCTTGTCTTTGTAGTAATCGAAACCCGCGGCCTCGACCGGTCCATCGGGATCGTAGACGAAGAATGTCTCGTACATCATCCCGCGGAACTCGGTCGCTTGGCGCTCGACCCAAATTCTGCCGTCTTCGCCAAAACCGTAGTGGTAACGCGCGACTGGAAAGGTGGCGTCCGGGCCAACTCGCCGGCCAGGACGCCGACGACGCGACTCAAAGTAGAAAGGCCGTGGATCGAAGATCTCCTCGGAGTATGGGAGCCATTCGACCACGTTCTTTTCCGCTTCCCGCTTCCGGGACTCGTACTCGCCGCGAAGCCATTCGATTCCGGCCATCGATTTCGGAGGCTAACATCCAGACGAGCCGAACGCCTTGGCATCGGCAGGTGTTGCCCCGGCCGGGGCCGCGACGGATCTAGGGCCCAGAACTGTTGTCAGAATTGTTGTCAGGCCGTGCGCCGACGGCGGCCATCACCACCAAGGAGGGCCAAGCGGGTGCCTCTCCTCACCGCTTGCTAGGTGGTCCGCTCAAGAATCATCACCGGAATCCGGCGCGAGGTATTCCGCTCGTACTCCCCGAACCCCGGCGCGATCGCGACGCGCTCGGCATAGATGCGGTCCCGTTCCTCGCCCTCCGCCTCGCGCGCCCTGACCTCAAACGTCTCCGTGCCGAGCTCTGCCCCCACCTCCGCCCTGGCCACGGGATTCGCCTTGAGGTTGTGGTACCAACCGGGATGGTCAGGCGCTCCACCCTTCGATGCGATGACAACATACCGATCCCCGTCGCGGTGGTACATCACCGGGGTAATGCGCTCCTCTCCGCTTCGCGCTCCAACCGTGGTGAGGAGCATGAGCTGATCCCCGAACGGTCCGACTCCCTTTCCAGCCTTGGCGTGGAACTCCCGGATGGTCGCTGCGCTCCAGTCGGCCATTACAACCTCCCTACCTTTCTATGGGTGCACGTAAGAGGCAAAGCCGAGGTCGAGCCGGATCGACTCCATGACCCAGAACACGGTGCTCCGGGTGTAGACGTCTGCCGCGGCAAGCACACCGGTGTACTTCTCGATGACCGGTGCTGCGCCGGCCTCAGTCCAGGCGTCAAAAAGAGCACTTACCGCAGCCCACGGATTGTCGCCGTACTTCTGAAAGAACGGCGTCGGGTCGACGCTGACCAGGGCCTTCCTGACGCTGGCGTCGATGTCGGCCATGTACTGCTGGTGCAGGGTCACGTCGTCGCGGGTGCCGAGCCTGGTGACGTGGCCTCCGATGAAATGCTTCCACGGATAATCGAGCGCGATGGCCGGCGCCGCGACGTAGCCAGGAATGTCTTCAGAGAGGTTGGCGATGGAGATCGGCGCCCATCCAGGGTTGACGATGTCGATCAGCATCAGGGCGTCGTGGTCCGGAAAGTGGATGTAGATGTTGTCGGGCGAGTGATTCGGCCCGCGCCACGCGAGCTCGATGCGCTCGCCACCGATCTTCAGCGTGCGGCGGTCGGCGAACGTCTCCTCGGGCGCCGGCCTCGCGGGGTCGTTGTCCCGCACCAGCAGACGCTTGGTCTCCTCGTGTCCGATGCGGATCACGTTCTTGTCGAACAGCGAAGACGCACCCGCGTGATCGGCGTGGCTGTGAGAGTAGACAAGGTGGGTCACCTTGTTGCTGACGCCGTTGGCCGAAGCGATTTCGTCGACCGCTCGGCGGATGTTGCCTCCGATGCTCGGCGGCGCGTCGAATAGAACCACGCCGTCCTTAGTGGTGAGGAACGCCGCCTGGTAGCTGCCGTCGGTGACCCAGTAGAGATTCCGCTCCACGCGTCCCACGTAGTAGCCCTGATCATTCAGGGCTGGGCCGAGCGCTGACTGGGGAACCGGCGCGTAGTCGGGCAGGGCTGCGGCGGTGCCTGTGCCGGAAGCTGGTGGTGTCATGAGGACCTCCCTTGTATCTCCTCGCACGTCCCTTGGTGGCCGTGCAGGTTTTTGCGACGCACTCAGGCTCGTTCCCAGCCGGGTGAGAGGTCGTCACCGGATCCCGGTGATTCACGCACTGTTGACAGTGGACGCGTAATCACCCGCGGCGCAGCGTAGGGATGAGAACCGCTGCAACAGCCAAGTGCATCATCGCTAGCGCAACTTTGGTCGAGGTCGTGGTCCCAGCAGAAAGGGGAAGGCTGAATGAAGCCAGCAAGACGGCGATAGCGATCCCAGTCCAGATTGCGCGGGCCCGCGCAAAGCGCCTCTCCAGAAGGGCGAGTAAACCCCACCCCGCAAGAGACCCCGCCAAGCTGCTCACGACGACAGCGGCGATGCCGACGCCTTGAGGCGCGGCGTTGCCGAATTGAGTCTCCAGGCGGATGCCGAGAAGAGGCACCTCGATCGCCCAGACCGCCACAGCGGCAAGAGTCGCTCCCGCAACGCCGAGGATCCGGTTCCGGCGGACGTGAGCGGACGCAGTCCGGACGTGCTCTTTGGTCATGGGTACCTCGTGTCAGAGACGCCGGTATTGGCGGACGGACAGAGGGACGAAGACGAGGAGGATCCCCGCCGTCCAGGCCAGTGACTGCCAGAACCAGTGGAGGGTGGCACCGCCCTCCGCCAGAGCGCGGACGGCGTTGACGGTCACGCTGACCGGCTGGACGCTGGCGAAGGCCTGCAGCCAGTCGGGCATGGTCCGCACCGGCACGAACGCCGAGCTGGCGAACACCAGCAGGAACAGGGGAAAACCGGCGGCGAACTGCGCGGCCTCCGGGTTCCTGGTCACCAGGCCGACCGTCGCGAACACCCAGGAGAAGGCGTACCCGAACGCGAGCACCCACAGGAGCGCCGCCACCGCGGCGGCCGGGCCTGCGTGGAACCGGAACCCGACCGCGGTGCCGACAGCGACCATCAGCGCGACGGTCACCACGTTGCGGGCCAGGTCGGCCAGGGTGCGGCCGGCGAGCACAGCGGAGCGCGCCATCGGCAGCGACCGGAACCGGTCGATTATGCCCTCGCGGAGATCCTGCGCCAGGCCGACCGCGGTGGCGCTGCCGCCGAACAACGTGGTCTGCACGAAGATGCCCGGGAGGAGGTAGTCGATATAGCTGCCGCCCGGGACTGAGATGGCCCCGCCGAAGACATAGCGGAACAGGAGCACGAACACCACCGGCTGGAGGCTCGCGAACGCGAGCAGCTGCGGGTTGCGCAGGGTGTGCAGCAGATTCCGCCGGGTGACCGCGGCGATGTCGCCAAGCGCAAGGGCAGGCGTCATTCTCGGGCCGCCGGCGTCGCGGGGTGGTGGGGGCGCGATGGCGGTAGCGGTCGTCCCTGCCTGCTCGCGCGCGGGCGCCGTGCGGTCTGGCTCGGCTGCGGGGCCGGGCTCGTCGGGCCGCTGCCCGGTCAGCGCCATGAAGACGTCGTCGAGTGAGGGCCGCCGCAGCCCGAGGTCGTCGAGCTCGACGCCAGCGTCGTCAAGTGCGCGCGCCGCTGCCACCAGCGTCTCCGCGCCGCCCTTGGCGGGCACCGTCGCCCGCCGCTGCACTCGGTCGGTCTGGGGCTGGCCATCTCCGAGCCTGGCCAGGACGGCGGTGGCCACCTCCAGCTGCGCCGGGTCCGTCACCTGCAGCTGGATCACCGCACCGCCGATCTGATCTTTGAGCTGGCCTGGAGTGCCCTGTGCGATCACCCGTCCCGTGTCGACGACCACGATCCAGTGGGCGAGCCGGTCCGCTTCCTCGAGGTACTGCGTGGTCAGCAGGATCGTGGTGCCGCCGGCCACGAGGTCCTCTATGTGCTGCCACAGATCCACGCGCGAGCGCGGATCCAGGCCGGTGGTCGGCTCGTCCAGGATGAGCACCGGCGGCCGGCCGACCAGGCTGGCGGCCAGGTCCAGCCGCCGTCGCATGCCGCCCGAATAGGTTCGCACCGGCCGGTCGGCGGCGCCGGCCAGCTCGAACTGCTCGAGCACCCGCTCGGCCCGCTGCCGCAGCTCGGCCCGGCGCAGGTGGTACAGCTGCCCGACCAGCTCGAGGTTCTCCCGCCCAGTCAGCATCTCGTCGACGGCCGCGTACTGGCCGGCCAGCCCGATCGCCGACCGCAGTGCAACAGCGTCCCGCACGACGTCGAGACCGGCGACTCGCGCGTGTCCGGAGTCCGGCTGCAGCAACGTGGTGAGTATCCGGACGAGCGTTGTCTTGCCCGCGCCGTTCGGGCCGAGCAAGCCCACCACGCGCCCGGCCTGGACGCGCAGACTCACGTCGACGAGCGCCTGGACCGTGCCGAAGGCCTTGCTGACGCCCTCGACCTCGATCATGGCGTCCGTCGTCACCCGCGCCCCACTGGTCTTGCGACCTGCCATCTGCCCGCCGAGCCGCTCGAGCTCGCTGTCCAGCGCCATGTCGCCCTCCTTGACCATGCGATCGACAGGCCGAGTGTCCCAACGAGGAAGGTGAGAGGTCATCACCGGATCCAGGTGATCCGCTGCGCCGGACAAATGCCGGACGGGAACTGCGGTCGCTGGGCGGGCGGCCGCCGGCGCGAGCCCGGCGGTCACCTGATCCCGGCGAGGCGGGTTCACCCGGCAGCCTTTGACCATGGCGTCATGTCCCAACTGCCGCGCTGTCTATGATCGGGAACAAAGAGGGTGCCCCGCCGGCGCCCTTGCACCCATGAGCGATCGAATCACGCCAATGTCGATGTTCGACTACGACGCCCGCCCAGCCACGCCGGGCGTGATCCTCGTGGGCACGCGGGCCTCACGCGGCGCGTACGCGATCCGTGATTTCCTCAGTCGCAACGGTTACCCGTTCGAATGGGTCGATGCCAGCCAGCCCGATGCTGTGCGGGCCGTCTTGGGGGGCGCGGATGTGGAGGCGTCGGCGCTGCCGCTGTGCATCCTGCCGGACGGGTCACGGCTGGCATCTGCGACTGTGGAACAGGTCGCTGCGGGTCTGGGCATGGTCGCGGCCCCGTCGCAATCGGAATACGACCTGACGATCGTCGGTGCGGGACCGGCCGGGCTGGCTGCTGCCGTCAACGCGGCATCCGAAGGCCTGCGCATAGTCGTCGTCGAGGCGGTGGCGCCGGGTGGCCAGGCCGGGACCACGTCGATGATCGAGAACTACCTCGGTTTCCCCAACGGTATCAGCGGCAGCGAGCTGGCCACCCGCGCGACGGTGCAGGCGCGCCGGTTCGGTGCCGAATTGCTGCTGGCGAGGCCCCTGACCAGCGTCTCGGCCGACGGGCCAGGCTATGTCGCTGAGCTGTCCGACGGCACGCTGATACGCGGGCGGGCAGTGCTCTTCGCCAGTGGGCTCGAGTGGCGCCGCCTGGACGTGGCTGGGGTCGATGACCTGCTCGGCGCGGGGGTGTACTACGGGGCCGGGCCGAGCGAGGCGCTGGCGTGCACGGGTTCCCGGGTAGTGGTGGTGGGCGGCGGCAACTCAGCGGGCCAGGCGGTCGTCCGGTTCTCCCGGTACGCTCGCCAGGTCACGTTGCTGGTCCGCGGCCCCGACCTTGGCGCTTCGATGTCTCAGTACCTCATCGACGACGTGACGGCCATCCCGAATGTCGATGTGCGAGTGCTCACGGAGGTGGTGGGTGTGGAGGCCGATGACCGCCTCCGGGCGGTCGTCGTGCGCTCCGGGGACCGCACCGAGCACGTGGGGCTGCAGGCGGATGCCTTGTTCATCTGCATCGGAGGCGCCCCACGTACCGACGCCGCCGCGGGTATCGGGTTGGTCACCAACCATTCCGGATACTTGGTGACGGGCAGCGATGTCGCCGGCGACCCCCAGGCCAAGTGGCCGCTGCCCAGGGAGCCGCTGCCTCTCGAGACCAATCTGCCCGGTGTCTTCGCGGCGGGTGACGTGCGCTGCGGGTCGGTCAAGCGCTGCGCAGCGGCCATCGGAGAGGGATCGATGGCCGTGGCGCTCGTCCACCGGCGGCTGGCGGAGGTAGGCGGTGACTGACCAGCAGGTGGTGGCACATCCGGACGCTGCGGTGGCCGCTGAGTTCAGCGAACCGGCCTCCGACGAGCGGATCGCCACAGCCGCAGCGGCGCTCGAACGCAACGGCATCCGGCCGCTGCTCGCCGCCACCGGCGCCGAGGCAAGAGGTTTGGTCGGCTCCCTGCTTGTGGATGGCGCTGACGTGTACAACAACACCTCCCAGACGCTCGAAGCGATCGGCGTGGCGGACGACATCGAACGGTCCGGCCGTTATCAGCCGCTCCGGCTGCGGCTCTACCGGATGGACCGAGAAATGCAGCGTCGCGAGCTGCGCATCCTGGCCGCATCGCCCGACCATGTCGTCGGCAGCGTGCACGCGTTGACCGAAGGCGGATCGCTGCTTATCGCGTCCGCCAGCGGCAGCCAGCTGGGGCCGATCGTTTCGGGCGCGGGGCAGGTGATCCTCGTCATCGGCTCCCAGAAAATCGTCGGCGACGTCGCAGCCGGGATGCGGCGCATCTATGAATACTGCTACCCACTCGAGGATGCCCGGGCCCGGCAAGCCTACGGAGTGCCCAGCGGGGTGAACAACATCCTGGTCATCAACAAGGTGATGACTCCCGGCCGGATCACGGCGATCATCGTCAAGGAGCGCCTCGGCTTCTGATCAAAGTCAGCGGCCAGGCAGTCTTCGCATCCGGCGACGGTGTCGAGCGGCTTGTGGGGCCAGCGCGGCCAGCAAGGCGGGCGGGTCGTAGCCGCCGCGGTGGACGAGGCCGTCGATGAACAGGGTCGGGGTGCCCAGCACCTGGCGCGAGGCCATGCCGCTGTCCACATCCCGGCGGATCCGCTCCCCCATCGCGGTGCTGGCCCGGTCGCGCTCGAACGCCGCCACGTCGAGGCCCAGCCGGGCGGCATACCCGAGTAGGTCGCTGTCCTCGAGCGCCTCTTGCCAATGGAACAGCAGCTCGTGCATGTCCCAGAACCGGTCCTGCAGCGCTGCGGCCTCGGCCGCGGCCGCGGCCGCGAGAGCGTGCGGGTGGATGCTGGTCAGTGGAAAATGCCGGTACCCGAACCGCATGTTCCCGTCCAGCTGGCGTTCGACTTGCTGGATCGCGTAGAAGGCCTGCCGCGAGTATGGGCACTCGTAATCGCCGTACTCGATGATCAGCCGGCCGGCGGGTGAGCCGCGAACGTGATCGACTTTCTCATCCAGCGGCGCCAGGGCCAACCGGCGGTCTTTCGGCGTTGCATCGAGAGTCATCGGGCAAGGCTACTGCCGATCGAGGTGAGCGGCTATCACCTGATTCCGGCGAATCACCGGATTCCGGCGTCGCCGGCTCACTCGGTCGGGCGGCAGGATGATCGCATGGCGGCGCCGCCGAGCATGTACATGATCCGGATCAAGGGTCGGCTCGGAGCCACCGCGCTGTCCGCCTTTCCCTCGATGACATGTGAGCTGATGCTCAGCGAGAGCGTGCTCACCGGTTGGCTTGCAGATCAAGCCGCGTTGTTCGGCGTGCTCGCCCAGATCGAGGGACTCGGCCTTGAACTGCTCGAGCTCCGACAAATCCGGGGGAGTCCGCGATCGCTTGAAGAAGGCGATGACTGCTCATCGTATGGCGGGTGAGGCTAAGGCGATGGATGCCGATGGCTGACCCGGTGGGGATCTTCGCCGTAACCGGCGACGCGGTGGCGCGGTTCATGCTGGACGACCCCGACCCAGAGCTCGCACTCGAGGGGAGCCAGGCGCGCTGCATCGCGGTCGATCCTCGGGATCCACGACGTGTGTATGTCGGGACGATGGACAGCGGCCTATGGTTCAGTGCCGACGGTGGCGCGAGCTGGCGCCCGGCCGGCCCGTCCATCGATGAGCCAAGGGTTCTCTCGGTCGCTGTCTCTCGGTCAGACAGGCGCTCAGGCGTCTCGGTCGTCTACGCGGGCACCGAGCCGAGCAACCTCTATCGGTCCGAGGACGGAGGATTCAGCTGGCAACTGCTGCCAGCTCTCCGCGAGCTTCCGAGCGCGTCGAGCTGGTCGTTCCCGCCGCGCCCCTGGACGCACCATGTCCGCACGATCGCGCTTCACCCGACCGATCCGGAGTGGCTCGCGGTGGGTATCGAGCTGGGCGGGGTGATGCGCTCGCGCGACGGCGGAATGACCTGGATCGATCACAACCCCCAGGCTCACAGCGACGCCCATCAGCTTCTCACGCACCCGCTCGCGCCCGACCGTCTGTACGAAGCCGCGGGACAGGGGATCGCACGCTCGGAGGACCGCGGTGACACGTGGAAGCGGCTGGCCGACGCGCTCGACCGCCATTACGCCTGGGCGCAGGCGATTGACCCCGCCGACCCGGATCTCTGGTACGTCGCGGTCAGCCGCTCCCCGTCCGCCGCCCACGGAGGCGGCGACGGGCAGGCGCGTTTGCTGCGCTCGCGCGGAAACGGCTGGGAGGCAGTTGACGATTGGGGCGACTCCGCAGATCTGCGGCGGATGCCCTACGCACTTGTGACGCTGCCCGGTCAACCTGGCCGCCTGCTCGCCGGGCTGCGCGGCGGGACGCTGTTGATCACCGACGACGCGGGCAAGAGCTGGGCACGATTGCCGGTGACACTGCCCGACGTGATCGATCTGGCCGCGGCGACCGCATAGAACCCGGCCCGAAGGAACGGGGCCAATTTTCGGGCGGCGACACGAGGGCATTTTTCAGCTGAAGTCGGACAGCCGAGACGTGCGTAGCATGATCTGCGTGGCGACGATACCGCGGGCCGCGCGTCACCCCCGGCCGGCTTCAACAGCCGTCTCGCGCGCCGCGGGTCTACTTCGTCGCGATGACCTCTTGGCCGCGCTGGATCGCGCGTCCCTGAGGAAGGTGACCGTCATCTCGGCGCCTCCGGGAAGCGGAAAGACCTCGCTTCTACGGGCGTGGTCTGACCTGGCCATCAAGGATCGCCGGGTCGCCTTCGTGACGGTGCCCCGTGACCAGCAGGATGCTCAGCAGTTCTGGCTCGCCGTCTTGGACGCGATCCGTCAAACAGACTCCATCGCTGATTCCCGGAGGGAGATGGCTGCGCCTGGATTTGCCGGCGAAGTGATGGTCGACGCGGTCGTATCGGAACTGGCCAAAGCGGCCGGAGTCGTTGTGCTGGTCATAGACGATCTCCACGAGCTGAGTTCCGCTGACGCCCTCTCCCAACTCGAGCACCTGCTCAGCGTTCTTCCGAAATCTGCGCGTGTGGTGTTGTCGTCTCGCCGCGATCCGCCGATCAGGCTGCACCAGCTCAGGCTTGCCGACGAGGTCGCCGAGCTTCGAGCCAGCGATTTGCGGTTCACCGCGAACGAGACACGCGAACTGCTCGCTGCTTCTGAGATCAGTCTGTCTGCCTCGAGTGCGGCCGTGTTGTACGAACGTACGGAAGGTTGGGCCGCTGGCCTGCGCCTGGCAGTGATCTCTCTCAGCGGTCACCCGGAACCGGACCGTTTCGTGGACAAGTTCTCCGGGACCGACAGGGCGATCGGGGAATACCTCATGGCGGAGATGCTCGAACGCCAGCCGATCGAGGTTCAGAGCATGCTGTTGCGGACCTCGGTGGCCGATCGGTTGAACGGTGAGTTGGCCGACCTGCTGGC
>WNFG01001546.1_pt1 | contig 19158 bp, 15 predicted proteins | sample 5400431 | NCBI WGS metagenome assembly WNFG01 (sample SAMN13153346, study PRJNA577476) | soil metagenome | isolation source: 120 cm saprolite under Douglas fir tree site 2 hole 3 replicate 2 | place: USA:California | collected 2015-04-18 | reverse complement strand
GAACCATTCGAGCGTGGCTTGCGCAGTGTCCCCGACTGATCGGAAAGTAATCCCCTCACTGACCGCTCTCTTGTTGCTGAGCTGAGTAAACCCCATCTCCGGCCCTCTTGGTGCGGACCAGACGGGCATGTCGTACCACGGATGAATGCCCTGCGCCAAAAGAAATTCGACATCCATCCAGGTGAACCGAGCATTGGACTTCGTCACCGTTTTAATATCATCAAGCATCTTCCCCATTGTCAGTACGTAATTGGGGCCGGTCGCGTTAAAGATCCCAGTAGTCCCCTGCTCGACCATTCGGATCGTCCATTCAGCCAAGTCGCGCGCGTCGATGAACTGCACCGTGTCTTTCTCAGCCTCGCCAGGAGCCAGGACTTCACCACCGCGCGCGACACGCGCCGCCCAATAGGTGAAGCGATCGGATTCATCGCCGGGTCCTACAATCAAGCCGGGACGAATGATGAGAGACTTGTCAGGAAACCATTTCTGCGTTTCCCTTTCGGAAACTACTTTGAGCGGCGCGTAGAGTCGCTGCATGGATGCGCGCAAAGTTTCGATCGTCTCCTTCATGGGATCCGGACCTTGATAAACGCCCAACGGCCCGTTCTCATCCATTCCGGGTTTGCTGTTGTCTGAGTACACCGAAGTAGTCGAAATGAAGACATAGCGATCCACGTTCCCTTTCAGGATTTGCGCTGCATCACGCACCCAAACGGGAAGGGTTGTGGGGTTATCGATAACCGCGTCCCACTTCCTGCCTTTGAGCGCGTCCAATTGACCATTACGATCGCCGATCAATTGCTCGGCTTCTTTCGGCAGTTCTCCCGGATGCGTCCGGCCTCGATTGAACACCGTCACTTTGTGGCCGCGATTGAGTGCGTACCGAACCTGGAAAGGACCGGTGAAACCAGTGCCGCCGAGAATCAGAATTCGTAGAGGCTTTATATCCATGCCGGTTGATCCGGCGGATTTCATAAGTGCGGATGCCCCGGGCACTAAGCCTAAGCCGACGCTTCCACCCGCGAGGGCTGATAGCTTGAGAAAGTTCCTTCTGCTGGTCGACATTCGCTTTGTCTCCCCAGTGCGGATAACTCGCGTTGACTATGACATTGGAAGTAAGTACGCGCAAGAGCGGTTGCTTGGGAAAAAAGAACTTGAAGGCTTCTGGAACTGGCGGCAGTGTGATAAACAGATCCACTACCCAACGAAGGAACGATATGAATCCGTACGATGAACTTGTCGCGGCATTATTTCGCCGCGTTGCGGCTTGCCGAAATCCAAAAACGACGAGGTTTCTGGGCCGATGGCCCGGGGCGGGGTCCCCAGCCGAGCATCTCGACTGGGGTGCGAGACTATTACATGACGCACCATTGGCGCACTGTCGCCCGCTCGCGGGCTTGAACAAAAATACTTTCTTTTTCCGGGGGCGCGCGCTACGACCACCCCACGCGGGCTGCCCGCGCGGGGACCCCGGTTCGCGCCTACCCCCGGCTACTATCGGTCACGGCTGCGCCGTGAAATTTACCTCCTCTTGATCGTGAACTTGCTAAAGCTGACGCCTAGTTCAAAACCGGTTCCGTGTCCGCTAAGGGCCAGCGAGACCTCGCCTTTGGTCATGGCGTGAGCTTCACCGGACTTTACTGCTCCGGCGGAGGCCGAGGCGGCGCCATACGAGCCGAACAGCTCACTGATATTGGATACCGAGGAAAACTTACCGTGTCCGTCTTTTACTTGCGACTTGCCGGCCGTCAGACCGCCGCCTTTGGCGTCGATCCTGACTGATGCCTTTTGCCCGTTGTCACAGGTAATTGTGCCGTTCCCCTTGGCCGTCTTGTAAAAGGCGGACCAACCCTTGAGGGTAAACCGCATTTCACAGACTGTCTTGGCAGGAGGGCTTGTCAGCGCAAGCATATCGGGCCCGGTCAGTTGATTCCCGCGATCGCTGATTGCCAGCGAGATCGGCGTGGACAAAAGAGTCGCCGCGAGCAGCGCGGCGCCCACAGTTAACGATAACTTCTTCATAACGGTTCTCCTTTCGCTTACGAGTTCACATAACTCTATCGCAAACCCCGTCGCCCGTCACTATTCGCACGGCGCCTTCACCAACGGAAATCATTTTCACCATGCTGCTCGGCAAGCTAATATATGCCGACCCAAACTGAGGAGCAATTAATCATGCCCTTCGCGAAAATCATTTTAGCCATTCTGATCACTCTTAGCACCGGCAGCATGGCTTCTGAACAAACGATACGGATCGTGATCGCCGCGAGCACCGTGCTCGATGGCCAGGGCCGCGTGCTGCACAACACGCGCATCGTGATCGAGGGCTCAAAGATCGTGGCGATCGATCCAAAGGCCGAGCCCGTCGACTACGATCTGCGCGGACTGACAGTGCTGCCGGGCTGGATTGACGCGCACGTGCACATTACCTGGAGCTTCGGCAGGGATGGGAAGAATGCGGGTGCGGGATCATCAACGCAGGAGGCCGCGTACGAGTCGGCCGCGAATGCGTGGGTGACGCTCATGGCGGGCTTTACAACGGTGCAGAGCGTGGGCAACGCCACCGACATCCCCTTGCGCGACGCCATTGCAAAAGGCAGGTTCCCCGGCCCGCGCATCCTGACGGCCGTCGAGCCTCTCATTGGTCGAGGCGATCAGAGCGGGACCCCGGATGAAATCCGCGCTTTTGTGCGCAAGCAGAAAGAGGCCGGCGCGGACTTGATCAAAATCTTCGCGGCCGGAGGCCCAAGCCGACCAGCGATGACGCTTTCACAGGAGCAACTGAACGCGGCTTGCGAAGAAGCGAAGAAGCTGGGCCTGCGCACGCTGGTACACGCTTACAAAGATGCTGTGCGCGCGGCGACTCTGGCCGGCTGCACCCAGATCGAGCACGGCGTACTGGCAACCGACGATGATCTGAAATTGATGGCCGCGAAAGGCACGTATCTGGATCCGCAGGCCGGACTGGTGTGGGAGAACTATTTGCTGAACAAGGAAAAATTTGTCGGCACGCCCGGCTACCCGACTTCGTTGGAAGGGTTCGCGGGAATGGAGAAGCTGATTCCGATGTACCATGAATTCATTCAGCGAGCGTTACGAATTCCCGGACTGAAAATCGTTTTCGGCACGGACGCGCTGGCAGGCTCGCACGGAGGCAACGCGGAAGAGTTTATCGATCGCGTGCGCGATGGCGGAGTGGATCCGATGGCGGCGATGGTCTCGGCCAACTCACTGGGTGCGGAAGCGTTGGGCATGGCCTCCCAGATCGGTTCGATCGCGCCCGGACTTCAAGCAGACATCATTGCGCTCGACGGCGATCCGTTGAAAGACATCACGGCCGTGCGGCGGGTCGTGTTTGTGATGAAGGGCGGCGTGGTGTACAAGAACACAATTGCCTCCGGCCGGAAGTTATGAGGCCGGTTCCATTCCCTTGTGTTTCAATGCTCGAGCTCGATGCTTTCGCAAGTAATTACCAGCGTCTCGATGGCCACGTCGTTGCCCTTCGCGCAAAGATCGGGGCCTTCCCACTTGCTGGGCCAGGCCTCCGAAAAAACCCATCTGACCTTCGGCGTGCCGGAATCATCCAGCAGGATGATAACGCCGCGCTTGCGCTGAATCTGTCCCTGCAAAACCGCGCGATGCCACTCGTAGAGTTCATGGGAGTCGGTAACGCCCCACTTGAGCGCGATATTTGGGAACTTGGCTCTGCCGGGTAGTTTTCGCACCGCCGTCGGCTCGCCGCCTTCGCGATATTCGATCACTTCGACTTCTGAGCCGAAGCCGCTGCATTCAGCAAAGCCTGCCTGCGTGATGCCGTCGATCTCCACCAGAAACCGAAAGTTTTTGTAAGGATCTACTCGCGACATGTCTGTTTTCTCCTTTGTGATTCTCAATCCTGACTGTCGGGTCGCCGGATGAAGCCGATCTCACGATAGATTTCCAAATCGTGTCTGATGGTCGCGACCTTCCTGGCTCCCCGGAAATCGTGATAAGTGATGCGCGCGGAAATCCTGGTCGGGCCACCACTGCTGAAATACGATCCGCTGCTATCCAGGAAGGTTTTGATCGTTCTATGCGGAGCGAGAAACTCAATATTTCCAAATAACGGCAGCGCGCAAATGTCCTTGCCGCCCAGGCCGTAAATCCGGCAATCAAATTTCACCGAGACTCTATAAGCAGGCCGGTCGCTGAGGTTGCTGATTGCGATGAAGAACAACCCTTCGTCGAATATGAAGTCGACGATCACGTCAGGCTCTGAAAGCTCTGCCCGTTTCGGTTTGGCTTGACCTTTCTTGCGGGTCGCAGGCATCGATGAACTCACGCGCGCTACCGGAGCGAAATCCTCGCTAGTTGCGCCGGTCGTTCGCTCCCTTCTTCGCTTCAGGCAGTTTGCGCGGTTGGTAGTAAGGCCGGCCGCTGAGTTTCTTCACTTCCTTGCCAAAGTTGGTCCCGTAGTCCCGCTCAGCATCTGACAGCGCCCAGGCTTGGCGTTTGTAATTCCAATTGTCAGGATCGAGCCGCTGCGCTTCCTTGAAATGCGGAATCGCATCGGCGCCTTTTCCCTGCTTGTAGAGATATTCGGCCAGCGCAAATTCCGCGTCGGCTCGAGAACGATCATCGCTCCGCGGTTTCAGACGCGCTTTCGATTCGGCTGCGCTCAGTACGTAAACGCTCTTCGCGCCGTTCGCCGCCCAGTCGCGGATCGCGTCGATGTAGGGCGCCGACTCCATATTTGTAAATGACTTGAAGCGATCGTCGATGAAAGCAACTTCGTTGGGACGCACGATTCGGCCCTGCTCATCTATCCACACCGCCGTGGGCACGTTGACCATACCATACTTCTGCGTGACGATTTGCTTCTCGTCGACCAGCGCCGTGTATTCAGGTTTCGCGGCGGTAATCCACGGAGCAGCGGCTTTCGCGCCGCCAGTGTCCTGAGCCACCGAGATGATTTCAAAATTCCGGGCCCTGAGTTCCTTGTAAAGCGCCTGCCAGCCTGGCAGGTCAAAACGGCAACCTCACCAGGAGGCCCAGGTGACCAGCAGAACTTTCTGTCCCCGAAAATCGGCGAGCGAGTGCAGCTTGCCGTTCAGATCCGGCAGCGTAAAGTTGGGTGCCTCGAGTGACGCGAGATAGCCGTTCTGCTCGGCGTCGCGCGCGCCAAAATACCAAACCCCGTTCTTCTGATCGACGACGACAGGTTGTCTAATCAGTTTCGCGAAAGCGCTCAGGTTAAACCAGGTCGTCGTGCCTTTCTTTGAAACGAATTCTGCCTTGCGGTTCTTCGGCAGCGGGAAGCAAAGTTCGTCGCGACAAACGCCCTGCGGCTTGATCACGAATCTGGTCGCGCGCGTGAGATCGCCAGTCGTGATCCAAAGATCGCTCGAAGATGCGGGCGCCGCTGAGACTTCCGTGGCAACGTCGTCGTAGATGATTACCCGAGTGTTTTGATCCGCGGCGTGCGCGGCGACAACGGACGCAGCAATCACCGTTAACATGAAAAGGCTATTGATCATAAGTCTCTCCTCTTTGGAGTGCTGCGACTTGTCGCAGCTTTCTATCTGGAACAACACCAAAATCGTTGACAAGTCACCGCATTTCAAATGACACCTATCTCTTCCACACCGGCAGAACGATCCGCGACGGATTTGCCGCCGAGTGATAGACGCGCTCGGTGGCTTTTTGAAAGTCGGCATCGGTGCCCACCTTATAATTCGCCATGTACTTCTGCGGGTTGCGCGCGACCAAAGGAAACCATGTGCTCTGGATTTGCACCATGATGCGGTGGCCCTTCCTGAAAGTGTGCACGATACCCGGCATCACGTACGAGATCTTCGTCGGCACGTTCGGCCGCAAAGGCTGTGGTTTTTCAAAGCTGTTCCGAAAGCGAGCCGGGAAAGGTTCGCCGCGCAAAAGCATTTCATAGCCGTTCGGCGTAAAGATCGAGCCGGTTGAATCCAGCGGCGGTCGCATTCTTTCTGGTTGTCCGTTCGGCAATTTGTTTCCGGTTTCCGGATATTGATAATCATCCGGGAAGACGTCGATCAGTTTGACGACAAAATCCGAATCTGTGCCGCTGGAAGAAATGAAAAGCTCAGGCTTGATGCTACCGGCGACGGTGAGGTCGGCGGTCAAGGGATCGGTTTGGTAAACCAGCACATCCGTCCGTCTCGCCGCAAAGCGCTGATCCTCAGTCATGAAATCACGCGGATACCTGATAGTGTCGGAATTCATTTTTTCCGTGTAAGGAACTGGATTCCTCGGATCGCTCGTATATTCGTCAAAGAGTTTCTGTCCGCCCGGCGGTCGCTTCCCCGTGACGCCGTCACCAAACCTGAGTTGCCCGTTGTCCATCAAATAAAGTGCAGTGTCCGTGGAAACCGTCGGCGACCAGCTCGGAACGTCGCGCCATTCGTTAGCGCCGGTATCGAATACATTCACTTCTTTGATTTGCGAGATGTCGCCCTTGTCTTTCAAGAAGTGATTGAAGAAAGGCAATTCGAAGTGTTCCCGATAGTACACGCCGGTCTTGCTGCCAAAATATGCGGTGCCAAGCCAGTCGCCATCTGAACGCGCCCAGCCCCCATGAAACCACGGCCCCATCACCAGCACGTTGAAGATGCCGGGGTTCTGGCGCTCGATGCTTTGATAAGTGCCGAGCGCGCCGAACAAATCTTCGTTGTCGTACCAGCCGCCGACTGTCATGACGGCGGCGTGGATGTTTTTTAAATTCGGAAAAATATTGCGCTCTTTCCAAAACTGATCGTAGTTCGGATGCTTCATCATCTCGTCCCAAAACTTAATGCGCATGCCTAGCTTCTTCTCGTAAATATCCCCGGCGTTTTTCATCCCGCCCATTTCCAGATAGAACTTGTAGCCATCCTGAGTGCCGTAGTCGAATCTCTTCACATAGTCATTGTTTGAGACGGGTGTGGGACGCGGTTGACCAAAGCCGGTAAAGAACGAAAAGTTCTGCGCCAGAAACAGCGCGCCGTTGTGATGATTGTCGTCGCCGTGAAACCAGTCAGAGACCGGCGCCTGTGGCGAGATCGCTTTTATCGCCGGATGGCCATCGATGCCCGCCATTGAAGTGTAAAAGCCCGGATAAGAGATACCGTAAACCCCGACGCGACCGTTGTTGTTCGGAACGTTCTTGATGAGCCAATCGACCGTGTCGTAAGTGTCGCTGGTCTCGTCAATCTGGTTTCCCTTCTTGTTGGGAATGTAAGGCCGCACGTCTTCGTACTCGCCTTCGCTCATGTAACGCCCGCGCACGTCCCCGTAAACGAAGATGTAGCCTTCGCGCGGAAACAGATCGTCTGGCCCCAGAGAGCTCTTGTATGCGTCCGGCCCGTAAGGCCCGACGCTGTAAGGCGTGCGATCGAACATGATCGGATACTTCTGCTTTTTGTCTTTGGGTTCGTAGATGCATATGAAAAGCTTCACGCCGTCGCGCATCGGAATCATGACTTCGCGTTTGGTGTAATGGCTCTTGATGTAGTCGGCGAGTTCGCGCTGTTGCTGAGACATTTGTCCCTGCGCGAACGACGGCATAAAAGAGAGCAGCAGGACTGCTATCAGACTAAACAAGCGGGTTCGTTTCATGGTATCTCCGGTTAGACTAGTGAAAGGCGGCCAAAAGTCGCGTGCATAGTAAATCGTAAGTCGTGATTTGTGAAGAGACGGGCCGGCGCGCGCGCTAGTGCAATCCAGCTTGGGCCAGCATCCCCAGAAACTGTCCCTGGGTGCGCATGTCGATGGCCTGAGAGACCATCTTTCCATTCCGATCGTAGAGAAAACTTTTCGGAATGCCTCCAATCCGGAATAGCTGGTTCACTTTGCGCTCCGGATCGAGCAGGATCGGATACGTCACGCTTCGCTCTGCCAGCAGCTGTTTCACTTTAGGGGCATCTTCGTCAGAGATGCCCAGGATCACAAATCCCTGATTCTTGAATCGCTGGTAGAGCGCGTCGAGGTCGGGCATTTCCTTGCGGCACGGCGGGCACCAGGTCGCCCAAAAATTAACCAACACGACCTGACCGCGCAGCGCCTGCAGCGTCCAGGTCTTTCCCTGCAAGTCGGTCAACGTAAAGTCAGCTCCCTCGCGTTGTTTGTCGTCGGCTTCGAGTTTCGCGATTGCCGCCGCAAATTGCGGATTATCTAGCGATGCCTGCACCTGCTCGTAGCGCACCAGCGTCGCGAGTTCAACGTATACCGAATTCGGCTGGTTACCCTCCATCGGAAGCGGCTGCTCGCGCAGCGCGTCGGCCAGGGTAGTGGTCACTTCCTGCAACGTATCGTGGCCAAAGTCCCCTTCGGTTGATAGGTGGGCGAGCGAGTTGGCCAGGTGAAGTTTATTCAGCGTCACCGGCAATCGCCGAATGTCGATAGCTAACTGCTTCGTCGTGCGCGCTCTTACATCATCAGGCAAACTGCGAAGGTGGCGGATTTGATCGGATATCGCGGTTTCTGGAGCCGACATCGTCCGCTGCGTCTGGGCGCGGGTGTGCTCACCCGGAAAGAAGCCAATCGCTGCCAGAAGGACAACGAGAAGAATTGTTCTAGCCATGCGCGCCCCGATTTAATCACCATTTGTGAAAACCCGCAAAGGCGGAGGTATACTTAGCTTCCAACTAATCAGCGGTCCCGGAAAGTTTGAGCCGAAAGAGGGTTTCTTATGGCCAGAATCACCGCACTCAATATCAATGGGGGAAAAATGCCGGTGGATGTGGATTCCGCCGTCAGTCTCCTCGGCGTCTTGCGAAATGATCTTGGCCTGACCGGCAGCAAGTACGGATGCGGCGAAGGGCAGTGCGGCGCCTGCACCGTCCTGCTCGACGGACAGCCGGCGCGTTCGTGCATAACCCAGGTTGGTCGCGCCGCCGGCAAGCAAATCACCACGATCGAAGGTCTGGAAAAAGATGGGAAGCTGCATCCGCTCCAGGAAGCGTTCATCAAAGCCGACGCGATGCAATGCGCTTACTGCACTTCGGGAATGATCATGGCGGGCGCGGCGCTACTTACCAGGACTCCGCGGCCCAGCCGAGACGAAATTGTCAGCGGCATGAACGGCAACATCTGCCGCTGCGGCACCTATCAGCGCATCATCAATGCGATCGAGATTGCCTCCGGCACGGCGAAGGAGGTAACGAAATGATCGACGAGCGCGACCAAACTGATCTCATCGAGACTGAGCGATACGAACTCTTCGAAGGCCCGAGTTACAAGTTTCATTTCGATCGACGGAACTTTATCAAAGCGTTTGGCGTCGGCATCGTCTTCATCGTTCCGCTCGGGCGGGCCATCGCGCAACAACGCGGGCAGGGCGAATCCGGACGCGGCGGGGGCGACGAACACCAGCCCAGCGACATCGGCGCGTGGATTCACATTGACGAGGATGGCGGCGTTAGGGTGTTTACCGGCAAGGTCGAGATGGGCCAGAACATTCGCACCTCGCTGGCGCAAGCCGTCGCCGATGAACTGCATGTTCCGGTGGGGACGATTCGCATGGTAATGGGCGACACGGACCTTACGCCTTTCGACCGCGGTACGTTCGGCAGTCTTTCCACGCCAACGATGGCGCCGCAATTGCGCAAAGCCGCGGCCGCGGCGCGCGAAGCCTTGATTGAAATGGCCGCGCAACAACTGAGTGTCGAACCGGCATCAGTGAAGATCGTCGACGCGCGTTTCGTCAATCACGACAAATCGAAGTCGCTGTCGTTAGCGGATGTCGCCAGAGGCCGCAAGCTGGTTAAGGTCATTCCCAACAACATCGCGACGACCCTTCCGAAGGATTGGACGATTGCAGGCACGTCGGTCGCGAAGGTTAACGCGCGCGATCTCGTTTCTGGAAAGCACCAATACACTTCCGACATCAAACGCGAAGGGATGCTTTTCGGCAAGGTTGTGCGCCCCGCGACTTTCAATGCGACGCTGATTTCATCCGACACCAGGGCCGCCGAAGCGATGCCAGGCGTTAGTGTTGTGCGTGACGGTAACTTTATTGGCGTCGCGGCGGCTGACCAGCAAACGGCGACCAGGGCCGCGAACGCCATTGCGGTAGATTGGAAATCTCCCGGTCAACCTTCAAACGCGGAGCTGTTTGATGTTTTGCGAAAACCAACTACCGAACGACGCGGTGGCGGAGGCGGTGGCTCGCGCCCGGAGGGTTCGATCGCTGACGGCATGGCTGCGGCTGACAAGAAGCTCGAACAGACTTACACGGTCGCATACATCGCGCATGCGCCGCTTGAGCCGCGCGCCGCCGTTGCCGAATGGAAAGACGATAAGCTCACCGTTTGGACCGGCACCCAGAGACCGTTTGGGGTGCGCACCGAACTGGCGGAAGCCTTTCACATTTCGGAAGACAAAGTTCGGGTCATCGTTCCCGACACCGGTTCCGGTTACGGCGGCAAACATACCGGCGAGTGTGCGATCGAAGCGGCGCGTCTCGCCAAAGCCACGAACAAACCAGTGAAGCTGGTCTGGTCGCGCGAAGAAGAATTCACCTGGGCTTATTTCCGGCCGGCCGGCGTGATCGATATTAAGAGCGGCGTCAAATCTGACGGGACGATCACCGCGTGGGAGTTTCACAACTACAACTCCGGGGCCTCGGGCATTCAAATCAAGTACGACATTCCGAACAATGACATTCGGTTTCACCAGTCGAACTCTCCGCTGCGTCAGGGCTCGTATCGCGGACTGGCAGCGACCGCGAACCACTTTGCCCGCGAGACGCACATCGACGAACTGGCGCATGCCGTGAACATCGATCCACTTACATTTCGGTTAAAGAACCTCAAGGACGAACGAATGCGGGGTGTGCTGGAAGCAGCGGCGAAGGCATTCGGTTGGGGCCAGACAAAAGCCGCAGCGAGTCACGGCTTTGGCATCGCATGTGGCTTTGAGAAGGACGGCTATCTGGCAACCTGCGCTGAAATTGCGATTGAAAGACCTTCAGGCAAAGACGCAGACAAACAGAATCCCAGGGTTCGGATCGTTCGCGTGGTCGAAGCGTTTGATTGCGGCGCGGTCGTCAATCCGGCTCATTTGAAGAATCAGATTGAAGGCGCGATCACGATGGCCATGGGCGGCGCGTTGTTCGAATCCATCCAGTTTGAGAACGGCAAAATCCTTAACCCGCACTTTGCCAGCTATCGCGTGCCGCGCTTCATCGACATTCCGTCGATCGAGGTCGTGCTGGTCGATCGCAAAGACATTCCGTCAGCCGGCGCCGGCGAAACCCCGATCGTCGGCCTGGCGCCTGCGGTCGGCAATGCTATCTTCAGCGCCACCGGTCTGCGTTTGAGATCTCTGCCACTGGTTCCTAAAGGAGTTCCTACTGATGCTAAAGGTTGAGGATATGGCGCCCGCCGAAATGCACGCGCTGCTGCAACGGGAAAGCTTCGGGCACCTCGGTTGCTCGCGCGATGGCCGCCCGTACGTCGTGCCGATGGACTACGCATACGACGGCAAGGAACTTTATTTCTTCACCACTGAAGGAATGAAGACGCAATTCATCGAAGCGAACCCGAAAGTCTGTTTGCAGGTTGAGGAAATAACCGACCGCACGCATTGGCGCAGCGTGATGGTCATCGGCAAGGCCGAGCAGTTAACCAATGCCGAAGAGACGCAGCGCGCAATGAAACTCATCACTGAGCGAAACCCTTCCCTAACACCGGCAATCAGCGCAACCCAGCTGGATGCTTTAGGACGGGCCGTCGATATCGCCCTCTACCGCATTATTCCTGACCTAATCGATGGACGGAAAACCGTGTAGCTGTTTTTCTAATTGTAGGAATGAGAGTCAAGAACCTCGCGCACTGTTTGGCCAAGCAGCGTGACAGTATAAGGCTTTTGAATTATAGGAGCTATGTCTTTGGCCAACGAGGTTTCGATCATCTCCGAGCTGTAACCGGTCATAAATATCAACGGTATATCGCCGTTGCTGCTAAGTGAGCGTATTCGCGTGTAGGCTTCGTAACCGCCCACGCGCGGCATGACCACATCAAACAAAAGCAGATCGATCTCCTCAGAACTGCGTTCGTAGAGCTCAACGGCTTCTTCGCCGTCTTTGGCCAGAATCACGCGGTAACCGAGATCCGAAAGGATGTCTCTGGCCAGATAACGAAGCGTTTCTTCGTCCTCGGCCACGAGGATAACTTCCGCTCCGCCTCGAAGAGCAGTTTCAGATGCGGCCTTCTCAGCGATGGGGACTTTTTCGTCTGCGGGCAAATAAATACCGAAACTCGTTCCCTGGTCAACCTCGCTGTACACTTCGATCAAACCCTCGTGCTGCTTGACTATGCCATAGACCATAGCCAATCCCAGACCCGTTCCTTTGCCCACCTCTTTGGTGGTGAAGAACGGCTCGAAGATGCGCGCCCTGGTTTCGGCGTCCATTCCCACGCCGGTATCGCTAACCTTGATCAGCACATGTTTGCCGGGCTTCGCGTAAGCGTGGTCGCGACAGTACCTCTCGTCGAGCACGGTGTTGTGCGTCTCGATGATCAGGCGTCCTCCACGAGGCATAGCGTCGCGTCCATTGATCGCCAAATTCATGACCACCTGCTCGATCTGCGCCGAGTCCGCAAAGGCCGGACTGAGATTTGGCGCCAAGAGCAGTTGCACCTCTACGTCCTCGCCGAGGAGACGCTGCAGCATCTTTGTGAGATCTGCGATAGTGTCGTTGAGATTGATGGTCTTGCGTTCCAACCTCTGGCGACGACTGAAGGCCAGCAACTGTTGCGTCAGCTTTCCGCCGCGAGCAGCGGCCTTTCCGATTTCCACAAGCCGATCGCGGACGGGCAAATCGTCGGGCGTTTGTCGCAAGGCAAGCTCCGCGTGGCCCTGCACCGCCGTCAGCAAGTTATTAAAGTCGTGAGCGACGCCGCCCGCCAAGGTGCCGATGCTCTCCATCTTCTGCGCCTGGAGCAGATGTTCTTCGCTGTTGCGCAGGGCCTCTTCGGCCAGCTTTCGCTCCGCGACCTCCCTCTGTAAGTCGTCGTTCGCTGCTGCCAACTCGGTGGTTCGCTCGAGGACCCTGGTTTCCAGTTCTTCGTGCGCCTTACGCAACCTCAGCTCCGACTCGCGCAATGCTTCTTCGGCGCGTTTGCGCTCGCCGATATCTCTAGCAACGGTGCAGAAGACGTCTTTGCCTCCATAGAATATGACGGTCACATTCACGTCGACGTCAATGATGCTGCCGTCCTTCCTACGAAAGCGTCGCTCGCCCGTGATCGGAAGCCTTCTGTCAAGCAGGGTTCCTGACCTACGATCGATTGCTTCCCGCTCGTCAACGATGAAATCATAGGCTGTCAATTTCAGCGCTTCCTTAACTGTGTAACCGAGCAAGTCAGCGAACGCGACGTTACACTCGAGAACCCGCATCGTATCGACATCGGCGAGGACCAGACCTTCGGCAGTTTGTTCGACTACGGCCCGGTAACGCTCTTCGTTGTCATTGAGCTCAGCGGTGCGCTGGGCAATCCCCCACATTTCACCGACGCTGCGCTTGATGGCAATGAACAGGAAAGTGTCCTCGAAGAGCACCCAGCCTGCGTGCTCAAGCCAGCGCCATTCGCTCGCGGAAAGTACGCCGTACACAGATTGCGGCCAAAAGATACCTCTCAGGAAATGGTCGGCAGCGACGACAATAGTCGCCGGCACGAGCACTCGCCAGTCTCGATAAAACGCCAGGAACGCGAGCGAGCCAAAGACATGGAAGTGGGTTTCAATGCGGCCTCCGGTGAGGTAAATCAGCAAGGCCGACATAAGCATCTGAGCAGTTGCAATCACATAGCGGGTGCTGATTGCTCCTGGCTTGGCAATAGCAAGAACGATCGGGAAGAAACTAATTGCTCCACCGAGAAAGACTGCGGCCCATACGTGAATGTGAGTTTGGCTGGAAGTACCTATCCATGTTCGCGGTGCGATCAAAAGGGCTGCGATAACTCCGGCCAGCCATTGAACCGACATCAGCACGGCGAACATACGGTCCGTGCTCTTGTAGATAGTCTGCTGGTGGGCCGCGAACAAATGGCTCGCTTGCTCTAGAGTTGACGGAGCAAGGCTTGGGTTAGTTTCCGACTTCTTCATAGCTTCCTTTTCGGCACTCGGAGTCGGGATTGAACAACGGGCAGCCAAAAACCAGACTGTGGTCATCGTCAGCCGATCCGGTGTTTACCAGTGCCTCGATCGCGGACTCGCCTGCGTTATCGCCCACGTGCCCGCGCGTACTCGTGATGCCGCCGCTAAAAAGCAGACGCCCGTCGGCACCGTAAAGAAGGACCTGACCCGACGTCACCGCGCGAAAGTGCCGTGCCTCGATACCATCTTCGTCAACCAGCACGCTGACTCCGGGAATTCGCAGCGCATGCCTCCACAGATCAGTTTTCACCCAATCGTCAGCAAAGCCGTGCGGTTTCATGAGCACAACGTAGGCGTTCACGCGACCCTGGCAGTGCGCCATGAGTTTGTCTAGTTCCTCGACGCTGGCGCGCGTGCACGGACACTGGGGATGGGTCAACATAACTAACGTTGCTCGGTCTGGCGCTGGCTTTATGCGGCTGCCGGTCGGCCAGCGGCTCGGAGCAGCCGCGGCTACGCCTGGCGCGTTTTCATAGGACGCGAGGAACGACAGGCCGGCTCCAGCCGCGACGAACCAGAGCAGAATCGCGGATAGCAATGCCAAGCGGCCAGTCGTGGACTTGCCCCGCTGGGCCTTCCGTTGCACGAGTTTTTCGAACAATTTCATTGGCCTTGAGGGTGAAAGGTTAACGGCCGGGCGTGGAGATTTGTCCTCAGGCAGAGACCTGATGGAGACATTTCGCATTGTAGCTGATCGTTGGCGATTTGCCAATAACTTTGAACACGCGCCCCCTTGGCCTGAAAAAATTGCCGCGCGGGCCCGCTCTCATTTACAACTGTAGAGTCTGATCTATAAAAAGAACCGCGGCGACCGAGAACGAGAAGCTCGATCGCCGCAAACTGTCCGTGGTGGGTTGGCGGCTTACTGAATCGTGTCAGTCGATCCCTTGAAGCCGTGCATGGCCTGCTTCGCGGCCCATTTCAGCACGCGCTTCGTGTCATAGCAGTAGGCGAGAATATAGTTGCAGGTCGAAAGACAATGGGTCGAACACTCCTGCTTCATCTCGTCCAACTGTTTCACATCGAATTTCGGATTCTCGATGGTGCCCCAGTCATGCGTGGCTGAGTACATCGGGAAGCACGGCGCCAGGGTGCCATCGGTGCGAACAATCAGAGAGTTCTGTCCGGCGCGACACTTCCATGGCGGGACCGCCCCACGCATGAGCTGTTTCATCTCCTGCATGTGCTTGCTCTGATTGACCATCTTGTAGCCTTCGCTGTGTCGCTTGTCGTCGAGGTAATCCAGGAGGTCGTCCACCTTTGACCAATCGTCGGGCGTAAGGTACGTGACGTTTTCGTCGAGGTGTTTGAAGTGGTCCTGCTCCATCATCGGCGTCTCGTTGATGTGATAGTCAGTCGCGATGCCGGCGTCGTGCGCGATTTCCGTCAACTCTTTAACGTCATCCATGTTGTTGCGGCAGATGTTGATATTGAACATCACCGTGTAGCCATAGTGATGCTGCCGCTTGACCAGATACTCAAAGTACGGACGAATCGGATCCAGCGCCTTCGGCAAAGACTTTCGGTCTTTGACTGAATCAACCGCCAGATTCACCGTTGCTATGCCGGCGTCGCCCAGCCGATCGATTACTTCAGGCTTCATCAAACGGCCGTTCGTGGGCAGATAAACGAAGATGTCTTTCTTGGCGCTGTAATGAACAATCTTGTGAATGAACTTCGGCCGGAGCAACGGCTCGCCGCCCATCAGGGCCAGGACGCGCGAACCGATCGAGTGCAGCCAATCGATCGAGCGCTTCGCCGTGTCTTCGGTCATGCCCTTGACCTTGTTGTTGTAGGACCAGCAATAGTGACAATCCAGATTGCACTTCCACTCAGTAAACAGGTAAGGGATGATCGGTCGCAAGTCGTTTTTGTACCAGCGCGATTTGAAATAGGGCGAGCCCCAGGTTTTCCAGGTGCGAATTGCGTTCAGCTTCTGATATTCCGACTTGGTCATTGGCTGCGGATCGGGATGAATCGGATACGGAGGCTCCGGCAGAACTTGCAGTTCAGCCTTCTGTTCGAGCACCGCGCGGGCTTCCGGCTTGTAAAGAATCTGGTGAAGTTTCTCATCCAGCCTGGACGGGGGCGCGGAAGAAGTCGGAGCATTCTCTTGCTGTAGTGCTGGTGCCATATGGTCTCCTGCTATTATTAATTCGGATCCTTCGCGTTAGTGCATATCGGCACACGAAGGGACAAGGTCTCGAAATCGAGAGCCAATATTCGCTGATTTACGCGAGAATTGCAAGCGGTATCCTGCCAAATCCAGCGGCGAAAAACATTGCCCAGCGCCCGGAGTTGCCCCAATGCTTTGATTAAAGCTAAGCTACGGCCTTCTATTTGAGACAATGGCGTCAGAGTTATCGGCCGGACGCCACGCCGCTGCGATTTAATTCCCGATAATCCCTGGAGACTTCTGACCTTGTCCGCTGCCGCCCTGCCAGCAATTACTGCCGGTCTAAGACCTGAACTGTTTGGTGAGGCCGGCGCGCGTTCGCTCAGCCGAACGCTCCTCGTTGCGGTTCTGAGCGTGCTTGTGATCGTTGGGTTTGGCTTCCGCACGAACGGCCTCAGCACCGAGGGATTGAGCGAGGATGAACTGAACAAGCTCAATGCGGTTTCGGACTATCGCGCGCACGGGCTCACGGCCGCGAATGGAGAGCATCCTCTGTTAATGAAGGCGATGCTCACCATCAGCGTGATCGGCGCCGAGAAATGGAACGCCACGTCGCTGGTGGCGGGGCATCCGGAATTAAACCTTCCGGTTGAGACTTCGCTGCGACTTCCCAACGCTTTGTTTGGGGCCCTGACCGTGGTGCTGATTTTCCTGGTGGCTTCGGAACTGTTCGGCCTGGAAGCGGCCCTCATCGCGGCCGCGCTCTGGGCCTTCGATCCGCTGGCCATCGGCTTCAATCGGATCGCCAAGGAAGATACCCTCCTCGTTTTCTTTTTTTTGCTGGCGAACGTCTTCTGGCTGCGCGGGCAACGCATTGCCGAAGGCCAGCCGCAGCGGCGGCCTGAACCTTTTTATTGGGCCACGGCCGCGGCGTTCGGCGCGATGCTGGCTTCGAAGTACGTGGCGCAGATGATCGCGATCAGTGTGGCCTACAATTACGCGTTCCAGAGAATACCGACTACCCGCTGGCAGATCGGGAAGATCCGATTCATTAAATTCTTTCTGGTGATGGGAGCAGTGTTTCTGGTTTGCAATCCCTCGATCCTATTGCCAGGATCGTGGCGCGCCATTTTGAACTTTACCAGCTCGCGAACGATTGGTCACGATAGTTATGAATTCCTGGGCCGGCTCTACCCGCATCGTTACACAGATTGGTTACGAGGCGAACCCTGGTACTTTTATCTTGTCCTGATGGGTGTCAAACTTCCGCTGCTGACCTTGCTGGGGTCTTTGACGGGGTTCATTCTGCTTTTCAGGAAAAAGATCGGCGATGGCCGTTATTTTCTGATCTTCTGGCTGTTCTTCTGGGGGATTACGTTCACGTTTGCAGGCGGCAAATTTACTCGGTACTTTACCGCGGTTTTACCTGCCGTCATCATGGCCGCCGCGCTGGGAGTTCAATGGGCGGCTCGATGGTTGGGCAGAATTTCCGCGCGGGTCTTTGACAGCCCAGGGGCCGGAATCTATGCGCGCGCCGCACTGGCGTCGTTGGTGATCGCCTCGGCGTTGTGGTCATCGGCGACCGCCATGCCGCATTATCGACTCTATATGAACCTGCTGGGCGGCGCGGCACACGCGGGCGAATATTTCCCTCAGGATGAATTTTACGATGCTTATATGCAGGATGCGTTAACTGAAATCGCGAAACGCGCGAGCCCGGGCGCGCGCGTCGCCAGCGAACTGCCAACGGTGGCTGCCTACTACGCGCAGCGGGTCAATCGCGCGGATCTGGTTTGCGTTGAGTTATCTGACCCGGCCGAGCTCGGCAAGTTAACGCCGGGAGATTTCGTCATCGACGGCCGCGGGCGGACCTACCTTAGCAACCAGGCAATGCTGTTGCGTCTGCGACAGGCAAGCCGGCCGGCTTTCAGCCTTGCAGTCGGAGCTACGCCCGCGGCCGACGTTTACGTTTTAGATCAGAAGTCGCTCGGCGCGCTGCGCGGGCAACCGTTACAGAACCGGGAGCGGTAGCGACCGGATCGAAAATTCAACACGTGAGTGTATGATCCCCTCGCTATCGCTCGGGGTTTCGGAAACATCATGCCATCACTCGATCAACTGCTCGCCAAGTCCATTCCGGAACTCAAGGAGAGATTTATCGATCGCGAGCGTGCGGTTCCGAAAGGCTTGATTGAAGCTTTGGAGAGCGACGCGCGTCAGGGCGCGCAGCATCTCGCAAAACAAATCCGCGAACGCTGGCGCAAGAATCGCGCCGAAGGACAGCGCCTGCATAATCTTCTGCGATTTGAGATCGAATTATGGGCTGACGGATTTCGGCTTATTGCCGGCGTTGACGAGGCCGGCATGGCGCCGCTAGCCGGGCCGGTGATTGCCGCCGCCTGCATTCTTCCGCGAGATTACAAACTGCGCGGGCTGAATGATTCAAAGCAGATCCTGGATGAGGACCTGCGCTCCGAATTAGCAAAACAGATCAAGGGCGACGCGATCGCCTGGTCGGTTGGCCGAGCCGAAGTCGAAGAGATCGACAAGCTGAACATCTATCACGCGGGCTTGCTGGCGATGCGACGCGCAGTCGAAGGTCTCGGGTCGCAGCCCGATTTTGTTCTGGTTGATGCGCGGCGTATTCCTTATTGCCCGGCGCCACAACGCGGAATCATCAAGGGTGACACGCTCTCAGCCAGCATCGCTGCCGCTTCGATCATCGCTAAAACTACTCGCGACGCGCTGATGGCTGAATTCGATTCCGTGCATCCGGGTTACAAGTTCGCTTCGCACAAAGGTTATCCAACGCCCGAGCATTGCCGTCTGTTGAAAGAACTCGGCGCCGCGCCCATTCATCGCCGCAGTTTCGCGCGCGTGCGCGAGGTGCTGGG
>WNFG01001889.1_pt1 | contig 19161 bp, 16 predicted proteins | sample 5400431 | NCBI WGS metagenome assembly WNFG01 (sample SAMN13153346, study PRJNA577476) | soil metagenome | isolation source: 120 cm saprolite under Douglas fir tree site 2 hole 3 replicate 2 | place: USA:California | collected 2015-04-18 | reverse complement strand
CAGCAGCTCTTGCTGTGCAACGGCAAGGTGGGCCAGCTGGCCAAGCGGGTGGGGATGGAGCGCACGCATTTGTACCGTAAGTTGCGGGCATTAGGCGTCGATTTTCGGCAATTGGGCGAGGATTAGGCGTTATCTCGGCACGGTGATTTTGAGCGGTAGCGCTCGCCCGGAGGGGTGGGGAGCCTCAAGGCAACGAAAGACGCAGTTGCCTTGAGGCTCCCCACCCCTCCGGACGAGCACTCGCACCGGTCAACATCACGGCGCCGATGGTAGCGAGCGGGCGTTGGAAACCCAATTTTCCGGCCGACAGGTGCGAATGGGGCCATTCGACCGAAGAGGGCCCCCTTAGTCTTCCGGTACGTTGATGTTGACCGGCCCAGCGCTAACGGCGCGGGGGGATGGGAAGCCTGAGGGCAACTGTCTCCCCCGTTGCCCTCAGGCTTCCCATCCCCCCACGCCATGCGCTCCGGTCAACATCACCGTGCAGGGCTGCTAGTCGCCGACGCGGATGACTAGTACGTCGACATCGGCCTTGCGCAGAATTTGCCGCAACCGGTTGAGCTCGTCGAGCTTGGAGATCGGGCCGATGCGTATCCGGTGCCAGGTATCGTTGTCGACGGACACCTTCTGTACCTTGGATTCGATGCCTTGCAGCGCCAGCTGCGCGCGCACGCGGTCGGCGTCGGCGAAGTTCTTGTACGAACCGGCCTGCAGTACGTAGGTTCCGCGGCGCGTCTCGGGGACGGATTTGACGTCGGGCCGTACATCCTTGTCCTTCTCGGGCACCACCACTTCGAACTTCGGCAGCATGTCGTAGAAGGCGTAGGACTTCGCCGGATCTTCCGTGCCCGAGTCCCCGGCTTCCGCATCGGGAGGCTCGGCGCTGCGGGACTTTTTCTTGTCCGCCTTGGCTGTCCGGGCGATTTGCGCGTCCGGTCGATGATCCTTGATATAGACGACGGCGGCCACGCCGAGACCCACGGCCAATCCGCAAAGGACTCCCGTCCACCCGGAGAAACCCGCGCTCTTCCGGCGTTTGGTCTTGTAGTCGCGCGCCGCAGCCTTGGGCATGGGCCGCTCTACATCGTCTCGGGCGCGGATACGCCCAATAGTTCGAGGCCGTTGCGGATGACGGTCTGGGTCGCGAGCGCAAGGTCGAGCCGAGCATCGCGGAGCCCCGCATCCTCCACGATGAATTGATGCGCGCTGTAGTTGGTGTGGAAATCGTTCGCCAGGTCCCGCAGGTAGTGCACCAGTGTGTGCGGTGCGCGCAGCATCGCGCACTGGCGCACGATTTCGGGGAACGCGCTCACTCGCTTGATCAATTGCAGTTCCTGCGGCTCGACCAGCTTGTCCAGGCACGCAAGACCATGCGCCGCGTCGTGGGCGAGCCCGCGCTCCTGGAGTTGCCGCATCACGCTCGCGACCCGCGCATGCGCGTACTGAATGTAGTACACCGGGTTGTCGTTCGAGCGGGCGGTGGCGAGCTCCAAGTCGAAGTCCAAATGCTGGTCGTTGCTGCGCATGACGTAGAACAGCCGCGCCGCATCATTGCCTACTTCATTGCGCAAGTCGCGCAATGTGACGAACTCGCCCGAGCGGGTCGACATTTGCGCCTTTTCACCGCCGCGAAACAACGACACGAATTGCACGAGGCGCACCTCGAAGGAATCCGCGGGGCCGCCCAGCGCCACCAAACCTGCGCGCAGGCGAGTGATATAGCCGTGATGATCGGCACCCCAGATATAGAGCAAATGATCGAAGCCGCGTTCTAGCTTGTTGAATACATAGGCGATATCCGACGCAAAGTACGTCTTGACGCCGTTTTCGCGCACCATCACGCGGTCCTTTTCGTCGCCGTAGTCCGTGCTCTTGAACCACCAGGCGCCGTCCTTCAGATAGGCGTGTCCTGCTGTCTTCAGTGCGTCGAGCGCCCTGTCGACGGAGCCGTCGTCGCTTAAATGTCGCTCGGAGAACCAGCAGTCGAAGGTGACGCCGAATTCCTTCAGGTCTTCGCGGATGTCGTTCAGGATGCCGGCCAGCGCCAGATCCAGCACGCGGCGAAACGCCGCGTCCCCGATGAGAAGCCGCGCCCGGGCGATCACTGCGTCGATGTAAACGTCCTTATCGCCTCCCTGCGGCTCATCCGGCGGCAATTTCGCGAAGACCTCGGCGGCGCCCTGGCGCAGCTTCGCGCCTTCCACGGCGAACAATTGCTCGGCAATCGCCACAATGTAGTCGCCGCGGTAGCCGTTCGCGGGAAACGTGAAACGCTCGCCGCAGTGCTCGAGATATCGCAGCCAGGTGCTGACCGCCAGAATTTCCATCTGGCGGCCCGCATCGTTGATGTAGTACTCGCGCTCCACGCGGTAGCCCACTGCCTCGAGCAAATTCGCGACGGTCGCGCCGAACGCGGCATGCCGGCCGTGACCGACGTGCAGGGGGCCCGTCGGGTTCGCTGATACGAATTCCACCTGCACCGATCGGCCGGCGCCGGCGAGCGACCGGCCATACCGGCGCCCGTCTTGAAGCACCTTGCCGATTTCGGCGTGATAGGCGTTCTGCGACAGAAAGAAATTGATGAAGCCGGCGCCGGCGATCTCGACCTTGGCAACTGCGGGGCTCGCCGGCAGCGACCTCACCAGAGCCTCGGCCAGTTTGCGCGGATTCTGCCGGGCCGCCTTGGCCAGCCGCATGGCGAGATTGCTGGCGAAATCGCCATGCTGGGCGTCGCGCGTGTTCTCGACCTCGACGCTCAAAGTCCGCGCAGCGGCGGGCACCAGGTCTTCCGGCAGGGCCGCCAGCGCTTGCCGCAGCAAATTCTCGATCAGAGTCTTCAAAGCGAATCCATGGGTCAAATGTACGAAGGGTGGGTCAGGAGTCCAAAGATTGCCCGTCGGGAATACAAAGGGTCCGCAGTTTACCCGGAATCGCCGCTCTTCAGGCAGAGGGAGATGTCACGCAGGCGACTCAATCCACTTCCAGCGGATCCACGTCGATGGACCAACGCAGGCCGGGCGGCCCGCGCAGCTTCTCCACCTGCGGCAGCCAACCCTTCAAAAAGCGCTGCAATGTGGACCGCGCGGCGGTCTCGATCAGGAGATGCGCACGGAAGTGGTCGGCCCGGCGCGCGATCAAGGCGCTGGCGGGACCCAGCACTTTGACGGCCGCCGCGTCGCCCAGCCCGCGGCTGGAATCCACCGCGGCGCGTAGAAATGCGTCCAATCCGAGGCTGTCCTTGGCTTCGGCGCGCAGCATGGCGAGCCGCGAGTAGGGCGGCCAACCGGCCTCGCGGCGCTCTTCCAGGGCGCTGACCGCAAAGCCTTCGTAGCCTTCCGCCATGAGCCGATTGAGCAGGGGATGCTCGGGGAATTCGGTTTGAATCATGACTTCGCCTGCCAGGGAACCGCGCCCCGCGCGGCCGGCGACCTGGGTGATGGTTTGCGCGAGACGTTCGGTCGCGCGAAAGTCGCTGGCGAACAAACCCTGATCGGCATCCACGATCACCACCAGGCTGACCTCCGGAAAGTGATGACCCTTGGTGAGCATTTGGGTGCCGACCAGAATTCGCGCCTCACCGCTGTGCACCCGGTCAAGCACGGTTTGCACAGCGCCCCGCGCGGATGCCGTGTCGCGATCCAGCCGCGCCAGCGGCGCGTCCGGGAACAGTCTCGCCAGGGTTTCCTCGACCCGCTCGGTCCCCTGACCCACGGGATTCAAGGCTTGACCGCAACTTCCGCAAATCGCGGGAACGGGGCTGTGCGCGCCGCAGTGATGGCAGCGCAGCTGCTGCGCGCGGCGGTGCAAGGTCATGCGCGCATCGCAATGCGCGCATGGCGCGACCCAGCCGCAGGCATTGCAGAACAAACTCGGTGCATAGCCGCGGCGATTCAAGAACACGATGACCTGCCCGCCGGCTTTGAGATGTCGGTCAATGGCCTGCATCGCGGGCGTCGACAATCCCTGGTCGGCGGCATGCTTGCGCAGGTCCACGATCGACATGCGCGGCGCCTGCGACGCCCCCGGCCGCTGCGGCAAGAGGTGTTTCGAATAGCGCGCTGTCGCCGCGTTTTCCAGGGTTTCCAGCGACGGCGTCGCGGAGCCGAGAACGATGGGCACGTTCGCACCCCGGGCTCTCATCACCGCGAGATCGCGTGCCGAATAACGAAACCCCTCGTGCTGCTTGTACGAGGGATCGTGCTCCTCATCGACGACGATGAGAGCGAGCTTCGGCAGCGAGGTGAATACCGCGGAACGTGTTCCTATGATGATCCGCGCTTGGGCCTGGTGAGCCGCGCGCCAGGCATCGCGGCGCTCGGCGGTGCTGAGGCCGGAATGCAACGCCACCACCCCGGAACTGAAGCGGCGGCGGAAGCGATCGACCAGCTGGGGCGTCAGGGCGATCTCAGGCACGAGTACCAGAGCCTGGCCTCCTTCTCCAATCGCTGCGGCGATCACCCGCAAGTACACCTCGGTCTTGCCGCTGCCGGTCACGCCGTAGAGGAGATGGGCGGCAAAGGTCGACAGGGACGCGATTATGGCGGCGACGCAGGCAGCCTGCGGCAGGGTGAGCGCGACTTCGCTGGGACGCATCTCCATCGCCGCCGCCGCGGGCGCGGCGGCCTCCACGATCCAGCCGCGCGTCGCCAGCGAACGCAATTGCGCGGGCTTGAATTCCTCGCCGATGTCATCGCCGGTGGCGCATCCCCTCGTCCCGAGCCAGGCCAGCAGGGCTCGTTGTTGCGGAGCGCGCCGCGCGCCGGGAGCGGACAACTCCCGTCGTCCCGCATCGCTCAAGCACCACCATTCGGTCTTCTGCAGCGCGGGCTGACCTGTACGCAGGCTGACCGGCAAGGCTGCGGCAAATACTTCGCCGATGGGGTGGTGGTAGTACTCGGACGCCCACCGCAGCAAGTCGAAGGTGACCGGGTCGACGATGGAATGCTCGTCCAGAATCTCGAGCGCCGCCTTGAGCTTAGGGGGGGCGACGGCGGACTCGGATGCGACCCCAACCAGCACCCCAATCAGCTGTTGGCGGCCAAAGGGCACGCGCACCCGCACACCCAGGGGGGGAACCCCGTGGGACCCCAAGCTCGTAGGCGGCCGATAGTCAAAGACGCGACGTAACGGGGTATCCAGCGCAACCTGCAGAATCATCGGTCCTTTTTGTCCCACAAAACATGTGGATAAGTCTGTTGAGAAGCTAAGGATCTCCACCCTAAGTGCCCGTTCCGTTTCGAGTCCCATCCAATTTGGCGAAAAAGCGTGCTAAATCGAAATGAATCTTTTAAATTCAATAGGTTAGGACGCCCTCTGGATTCCGCGCCGAGGTCTCGATCCAAAATATTGCAGAGGACGTCACACGCCGTGTGCGTAAGTCGCCGACCTTGACAAACCCAGTCCATTAGTCAGACAGGCTCCTCCGTCAACCGCGGCGGCGGATAGGCGTTTATACCTGGAATAGCGACGGTCCGTCGACGTTGAGAGGACGAGGCATGCCCCCCTTTGATACGCTGAACCAGGCTTGGATGGTCTGGGATGGTCCCGCTCCAGCACCTGAGGATGCGGTTCTGGAGTACACGCGAGAACTCGAGAAATTCTTGGCCGAGATCGAGCGGCGCGCATTCCGCATGGCGCAAGTCGCGCTGCGTGATGCGGACGATGCATTGGACGTGGTGCAAGACGCGATGCTCAAGCTGGCGCGCAATTACGCATCGCGCCCGAGTGGCGAATGGCGGCCGTTGTTCTATCGAATTTTGGAAAATGGCATACGCGATCTGCAGCGGCGCAGGACCGTTCGCAAGCGGTTCATGGCGTGGTTGCCGGGACCGAAAGACGATCCCGACAGCGAAGCGCAGGATCCGCTCGATAACGTCGCCGACGCTGCGCCCGCCATTCCTGAGGCGCTGATGCAGGGGCAGGCAATGCAGCAGCTCGAGGTCAGCTTGCGAGCCTTGCCCGCACGGCAACGGGAGGCGTTCATGCTGCGGAATTTCGAAGGTCTGGACGTGGCTGAAACGGCAACCGCCATGGGTTGCTCGGAAGGCAGCGTCAAGACGCACTACTCGCGCGCGGTGCATACCCTGCGCGAGCAACTGGGTGAGGTCTGGTGATGAACGAACAGCCCCGTGATTCCTTCGAGGAGCGCAGCCGTGCTCTGTTCAACGGCAGCGTCGAAGGCTTGGATTTTGCGACGCGCTCGCGCCTCACGCAGGCGCGCAAGGCCGCGATCGAAGCGGCGTCTGCGAGCCGCCGGCCCTGGTTTTTCCGCATCGGAGTGCTGACGCCCGCGGCCGGAGTGACTGCCGCGGCGATTCTGGGCGTGTTCCTTTGGCTGGGGTCGCCATTGGGTCAGCACGCCGCTACAGTAGCTGATGGTCAGTCGAATTTCGAAGATTTCGAGCTTGTCGCGTCCGCCGATGAGGGCTCGGGCGACGCCATGGACATGTTGCAAGACGATATTGAATTTTATGACTGGGCGGATAAGGCCGCGAATCCGGGACCAGCCGCCTAGCGCGCTACTTCAGTTGCGAAGGGGAAGGCGTTGGCTGTTGGTCGGCGTGGCTGTCGTGTGCTCAGCCGCAAATGCCGGTCCGCCGGTGGCGGCGCCGTCGCCGCCTTCGGCGCCGGCGCCGCCACCGGCGTCGTCACCGGGCGCGCCCGATGATGAGTTCATCGAGTTCTTGGGCGCGGATGATGTGGGTGATGCAGCTTGGTGGGAGTTCTTGAAGAAAGTGCCGCCGCGAGGGGGAAATCCTCCCGCAACGCCACCGCAGGAAGTTAAGCAATGATCAGGGCGTTGTTGATCTGTGCCGGTCTCGTCCTCGCGGCTGCGAGCGCGTCCGCGCAGGCGCCCGCCGCGCCCGAGCCTGCGCCGCCTGCTGCGCCCGCGGCGCCCAAGACATGGTCCTCGATGTCGCCCCAACAGCAGCAATTGTTGAAGAGTTATCAAGGCAAGTGGGACAGCCTGCCCCCGGAGCGCCAACAGTCGCTGGCCAACGGCAGTCAGCGCTGGCTGTCGATGTCGCCTGAGCAGCGGTCGAGTGCGCAGCAACGCTTTACTCAATGGCGCGCCATGCCGCCGGAGCAGCGGCAGCAGCTGCGCCAGCGCTGGCAGCAGTACAAGAGCTTGCCGCCGGAGCAGCAACAGCGGGTACGCGAATCATTCAACCGGTTTCGGCAAATGCCGCCGGAAAGGCGCATGGAATTGCGCAAGCAATGGCGCCAGATGAGCCCGGAGCAGCGCCGCGGAGTCAACCAGCGGCCGGCGGCGCCGCGGCCGCCCGCACCGCGCCCGCCCCCGCCGCCGCGGCGCGGCGGGCGATAGCTCCCTCGCCGCGCTGCTCACGGGCGGTAGCTCTGCTCGGCGTGCGCCATCACGTCCTCAGGGCTGAAAAGCACGTCGCGGAATCGTCCCTGAGTGAACATGGGCGCTTGGTCCGTGAAGTGAGGCGACTCCGGGTGGCCGCTCTCGCCGCCGCTCATGATGGCCTTGGCATGAATGACCGGGCCAAATTCCACCGCCGCGACGAAGCTATTGCCGACTGATCCGTAAATCTTCTTCGTTCTGCGCGGATACGGGGCATCGAATGACGCCAAGGCGCCCCAGTTGGAGGAGGCAAAGCCCACCGGCAAGCTGGGTTTGGCGTCGTCGAAGGGCTGTACGATGTCGTCGGTTATGCGTTGATAGCGGTTGATATCGCCCCATGGTGTTCGCCACCGGCCGAAGTCGCGCTGCAATTTCGCGACGGCCGCGGTCAAGCTGTCGATTCGGTCGGATGGGGTCGAATGGTCGACCATGTAGTCATGGACCGGCCGGTCGGCGGCGCGCGCCCCGGCGCTTTTGCGCTCGCGCAGCTCTTGACCCCAGAAAATGGCGAGGGCCGTCGGCACCGAGTCCGCCGACGTATGCCGGTCCCAATTGCGCAAGCTCGCCATCGGTTCCTTAAGGCCGTCGCGCCGCGGATCGTCCACCGCCAATCGATCATAGTCGTCGAACAGGGGCGGCAGCAGCACGTCGAAGGCAGTGAGGTGGCTGTCATAACCGGCCGCGATCAAGCTGTCCAAAGTCACATCGTGAATATTTTGCAGCACTTCGACGGCGTGAATGCCGCGCGGATTCTCACCCCGGGTCCACATGTACGCCGGATAGTTTTCGCGCTTCGGGCTTTCCGTGCCCGCTGCCGAGAAGGGCCAGTCATTGGTGTTCTGGATCCAACCATTGCCGGGATTGAGCAGCGTGATCGTGTCTTCGATCGCATGCGGTCCCTGCCATTCGGTCGCCGGGTTGCTGCCATCCACCGGATGGGTGTAATCGAACTTCGGATCGCGCTTGGGGATGAAATTTCCATGGAAATAAGCAATCGTCCCGTCGGAATCCGCGTAAACCGTATTGTTGGAAGTGTCGGTGCGCATCTCCTGCGTCTTGCGGAACGACGCGTAGTCCACGGTCTTGGTGCGCAAGTACGATTGCGCCAGTGCCTGCACGGGTTCCTGCAGCGACTTGACGGCAATCCACCGGGTGGAGTTTCGGCCGCCGACGCTCCGCCGGCCGTTCTCGGCGCGGACAATCGGTCCGTGATGGCTGTAATACACGACGAACTTTCGATGCGCCGTCCGGCTGCCCTGTTTGAACGGGATGGTGATTTGCCTGACCTGCAGTTTTTTCAAATCGGCGCCGTATTGGTAATACAGTCCGTCGGGCTTCCCGACGATGGTCTCGGCATATTCGTCGATGGCGTCGCCGCCGTACGAAGTGTGCATCCAGCCGTTGTGCGCGTTGAATCCCTGATAGACGAAGAATTGTCCCCAGGTGACGGCTCCGTAGGCGTTCAATCCCTGCTCGCTGACCGTCTGCAGCTCTGAGCGGAAATAATAAGACGTGTGTGGATTTATCCAGAGCAGGGCGTGCCCCGATGCGCTGCGGCTGGGCGCAATGGCGAAGCCGTTGGAGCCGCCGGGAGCCGGCTCCGCCGGCGTAGCCGCGGGCATATTCATGGCGCGGGCCGGCCGCCGAGGCTGCGTTGCGTAAAACTGTTCCAGTTTGCCGACATCGACGCTTTCGATGTCGCCGCCGATACTGCCTTCCGTAAAGGATAACGCCATCCAGGGTTCGTAACGATGGATGACTCTGGGCGCAACGGCGGGATGTTTCGACAAGAAGTAATTCAGGCCGTCGGACCAGGCCACCATCAGTGTCTTGAGCCAGTCCGGGCTGCCGCAATAGCTTTGCCGCAGGCGGAGGGGATCGACGAACAATCTCTGACGAAGATCGGTGTAAACAGCCGTCTCGCCTTCGGCCAGCGCCAAGAGTCCCAGACCGTTGAGGTAGTTGCGTTCGATGCGGCCAAAGTCATCCTCGGCCTGCGCGTAGATCATTCCGAACACGGCATCTGCGTCGGATCGGCCGTAGACATGCGCGATGCCCCAGTTGTCGCGGACGATGCGCACATTCTCGGCATGTTCTCGCCAGCGCTCGGCCTCACCGGCGCCCGCTTCGACGGCGGTGACGGCGCTCAAGGCGCACAGACACGTCAAGACAAAAAATCTCATGCCAACGAAGGCCTCCTTTGCGTAGCATCGCGCAATGCGAATTTCTTTGCCCGTAGTTTTGCTGACGCTGGCCGTAGTTGCCGGCACTTTGCGCGCGGGGACTCCGCACGCGGCAGCCACGTTCAGTGTGCCGGAAGGCGATCTGCCCGACCCCTTGGTACTGGTCGCGTACGGCGATATGCGGTTCACTGCACCTTCGGAGACCGACGCGACCAATCCCGGCGCGCGTCAGGCTTTGGTCGCAAAGATCGCAGCGGAGAACCCGGCGGCGATCTTCCTCGACGGCGACGTTCCCTGGCACGGTGTCGCGCCGGACTACGCAGTGTTTCGCGATGAGACTCATTCGTGGCGGGAGCGGCATCTGCGGGTCTACCCGGCGCTCGGCAATCATGAATTTTCGGCCTGCATGGAATCGGCATGTCTCGATCGCTGGTGGGGTGCGTTTCCGGAACTGCGCGGCCGGCGCTGGTATTCGGTCGCCATCGGGACGAGAGTCTTAGGGTTGGCGCTGGACAGCGAGACATCGCTCCTGCCGGGAAGCGCGCAGCGGATCTGGTTGGAGAATCAAGTCGCGGGGCTCTCTCCCAAGGTTCGCCTGGTATTGATCGTCATGCATCACCCGCCGGTGGCCGATGTGCAGACGGTCAAACGCACGGATCATAATCCGCGCCCGAACGAACTTGCGCTCGCCGAGTATCTCAAGGCGGCTGCGCCGCGGTCGACGGCGAGCTTCGTCGTGACCGCCGGCCATATTCACAACTATGAACGATTCACCGAGGGCGGCGTCGTGTACCTCGTGTCGGGCGGCGGCGGCGCCAGGCCGTACGAAGTGGATCGCACACCCACGGACCTGTACCGAAGCGGCGAATTTCCCAACTATCACTACGTGCGGTTCGAATTGCACGGCGACCGAGTCGTGGGCGAAATGATCCGGCTGGGCGATTACGCCGCGGCCGCGCCCACGGAATGGCAAACCCGGGATCGTTTCGAGATCAGCCTGCGGCCTTGACCGCCTGGATCAGCTGGCTCACGGCCGACTGCGCGTCGCCGTAGAGCATGCGCGTCTGATCGAGCACGAAGAGCGCATTGTCGATGCCGGAAAAGCCCTGGCCCTGCCCGCGCTTGATGACGATGACGTTCTTCGCCTTGTCCGCGTTCAAGATCGGCATGCCGAAAATCGGACTCGACCGATTGGCGCGCGCGTCCGGATTGACGACATCGTTGGCGCCGATGATCAGCGCCACGTCGGCGGTTTCGAACTCGGCATTGATTTCGTCCAGGTCGGAGATCAAGTCGTAAGGCACTCCCGCTTCCGCAAGCAGCACGTTCATGTGCCCCGGCATGCGGCCCGCCACGGGATGAATGGCAAACCGCACCTTGACGCCATGATCGATGAGCAGCTGACTGAGTTCCCACACCTTGTGCTGGGCTTGCGCCACGGCCATGCCGTAGCCCGGCACGATGATGATCTTCTGCGAGTACGCCATCATCACGCCGGCATCCGAGGCCTCGATGGCCTTCTGGGTACCGGTGACGCCGCCGCCGCCCGCGGACGAGCTCTCGCCGAAGTTCGAGAACAGCACATTGCCGAGCGAACGGTTCATGGCCTTGGCCATGAGCTGAGTCAGCAGGGTGCCGGCCGCACCGACCACGGTGCCGGCGATGATCATGGCGGCGTTGTCGAGCACGAAGCCTTCGAAACCGACCGCAAGACCGGTGAGCGCATTGTAGAGCGAAATCACCACCGGCATGTCGGCGCCGCCGATCGGGAGTGTCATGGCGACGCCCAACAGCAGGGCGAACGCAAAGAACAAGGAAATCGCGGGCAAACCGCCCTGCTGCGCGCCCAAGTCCATTCCTGAGACGATGACGAAGCTTAAGTAGAGCGTCACCAGCAATATCGCCAAATTCATGAACTTTTGACCGCCGAAGCGCACCGACTTGGTGATCAAGCCCTGTAATTTCGCGAAGGCGATCAGGCTGCCGCTGAAGGACACCGAGCCGATGAAGCCGCCGATCGTGGCGATGGTCAAGTGCGTGATGCTGTGCTCGCTGCCGCGATATAGTTCCACGGCGGCGATGGCGGCCGCCGCGCCGCCGCCCATGCCGTTGTACAGCGCAATCATCTGCGGCATGTCCGTCATGGCGACGCGCTTGCCGCTCACCCAGGCCAGAATGCCCCCGGCCGCGATGGCGCCGATCACCAGCATCAAATTGAAGGACGAGGCGCCCATGAAGGCCAAGGTCACGACCGTGGCGAGCACCATCCCTGCGCCCGCCCAGCGCACGCCGCTCACGGCGGTGACCGGCGAACTCATGCGCTTGAGGCCAAGGATGAACAGCGCCGCCGCCACGAGATAGGAGAGCTGCGTCAGCGTTTGAATAGTCGAAGCGGAGGGCACGTCTAAGATCCTTTCTTTCTGCCGGCGGAGACGAACATCTGCAGCATGCGCTCGGTCACCACGTAGCCGCCCACGGCGTTGCCCGCGGCGAGAATCACACCGATGACGCCGATGACCCGCAGCTGAGTCGTATCGGCGGCGGCTAAAGCCACCATTGCGCCGACCAGAACGATGCCATGCACGAAGTTCGATCCGGACATGAGCGGCGTGTGCAGGATGACCGGCACGCGGGAAATGACTTCGTAGCCGGTGAACGCGGCCAACATGAATATATAGAGCGCGATGACGCCGTCGATCATGATTACTGTCCCTCTACGATTTTGCGCGTGGCTTCGTGTTTGATCTGGCCGTCGTGCGTGAGCACGCAGCCTGCGAACACTTCGTCGTTCCAGTCGATGGCAAGATCGCCCTTCACCAGCGCCGGCTTCAGCAGATTGAACAGGTTGCGCGAGTACATTTCGCTGGCGTGATACGGCAATGAGGCGGGCAGGTTCAAGGGGCCCACGATCTTGACTCCGCCGTGAACGACGGTTTCGCCCGCCTGAGTCAGCTCGCAATTGCCGCCCTGTTCGGCGGCGATGTCGATGATCACGGAGCCGGCCTTCATACGCTCGACCACCGCCCGGCTGATGATCCGCGGCGCTGCCCGTCCGGGCACCGATGCGGTACTGATCACGGCATCGCTGGCGGCGATTCGCGCATCGAGCACTTCCTGCTGCTTGGCTTTCTCTTCGGCGGTGAGCTCGCGCGCGTACCCGCCGGCGCCTTCCGCGGAGACGCCGGTTTCGATGAACTTCGCCCCGAGCGATTTCACCTGGTCCTTGGTCGCGCTACGTACGTCATACGCTTCGACCACGGCTCCCAAGCGCTTCGCCGTGGCGATCGCCTGCAAACCGGCGACGCCCGCGCCGATGACGAGGACCGTCGCCGGGCGGATGGTGCCGGCGGCGGTCGTCAGCATGGGCAGGAATCTTTCCAGCGTATTGGCCGCGATCAGCACTGCTTTGTAGCCGGCTACGGACGCTTGCGAGGACAGCGCGTCCATCGATTGCGCCCGGGAAATGCGCGGCACCAGCTCCATCGCAAAACTGGTGATCCCACGGTCCTTGAGGGCCCGGACGAGGTCGGGCCGCGCATAGGCCTGCATATACCCGATGACCACCGCCCCTTTCTTGAGCGCGTTCACTTCCGTCAAGGCCGGCGGTTGAACTTTCAACAACACATCCGCCGACCCGAGAATGGCGGCGGCATCGCTGAACTCAGCGTCGGCATATAAAGCATCCGGAAAATGAGCCGCCGTCCCCGCGCCGCGCTCGATCAGAACGCGAACGCCGGCCGCCTTCAGTTTTGCGGCGATTTCCGGGACAACGGCGACACGAGTCTCCTTTGCAGCGGTTTCCGTGAGGATACCGACGACGACAGCCATGCAATCTCTCCCAAAACCAGAGAATTATGCCAAACATTGAATTATTGCATAATAGTCGACTATCTTTAGCAGTGTTATGAAGCCGATGATCCAGGAGAAGCTGCAGTTATTGGATTGGCGGGACGACCTCGCGGTGGTCACGCATGGATATCCGTTGTCGCAACAGATCCTGCGCACCGATGTGTCGGGGATGCCGTTGGAGTGGGTGGACTATCGGGAAGCCGCGCGTCTGTACCACACCGACCAGGTCGCCTATGCCTGCGGGACGCTTCTGTACCGGCTCTACGGCGGCACCTGTGCGAGGACGGGTCTGCGCACCGTCGTCGACGTGAATTCAATCATCGCCACGCTGGGAACGTCGGGCAACCCGGGAAACCTGCGCGGCGCCGCTTACACGCCGCCGCTGAACAATCAGACCTTGTTCCGCCGCGACGCCTATCTGTGCTTGTACTGCGGCGCGCGGTTCACGTATAGCATGCTGTCGCGGGATCATGTGACGCCCTTCAGCCGCGGCGGACGCGATACCTGGAAGAACGTGGTGTCGGCGTGCCGCCGCTGCAATAACGCCAAGGCGTCGCGCACGCCGGAGCAGGCGGGTATGCAGCTGCTGGCGGTGCCGTTCACGCCGACCTATGCCGAGTACATATTCTTGAAGGGCCGCCGAGTGCTGGCCGATCAGATGGAATATCTGATCGCGCACTTCCCGCGTTCGAGCCCACTGCACGAGCGCATGCAACGCTGGCCGATGTGAACGCCGGCGCGATCCAGCCGCGAGCGCTGTCCGGCGTGGTGTACTACATCGACGCCAGCTACTTCATTTTCCGGGCCCACCATTCCATGCCGCCCGACATGGTGGATGGCGACGGCAATGCGACGCATGCCTTGTACGGATTCGCGCGCTTCTTGTCGGATCTTCTGGAACAGGTCCGGCCGGAGCGCATCGGCATCGCCTTCGATCTGAGCTCGCGCAGCGAAACCTCTTTCCGCAACGCCATTTACCCGGCGTACAAGGCCAATCGCGAAGCTCCGCCCGCCGATTTGGAGCGGCAATTTGCGCTTTGCCGCGAGTTTTGCCGGCACATGGGCCTTGCCGAGTTCGCGAGCACGGAGTACGAAGCCGACGACATCATCGGCACCCTGGCTGCGCGTTCCCGTGCCGCGGGCCTGCGCAATGTGTTGGTGACCCGGGACAAGGACTTGTCGCAACTCATCCGCGACGGCGATGTGTTCTGGGACTACACCGGCAACACCCGATATCATTACCACGACATAGAGCCGCGTTTCGGCGCGACGCCCGAGCTCATCGCGGATTTTTTGGCCCTGACCGGCGATAGCGTGGACAATATTCCCGGAGTGCCCGGCGTCGGCAAAAAGACCGCGGCTGAATTGTTTGCGGTATTCGGATCTCTCGATGAGCTCTATGCGAATCTCGACCGTGTGCCTTCGATGAAGCTGCGCGGCGCCGCGGCCGTCGCCGCGAGACTCCTTGCGCACAAGGAGGCCGCCTATCTGGCGCGGCGATTGACCGGCATCGTCTGCGACCTGCCGCTCGAGGCTACGCTCGATGATTTGAAGCTGCGGGCGCCGGACGGCGCGGGCTTGAGCCGCTTTTTTGATACGCATGGATTTGGCGGTATTCTGCGGCAGCAGGCGCGGCGTATCGCCGCCGGCGTGTAAAAACTGCAAACGTGAGCCGCTAAATTTAGTTGGGGGAACGAGGCAATGGCCCAAAAAGACATTCAATCCGTGCTGCAGGAGGATCGCGTATTTCCGCCGTCCGCGCAGTTCCGCGAAGCTGCAACGCTCAAGGCGGGCGAAGTGCAAGCGATGTACGCCAAGGCCGCGCATGACTACGTCGGTTACTGGGCGGATTTGGCGAAGGCCGACATCGACTGGCACCGGCCGTTCACGGTGTCTCTGGACGATGCCCGCGCGCCCAACTACCGCTGGTTCGCCGACGGGCAGCTGAACGTGTCGCACAATTGCCTGGATGTGCACCTGCGCGAGCGGGGCGAGAAGACCGCGATCGTGTTCGAGGGTGAGCCGGGCGATGTGCGCAGGCTGACCTATGCCGAGCTCCACCGTGACGTGTGCCGGTTTGCAAATGCGCTCAAGGACCTGAATGTGGAGCGCGGCGATCGGGTCGTCATCTATATGCCCATGATTCCGGAGGCGGTGATCGCCATGCAGGCCTGCGCCCGTATCGGCGCAGTGCATTCGGTGGTTTTCGGCGGATTTTCTTCCAATGCGGTCAAGGACCGCATCGAAGATGCGGCTGCGAAGCTCGTGATCACGGCCGACGGCGGCTGGCGCGGCGGCCATCCAATCGAGCTCAAGCGCGCGGTCGACAAGGCGCTCGCCGACGGCTGTCCTACGGTGCAGAACGTGATCGTGTACTCGCGCACCGGTGCCGACTGCCCGATGCGCGCCGGGCGCGATGTATGGTGGCAGGACGCCGTATCCGGAATGAGCACGACCTGTGAACCGGAATGGGTGGATGCGGAGCATCCTCTGTTCCTGCTCTACACCTCGGGATCGACCGGCAAACCGAAGGGAATACAGCACTCGAGCGCAGGATATCTGCTCAACGCCAAGACCAGCGTACGCTGGGCATTCGACCTCAACGCTACCGATGTTTTCTGGTGCACGGCCGACGTGGGCTGGGTCACCGGACATACCTACGTTGTTTACGGACCCCTGGCGGCCGGCGCAACCGTCCTCATGTACGAGGGAGCGCCGACCTTCCCCGACGGCGGGCGCTTCTGGAAGATCTGCCAAACGCACGGCGTCACCATTCTCTACACGGCGCCGACCGCGATCCGCGCGCTGATGAAATTGGGCGATGCCATTCCGGCCAAGTACGATCTGCGCAAGCTACGCCTGTTGGGTACCGTGGGTGAGCCCATCAATCCGGAAGCGTGGATGTGGTACCACAAGATCATCGGCGCAGAGCGCTGCCCCATCGTGGATACTTGGTGGCAGACAGAGACGGGGGCCGCCATGATGACGCCCATTCCGGGCGTCACGCCGACCAAACCCGGTTCCTGTGCCAAACCGCTGCCCGGGATTTTTGTCGACATCGTCGATGACGAGGGCCGGCCGGTGGAAACGCCCGATGCCGGCGGCTACCTGGTAATCACGCGCCCGTGGCCCTCCATGCTGCGCACGATTTGGGGCGACAACGAGCGCTATCTTCAGACTTACTGGGAGAAATTCCAGAATCGCTACTACGTGGCCGGCGATTCCGCGCGCCGCGACAAGGACGGCTACTACTGGATCATGGGCCGCATCGACGATGTACTGAATGTCGCCGGTCACCGCCTCGGGACCATGGAAATCGAATCGGCGCTGGTCGCGCACCGCCTGGTCGCGGAATCTGCGGTGGTCAGCAAGCCCCACGACATCAAGGGCGAGTCGGTCTTCGCCTATGTCGTGCTCAATGTCCCGCGACCGGAAGGAGCGGCGGCAAAATCACTGATCGATGAACTGCGCAACTGGGTCGGTGAGCAATTGAGTCCCATCGCCAAGCCCGATGAAATTCGCCTGACCGACAATCTGCCCAAGACTCGGTCGGGGAAAATCATGCGCCGATTGCTGCGCTCGATTGCGCGGGGAGAGGAGATCACGCAAGACGTGACGACGCTCGAGAATCCGGGGATCCTCGAGCAGCTCAAGGGTGGGGCGGCCGCGCCTGCCAAGCGCACCGCTTCTGCCAAGCGCGCGGCGCAACCCAAGCGTGCCGTAGAACCCAAGGCTGTTGCTGCCATCAAGAAAGTCGCAGCCCGCCCCAAGGCGAAGAAGGCCAAGGTTGCGGCCAAACGCGCCAAGCCGATTACGCGCGTCAAACGGGCGAAGCGCAAAGTCGCAAAACGCAAGGTGGTCGCCGCAAAATCCCGCCGCGCCGCGGTCAAAGCGGTGCGTCGCAATAGCAAGGCGCGCGGCAAGAAGTAAAAGCGCGCAGCAAAAAAATAGGAGGGCGCTGCAATGTCGCTGCTGATCGTCGGCTTGGTGCTGTTTCTCGGGGTTCATTCCGTCGCCCGGCTTCGTCCTGATCGGCTACGGGTTCGGTCTGGCGCGTCAAACACCGGTAATCCTGTATTCACCGCCGAGCTGGCTGCGGTATGTTGCGGTGATCCTGATGTTGCCTGTGTTCCCGCTGGTTCTAGCGGCGTACCTGCCGGGACGGATCAAAACGGCGGCCAAACACCCGATGTTGGCCGCCGTGAAGTTATGGGCATTCGCTCATCTACTCGCCAACGGCATGTTGGCCGACGTATTGCTGTTCGGCGGATTCCTGGCCTGGGCCGTGGCGGATCGAATCTCATTGAAGCGCCGTTCGACACCCCAGGCACCGCCTACCGCGCCGCCTGGACGCTGGAACGATGCCATTGCGGCCGTGCTCGGGCTTGCGATCTACGCCCTCCTGATTGTGTCGGGTCACGCCCGCTTGTTCGGGGTGTCGCCGCTCGGCTGAAGTCTAAGAAATGCAACTACCGGGCATTGCGAAGCATGAAGAAGCTATCGAAAACCTGCTCGATTGGAATGGCAAAACCGATACCCTGGGTGCCGGTCAAGATGGCGGTATTGACTCCAAGGACCTGTCCTGCCTCATTGATCAAAGGCCCGCCGCTGTTGCCGGGATTGATGGGTGCATCGGTTTGCAGTGAGCGATGTTTGTCGAGCTCGCCATATCCAGAGAAGATGCCGGAGGTCACGGTAAATTTTAGACCCGACGGATTTCCAATGGTGAACAGTCGATCGCCTTGATTGATTTTTTCGGAACTCGCGCGCTTGAGGTAAGGACAAGAAGTCGCCGGAAGTTGGAAGAGCGCTAGATCCGTTTGATCCGCATATTCCGCTTGCGACATCGCATACTCAGTGCCGTCGATCAGCACCACGGTAAATCCTTTCGCGTTCTCAGCAGGCGCAGCGCGTTCCAGTTCTTGGCGCATTTCCTCCTCGGCCCTCTTCGGCAAGTTGGCCAGTTCGACCTCCAGTTCCATTCTCTTATGGCTTATCTGTTGGAGGTCGAGAATAGAGCCTCTATTCGCGACGTTTTCCGTCTCCCGCAAGCGCAGCCGCTCGATCTCGCCTCGAAGTTCCTGTTGCACGTCGCTCACCTTTGCACGAAAAGCTGGATCTTCGCGATACTTGCGAAAGAGTCTGTCCGGATTGAACTCGAGGACGTGCCGATTGGTGACGCCATGACACTCCGCATCGATCAGGAATCCTGAACCGAAGGCGCCCCAACCGGTTTTGATGAACACTGTCGCATTGCGCGCTGTTTCGATGATGTTGCCGGGTGGATTTGATTTTGCGAGCTGGGCCGCGAGACCTGTGAATTGTGGCGGGCTCTCTTCAGTCGCTGTCGGGGCGGGTTTGCCGGAAGGGACAGGCAGCGGAGTGCGTTGTAGCGGCGCTGTCGCTACCGTCGGATTCTTTGTACCGGTACTCACCTTCGTGTAGACGAACAGTCCAAGACCGATGACGGCGGACGTAACGAATACGATTTTGATCGTGCTACGGACACCGGATTCGAGCGGACGGCGAGGGTTCTTTAGGCCCGAATCCGCGGATTGGCTCTTCGCTTGTCGGCGACGATATTTTTCGAAATAGATGCCGCACGACTCGCACTGGACTTCGCCGAGTTGTTTATGGCCGCACTTGGGGCAATCCATACGATCCTAGGCGCCACGGCTTCCGAAAAGGAAGCTGAAACTATAGTGTCAATGCCGCGAAACCTCTGTGACGAACCTCACGACGCAGCTCTTGTGAACGCCG
>WNFG01001543.1_pt1 | contig 19171 bp, 11 predicted proteins | sample 5400431 | NCBI WGS metagenome assembly WNFG01 (sample SAMN13153346, study PRJNA577476) | soil metagenome | isolation source: 120 cm saprolite under Douglas fir tree site 2 hole 3 replicate 2 | place: USA:California | collected 2015-04-18 | reverse complement strand
TCATGGAAGAGATCGCCCGGCTCACCGGCTCGAAAAGCCATCCACTGTCGATGGGTTCCCTCCCCGAGATTCGCCTGCTCGATCCCCCGATGGTCGAGGTCGGCCGGAGCAAGGACGAGCCGATCTGGGATCGCTGGTACTACCTCGTCACGTTGGTGACCTTGCTCGGGACCGAATGGCTCTTGCGGCGACGCTTCGGGTACATCTGAGCCAACGCGCAAGCTCGCTCTAGGGCTCCGCACAGCTAAACCATCGAAGCGATTTGCCCCCGTGTGGTTAGCCGAACGTAGTCTTGCAAGCGATCGAAGCAGGGCTTGAGAGGAGACGGCGACGGCGCAGGGGGTCTGGGCGAGCGAGATCCCTGCGGCGTGCTGCGGGTTCGAATCGGGCGTGGCTCGCCCTGCGGTACTTGACGCCATCGGCCCGCGCCCAGCCTTCGGCCGATCGCGCGCTCGGACATTCCCGTTCGGATTGCCTAATCCCGCGAGATGAGACCGGACTGCTTCTCGGCGATTCCTGCACAGGCCGTATCCCCGCCCCCCATCCCCTCCCGACGGCGTCTTCTTAACGCGTCGATCGGATACTGAGTGGCAGTTTAAGGACGAAGAGCGTCCTGAATTTTCCTCTCGCCTCACGGAACGGCGCTCTCGGCCTCGGGCCGGGCCGAATGCGCGGCCGTGGATTCCGCTCGGGGCAGCCCCTCGCCTGGGCGTGGACGCGCTGAGGCGTAGATGTGGGACTCCCGGGCAGCGTGGGCAGGCAGTGCGCCAGACCTTTCATCCCGCACGACGATCGGCGAGCTCAATTCAGCCTCTGGGGAGAAGGCCTCAGGACGCCACAGGGATCTCGCCCGCCCAGGTCACCTGCGCCGTCGCCGGCTCTTCCCAAGCCCCGCCGCATTTGGCTTCCGCCTAGAACGCCGCCGCCGTCTCTTCTCAAGCCCTGCTTGCATCATCGGCTGCCGAAACGGAATCCGATCGCTCCGATGGTTTCGTTGTCCGGTGCTCTAAACGGCTCCGAGGATCGACCGGCTGCACCAGCGGTGGATCGGTACCGGCAGCTCGCGGGTGGTGGCGTAGATCGGCGCCCAGATTTTCTGTACCTCGGGCGAGTTGATGAAGTCGGCGAGCATCTTGAAGACGGTCAACGGCCCCCCGACGCGCTCCGAAAGGGCCAGGCCTCCCGGGGAGAGATTGGGAACCTCGCGTCCCAACGCGCGACCGCTCCTCGCGCTGCCGAGGCCCTGTTCCACGAGCAGCGCCGGCGCGACGAGCGGAGCGAAGCGGGCGTGCCGGTGGTCGTGGATGCAGCCGCTCTCCTCGATGAAGAGAGCGGACAGAGGCAGCTCGCGCGTGTTGTAGACCAATTTTACCGGACAGGCGTGTGGATCGTAGACCCCGCGCAGCCGATGGTCTCCGCGGGGGATGAGCCGGCGATCCAGGTAGCAGAAGGCGCGGGCGCTCCTTGGAATGCCGTGGCGATGCCTCAACCCGGCGTAGCGCCAGAAGGGTCGCACCCGGGCGGACTCGATTTCAAGGCCGCGCACCGAGGCGTGAAGGTGCGAGAGCTTCTGCCAACACCGCGCGGGAATCCGGTGGCGATCGGCGAACGCCTGTAGCCTGCGCGGGGGCGTCTCGACAAACTCGCGCAGCCGGCGGACCAGCCGAAGAGGATTTTCATCCACGAGGAGCTCGTCGAAGCGCGTTTTCAGCCCGGGAAAGTTGATCGGCACCAGGGCGGAAAGGGTTTCGCCCTCCCTGCGCCAGCGCGCATCCAACCTCTGTGCTGCGTCGCCCACGGCGCGAAGCAGGTACTCGGGGGGATGGGGACGCAGCAGAGTCGGCGGCTCGAAATCCGGGGAGCGAAGCGGCTCATCTTGCAATCCGGGCCGTCGGCGTCGGAAGCGGGGGCTCGCACCCGTTCGGGCGGACGTCCAGAGGGTCACGCAAGTGCGGACCCGGGTGCCCTCGAAGAGGCCTCCTCCGAGATCGACCACTTCGCGCAGGCCCAGCGAATCCAGCAGCGCTCCGCGCAGCGGCGCGTAGAGAAAGGCGTCGAGCAGGCTTGCGCTGGTGACGAATGCGAGGGCCCCTTTTTTCCGCGCCACCCGCTCGGCGGCAACGAGGAGAAAGAAGGAGTAGTCGTCTCGGAGGCTCGTCCCCTTTGGCAGCGCGAACGACTGGGGCAGCAAAGACTGGAGGAATCCGTAGGCGGCTTTGTCCGCGAGGACGGGAGAGGTTCCGTTGTACGGTGGATTTCCGATCCACAGCTCGAACGCGCCGTCGGGGATCTTCGGAAGAAGCGATGCCAGGCCTCCGCGGAGCGCATCGCCGTCAAGGACGAGCGCCCCGGGCGCGTTGGCGCGGCACGTCCGGGCGATCTCGGGGGCTATCTCCAGCCCGAACAACGAGGCCCGCGGAAAGAATCCCCGCGCCCGCCCGAGAAAGGCGCCGGTGCCGCAGGCGGGATCAATGATCGCCAGAGGTCCTGACCGGGGAACCCAGGGCGCCGCCAAACGGAAGGTGAAATCCACCAGCTCTGCGGGCGTGAAGTAGCGGCCGCGACGCCGATCCTCCGCCGGGCCTTTGGTGAACGCCAGAGTCGATCGCGCGGAAGACGCGTTGTTCACCGCCGCAGTCTCCTTCTTCGCGCGCGGCTGTCAAAATTGCTTAGGGAGCGAGCGGCGAGCTTCGAAAATCACGACCGTTGTGCCCGTCAGACCCGACGCGTATATGCATCAGTTCGGCCTTCCACCCCCATTTCGCGTTCGGAGCCCATGTCCTTCACCCATCTGCACCTGCATACCCTCTATTCGCTCCTCGACGGGGCGATCCGGATGAAAGACCTGATCAAGGCGGTGAAGGACAAAGGGATGACCTCCGTCGCGGTCACCGATCACGGGAACATGTTCGGCGCGATCGACTTCTTCAAGAAGGCCAAGGACGCGGGGATCAAGCCCATCCTGGGCACCGAAACCTATGTGGCGGGCCCCAAGGGCCGCGCCGACCGCACGGACAAGATCTCCAATCACCTGATCCTGCTCGCCAAGAACGACGAAGGCTACGCGAACCTGCGCTACCTCGCTTCCACCGCCTTCGTGGACGGCTTCTACTACCACCCGCGGGTCGACAAGGTGGCCCTCAAGGAGCATTCCAAAGGCCTGGTCGCTCTGACCGCGTGCCTCGGAGGGGAAGTCACCTCGGCCTGCATGCGCGGGGACATGGACCACGCGAAGAGGGCCGCGCTCGAGTACAAGGAAATTTTTGATCCCGGCCACTTCTTCCTTGAAATCCAATCCAATGGTTTGCCCGAGCAAGAGAAGGCGAACGCGAACCTCAAGCAGCTGTCGAAGGACTGCGACATCCCCCTCGTGGCCACCGCCGACGCGCACTACATCAAGCGGGAGGATGCGAAGGCGCACGAGCTTTTGATGTGCATCGCTTCCGGGAAGACGCTCGCCGACAGCAAGCGGATGCGGCACAGCACCGACCGGCTCTACGTGATGACCCCGGAGGAAATGCGAGCCTACTTCTCCGATACCCCGGAGGCGGTCGACAACACGCAGCGGATTGCAGAGATGGTCACGCTCGAGCTCAAGCTTGGAAAGGCTTTCCTCCCCTCCTTTCAGGTGCCCGACGGCCATACGCCGGATTCGTACATGTCCGAGCTGGCGACGAAAGGGCTGGAGCGCCGGTTCAAAGAGCTGCCCTACAAGGTCGATCGCGATGTCTACGTCGGCCGGCTCCAACTGGAGCTGTCGGTCATCTCGAAGATGGGTTTTTCCAGCTACTTCCTCATCGTTCAAGACTTCATCAACTGGGCCAAGCAACAATCCATCCCGGTCGGCCCGGGTCGCGGCTCGGGCGCCGGCTCGCTGGTCGCCTATGCCCTGCGGATCACCGACCTGGATCCCCTCCCATTCAACTTGCTGTTCGAACGGTTCTTGAATCCGGAGCGGGTCTCGATGCCCGACTTCGACATCGATTTTTGCCAGGCCCGCCGCGAAGAGGTGATCCAGTACGTCTCGGGGAAGTATGGCCAGAACAACGTCGGCCAGATCATCACGTTTGGATCGCTCAAGGCCAAAAGCGTGCTGCGCGACGTGTGCCGCGTCTATGGCCTGCCCTACTCCGAGGGAGATCGCATCGCCAAGCTGGTCCCCGACGTCTTGAACATCTCGCTCAAAGACGCGATCGAGATGGAGCCGCGGCTCAAGGAGATGATCGAAAAGCCATCCGCGCTCGGGCCACCCGACGGCGGCAAGCAGGTGAGCTCGAAAGACGTCCTGGAAATCGGGATGGCGCTGGAGGGATTGCACCGCCAGGCGGGCGTGCACGCGGCCGGGGTGGTGATCGCCGATCGGCCGCTTTGGGAATACGTCCCGGTCTATCAGGCGCCGGGCGAGAAGGGCCTGGTCACTCAGTTCGCCAAGGATGAAGTCGAGGCCGCGGGACTGGTGAAGTTCGATTTTCTCGGACTGAAGACGCTGACCGTCATCCAGCACGCCTTAAAGCTCGTCAATCGCGCGCTCCCCGAGAGCGAACGGATCGAGCCGCACCAGATTCCGCTCGACGATCCGGCGACCTACGAGCTCATCTCCAGCGGCGACACCGCGGGAGTGTTCCAGATGGAGTCATCCGGGTTCACCGAGATGGTTCGCAAGCAGCGGCCATCCTGCTTCGAGGACGTGATCGCGGCAGGCGCGCTCTACCGGCCCGGGCCCCTGGATTCGGGCATGGTGGATGTCTTCATCGACCGCAAGCACGGCCGACAAAAAGTTGTCTACCCCCATCCCAAGCTCGAACCGGTGCTCAAGGATACCTACGGGGTGATCGTCTACCAGGAGCAGGTGATGCAGATTTCGCAGGTGCTCGGCGGATATTCGCTCGGCCGCGCCGATCTGCTGCGCCGCGCGATGGGCAAGAAGAAGGCCGAGGTGATGCAGCAGGAGCGGGCAGGCTTTCTCGAAGGCTGCTCGCACAACGGCGTGGACCCCAAGGTCGCGGGCGAGATTTTCGACCTGATGGAGAAATTTGCGGAGTACGGCTTCAACAAGTCCCACTCCGCGGCCTATGGGCTGATCACCATCCAAACCGCCTGGCTGAAGGCCCACCATCCGCTCGAATTCATGGCCGCGCTGCTCACCTCGGAAAAGGACAACACCGACAAGGTGGTCTCCTACATCGCCGAGGCTCGCTCCGCCGGCCGCGAGGTGTTGCCCCCGGACGTCAACCACTCGGATCTGGAATTCAGCGTGGTGGACGGGCGGATCCGCTTCGGGCTGGGCGCGATCAAGGGGGTGGGGGAGTCGGCGATCGAGGCCGTGCTCGAGGCCCGTTCGTCCGGACCGTTCAAGGGCTTGTTCGAGTTCTGCGAGCGGGTGGATTCCCGGCGCGTAAACCGGAAAGTGATCGAAGCCCTGGTGAAGGCCGGCGCCTTCGACTTCGAGAGGCGGACCCGGCGGCAGCTCTTCGAATCGATCGATCGCGCTCTCGACCGGGGCTCTTCGGCACAGCGGGACCGCCTGGTCGGGCAGGGCTCGCTGCTTGGGCTGTTCGGATCCAACCCGACAGACGCCGCCGCGCGCCCGGCGGGCTCCGGCGATTACGGCCCCCCCGAGGAGTGGCCGGAGAAGGAGCGCCTGGCCTTCGAGAAAGAGGCGATCGGCTTCTACGTGTCCGGCCACCCTCTGCATCAGTACGAGAAGGAGCTTCGGCGCTATGCGCGCCCAGCGATTTCGATCCAGAACGCGCGCAAGGACGAACGAGTCACCGTCGCCGGGGTCATCTCCGCGCTTCGCGAGCGGCCAACGAGAGCCGGAAAGCGAATGGCCTGGGCGACGCTCGAGGATCTCACCGGATCGGTGCCGGTGGTCTGCTTTCCAGCCCGGGACGGCGGGCGATCGGTGATGGGAAGCGACGGTCGGTGGGCCCGCGGCAGCGCCCGGCCGGGCTTCGAGAATTGGGAAGCACTTCTCAAGGGCGACGAGCCGGTGCTCGTCGTCGGCACGGTGCAGGTGAACCAGCGGGACGAGGAACAGCCGGTCGGCGAGATCATCGCCGAGGAGATTCAGCTCCTCCGCGAGGCGCGCGAAAAGCGCGTCAAGAGATTAGAGCTCAAAGTCCCGGCGCAGGACGTCTCCGAGGATCGGCTGACCCGGTTGGTCGAGCTGGCGAACCGGCACTCCGGCCCCACCCAACTGGCGGTCTTCGTACTGATGCCGGGCGAGGCGGAGGTCCTGATCGCCACCCGCTTGAAGGTCTCGGTCACCGATGAGCTCCTCGCTGCGGTAGACAAGCTGTTCGGCTCTCCGGTCTGCGAGCTGGGCTAAAGGGCATTCTTCCCGACCGCGGTTCTTGGGCTTCGGCGGCCAGCAGGGTGTTTTCAACACCCTGCTAACGCGCTTCGAGCTCGGTCGCGGTTCCGGTGAGGAAGCTTTCGATCGTCTCGAGCAATACGCCCGCGTCGAGCGGCTTGGGAATGAAGGCCGCGGCGTTGAGCGGCTCCCGGGAAAACTTGCTCGCGGAAATGACGATGATCGGCAGGCTGGCGTAGCTTGGAATTCTCCGCAGCTCTTTTTGAAACTGCCACCCGTCCATCACCGGCATCATCAGATCGAGCAGGATCAGCTGGGGCAGCTCATGGTCCCGCAGCTTGGCGAGGGCTTGCTCCCCGTTGGGGGCGGTGTCCACCCGATAGCCCTCTTCTTCGAGCAGCTCCTTGAGCGAGTCTCGAATATCATCGTCGTCTTCGACTACGAGGATTTTGGATTCCCGCATGGCAACTCTATTCTCGCGCAAACGGCTAGAAGAAACATTTTTCTTTTCGCAGGCGAGAACAACCAGCTCCCACTTTGACGCCATGTTGCTCGCTGAACTGTCTCCCACTCAATCCCCGTCGGACTCAGGCACAACCACTATGTGGAAAACCACCCTAGTCAGGAGGACAGGGTGACCGGGGAAATCTTCCAGATCTCCTCGGCGTACTGGCGAATCGTTCGATCGGAGGAGAAGCCGCCGACGCGGGAAACGTTCTGGATCGCCATCTTCGCCCAGCCGCGGGAGTCCAGATACGCGCGCGCCAGCCGCTCCTGCGTGTCCGCGTAGGAGGCGAAGTCCGCAAGGCAGAAGTACGGATCGTCGCTGAGCAGCGAATCCACTAGCGGCCGGAAGAGCGAACGGTCGTCCGGTGAAAAAGCGCCGGAAGCGATCAGGTCGAGCGCTTCTCTCAAGCGCGGGTCGGATTGGTAGACCTCATACGGCCGGTATGTGCCCCGGGCCTGCTGGACCTGCTCGGCATTGAGGCCGAAGAGAAAGAAATTCTCGTGCCCCACCGCCTCCCGGATTTCGATGTTGGCTCCATCCAGCGTTCCAATGGTGAGCGCGCCGTTCAGGGCGAACTTCATGTTCCCCGTGCCGGAGGCTTCCTTGCCGGCGGTGGAGATCTGCTCGGAGACGTCCGCGGCGGGAAAGATCCGCTCCGCCAGCGAGACGCGGTAGTTGGGCAGAAACACCGCCTGGATCCCGGTGCTCCCGGAATCCTGGTTCACCACCTCGGCGATTCCATTGATCAGCCGGATGATCAGCTTGGCGATGTGGTACCCCGGCGCCGCCTTGCCGCCGAAGATGAACGCCCGGGGATGGAGGATCGAAGCCGGGTCCCGCTTCGCTTTAGCCCAGAGCGAGACGATGTGGATCGCATTGAGCAGCTGGCGCTTGTACTCGTGCATCCGCTTGATCTGGACGTCGAAAATGGCGTCCGGTCGCAGATCGAGCCACTTCTGTTCGCGCAGATACGCCGCCAGCTGTTCCTTGTTCGCCCGCTTCACTTGCTGGAAATCGGCGACGAACTGGGCGTCCTCCGCCAGGGGTTGAAGCTCGCGAAGCCGGTCGAGATCGGTGATCCATCCATTGCCGATTCGGGAGGTGATCAGCTTGGAGAGCCGCGGGTTGCACAGCGCCAGCCACCTGCGCGGAGTGACCCCGTTGGTCTTGTTGTTGAAGCGCTCCGGAAACAGCTCGGCAAAATCCCGCAGCACCGTCCGCCGCAAAAGCTCGGTGTGAAGCGCGGCCACGCCGTTGACGCTGTGCGACCCGATCACCGCCAGGTTCGTCATCCGGAGGTGTTTCTCAGGGCCCTCTTCGACGATGGAGAGGCGCTGGAGCATATCCCAGCTCACCGAATGGCGGGCCTGAACCTGGCGGAGAAAGCGGGAATTGATCTCGTAGATGATTTCCAGGTGCCGGGGCAGCAACCGCTCGAACAGATAGAGCGGCCATCGCTCCAGCGCTTCGGGGAGCAGGGTGTGGTTGGTGTAGCCGAATACCGCCTCGGTGATTTCCCAGGCGGCATCCCAGGAGACCTGCTTCTCGTCCACGAGAACCCGCATCAGCTCGACCACCGAAATCGCCGGGTGCGTGTCGTTGAGCTGGATCGCCACCCGGTCGGGAAAATCGCGGAAGTCGGAGTGGGTGCTGAGATAGCGTCGAACGATGTCCGCGATCGAGCAGGCGACGAAGAAGTATTGCTGCTTGAGGCGCAACTCCTTCCCGGCGAGAAAGTTGTCGTTCGGGTAGAGCACCTTCGAGATCACTTCCGACGCATTCTTCTCCACCACCGAACGCTCGTAGTCGCCATCGTTGAAGACCTGAAGGTCGAATTCCTCGCTCGCCCGGGCCTCCCAAAGGCGCAAGGTGTTGACGACCCGAAGCTCGTAGCCGGCGATCGGTACGTCGTAGGGAACGCCGAGCACGGTCTTGCCATCCACCCAGCGGCTTTTGGGCACACCCTTGGCATCGGTTCCGTGGTCGACCCGGCCAAAAAAGCGCACCGCCACCGCTCTCTCCGGACGGATGATCTCCCAGGGGCTTCCGAACTTGAGCCATTCGTCGGCTCGCTCGATCTGGTGTCCGCCGACGATGTCCTGGTCGAAAATCCCAAACTCGTAGCGGATCCCATAGCCGAAGCCGGGCAATCCCAGGGTCGCCATCGAGTCCAGGAAGCAGGCGGCGAGCCTTCCCAGGCCGCCGTTGCCCAGCCCTGCGTCCTCCTCGGTTTCGAGCAATCGATCGAGGTCGATCCCCTCCTGCTTGAGCACCGCGTGCGCGGCCTCGAGCAGCCCCATGTTCATCAGATTGTTTCCCAGCATCCGCCCGAGCAGGTATTCGGCCGAGAGGTAATAGGCGCGTTTGACCCCCTGATCGAAGTAGGCGCGCTGGGTGCTGACCCAACGGTTGGCGAGCCTGTCCCGAACCGTGAGCGCAAGCGCGGTAAAGCGATCATAGGTCGTGGCGTTGCCGGGACTCTTTCCCCGCGAAAATCTCAAATGGTCGAGGAAGGCCCGGCGAAGTGATTCCGGTTCAAAGCCATTGTGGCCGGCCGCGCGCGCCGAGTTTCCCACTTCGATTTCAGATTCGGGCGGCGTCGGCAACGAAGAAATGGCAGCCATCGGGATTCGAATGCTCAAGTTGTCCCGTCAATCACTCTTGAGGGGATCCAGCAAGCGCCGCCTCGGCAACGGGGTGGTGCTCCAGCCCGGCCAGGAGCGGTGAAATCTTCTGAGCGAAGTCCTCCCGCAGCGGAAGCGGAACGGGCTCGGCTCGGGGAAACTTTTGCGTCAACGGATTGATGAAGTGGCCTCCCCGCTTGAGCGCGAAGTGCAGGTGCGGCGCGGTGGTCAGCCCGGTGTTCCCGGTGAACGCGATGACCTGCTTTTGCTGCACCCTCGCGCCGACTCGAACCCCGGAGGCGAAGCCGGACAGGTGCAGGTAGCAGGTCTCCAGGCTGTTCATGTGCCGAAGGCAGAGGTGCTTGCCCGAGGCATTGTCGAAACCCGCGCGGGTGACCACCCCTTCCGCTACCGCCCAGACCGGCGTACCCACCGCCGCGCCGTAATCCACCCCGTTGTGATCCCTGACGTACTTGAGCACCGGGTGGAAACGGCTTCCGAAGCGCGAAGTGACGTTCGCGTATTTGAGCGGGCTTCGCAGGAACGCCTTGCGCGCCGATTTTCCGTCCTCCTGAAAATAGGAGACCTCGCCATTGGGAAGCTGGTAGCGGAAGACCTTCTTGCGGCCAACGCTCTGCCCCTCGTAGACGGCGGCGAAAATCTCGCCGTAGCGAAGAAGGCGGCCCTTGGAGACGAACTTCTCGATCACCGCGCGGACGCGATCCCCCTTGCGCACGTCCTGATAGAAGTCGATGTCCCAGGCGAAGACGTCGGAGATCGAAAGCGGCAAAGCGGGATCTTCGCCCGCCGCCAGCGCGGCCTGGTACAGCGAGCTGTCGATCTGAAGCTCCACCGTCTCGATTCGCTTCTCGATCTCGATCTTCCGCCGGGAGGCGAGGTAGCGACTACCCTCGCGCCGGACCTGCCACTCGTCCCGCGAGTTTTGCCGATAATCGAACCCTTGGACCTGATCATCCTCCAACGCGATCCGGAACTGATCGCCGATCTGACAGCGGCGGAAGTCGAGCACGCCGCCGAGCGCGCCGAGGATGCTCTCCCTCTGGGCGTCGGGGATGCCCGCGGCATTGAGCGCACCTCCGAGGGTCTGCCCGGCTTCGATTCGGCGATTGAGGACGGTGTGCCGGACCTCCGCGCCGGTGGAGCCGGCGCAGAGCAAAACCGCGATCGCGATCGATGCAGCGCTTCGAACCTGCGCAGGGGCGGGGAAAATCATCGTCGGGCGCGAGCTCAAAGGTAGCTTAGAGCTCCACCTTTTTCTCCGAGTGATTCTGACCATCGTAGCGCAGCATCAGGCCTTTGCCTTCGGCTTTCGTGATCAGATTGGCGGGGCGGCGCCAGATCATTTGCACGTTCTTCAGGGTGTCCCGCGCATAGTCCGCCTTGAGATCCTGGCCGTCGTGCTTGTGGGCAAGCAAAAGCTCGCCCCGGTTTTCGTAGTTCCCCTCGACCACTTCGATGATCGGCTGGCCGAAATTGGTGAGTTGCAAAAGCAGCTTGTTCTTCACCTTGCGAAACTCCCGGTCCATGATTTCCCAGGAATTGCGTTTCTCGTTGTACCCGTAGACGAACAGCTTCTGTTCGATCGCAAATTCCGGGGTGAGGAAGGTGTCGATGAAGGTGACGTCGTTGTAGTGCTTGCGCACCTCGAAGATCTTCTCCCGTCCCTGTCCGAGCTTTCGATCCCACGCCCGCCGCGCTCGCAGATCGTCACACTCGTCCCATTCTTTGCCGAAGCGGCCGCGGTCCCAGCGATCCTCGATGTCGCGGAACAGCTCCAACCCGAGCTTGTAGGGATTGATCGCCCCCGGGCGGGTTCCCATCGTCCCCGAGTGATGGTCGGCGTAGTCGATGATCTCGTGATCTCTGAGCGCGCGCCTGGTCATGATCGTCGAGTGCCAATAGCTCGCCCAGCCCTCGTTCATGATCTTGGTCTGGCCCTGAGGAGCGAAGTAGTAGGCTTCCTCCCGGAGGAGCGCGAGGATGTCGAACTCCCAGGGCTCGAGCGGAGAGTGCTCGAGCAGGAAGAGGAGGACGTCCCGCTGCGGCCGCTCGGGCATCTTCTTCGATTTCTGCTTCTCCACCTCGACCTTGCGCCGCTGCTCCTGCAGGAATTCCTTCGGGTTGACGAAGCCGCGCATGTACTCGCGGGTGACTTTGAACCCCTCCACCCGGTCATTGGACTTGGATTCCTCTTCCGCGCGCTGCGGATCGGGTTTCCGCCGAATGTAGGGAGAGTGGTAATCGATCAGGTTCTCCAGCGAGAGCGCCCGATCGATGAAATCCTCCACTTTCTCCACGCCGATCTTGTCCACCCACCGCCGCACCCTGGTGGCGTGATTGGCCATCTCGTCGATCATCCGGCGGTTGGTGTGCGCGAAGAAGAAGTTGTTCTTGAAGAAATCGCAGTGCCCGTAGACGTGGGCCATCACCAGCTTCTGGTCCACCTCGGCATTCGACTCGAGCAGATAGGCGTAGCAGGGGTCGTTGTTGATCACGAGCTCGTAGATCTTCGACAGCCCGTACTCATAGCCTTTGGAGAGTTGCTCGTACTCCATTCCCCAGCGCCAGTGCGGATAGCGATTGGGAAATCCGCCGTAGGCGGCCACCATGTTCAGCTCGTCGTAGGAGAGGACCTCGAAGACCGTCTCGAAAAAGTCGAGGCCGAACTCCCGCGCGTATCCTTCGATCTCCGTCTTGAGTTGCGAAAGCGGCGGGCTGAGGCTCTTTGGACTCATCTGTTCACTTGCCCCGGCCGAGGAAATCCTTGATCGACTGATAAATCGCGTCTTTGTCCGAGATCTCGGAGAGCGCCACGTTGTCCTGGTCGCCGACCGTCTCCCTCAAGTCCTTGATGAACTGCCCGCTGCCATAGGGGCTTTCCACCTGGCCATAGGCGAACTGGTTGACCACCGGGAGGATGTCGGCGCGAAGCATCTCCACGCAGTTGCGGGTGTCGTCGGCGCTCCAGTTGTCCCCGTCGGAGAAGTGGAACGGGTAGATGTTCCAACTGCCGGAAGGGTAGTCGGACTTCACGATCTCCCGGCACAACTTGTAGGCGGAGGAGATCATCGTCCCGCCGGACTCGCGGGTGTGGAAGAACGTCTCCCGATCCACCTCGCGGGCGACCGCATCGTGGATGATGTAGCGGCACTCGATCCCCTTGTACTGATGCCGCAGCCAGGTATCGAGCCAGAAGCTTTCGATCCGGACGATTTCCTTTTGCTCATCGCCCATCGAGCCGGAGACGTCCATCATGTAGATGATTACCGCGTTGGTCTCGGGAAGGTTCTGCAATTTATAGGAGCGGTAGCGCCGGTCCTCGCGCGTCGGAACCACCACCGGCACCCGTGGGTCGTAGGCCCCCATCGCGATCTGCCGCCGCAGCGCCTGTTTGTAGGTGCGCTTGAAGTGCCGCAGGGATTCCGGACCGGTGGTGTTGATGCCGGTGTACTTGATCTTCTGGGCGACGATCCGCTCGTGCCCCCGGCGCTCGATGTTCGGAAGCTGCAGCTCCTCGCCTAAGATCTGCGCCAGCTCATCCAGGGAGACGTCGACCTCGAGGGCATGGTCGCCCTCCCCCTGGCCCGCCTGTTTGCCGCTGCCCGGCTGCACCGCGCCGGGCGCCAGCTGCTGGCCAATTTCGCCGTCCCCCTGACCGACGCCACCCTGCTCCTTGTGGCCGTACTTGAAGTGGGGCACGTCGATGAACGGCACCGGGATGGAGATCACATCCTTCCCCCGCTTGCCGATCATTTCGCCCTTCTGCACGTACTTCTTCAGATTGGCTTTGATCTTTCCGCGAACGATCTCTTTGAAACGCGAATGGTCCTGATGGATCTTCAATGACAACCGCTACTCCTTCGCGTCCCCGCGGGCGAAAATACTGGCGACGAAATTCAAAACGTCGGTCGAACAGATCTCGCAGTAACCGTAGTTCTTCATCATCCGGTCCTTGACCAGGTCGATCTTCTCCTGCGTCTCCTTGTCCACCACCGAGGAGACAAGGTTCTTCAGCTTGATCGAATCCTTCTGGTCCTCGAAGAGCTTGAGCTCGAGCGCCTTGTGCAGCCGCTCGTTGGTCCGGTAGTTGAAGCTCTTGCCCTCCACCGCCAGCGCGCCGATGTAGTTCATGATCTCCCGCCGGAAGTCGTCCTTGCGGCTCTCCGGAATGTCGATCTTCTCCTCGATCGAGCGCATCAACCGTTCGTCCGGCTCTTCGTAGAGGCCGGTGTACTTGTTCTTCACCTTCTCCTTCTGGGTGTAGGCCTTGATGTTGTCGATGTAATTTCCGCACAGCTTGGAGATCGCGTCCTCATCCGCGCTGATCGCGCGTTGGACTTCGTTTTTCACGGTGTCCTCGTACTCCTGCTTCACCGTGGTGAGCAGCTCGCGATACCGCTTGCGCGCCTCTTCGGTCGGGATGAGCGAGTGGCTGCGCAGTCCAGCCTCGAGCTCGTTGAGCACCATGAATGGATTGATGCATCCCTCGCCTTTGTCGGAAACGAGCGCGTTGGAGATCTTGTCCTGGATGTACCGGGGGGAGATCCCGTCCAGCCCTTCCCGCGACGCCTCCTTGCGCAGCTCTTTGATGTTGTCCTCGGTGAAGTTGGGCAAGGTCTTGCCGTTGTAGAGCTTGAGCTTTTGCAGCAGGGTGAGGTTGTGCTTCTTCGGCTCTTCGAGTCGGGTGAGCACCGCCCACATCGCGGCCATTTCCAGCGTGTGCGGGGCGATGTGCTTTCCCTTGATCGCGCGGGCGTTGAAGTCCTTTTCGTAGATCTTCCGCTCCTCGGCGAGCTTGGTGATGTAGGGGATGTCGATCCGCACCGTCCGGTCGCGCAGCGCCTCCATGAACTCGTTGTTCTCGAGCTTCTTGAACTCCGGCTCATTGGTGTGGCCGATGATCACCTCGTCGATGTCGGTCTGGGGAAACTTCTTCGGCTTGATCTTGTGCTCCTGCGAGGCGCCGAGCAGGTCATAGAGGAACGCCACGTCGAGCTTGAGCACCTCGACGAATTCGATGATCCCGCGGTTGGCGATGTTGAACTCACCGTCGAAGTTGAAAGCCCTCGGGTCGGAATCCGAGCCGTATTCGGCGATCTTGCGGTAGTTGATGTCTCCGGTGAGCTCAGTCGAGTCCTGGTTCTTCTCGTCCTTCGGCTGAAAGGTGCCGATTCCAATTCGATCCTTCTCCGAGAAGATCAGGCGGTTGACCCGAATGTGCTCCGCCACCTTCTGGAAATCGCCGTGGTAGAGGGTCATCAGATCGCGGAAGACGAACCGACAGGCGGGACAGAGCTCGTTTCCCTCGGGGATCGCAAATCCGGATCCCGGCGGGGAGAGCTCGGCGAAGATCCGCGGGCGCCAATCTTTCGGAATGAGATTGAGCGGCTCTTCGTTCATCGGGCACTTCATCCGCTCCTTGAACGTCGTTCCGTCGGTGGCCTTCTTATCGAGCTGCCAACTGAAAGTATACGAGGCTCCTTCGGGCGTCCTCGAGTACTCCTCGATGCCCTTCTTCAAAAGGCGCGCGATGGTGGACTTCGAGGAGCCCACCGGCCCGTGAAGCAGCAACACCCGCCGCTCCGTCCCGTAGCCCTGCGCCGCGGACTTGAACACGTTGACCAGCTTCATCAGCGGCACGTCGAGACCGAAGATCGCGTCTCGACCGCCGAACTTCTCGTCGGAGAAGAAGTGGTAGCGCACCAACTTCTTCTTGTTGTCGATGTACTCGGTTTTGCCGTAGGTGAGGATCATGTCGTAGATCCTCTGAAAGGCGGTGCGGGTCACTTTCGGGTTCTGCTTCACCAGATTCACGTAGTCCTCGAAAGAGCCTTCCCAGTTCAGCTCCGCGTAGCTCTTCGGGTCCTGCATCGCGGCGATCTTCGTGACCCAACTTGTCTGCAGCGCTTCCTTCATGTGTTTTCCTTTTTGAATCCCAAGACGAGCCTAAGAATATCATTGCCTCCTCGGGACCCCGCCGCGGGATGGAACCGCGCGGAAGGCCGTGCCAGCGGATATCGAGGGCCACTGACCACGGGGTGAAGAGCCACAGAAAGGTATTATAAGGTCAGAGCGAATCTTCGCACAGCAGGGTGACTGATGGTGTGCGTTCCCGATGCGACCGGTCAGGATTGAGGGAGGGTGCCGGTCCGCTCGGCGCGATGCCTTGCCCAGGCCAATGCCACCGCGGCGGCCGGCCAGAGCACGATAGAAAACAACGCCAGTGCACCCCACGCCGGAAGCAGCTGCGAAATACCCGCGGCCTTGAGTCCGGAGGCCCGCAGCGCCCCCAGCGCATAAGTCGCAGGCAGGAGCTTCGAGGCCCACTGGAGGGCGGGGGGGAGCACTTCGACAGGATAGATGACACCGCAGAGCAGGTAGCTGGCGGCGTCGAGCGCGAAGGCGAGTGGATCCGCCCGCTTGAAGACGAGCACCACCGCCGCGGAGATGAGCCCCAGGGCCGCGAACGGGACCATGGAGATGACCAGTGTGCCCAAAAACGCGATCGGATTCAAATCGAGGCGTGCTCCCAGCAAGCTACCGCAGAAAATGAGGGCCAAAGCTCGCAGGACGGCGGAGGCGATGGGGTAGAGCGCCAGGTAACCGATAATCTGGAACGTCGGCAAGGGTGCGGAAAGAAGGATTTCCAGGGAACCGTCGGCCTGAGATTCCCGGACCCGGATGGCGAAGCTTGTCTGCATGGACCGCAGGCAGGTGGCGATCGCGATGCCCATCAGCGCGAAGGAGAAATAATCGATGCCGAAGCGCCGCAGCGCCGTCGGCTCGCCCATCGTCTTGGCCAGGAAATAGAAGACGGTGAGGCTGATCAGGCCGCCGACGAGGATGAAGAGGAAGTTCGCCGGATAGGAGGCGGCGATCCGGAAATCACGGCGGATGAAAGCCCAGACGAGGGACATGGCCTTACGCGGCTCGCTCGGGGGTTTGGGCGAAGACCGCGGCGGCCACCGGCGTCACCTCCTCGTAGCTGCCCCAGGCCGCGGCGCGTCCTTCGGCGAGCAGCAGCACGCGCGAAGCGATCGACTGCACCTCCATCAAGTCGTGGCTGGCGAAGAGAACGGCGGCGCCCTGGCCGGCCGCCTCGGCGACGATTTGGCTGCGCACGCGGACGGCGGCGCCCGGGTCCAGCGATCGGGTCAGCTCATCGAGCAGCAAGAGCTTCGGCCGGTGCAGTTGAACGCGGATCAACACCGCGCGCGCTTTTTCCCCGGTGGAGAGCGTTCGAACTTGCCGGTTCAAGAGCGCGGAGGCTTCCATTCGCTGTGCCAGCTCCTCGATCCGCGCGGCCGCCTCCCGCGAGCCCAGGCCGTAGAGCGCGGAGAAGAATTCCAGGTTCTGGCGGACGGTCAGGCGCGGGGAGAGACCGCGATCTTCGCCCAGCGCCAGCCCCACCATCGCTCGCGACCCGGGGCGATCGCGGACGACGTCGAGCTGCCCGACCCGCGCGGTTCCTTCCGACGGCAGCAAGAGGCCGGCGAGGATCCGCAGAAGCGTGCTCTTGCCGGCGCCGTTGGGGCCGATCAGGGCGACGACTTCGCCCGCACCCGCCCGAAAGGTGACGTCCCGCAGCGCTTCGCGGCCGACCCTCGACGGGCCGCGCCGCCAGGGAGGGCTGAAGCCCGGTGGATAGCGCTTGCCGAGCCGGTCGACCTCGAGCACGAGACGTGAGCTCATCGGATCCGCATCAGACACGAGAAAACGCCCCGGGAACAGGAAATGGAAGCACGCAGGGCTTGGCATTGCCTGGCAGCTGCGTATTCTCGCCGGACGATGAATTCCGCTTCCCTCGATTCGGTTGGCGCCAAGGGCATGGGTTCAGGCAGGGCGGCGGGCTCGCCCGCGCTGAGCTTCATTTCCCGAGTGAAATCGGAACCGGGCGCGCAAACGCTGGTCCTTCTCCTGATGTCGGTGGCGCTCCTTCCGAGGCTGATTCTGCTGCCGTTGAACGAGAATCTCTACGGCGATGCGGTGATCCGGACCGAGCTTGCGGGCAGGTGGGCAGCTCATCCCATCTGGATAAGATCCTACGCCGATGGCGCCTTTCAGTTCGGCCCCCTCCACCTGTATCTAGTAGGGATTGTCCTCCAGATCTGGCCTTCGCAGGAGCACGTCGGCCGACTGCTCAGCCTGATCTTCGCGGTTCTCTCCATCGCTCCGCTCTTCGGGCTTACCCAGCGCCTGATGGGACGGCGGGCGGCGATCTGGGCGTGTCTGGCGTTCAGTGTCTGGGGCATGCATCTGCAGTTCTCGACGACTGCCGGCAGCGAAGCATTGGCCCTTTTTCTCGTTCTGACTTCGCTCTATTTTTTCGCCGCGGCGATGGACGAGGGGCGACTTCGGCCGCTGCTCTACTCCGCTCTCACCTTGAACCTGGCCTGCGCCACACGCTACGACGCCTGGCTGCTCATCCCGATCCTCTCCATCGCGCTTTTGTTCGGGGACAAGGATCGGGTTGCAGCAGTGACCCGGGCGGTGTTCTTCGCTCTTTTCTGCCTCCCCTTTCCTCTGCTCTGGATGTATGGCAACGAGCTGGCGCCGGCGACGCCGGGGTTTGAGCAGGGAAGCGCCTTCTCGCCGATCCTTTACATCGCGGAATTCCACAAAAGTTGGGTCCGCGACGAGCTGGGCCGCTGGGGACAGGTTGGATATCGCCTGCAGAATCTCTTCTTCTGGCCGGGCGCCGCGCTGGTCACGCTCAGCCCATTGGTCGCCCTCTTCGGGATGTTCGGGATCGCGCGTGCCTTTCGCGATCGGCGCGACCAGCGATGGATGTTCTGGGTCGCGTGCATCCCCGCGGCGTACTTCACCTTCCGAAGCGCGGTACTGCTCACCTTCCAGCCTCTCGCGCGTTTCACCGGCTCGCAGATTGTCCTGCTGCTGCCGTACGTCTATTTCGGATTCAGTGAGCTGCTGAAGAGCGCGGGAGTCTTTGCGCGCCGGGCGATTGCCGCGCTCGCGATCGCGATTGCCATCGCCGAGCCGATCGCCCTGGGCGCGTTCACCTTCCGCTCCGAGGGAAAGATCGAGGATGCGCTCCGGCCGATCAGCCCGACCTCCACCAATCCCGAGGCAGTCATGCGGGTGGCACGCTTCGTCAAAGAGGAGCTGTTGCCCCACAATGCGGCGATCATCCTCGACAGCGATCCCGAGTATTCGGACATCCAGATTGGCTTCTTCGGCGGACTCCCCGAGGAGAGGATGGCCAAGTACCGCTGGGACAATTGCATCGGAGACGGCGCTTGTTTTCCCGACCGGCTGCGCAGCGCGAACCCCGACTACCTGATTCGAATCGAGGGTGGAAAACTGGGCGAAAACCCGGATTTCGAGGTCCTCGACAACCGGGTCCGGCTGGGTGAGCGGTGGTTCGAGGAGCTCCCCGGGTTCGCGCGGCCCTACCACGTCTACCGAAGGCGCTAGAGCACCGAACAGCTAACCATCGAAGCGATCGGGTTCCGCGTGGTTAGCCGATGATGCAAGCAGGGCCTTGAGGAGAGACGGCGACGGCGCAGGTGGTCTGGGCGGGCGAGGTCCCTGCGGCGTGCTGCGGCCCCAACCTTCGAAAGCCGGAGTGTGTCCACGCCTCCCCGCATGCCGGGTCGGGCGCGCGAAAAAAAGCCGGCTCGAAGGTATTAAGGGCTTCGATTAAACAGCGGATTCCCCGATTCCGCTGAAAAACCGAACGGA
>WNFG01004249.1_pt1 | contig 19199 bp, 18 predicted proteins | sample 5400431 | NCBI WGS metagenome assembly WNFG01 (sample SAMN13153346, study PRJNA577476) | soil metagenome | isolation source: 120 cm saprolite under Douglas fir tree site 2 hole 3 replicate 2 | place: USA:California | collected 2015-04-18 | reverse complement strand
TGGGTCCCATCGAGCTGACCGACGTCATCAAAGAAGCGCACATCGACTACAGCGGCCCCATCGATCCGGCCACGATGCTGGTGTATCCGGCGCCGGCGGGGTATCCCGGAACCACCCTCGATCGGAACGCCCCGGAGCCCGCCGCCACGGACACCACCGCACAGCGCATGCCTCACCCCTCGATGCAGGTGCTCGCGGCCTACCGACCGAGGCCCTGCGCCGCGGAGGAGGAGGAACAGCCGGCACCCTTCGCCGCGATGTCGACCGTGTATTTCGAGGGCGCCGGGAACTCCCGCCCCGAGGGCAGGTGTGACCGCATGCAATCTCGCGGCCGGCTCGTGCACGTCAGCACGGGGATCTCGGATATTGCGGCGATCTTGATGAACGGCTTTCAAATCGTGCCCGACGTGAGCAAGGGGCTGGGCGCGACCATCAATTACGACTTCCCGCAGAACAAGAATATCAAATTCGTGGCGCATGCGCGCCTTCGACTCGACTCGCCGCGATTTACCTTCAAACTGGATATCAGCAATGGCCGCTTGAAGACGGCGGCGGTGGAGTTGGCCGGCGTGGGCGCACTTGATGTGGGGATCGAGGGCGGAACCTACGGTGCATTCACAAACGTCAACCAGGCTTTTGCCATTCCGGTCGATATTTCCTTTCCCATGCCCGTCATCGTGCCGTTCGCGGCGACGTTTCATCAAAGCATCCTGATTGAAACCATGTTCACCGCCCAGCAGGCCGTCATCAAGGCGAACGGCGAGTACAAATTCGGCGGCTCCGTCACGGCGGGCATCGTCAATGGCAGTGCGACGGCAACTGCTCCCTTGTTTGTGAGCACGGAGCAAAACTTGGCGAACTCGCTCACCGGCGTCTCACTCGGTGTCAACGGCCTCGTCATCGGCTATGGCGGCAAGTTTATCGTCGGTCTCGGCGCGCTTGGGTTAGTCGTGGGCCCTTATGCGAGCATCAACATCAGCGCCGGCATGACCAAAGGCTCGGATGCGCAGGGGGCCATGGTTGGTTACACCTGCCGGTCTGCGACGTTGGATCTCTTCATGGATTACGGAGTGGGCATGGCCATTCCCACCTGGTCCGCCAGCGCCATCAATACCTTTCTAAGTATTTTTCACGCCAAGCCCATAAGTTCGACCTACAGCGCTCCGCTTGGTCATGCCCCGATCAAGACTTTGTACGACGCCGTGCCGCAGGGTTGTGCGAAGAAAGCCGAGGCGTCGTGACAGCGCGCTTTTTCGGCACACACCGCACTCGTCAAATCAAGGTGCTAACCGCCGCAAAACTGGGTGCTTCAAAGGCTTTGTTGCCGCTGAGCGACTCCGTCGGGGCAAATTACGGTCTGAATCGTTTCGGGTTGCCGCAACGCGATCCGGTTGGTTGACAATTCTCGGCCTGGTGGGATAGTCCCACTAATGATACTTACCCTCGATGCCAAACGCCGTCTGACTCTCCCTGCGAGTCTCGTACCTGCTCAGCCGGGCGATCATTTTCAAGCGGAGTTCGACCCCGAGGAAGACGCTGTGGTTTTCCGTCGCATAGCCAAGAAGGCGGATTGGCTAAACGTGCTGAAGGCCTGCCCGGTGAAGATGGACGATCTTCCGCCGAGGCGCCGCGAGGTTCCGAAGCGCCTAAAGTTGTGAGCTGGCTTCTCGATTCCGATGTCTTGAGTCAACCCGCAAAAAAGATCGGGGATGCGCGTGTCATCGCGTGGCTCGAAGAGCATCAACACCACTGCTACACCAGTTCAATCGTCATCGCTCAATTAGCATTTTGGGTGCGTACCAAAGCGAGGAAAGCAGCGGGTGGCGCTACAGAAGTGGTTGACAGAATTGGTCGAAGCGATGCACGGCCGGATTCTTGGATTCAACGTCTCGGTCGCTCACGTGTGGGCGGACCAGCAGCACCAGCTACAGAAAGCGGACAAGCCAATGCCGGTTGAAGACAGCTACATTGCAGCGATCGCGCGCCGCCACAATTTGACGATCGTTACAGGAAACGTGAAGGACTTTCAGAGGCCAGGGATCAAAGTCTTCGATCCGTTTGCGGATGCTGAAGGCTAACCCGCTCTCGGCCGGGAGTTCGAGACGGCGAGGAGAATCGACAAGCGGACTTGCGGGGCAGTTGCATTGAAATAGCCGGGACACATGCGGACATCCACTTCCTGCTATCGACGCTCTACTATCGACACAGCAGTGTAAGATTTAACTGGGTTGGCGAGTTGCTTCTGGTTGCCAATGGCAAGGTGGGCGCCAGGTCGACGGTATCGGCCGCCGTCACTCGATTGCGACCCGCTTTCTTACTCTTGTAGAGATTCTGATCCGCAAGATCGAGTAGCCTCTCCATCGTGGTTGAATCACGTTCAACGATAACGCCCAGCTCGCTCGCCCCGATGCTGATGGTTATACGGACTTTCGCAGTGCCGAGGCGAATAGGGGTTGCCGCCACGGCCCGGCGTAGTTTCTCCGCCACGATGCTTGCCCCGGCGATATCCGTCTGCGGCAGAACCACCGCGAATTCATCCCCGCCCAGTCGCGCGAACCAGTCGCAACTGCGCTGCAAACCCTGTTGGATACGCTGGACTACTTCCTTCAGCACGACATCCCCTGCGGCATGGCCATGGCGATCGTTGACCAGACTGAAGTGGTCCACGTCAAACACCAGCACCGACAGCGCGCCGCGCGAGCGCTGTGCGCAATCCAACTCGTGGCTCAAATGCTGTAGCAAATATCGCCGATTGTGCGCGCCCGTCAACACGTCGGTCATCGCCATCCGCTCCCGGTCTGCGAGCGCCCGCTTGAGCGAATGCTCCAGCGCCAAGATACGCTGCGCTGTGCGCAGCCGACCCACGAGCTGAGTTGTCGGGGTGCGCTTGCTCACATAGTCGTCCGCACCGGCGTCCAGGCCCGTGAGAATGTCTCCCTCCGCATCCTTTGACGAGAGCAGCATCACGTATACGTAGCCGGAGTAGGATTGGCGTCGAATGGTACGGCACAGCGCGAGCCCATCCATTTGCGGCATGTCGATATCGGCAATGACGATTGGCGCAAACTCTTGTTGCATTGAAAGAAGCGCAGCATCGCCGTTCCGAGCGGTAACCACGTCGTAGCCGGCAGCGGTAACCACCCGTTCCAGCTGATCGAGGACGAGATCGTCATCATCGACCAGCAAGACCTTGGTCACCTTCGTCGCGGCTTGGGTACCCAACATGGCGGGCGTCTCTTGTAGATTGCTGACCGGGTCGGGATCGCCCACCCGAGGCGACGGGGATGACGGCGCAGAGTCATCGCTCTTAGGGCTGGCGCTTAGATCGACCGCTTGAGGGTTCATAGAGTGAAGGAGAAAGCATTTTGAGTTAACTACACCGGCCGCCCTTTACCATATACCCTCGAGAGGCCGCCAATCGGTGTCCGCACATTGCCAAGATTGCGTCCTGTGACGCAGATCACATTTTCAGCGCGACACGTCGCGTGCGAGTAAACACCAGCGTGCGGATATAGGGAATGGCAAAGAGGTAAGCCACGGCATGAGTGAGTCGTAGCCAGGCGCCGATGTGGAACGAATCGGCTCCTCCCCAGCCGCCGTTGAATGCGTGGCGAACATCACCATTCCATTCGTGATAGCGCCGCTTCCGGTGATGCCGCAGCTTCAGGGGACCGATGTGGATGCGAGCGTCACGTTCACCGGCTCCAAGTGGAAGGCGTACTGAGATAGACAGACGCGCAGGAAACTCCGCGCGCCGTATCCCCCCTGGCGCAACACCGAACGGTGTGTCAACCATACGACGCTGGCAGTGCCTGCGAAGAATGCTCGATGAGCCAAGCGCATCAGGGCCTGCACCGGAGCGGCCCGGCCCGCTCGCAGCGCGAGTAGCAGCTGCGATTCGAATCCAACGTGGGCGAGCTCATCGGACACGAGGCCACGGCAGAGCACCTTCAGGCGCTGGCAATCCGTGGCCGCTTCGAGTGCTCGGTAGTACACGATCCCGATCAGCTCAGCGCTGATGAGTATGTATATGTAGAGCTCCAGACCCGCGAGTCGCCGTACAAGACGAAAAACCCGATCGGTCCAGTCGGTCCTCTTGAGCGCGATATGATGATCCTCCATGAAGGCCCGGAGCAGCGCCGCGTGACGCTGCTCCTCGCGAATGAATAGTTCAGCGATCCGCGCGAGCGCGGGGATACGGCGTCCATGTGCGAAGCGTTGTGCCGCTTGCAGGAGCATACGTCCCTCAGACTGTTCCCCGAGCTGAAACGTCGCAATCGATCTCGCAATGAGCCGCCGCTCCTCGGGCCTTAGAAGATCGTAAAGGCCTTGTGGAACACAGCGCGGATGCTGAGCATGGTGTTCGAAGTGATTCAGCCAGATCTCGAAATCAACCGGAGACATACCGCCACCCTCCTGATTCCCCCTACAGGCAGCAGTGTGCGAGCCGCTTCGGGCAATTCTGTGGAGGAATTCGGGCAAATTCTGGCAGCGGCACTGCGGCGGAACCCGGCTCGGGCTACAGTGCTGGGCGCAGGGTGAAAATGTGAGGGCTACACGGCCCACCATCAAAGCCCTGAGCTCTAAGTAGAGACTTGGGATGCAGGGCTTTGTGCCCAGAACGAACCGACATTCAGCGCGCGCCAGGCAAAGGGCAACCAACGCGTCAGCGCGAAGGCCAGCCACAAGGCCCACGCCAGCATGGCCGCTTTGTACCACCACAGCGACACCGAGAACACCCATGCGCTGGGCAGTTGATTTGCAGACTGGTCGTTGAACCAAGAGAGACTACCGAAATATTGTCCCGCGCCGGCGATTCGCATGTCAGGCCCAGCCAACAGTCCATAGGGAATGGCCATCAATAGCCCGAGCGCGGCCGCGCAGGACAGCGCAACTAAGGCCGCTTGCAAAAACTTGAATGTTCCCTGCCCGAGCACTTCAATCTGGAGACCTTCACGCCAGCGCATCGCAAACATCCAAAGGACAACGAGCAGCAATACCGACCAAGAAAACGTACTCAATCCCAGCCCCAACAGCAGCCATTCATGGGTGCGCAGCGGCGTGTAACGGCTGCGGCCGAGCGCCAATGCCAGCACCGTGAAGAAAACCAGTTCGCCCCAGTACAGAATTGCCGGGCCGACGCCACGACCGCCGGCGAACAACACCCAGCGCTGACCCACTTGCAGCGTGGTGGTGACATTGCTGCTGGCAACCTGTAGATCGACTAGCGGGGAGCGGGTTATCACGCCAGCGGCGTCATCGGATTGCCAATCGACTTGCACGTGGTGCACGCCCGGAATGAGCGCCAATGGCAATTGACCGTTCTCCGCCCGCAGCGGGACCGCTTTATCGTCGACGCTCACGGCCGTGAGCCGTGCCCCCGGCGGCAGCCCGATGGAGTGCGGATTGCCTTGGGTGCTGCGATAGATGAAGGTCAACTTCAAGTCGCTGGTGCGCTTACCGACACGAATTTCCTGGTTCACCTTGTCGATTGCCAAGGTATTGCCGACGACCGCCGCCGGCCTCGACACGCTCAGTTTCAAGACCTCGCCGGCCCGCGGATAGTATTCATAGGTCCAGGAATCCGGCTGCATGGTTTCAGGCAATACCGCGGGCGTGCCATCAAACGCGACGCGCCACATGGGACTCACGCGGAAAGTCCAGACTTCGCTCCACGGCTTGTCTTTCGGCGCCCGCAACTCGAAGTTATCGGCTTGCGACAGCGCAGATTCCCACGTGAATTCGCCTGCGTCGGTATCGAAGCTCGCGGGCACCCGGATGCCGCCGTTGGTGTCTACACCACCCGTCAGCACGGATTCGCCCGGCAGAAGCGGGATCTCTAAAGTGAACCCACCCCGCTCCGGCGCGATGCGTTCCACACGTGTCGCGACTGACCAATCGAGTGCCAGATTAAATTCACGTCTCACTCTCACGTAGGGCGAAAATCTGTCGGAGCTCTGCGGACCCGCGCCCTCATGCGCAGTGGATTGGTGCCTCGTGAGCTGCAGCGTATTGCCCAAGAGCTTACCTCCGGCCATACCTGAGACGTCCCATCCCTGCGCGGTCACGGTTATCCCGCGGGGAACCTGAGGAAAGAGCATTGCGACGGCATCGGCGGACGACAGACGCCCGATGATTTTCACGGAATGAGCTCCGGGCTTCAGCGTCAACCAGAGTTGCTGCTTGGAGTCACGATATGCGCCCGCAACCGCATTGCCATCGACGCTAATGGCGCCAGGATCTGTGCGCTGACCCATTGTAGGCAATGCGATCGCCACATTGGCTAGAGCCGCCACGTCCAGGCTGACGTCAAAGCTAACTGCGTCGATTGCGACGCGCGCACCCATGATCTCCGCGCAGTTCGGCACGCAGGCGGCAGGTCGGGACAGGCGTTCCTTCATCTCCTGCAGCAATGCCTTGTCGGGTGTCTCCGCTGCTCGGCTGGTGGTGACCGACGTGCCACTGATCAGCACGGCCAACGCCAGCGGCACGATGAGGCCGCGTGCAGTGAACAGTCGGCGACCTATGGACCTGATTTCCGTATCGCCACGCGTCATTCCCCAGAAAATCGCAATCAACAAAGCAACGCCCAGGATGCGCCAAACGGCCACCAGACCCGGCGATAAGACGACAAACCGCACGGATTGTGCGGCGTCGACGGGCCCGGTCCACCCGTAGTCGTAGCGCGCGTAGCGCCATTGAGGAATACCTGGCCCCGCCTGCAGCATGGCGCCGGGCGCGTAGCGCTGCTTGGGTTCGGGAATGCCGAGCTTGTCCCTCGCCAGCGACGATAGGCCGTAGGGGTTGTCAATGACTACCTCTTGTAATTCAGGCGCGGGTGCCGCTGACTCGAACTTAGGGGGAGGCGGCGCAGCAAGCTTGCTGACTTGCACCGGCATGGGAGCGTTACTCACCGACGCGGAGAGCTGCTGCAGCTCTCCGGAACCACGGTTCCAACCCTGATCCGCCAGTTGAGGATAGAAAGCAAACCGGATCTGCTCAACCGCGAAGGGGACCATCTGCAGCAAGAGCAGCGCCAATGCGGCATAGTTCAGCCAGCGGGTCAGCCTCTTTAAGCGCCCTTCAGGCACGCGGCGGAAGAGAACGAGTGTCACCAAGGCAAACAACACTAGCCATACGAGTACTTCGTTCTCCTGATGAATCACCCGCCAAACAACCGAAACGCCACTGCACTCGCCAGAAGCACCAGGAAGATATCCATCAAGCTCCATTGTTCGATCCAGGCGCCCGGGGCCTGATCCGCGCCCAATGCGACCAACAGCCGGTGGCCGGGCGGCAACGTCAAGGTTCCATTGACTTGATCGAAGCGCTGGTTCCAGCCCGTGGCGGGCAATTTGCCGCCGGATTCGGCAACGCGAGCTACGGTGGATAATTTGACGGTTGGACTGCGAATCTCCACGCCGGTTAACTCGGTGCCGGCACCCTGCGTGACCAAAAGATCATCGGATCCCAATGAGGCGTGCGCGAGCGTGAATGGACGGCGCATATCAAGCCGCCAGCCAGTCCGCATCTGACCGTCGATGGTGTCGATCACCGTAAACCCGGTGTGCGAGAAATCCAAATACATCTCGCGCACGAGATTTAGGTGATTGGTTTCTTGCGGAAGAGCGCCGCGACTGTGCTCCACAATCTGCAAACTGCCGCCGGCGGCGACTCGATAGCTCGGCAGCGCTCGCCAGTCTTGCGGCACGTTCGCCTGGGAAGGATCGATGCCTTCCGCGCCCTCTATCACGGCCACGCGCAGTCGATCGTTGCTGCGATAGGTCCAGATTTCTTGCTTCGGCCACGAGCCTTGAGCGGCCGCGAGTGAAAATTTGGCAAGATTCTCGGCGGCCCGCGCGGCCATCTCCACCGTCCAATTTCCGGCGCGCACCTGAAGTCGTAGGCCGCCATCCGGCCCCAGGCGTGCCGGCAATGGACTGCGAAGCGCCGCGGCTTCGAAGCCGCCGGGCAGTACCCCCGGTAGTACTTCCTCGCGCGGATCCCCAGTGATTCTCAACACCATCCGCGTGTCGAGCTTCAACGGAATACCGTCGGTCAGCAGCCGATAGACCTGCACATCCATTTGTTTCGCCACTTCCGCGTCGCGATGCTTGCCCAACCAGACCGCGTCATCGGCGCGATCGAGTTGCTCGATTTTTTGACCGTCCACCGTGAGCGAGATCAATCCTGCCTGATCCGGGATAGCCAGGGACTCCGGACGATGGGCCCAGTGAAATTGACCGACGACGTTTAGTGTTCCAGCGGCGGCGTAGAGTTGAGGAATGCCCCCGCGGGCCACCACCGCACCGGGCACGCCATTCACTGACACCTCGGCGGGCCAGTTGTCGAGGTTGCCGGGTAGCGGAATCCAGCCTTCCGAAAAAGTCAGCCAACTTTGAGCGAAACGGCCGCCGCTTTGGGTCAGTTCCAGGGTGAGCCGCCCGGGCAGCGCGCACACACGATTTTCCTTCAGCGTACCGTCCGTATTAGCAAAGAACGGACAGCGCAAAAAAGGCCGGTCCTGCAGCACCCAGGATTGCCAGCCCTCGAGATCCTTGGGAATAAATGACTGCGGAAGAGCGCTTAGGGGTAACAACCATAGGAGCAACGATGCAGAAATCCCTCTCAGTCTCCGCATAGCACCTCCTTGCCCTAGGCTCGTCATTCACTCGCTCCAACCGTTATCACCTTCCAGGTAAAGCGGTCATTTCTATCGGCACAGTGTTCAGTACCTGATTCGGTAAATTCGGTTGTGTCGCCAATTCGCGCGTGTGTGAGAACGTCGTGATCAGTCCGCAGAAAAGCGCGGCATGAAGACCCAAAATCAAGAAAAGCGTACCGGAGCGAAGCGAGAAGTAGCCGAAGTTTCGATCAGCAAGGGCGATATATCCCCTCGCCGCCACCACAGGACTTGCGGCTGGAACTCGGATTCGCGAGTACTCATTAACGATCACCATGGTCGCCCAACAGCAACCCAACGCCAGGCGCAGTCTCAACAGTGCCGAAGATCGAGACTCCAAATCCGCGAGCCACTCCTCTTCGAGCCTCGAGGATAAGCATTCTGGCGCCCGACGTGCCGCGTGATGGATCAACCATTGAGACACGCCCTCTGACTCGGGTTGCGTCGATCGCTCGTTACGCTGGCTCATGCGAGTACTCCTCGATTAAAGCTTGCGAACACTTCGCTGGCACGTCTCAGGCCCGTCGAAGTCAGCCGATACAGCCGACGACGCGGCCGTCCCGCGATCGAGGGATCAACGGATTCCCACTGGCTGACAAACCAGCCCGCAGATTCGAGTCGAAGTAGGATCGGATACAAGGTTCCCGATGCAATACCGCAGCGCTGGTGCACTTCCGCGCCCGCCAACTGCACGGTCGGATTCTCCAAGAAGGCTTCCAATACCCGAAGCGTCTGCAATGACATCCGGACATTAGAGTCTTTCTTACCCATAGTAGAAACTCTACATAGGGTATAAGATAAATGCAAGTTGACGGCGAGGGAGCTGCATCGCTCGGATATATGTTAAGTCGCTCACTGGTCACAAAACTCAAGGAGAGCACCCACCATGGCCATGGCCGTCAGCAGCAACGAAGGTAAGTCCTATTCCGATATCAACATGACCCCGTTGATCGACGTGATGTTGGTGTTGTTGATCATTTTCATCATCACGATTCCGAGCCAGACCCACGCGGTGAAGATCGACAACCCCTCACACGATCAGCCGCTGCTTACGCGTCCCGAAGTGATTGATTTGTCGATAGACTTCGACGGCACATTGCAGTGGAACAAGGCAACGGTAGATCGCACCACGATGCAGAGCTATATCAGCCGTGAGGCCACCAAGAATCCGCAGCCCGAAGTGCACATTGCGGTCGACAAATTCTCAAAGTACGAGATCGTGGCGCAGACCTTGGCGGATTTACAGCACCGCGGCCTGAAAAAGATAGGGTTCGTCAACAACGAGTTGCTTTGATTGGGATACGAGGTAGCGTATCGTCAGGGCGTGCGGCATGCCGATCGGCGACAAGGGGTAGCTCATGGAAGAGAACGTTTATGCACCGCCCAAAGCGGTAGTGGCCGATGTAGCCTCGATCAAAAACAACGCGGAAGTGCGCTTCTTTGCGGTATCGCCCGTCAAACTGGTGGTGATGTCGGTCTGTACTTTGGGCGTCTACGAAATCTATTGGTTCTATAAGCACTGGGTTCTGATCAAGCAGCGCTCCGAACCGGACATCATTCCCTGGGGCCGCGCCTTTTTCGGTATCTTTTGGTGCTACAGCTGTTTCGAATTCATCCGGAAAGAAGAGTGGGACCTCGACGTCGAGCCTACATTGTCCGCGGGACCTTTGGCCATCGGTTGGATCGCCGCGTCGCTGACCTGGCGGTTGCCCGAGCCGTATTTCCTGATCGGCTTTCTGGCACCGCTGCTGCTGGTACCGGCGCAACGGCACGTCAATCGTATCAATGCGCTGGTCGCACCCGATCACGATAAGAACACGCGCTTCAGTGGCTGGAATTGGCTGACGGTGGTGGCGGGCGGAATCTTCATTGGGCTGATCATGCTCGGCCTGGCACAGAAGACGACGGGCGCGTGACCAGGCGAAGCCTGCGCGTCCGGCGGCTGTGAGGTCGCGCACAGGATTTCAAATGGGTTGCCGCCGCTTCCCGCCACCGGGTTATCATATGGCCTCCACCAGCGCAAGGAGCGACCATGGCAACGGAATCGAGCAACCTATATGCTCCCCCCAAGAGTGCGGTCAAAGACATTGGTGGCGACGAAGCGCTCGAACCGGCATCCCGGTGGGCGCGCTTGGCGGCCGTCATGCTCGATGGCCTTCTCGGCTTCGTCTGCTTCACGCCGGCCTACATCACGAATTTTGCGACACTTGCGCAACAGGCGCGCGGCAACGCACTGATGGTCTGGATCAATCTCGCAAAAACCGGCGGTTGGTTTTATGTCGGCGTCCTTGGCGCGCTGGTCGTGCTCGCGATCGATCTCACCTTGTTGGCGCGGAATGGTCAGACGATCGGCAAGAAGCTGCTGGGCATTAAAGTCGTGCGCGTCGACGGATCGCCGGTATCGCTGTTTCGAGTCTTTTTTCTGCGCTATGTCTGCAACACGCTTCTGACGCTCATTCCGCTTTTCGGGCCCCTCTATTCCTTGGTGGACTCTCTGATGATATTCAGCGAGTCGCGACGAACGGTGCACGACCGCATCGCTGATACCATCGTCATCAAAGCTTGATCTCGACTATCGACACGGTCATCACTGCGGAAACGCCCGAGGGCATCGCGATTTCGATGCGCGCCGCAGGCTTTCCGGTGCGATGCATGGCCTTTCTGATCGACGCCTTGATACGCTACATGATCGTCTCCGGCGTGGCCGCAACCCTCGGTCCCGGCGGCCGTGTGGGTACAGGGGTGTTGCTGATCATCGTCTTCCTGATTTTGTGGCTCTATCCCATCATCTTTGAATTGACGCCGGCCGCGGCCACACCGGGAAAGCGCGCCATGGGCATTCAGGTGATGATGGCCAACGGCTTGCCCCTGACCCCCGCGGGTTCATTGATCCGCAACTTGATGCGCGCCGTGGACATGTTGCCTCTCTTGTATGGCTTCGCGATCGTGTCCGTGCTGATGCGCCGGGACGCCCGCCGGCTCGGCGACTTAGCGGCCGGCACGATCGTCGTGTATCGCGATCGGACGTCCCCGACAAGCGATTTCGGCCCCGGCGAGCCCCTGCCGCCACCGATGCCCTTGAACATCCGTCAGCAGACGGCCATCGCCGCGTTCGGCTGGCGCGTCAATCGACTGACACCGGAGCGCGCCGAAGAGATTGCGGTTTTGGCGGCCGCCGCGGTGCCGGGCGCCAAAGACTCAGCCGTGACGGCCCGTTTGGTCGGGATTGCACGCTGGCAGCACGGTCAGCGGCGCTTCATCCCGCGGGACCCGGCGGAGCAGACGTGACTCCCTTCGATTTCCAAACCGCAAACCAGGCCAGCTGGAAAGAACTCGAAAGCGTACTCGGAAAAGAACAACGCGATCTCGATCCCGACCGGTTCCTGGCCCTGTATCGGCTATGCTGTGAACATCTGGCGCTCGCCCGCTCGCGCAGCTTTCCGCTGCACGTCATCGAACGCCTCTCCTCGATCACCTCGCGCGCGCACCAGGTCATCTACCGCCAGAGCGATGTTGGCCTCGCGCGAGTTGCTCGAGCATTGCTCGAGGATTTTCCAGCCATGGTGCGCAGGCTCTGGGCCTACAGCGCGATTGCAGCGGCGCTTTTCATGATTCCGACGATCGCGATTGCGATCGCGACCTACCTCAACCCGGACTTGATCCTCTCCATTGTGGATCGCAGGACAGCCGAGGCGTTCGAGCAGATGTACAGTCCTGCAGCGCAGGCCATCGGCCGGCCACGCGATATCGCGAGCGACTGGATGATGTTCGGTTTCTACATCAAGAACAACATCGGCATAGCCTTTCAATGCTATGCCACAGGAGTAGTGTTCGGCTTGGGATCCTTGTATTTCCTGGTGGCCAACGGAGCCTTCGGAGGCGGTATCGCCGGTTACGTCGCTTCGTTAGGCTACAGCAGCACATTCTTTCCCTTCGTTGCCACGCATTCGGCATTCGAATTGACGGCGATCGTACTGTGCGGAGGGGCCGGTCTGCGCATCGGCCAATCCGTGTTGCTGCCGGGGCGGCTGACGCGAGTCGCAGCATTGGAACTCGCGGCGCGGGAAACCAGCCCGATCGTGTTCGGCGCCGTGGTCATGCTGGTGATCGCAGCTGCCGTCGAAGCATTCTGGTCATCGGCTCCGTGGGTGACATCCACTGCAAAGTACGTTTGCGCCGGATTTTGCTGGATTTTGGTGCTCTGCTTCTTCTTGCGGCGCCCCCATGCAAAATGACACAGCGGACGTGGTGTGGCGGCCCCGCACCACCTGGGAGGGCTGCGACCTGGGCATTCGGCTCCTGCAATCATGGCTGCGTCCGGTGTTCACATGCTACCTCGCAGTCGCGGTACCCTTGTTCTGCATCTTCGCCGCGACCGGTGCAGCTGTTTCATGGTTGCCGCCCCTGTTGATTTGGCTCTCGAAGCCCTGGCTCGACCGGACGATCTTGTTCGTGCTGTCGCGCGCGCTGTTCGGCCGGCCAACCTCGCCGCTCGACGTGTGGCGCGCACGCGCGGATGTGTGGTGGCACCAGCTGGCCGCCACCCTCACCCTGCGCCGGTTGACAGCGTCCAGGTCTTTCACGCAACCCATCGTTCAGCTCGAAGGCCTTCGCGGGCCCGAATTGCGCGCTCGGATAAGGCGGCTCGCCGCGCGACATCGCGGCGTCGCGCGTGCCGCGACGCAGGCCTTCGGGGTGGCGGAGTTCGCGTTGTTCACAAGCATGTTTTTTCTGCAAGTGTGGCTTGCGCCGCACACGGACGCCGACCCTTGGAGTGATCTGCAGTCGATATGGCGGCCCGCTCACGCATGGGTCAGCACCGTTGAATACGCGGCGATCGTCTGTTTTCTCGAGCCGTTTTACGTAGCCGCCGGTTTTGGGATGTATCTGAATCGGCGCGTCGAACTCGAAGCATGGGATATCGAACAGGAGTTTCGTCGTGCGTTCGCGCGCTAAAGCCGTTGCGCTCGCCGTGCTGATCGGTCTCCTATCGCCGCCCGCGCCGGCCGCAGATGCAGTCAACTCCGCGCCGCCCGCGGACACCGCAATTTCCCCGGCGTCGATGGACGCCGCCGTCGCCCACCTGCGTCTTGACCCGAACCTCGGCGGCCAAACCAAGGTCCGTACGCTACGCTGGGTCACCAAGTCGCATCCGCGACCTCCGTCGTCGGCATCACCCAGTTGGATGATCGGATTGTTCAACTATGCCGGTCAATTCGGCGGATTGTTGCTGTGGATTGCCGGCGCCGCAGCGGCGGCGATAGCGGCGGTGTGGATCCTTCGGCTGCTCAAATCGGTTGAACCGCGCTCCGTTCCCACCCAACCCGACATTGACAGCCGCCGGGCGCTCGATCTCGATATCCACCCCGACACGCTGCCCGACGACGTCAGCGCTGCAGCGATCGAGCTTCTGCGCGCGGGTCGCCTGCGCGACTCCTTGTCGCTCTTGTACCGGGCGTCGCTTTCGTCCGCGGTACACCGCTACGGGGTGACCCTCGGCGCCCATCACACCGAGCGCGAGGTGCTTAAAACGGTGAAGGGCGCGCTCGATGAAGTCCGCGCCCGCTATTTCGCGGACCTGGTGGCGATCTGGCAAAGGGTCGTGTACGCCGGAGAGGCCGTGGCACCGGACGCAGTCCTGCCGCTCTGCGCCGGGTTCTCTACCTACTTCGATCCGCCGCCGCCGTGAATGGCAAGCGCCCCTTGCAGTTGCTGGTGGCCGTGGTCCTGGCGGCCGTGGCCGTCTGGATTGCCATGAACACCTATTGGGACTACGAGATGGTGGACAACCCCCCGCGGGGCGAGGCCATACACAATCGCTACTACGCTTTCGAACACCTGGCGCAGCGGCTCGCCGTTCATACGAGGCAAGTTCCCACGTTGCGGACATTTCCCGCAGCCGACGGCGTGCTGCTCGTTGATGATTTACGGGGGGCTCTGCTTCGCAATCGCATCGACGCGCTCGAAGAATGGGTCGCCGGCGGCGGTCGCTTGCTGTTGTCGCGCAGTGCATTGCTATCCAATCCGAAGCTGCAATCGTGGAGTGGTATAGGCATAACGTCGCCCGGACACGACGACGAGGATGGTGCGCCCCGTGCCCCTCCGCGCGCGGCGGGTCCCGATGACGACTGCGCACCTTACTCGGAGCGTCTTGCAGGTCACGAAAGCGGGAAGAGCCTTCGCGCCTGTCTAGGAGCGATGCGCGTGGCGTTCTCGAGCATGCGCACGCCCGCTTGGTCTTTGTCGAACGGGTATGGATTTCAGATGCTGCGCATCGATATCGGCAAGGGCAGTATCGCCGTGATTTCGTGCGAATGTTTGATGGGCAACAAGAGCCTGCTGCGCGGAGACCATGCGCGCATCGTATTCGACTCGATTCCCTTGAGGGCGGGCGATCATGTGGAGATTCTCAATCCCATAAGTGCGGGAAACCTGCTGGCCCTGTTGTGGCGTGTCGCGGCGGCCGCGATCGTCTACGGTCTAGCTGCCATCGGATTGATGATCTGGCGCAACCTGCCGCGCTTCGGGCCGATCGCTCCGTCGCCGCCGCTGATGCGCCGCTCGCTCGCCGAGCAGATTCGCGCCAGAGCACGCTTTGCCTGGCGTACTCGACGCCTCGCATCCCTGCGCCGGGCCGAGTACCAGGCGCTTACCGAGTCGGCATTCCGGAGGCTCGCGTTCTATGAACGGATGGACGCCGCGCAGCGCATCGGCGCGTTGGCGGCGCGCACGGGCCTCGACTCCGGCGCTCTGCGGGATGCGCTGGGCGAAAATCTCGATGGCGGTGCGGAATCGCAACGGGCGGCAATCGTGCTGCTCGAGAAGGCGCGACGACAATTGAATTATTAAGTTCTCAAACCCAAGGTGCTCGGTTATGAACGATGAATCGAATACGATCCTGCGGGCCGGCGAATTGCTGGCCAAGCTGCGCGACAGCGTCGGCAAAGCGCTCGTCGGTCAGACTGCGGTCGTCGACCAAACCATCATCGCCCTCTGCGTTTCGGGGCATGTGCTGGTCGAGGGCGTACCGGGTCTGGGCAAGACATTGCTGATCCGCGCTCTGGCACAAGCAATGTCCCTGAACGTGGCGCGGATACAATTTACGCCCGATCTCATGCCATCGGACATCACGGGTCACGCCGTCCTCGACAGCACGACGCGCGAGCTACGCATCGTGCGCGGGCCGGTGTTTACGAACTTGCTGTTGGCTGACGAAATCAACCGTGCGCCAGCCAAGACGCAAAGCGCACTGCTCGAGGTCATGCAGGAATATCAGGTGACCTTAGAAGGCCGCACTCTGCACTTGCCCAAGCCGTTTATGGTGCTGGCGACCCAGAATCCCATCGAAACCGAGGGCACCTATCCGTTGCCCGAGGCCCAGCTGGACCGCTTCCTGTTGAAGATCGCCATGAACTATCCGAGCGAGGCGGAAGAGGTGGATGTGGTACTGCGCACCACCACGGGCCAAAACGGGGATCAGCTCCCGCTCTCGGGCGTGACCGCCGTCTTGAACGAAAGGGCGGTGCTCGCCTTGCAGAATCTTACCGCCCGTCAGCATGTCGACCAGGCGGTGGTCGACTATGCGGTACGCATTGCCCGGGCTACGCGCGAGTGGCCCGGTATCGCGATGGGTGCCGGGTCGCGCGGCGCCATTGCATTGGTGCGGGCCGCCAAAGCGGTCGCGCTGATGGAGGCACGCTCATTCGTGATTCCGGACGACGTCAAGTCGGTGGCGCTCGGGGTGATGCGCCACCGCATCGTGCTGTCCGCCGACGCGCAGCTCGACGGGCGCCGGATCGACGATCTGCTCCGCGGCATTCTCGAGTCAACCGCCGCGCCTCGCGTGTAGCCGATCGGATGTTCACCGCCGTCATTCCATCGAGGCAGCTGATCGCCATTGCCGCGGGTGGCGCTGCGATCTGCACAGCGTTGGCCTTTGCGTCGACTGATTCTGTCGTCGTCGAAGGCGCCGCCCTGACAGGCGGTGTGCTCTTGTTCGCGCTGTGCGGCGCCGACCTGCTGCTGAGCGTCCTGGATTGGCGGCGCGCACCCTTAGAAATGCGCCGTCATCTGCCCCACGCCTTTGCCATCGGAGTGCCGGTAACAGTGCAGGTGAGCCTCGACAACCAGGGCGGCTCGCGGCGGCTCGGCCTATATCAGGAATATGCCGATCCCACGCTCGTGATGCATCGATTGCCGCTGCCTTTCGATGTGGGTCCGCAGCAGCGCGAACTGCTGAACATCGAAGTGACCCCCACCGCACGCGGTTTACACCGTTTCGACGCTGGTCGGGTTCGCCTGCGCTCGCGCCTTGGCCTGCTGGACCTGGATCTGCGGATCGGGACGAGCGAGTCGCGCCGAGTGTTCCCCAATTTTGAGGAACAGGCCCGGTTTGCCTGGCTGGCCGGCGACCGCCGCGTCCAATCGGCGGGGCTGAAGTCTGTGCAGCGGCGCGGATCCGGCACGGACTTCGATCAGTTGATCGACTATCGGGCCGGGGATCCTATCCGTCACATCGACTGGAAGGCCACAGAGAAGCATGACCGGCCGATCGTCCGTAAGTTTCAGGACGAACGCGATCAGGATGTAACCATATTGCTCGACTGCGGCCGCCGAATGCGCGCCGACGATACGCAGCATGGAATCGGTGCGACGCATTTCGATCAGTGTCTGAACGCGTTAATGCTGCTCGCGTTTGTAGCCTTGAGCCGTGGTGATGCAGTCGGTGCGATGACCTTCGGCGTCGCCGACGGCGCGCAAAAGCGCTTCGCACCTCGCAAGGGACAGCAAACCCTCAACGCCTTGATGGCGGCACTTGCCGATGTGGAGACCACGGCGACGTTTTCCGATTACGAACAAATCGCGGCCGAATGCCTATCGCAAAGGCGAAAGCGCGGGTTGGTTGTGATGATCACCAACAGCCGTAATGAGGACGCGCCGCAACTCGGAGCCGCCCTCGCGCTGCTGCGCACGCGGCACATGGTCATTCTCGCGAACCTGCGCGAAGAGGTAGTGGCGCTGATCGGAGCACAATCCTTGACGAATGCGGAAAGCGCGCTCGAGTGCGCGGCCGCGCTGGAATATGCACACGCGCGCGATCGGCTGCTCAAGCGGCTCGCAAACGGTGGGGTGCGCACCATCGATTGCGAACCCCGCCGCCTGGGCGTGGAACTAGTGAATCGATACCGGGCGCTCAAGCGATCGGGAGCGATTTGACCCTGCAGACTCATATTTGTAGAGTAGGCCCTGCAACGCCAACGAGAATGGAATCGCCAACAACAAGGGGATCTGCGTGAGTCAACCGATATACCCGCGTGATAGAACATTGACCCTCCTCACCATAGTGCTGGGAGTCTTTATCTGGGCGGGTGGCTTATATGCTCTCGCCAAGTTTGGCGGCACGCGCTCGCTGGCAGGATTCGCCGTCACCATCCTGTTTCTGGTGATCATTGGCTTCATCGCTTATGTGTTCGCGCGCTCCGCAGTGATCGCCCACTTGAAGGGCAACGGCATCGAAGTGTCAGAGACGCAGTTCCCCGATCTAAACAATCAATTTGCGCAGTGTTGTCAGGCGCTCGCCATCAGCAAGCGGCCCGGCGCCTATATCCTGAACGGGAATGGCGTCCTAAACGCATTCGCGATCTGGTTTCTGGGTCGAAAATTCGTTGTCTTGCTGTCGAGCGTCGTGGACGCTATGGATGAGAACCCCAACGGCATTCGGTTCTACATAGGCCACGAACTGGCCCACGTACTGAGACATGACAATCCCATTCTTTGGGCGCTGCGTTGGCCGGCGCTTCGCTTTCCGCTCATCGGGGCCGCGTTCTCCCGTGCCAGAGAGAGCACATGCGACCTGCACGGATTGGCTTGCAGCGACTCGGGCGAGGGTGCAGCCCGCTCTCTGGCCGCGCTCTCGGCGGGGGCGAGACGATGGAAGGGGGTTTCATTCGAGGCCCTCAGCCAGCAATTGAAGGCGGCAAGCGGTTTCTGGATGTCATTTCACGAACTGACGGCGAGTTATCCATGGCATGCGAAGCGAGTCATGCGAGTACTCCACGAGCAGCCGGAGATACCGGGCCGCAATCCGTTCGCATATGTTCTTGCGGCTTTCGTACCTTACGCGGGTAAACTCGGTTCCGGACTCGGAGTTCTGTTGTATGTGTATGTCATTGGCGTGCTTGCAGCCATTGCCATTCCGGCCTACCAAGATTACACGGTAAGGTCCAATCTGACTGTCGCGGTCAACGATTCGCAGCATGCCAGAGATGGCCTCGTTAGCTACTACCTGGCGAACAAACAGGTTCCGGAGAGTTTGAGCGCTGCTGGAATCGATCAAAGTGCGCCGCATGGCGTCACGATGAGCCTGAATCCCAAGGGCATGGTCCTCACGGTCACGTCAAAGGGCCATAGTCTGGTATTCACTCCGAAGCGGGATAGTCAGGGGAATATCACTTGGGCTTGCAGCGGTGGACCTGGAGTCAGACCAGCTCAGCTTCCGCCGCCCTGTCGGTAGCCA
>WNFG01008943.1_pt1 | contig 19204 bp, 22 predicted proteins | sample 5400431 | NCBI WGS metagenome assembly WNFG01 (sample SAMN13153346, study PRJNA577476) | soil metagenome | isolation source: 120 cm saprolite under Douglas fir tree site 2 hole 3 replicate 2 | place: USA:California | collected 2015-04-18 | reverse complement strand
CCCCGAAGTCCAAACCGGCGCCCCAGCTCCCCCCGGCGCTGATGGCCGAGCTCGAGCACAGGAGAGCCGGCCTCGCCCGCCACATGGCCCGCGCCGTCGTGGCCGTCGTCCACTGGGATGACTCCACGGGCCTCCCGCCCCAACGCGACGCCATCGCCAAGGCCTGCGAGGCGGGCCTCGACCTCTTCCTGGCGACAGCGCGAGAAGCCCGGCCGGCCACGCAGGAGGAGCTGCGCCGGGTCGCACAGCTCGGCATCCTGCAGGCGCGCAGCAGCCAGTCGGTGGAGCCTATCCTCGCGGCTTATCGCATCGCAGCTCGGGTCGCGTGGGACGCGATCCTGCGCGCGTGGCGCGGGCACCCCGAGGCGACCCCCGAGGCCATCATGCTCACCGCGAACTACGTTTTCGCGGCCCTCGACCAGGTCGCAGCCGAGGTCACCAAGACCTATCTTCACGCTCGGGAGCAGCACATGCAGCGCGGGACGCGTGCGCGAGCGCGACTGTTCCATGCGCTGATCAGCGACAACTTCGACTCGGAGCTCGAGCTCCAGAAGCAAGCGCTGGCGCTGAACCTGCCGATTGCGACCACCGGCTACGTGGCCGTCGTGTCGAAGCTGGTGGTCGGCAATCGGGACGGCGCCCAGGGCGGCGAGGCGCTAGGCGAGGTGGCGGGCTCTCTCGAGGTGCCGCGCGGCGTCATCCATCACGTCACCGACCCGTCCACGTTGGTGACGCTCTGGCCCGCCGAATCAGCTGCGCAAGCAGAGGGTGCGCGCCAGTTCGTGGCCCAGCTGAACAAGGAAGCCGTCAGCCGATCCGGCACGGCTCGGGCGCGGGTCCGGGCCGGGATCGGCGGCTACCACCCCGGGCTGCGCGGCATCTCGCGGTCGTACCTGGAGGCCCAGCAGGCCATCGAAGCCGGCCGCAAGCTGCGGCCGGAGGCGCTCGCGCACGGACACGACGAAGTGATCCCGCACCTCGTTCTGGCTCAGAATCCACGTCTCGCGGAACGCTTCGTGGCCCACAGCCTCGGTCCGCTCCTCGACAAGAAGACCCGCAACCGCGAGCAGCTGCTCGACACGCTGGAGGCCTACCTCACCTATGCGTCCGTGAAGGACGCCGCCGCCGCCCTGAACCTGCACCGGCACACGGTCCTCTACCGCCTGGACAAGCTGCGCGAGCTCCTGGGCGCGGAGCTCGACACCCCCGCGAGCCGCCTCCGGCTGCAGCTGGCCCTGGACCTTCGTAAGCTGATCTGAAGCTGTAGGGATCGGTTTGGACATGAGGTCCAAACCAGGTCCGTCCTTTTCCCACCCCGTGACGGTGTGACTAGGCCGCCCCGTCCGTATCCTCTGTTACGTGAGCGTCAAATCCAACGGAACACGCGTGGCTGTCACAGGGATGGGCTTCATCACTCCGATCGGCAACGACCTCGAGACCGTGTGGTCGAACATGGTCGAAGGCGTATCGGGAGTGGGCCGGATCACACGCTTCGACACCACCAATTTCGACACCAAGATCGCCGCCGAGGTCAAAGGCTTCAACCCCGAGGATTACATGGACAAAAAGACCGCCCGGCACATCGGGCGGTACTGCCAGTTCGCGCTGGCGGCTTCCAAGCAGGCGCTTGCCCAGTCGGGCCTCGAGCCGGCCGACATGGATCCCGATGACGTGGGCGTGATCGTGAGCTCCGGCATCGGCGGCATGGAGGAGATCGAGAAGAGCCATACGGCTCTCATGGAGCGCGGGCCGAAGCGGATCAGCCCGTTCACGGTGCCGATGATGATCGCCGACATGGCGGCCGGCATCGTCGCCATCCACACGCATTCCGGGGGCCCGAACTACGCCATCGTGAGCGCCTGCGCGTCGGGCTCGCACGGCATCGGCGAGGCATCCGAGATCATCAAGCGAGGCGACGCGATCGCGATGCTGGCCGGCGGCTCGGAGGCGACCATCACCCCGCTGACGATGGGGGCGTTCTGCCAGATCAAGGCCACGAGCGAGCGCAACGACGAGCCGGAGAAGGCTTGCCGGCCGTTCGACCTCGGCCGCGATGGGTTCGTCATGGGCGAGGGCTCGGTGATGCTCGTGCTGGAGGAGATGGAGCACGCAAAGAAGCGCGGCGCCCGGATCCTGGCCGAGATCTCCGGGTATGGGGCGAGCGCTGACATGTACCACTTCACCGCCCCGCAGCCGGAGGGCAAGGGCGCGATCCGCGCCATGCAGAGCGCGCTGAAGAAGAGCGGCGTCGACCCCAACGACGTCGGCTACGTGAACGCGCATGGAACGTCCACGAAGCTCGGCGACGTCGCGGAGACCAGGGCGATCAAGGCGGTGTTCGGCGACCACGCTCGTCACCTCCCGATCAGCTCCACCAAGTCGGTGCACGGTCACCTGCTGGGCGCCGCCGGCGCCATCGAGGCGGCGGCCTGCATCCTCGCGATCGATCGCGGCCTGCTGCCGCCCACGATCAACCTCGACGACCCCGACCCGGAGTGCGATCTCGACTACGTGCCCAACAAGGCGCGCAAGGCCGACGTCAAGGTGGCCCTGTCGAACTCGTTCGGTTTCGGCGGCCACAACGCGAGTCTCGTGATCAAGGCCCCAGAGGCCAATTAGGAGGGACATGGCAAGCCAGCTCGACTTCAAGGAGCTCCAGGAGCTCGCCGCCGAGATCCTCGGCATCGAACCCGGCGACGTGCAGATGGACAAGAGCTTTCAGCGCGACCTCGCCGCCGACTCGCTCGACCTCGTCGAGCTCATCGCGGCGATCGAAGACAAGTACGACGTCGAGCTGTCGGAGGAAGAGCTCGAAAAGATGAAGACCATCGGCGACCTCTGGAAATTCCTGGAGCAGAAGACCGCCGAAAGGTTGGAGGCGTAGGCAGATGGCGATCACCAACGCGTATCGCACGCGCTCCGACGCCGTTCCCCTGCGCTCGTTCAAAGCCAAGGGCCGTCCCAGCGCCATCGCCGGTATGGGCGTCTACGCGCCCGAGAAAATCATCACGAACTTCGACCTCGAGAAGATGATGGACACGTCCGACAAGTGGATCGTCGAGCGCACCGGGATTCACAAGCGGCATATCGCCGAGCCCGGCACGACCACGTTCGACATGGCCACCAGGGCGGCGCGTGCCGCGCTCGCCGCCGCCGGCATCACCGCCGAAGACCTCGACATGATCCTGGTCGGCACCTCGTCGCCGGATGGCCCGTTTCCGTCGGTGGCGTGCCGGGTCCAGAACGAGCTCGGCGCCCCGGGGGCGGTCGCGTGGGACACTCTCGCGGCCTGCACGAGCTTCGTCTATACGCTTTCGATCGCAGACAGCTATATCGCCACCGAGCGCGCGGATACCGTGCTTGTGATCGGCGCCGAGGTGCTGTCACGAATGCTCAACTACTCCGACCGCGGCACTGCTGTCATCTTCGGCGATGGCGCGGGCGCAGCGGTGGTTCGCCCGGCTCCCACCGGCGCCGGCTTCCTGAGCTGGTGCCTCGGTTCTGACGGCCGCGGTTACGCGCAGGTCACGGCCGGCAATATCGAAAAGGGGGCTTACGCCGCCAAGGACGCGACTCCCTACATCGACATGGTCGGCCCGGACGTCTTCAAGTTCGCGGTCGACATCTTCATCCGCCAGGCGAACGAGGTCTGCAACACAGCCGGCATCGCCCTGGAGGACATCGACCTCTGGGTGCCGCACCAGGCCAACTTCCGCATCATCGATGCAGCGGCAAGGCGGATCGGGCTCCCGATCGACCGCGTCGCCATCAACATCGACGAGTACGGCAACACGTCCAGCGCATCGATTCCGCTCGCGCTGGAGGAAGCCATCCGCAAGGGACGCGTCAAGGCGGGGGACCATGTCCTTCTGGCCGGCTTCGGCTCGGGGCTGACCTGGGGGGCAACCCTGATGACCTGGGTGTGACGCCGTGATCAGCCTCAACGGCCCCATCGCGCTGCTGTTCCCCGGCCAGGGCGTGCAGAAGCCTGGCATGGGAAAGAACCTGCACGACCGCTACCCGGCCGCGCGCCACGCGTTCGAGCGCGCCGAAGAGGTGCTGCAGATGCCGATGCGCAGGCTTTGCTTCGAAGGCCCGATCGAGGAGCTGAACCGCACCGAGGTCATCCAGCCGTGCGTGATGACGGTGTGCTGGGCGGCTTACGAGGTTTGGCGCGAGAGCTACGGCTTCGAGAACGTGAGCGTGACCGCCGGCCACAGCCTCGGTGAGATCGCATCTCTGGCCGCTGCGGGCGCGATCCCCTGGGAGACGGCCTTGCTGCTCGTCAAGGAGCGCGGGCGCATCATGGCCCAGGCGGCCGACGAGCAGCCGGGGGGCATGATCGCGATCGTTGGCCTCGATGAGGCCCAGGTCGAGTCGATCCGCCAGCAGGCTTCGGCCCGCGGCCGGCTCTGGATCGCCAACCGCAATGCCGACGTCCAGTTCGTGCTCTCCGGCGAGACCGTCGCGGTCGAAGAGGCCGAGCGCCTCGCTCTCGCGGCGGGCGCGCGTCGCGCCCTGATCCTGACCATCCCGCTGCCGGCGCACACGCCGCTGATGGCGGGCGCCGCCGCCGCCCGGCGCCGTCGATCCCGGTCCTCGCCAACGCCTCGGGCGAGGCCATGCGCACCGTGGTCGCGCTGCAGGACGAGCTCCGCCAGCAGATGCTGCGCCAGGTCGACTGGGCGCGGACCATGGTCTCGATGCGGGCGATGCACGTGAAGACCGTGGTCGAGCTGGGTCCGGGTCGCGTGCTGGCCAGCCTTGCTGCCAAGCACATTCCGGGCGTGGACACCTGGAACGCCGAGGAGCTCTTCATAGATTTCGCGGATCCCGCGACCGCCTGACATGGGCGACCTCGACGGCAAGACCGCACTCGTGACGGGCGGGGGCAAGGGCATCGGCCGTGCCATCAGCCAGGCCGGGCGCGACCGCGCACCAGGCCGACGTCGGCGATCCGGCCCAGGTCGAGGCCATGGTCAAGGCGATCGGGCGCGTCGACGTGCTCGTCAACAACGCCGGCGCCGTGCGCGACAAGCTGCTGATCCAGATGTCGCCACCGGACTGGGAGGAGCTCATCCGCACCGATCTCCTCTCCGCCTTCGCCACCACCCGCGCCGCCATCATGTCCGGCATGATGCGCGCGCGATGGGGCCGCATCGTCAACATCTCGTCCATCGTCGGCCTGACCGGCAACGCAGGCCAGTCGAACTACGCCGCCGCGAAAGCGGGGCTGATCGGGTTCACGAAATCGATCGCCCGCGAGTACGGGTCGCGCAACATCACGTGCAACGCCGTCGCCCCCGGCTACGTGCGCACCGAGCTGACCTCGGCCTCGCTCACAGATGAGATGGTGGGCGACCTGGTCAAAATGACCCCTATCAAGCGCGAGGGGACGGCCGAAGACGTGGCGGCAGCGGTCGCTTTTCTCTGCTCGGAGCGAGCCGGGTTCGTCACCGGCCAGGTGCTCGCGGTCGACGGAGGGCTGAGTCTGTGATGGAGCTCGAGAAAACGCACGCCGAGCTCCCGATCGCGGGCGGCAAGCTGCCCCCGATCCCACTGCCGACGAACTGTCCGGGGTGCGGCGTGGGCCTGGACGTCGATGTGCTTCGCAAGCACGCATATGTCTGCTCATGCGGCCACCACTTCAGGCTCGGCGCCGACGCCTGGATCGCCCTCATCGCCGATCGTGGCTCCTGGAAGGAACGCTGGGGCGACGTGCGCTCGCACGACCTTCTGAACTGGAAGGTTCCCAAGCCCTACCAGGCGACCATCGACCAGCTCGCGGACGAGGGCCTCAACGAGGCCGTGCGCACGGGCACCTGCACCGTTGGGCGGCGCGCCATCTGGCTGGCCGTCTTCGACTTCCGCTTCGTCGGCGGGACGCTGTCGATCGTGGCCGGCGAGCGGCTGGCCCGAGGGATGGAGCAGTCCGCAGCCTCGGGGCTGCCGTACATGCTCGTCTCCGCATCCGGTGGAGCCCGCATGCAGGAAGGCGTGCTGGCGCTGATGCAGATGGCGAAGGTCAACGCAGCCGTCGGGCGCCTGGACGCGGCGGGCGTGCCGTTCTTCTCGGTGCTCACCGATCCCACGTTCGGCGGCACGGCGGCCTCGCTCGCGCTGCTCGCGGACATCAACATCGCGGAGCCTGGCGCGGCCATCGGCTTCACCGGGCCTCGGGTCATCAAGCAGGCCACATACGCCGACCTGCCGGCGGGCTTTCAGAGCGCGGAGTTCCAGCTCGCCCGCGGCCAGGTCGACATGGTGGTGTCGCGAACGGAGCTGAGGCGCTTGCTCGCCCACCTCCTGGAGATGTACCCGTGACGAGGCACGGCCGCCGACCCGACGAGACGACGCTGACGGTGTGGCAGGTGGTCGAGCTCGCGCGCCACGCCGGCCGGCCCTACTCGCTGGACTACATCCGCAGGCTCGCGCCGGACTTCATCGAGCTGCACGGCGACCGTCTTTCCGCCGACGATCCCGCACTGGTCGGGGGCGTGGGCACGTGGCACGGCCGCACGACGATGTTCCTCGGCCATCAAAAGGGACGGAGCCTCAAAGAGAGGGTCGCGAGGAACTGGGGGATGATGCATCCCGAGGGCTACCGCAAGGCGGTGCGACTTGCGCAGCACGCCGCCAAGTTCGGCTTCCCGATCATCTGCCTCATCGACACTCCAGGCGCCTACCCGGGCGCAGGCGCGGAGGAACGCGGAATCGCTGCCGCGATCGCGCGAGCGATCATGGAGTGGTTCCGGGTGCGGGTGCCGATCGTCGCCGCGGTGATCGGCGAAGGTGGCAGCGGCGGCGCGCTCGGCATGGGCGTGGCCGACCGCGTGATCATGCTCGAGAACTCGATCTACTCGGTGGCGTCACCGGAGGCGGCGGCGTCGATCGTGTGGCGCGACAACTCGCGCAAGGTCGAGGCCGCCGAGCAGCTGCAGCTGACCTCGCGCGACCTGCTGGCGATGGGCGTGGTCGAGGAGGTGCTGCCCGAGCCGGAGGGCGGCGCGCACCTCAACTACGACGGCGCCGCCCGCGTGCTCGATGAGGCTCTGAACCGGCACCTGCAGCCGCTGCTGGCGCAGCCGGTCGAGGAGCTGCTCCAGCACCGCTACGAACGCTTCCGCTACATCGACTCGCTCGTGCACGCCGAGCCGCACTTCGGCCCCAAGATCGACTGAGCGATTGAGGATCGTCGCGCAGCGCGCGGCCTCTGGGTCCGTGACCTGGGAGGAGTCGGGCGCGCCAAAGGCTGCAACCATCGGGCCCGGGTTCGTGTTGTTGGTGGGCGCAGGTTCGGATGACGATGAATCCACGGTGCGAAGGCTTGCGGACAAGGTGGTCGACCTTCGCGTGTTCGCCGATGAGGCCGGCCGCATGAACCTCAGCCTCGATGACGTGAAGGGCTCGGCGCTGATCGTTTCGCAGTTCACCCTGTTCGCAGACATGAGCCGCGGCCGGAGGCCTAGCCTGCTGAAGGCCGGCGATCCCAAGCGTGCCGAGGAGCTGTATCTCGTGTTCGTGGAACGTTTCCGCGAGCGCGGAATAGAGACCCGCACGGGCAGCTTTGGAGCAGACATGCGCGTGACCATCGAAAACGACGGCCCCGTCACTCTCGTGCTGTCGACCGACGAGTGGCCGACCCGTGTCTGATTCGAACCGCCGCCTGCTGCCCTACCTGGCGCTGGCCGCGCTGGCTTTGATCTGGGGCGTGTCGTTCCTCTTGATCAAGATCGCCGTTCACGATATGGGTCCGACCGCCCTGGTCCTCATTCGTTCGCTGTCAGGCTGCGTCGCTCTCGCCTTGGTCGTGCGCGCCATGGGCCGCCCGCTCTTCGGCGAAGGGTGGCGGCGCCGGATCATCCCGTTCGCCCTGCTCGGGATCACGGGAGGACTTCTGCCTTGGGCCGCCATCGCCTGGGGCGAAACGCGGATCTCGAGCGGCCTGGCCAGCATCCTGAACTCGACGACTCCGCTCTGGGCTGCCGTGCTCGTCTACTGGGTCATCCCCAGCGACCGCCCGAGTGCGCTGAACTACGCCGGCGTGTTGATCGGCCTCGCGGGCGTCGTCATCCTGGTCGTGCCCGACCTCACCTCCAAAGGCTTCGGGGGCAACGCCGTCGGCGCGCTGGCGGTGGTTCTGGCATCGCTCTCATACGCGGTGAACGCACTCTATATTCGCCGTAAGCTGCGAGGCGTCAGCGTCTACGAAGTTGCCCTTGGGCAGCTCGTCGCAACCGCGATACTGGCACTTCCATTCGCCGCACCGGCACTGCCTACCGTGCATTTCGCTCTGCCTTCGATGGCCGCGGTCGTCGCGCTTGGCGTGGGTGGCTCGGGGATTGCTTTGCTGCTCTACTTCTACATCATGAATACGCTCGGCCCGGTGCAGGCGACGGGGGTGACGCTGCTGGTTCCGGTCACGGCGGTGATCTGGGGGGTTCTGCTTCTGCACGAGGTCGTGACCATGCCCATCATCATCGGCATGGTGGTCATCCTCACCGGCATCGTCCTCACCAACGTTCGAAGTTCCAGGCCCCGCCAGGTTTCCGAGAAAGAACCGGCCGCCGCGTGAGCGGATTCCTGGACGAGCACGCCGCCGGCGTGAGCGCCGCCGCCGAGCGCATCCGTCCTCATGTGCGCCGCACGCCCACGCTGCGGACCGACCTGGATCCCGAGCTTCGACTCAAGGCGGAGTGCTTTCAGGTCACCGGCTCGTTCAAGCCTCGGGGCGCGTTCAACGCGGTGCTATCGCTGATGGAGCGCGGTCCGCGGCCGAAGGGCGTCATCGCGGTCAGCTCCGGCAACCACGCGCAGGCGGTGGCCCTGGCCGCCCGCACCGTCGGACTGCCCGCCCTCATCCTCATTCCGGAGGATGCCAACCCGGCCAAGGTCGCCGCGACGCGGGCGCTGGGCGCGGAGGTCATCCAGGAGGGCATCACGTTTGCCAATCGCGAGCAGCGCCTCCACGAGGTCATGGCCGAGCGGCAGCTGACCCTCGTCCACCCGTTCGACGACTGGGACGTCATCCACGGGCAGGGCACGGCGGCCGCCGAGCTCCTGCAGGACGATCCCGAGGTCGACGTGATCGCGACGCCCGTGGGCGGCGGCGGCCTGCTGTCGGGCAGCGCGATCGCCGCCAAAAGCCACAACGCCGGCATCCGGGTGGTCGGAGTTGAGCCTGCCGCGGCCGACGACGCCTACCGCAGCTGGAAGGCGGGCAGCATCCAGGTCCTCGATCGCGCCCCCAAAACGCTGGCCGACGGCGTGCGGACGACGGCGATCGGCGAGCGCAACTTCGAGGTGATGTTCGGACAGGGGCACGTCGACGAGATCGTGACCGTCAGCGAAGATGAGATCGCCGCCGCCGTTGTGCTGGCATGGACCCGGCTCCATATCGCCCTGGAGCCGACCGGCGCCCTGCCCCTGGCCGCCTACGCTTCCGGAAAGCTGCGGCGCGGCCGCGCCGGGTTGATCCTCACGGGCGGCAACGCCAACCTCGAAACGGTGGCTACACTGCTCACTCACCCATGATCCCGGTCAAAGAGGTGATGACGCGAAACGTGATCACCTTCCGCGAGGACACGCCGGTCGAGGAGATCGCAACGACGCTCGCCTCCAAACACATCACGGGCGCGCCGGTGATCGGAAGTGAAGGACACGTGACCGGCATCGTCTCCGAGGTGGACGTGTTCTCCAAGAAGGGAAAGGTCGCGCGCGACATCATGAGCTCGCACGTCATCACGGTCAGCGAGGACACCGGCATCGACGAGGCGGCGCGCCTTCTCATCGGCGAGCGGATCCGCCGAGTGCCGGTCATCAAGCGCGGCAAGATGGTGGGCCTCCTGAGCCGTTCCGACGTGCTCGACTTCTTCGCCAGCACGCGGTGGACTTGCAACGTCTGCGGGCGCTGGGAGCGCGGGCTGGAGATGCCGGAACGCTGCCACTCATGCTCGAGCACCGACATTCGCCTGGAGCGGGCCGATCCTGGGCACTGATCGTCTCTCTCTGAAGGCCCAGAGCTTCACCGAGTCCGTCATCCGCGAGATGACGCGCTTGAATCTCGCCCTCAACGGCCCCGATCGCGCCATCAACTTCGCGCAGGGCTTTCCCGACTTCCAGACCGACCCCCGGATCCTCGAGGCGGCGGCGCGCGCCCTTCAGGACGGATACAACCAGTACGCGACCACCTGGGGGGCGCCGGCCCTGCGCGAAGCAGTGGCTCGGAAGCAATCGGCCGCTTGGGGGAGGGAGGTCGACCCCGAGACGGAGGTCACGGTTGCGTGCGGGGCGACCGAAGCCATGATCGCGGCCATGCTGACGGTCGTGGATCCCGGCGACGAGGTCGTCATCTTCGAGCCCTTCTATGAGAACTACGGCCCGGATTGCATCCTCAGCGGCGCCACACCGCGCTATGTGACCCTGCGCCCGCCGGACTGGTCGTTCGACCCGGACGAGCTCCGCGCGGCGTTCACGAGCAAGACGCGAGCCATCGTCGTCAACACCCCGCACAACCCGACCGGCAAGGTGTACTCACGATCCGAGCTCGAGCTGATTGCGCAGCTGTGCAGGGAGCACGACGCGATCGCGATCACCGACGAGATCTATGAGCACCTCGTGTACCGCGGCCGGCACGTGAGCCTGGCCACGCTCGACGGGATGGCCGGGCGGACGGTCACGATCAGCGGCGCGAGCAAGACGTTCTCGGTCACGGGCTGGAGAGTGGGCTGGATCGTCGCCCCACCCGACCTCACCGGCGGCATCCGCAAGGTGCATGACTTCCTCACCGTGGGCGCCGCGCACCCGCTGCAGATCGCTGTCGCCTCAGCCCTCGAGCTTCCCGCGTCCTTCTATGTGGAGCTTGTCGGCGACTACCGCGAGCGCCGGGACGCGATCGTGACGGGGCTGCAGGAATGCGGGTTCGAGGCCCGCATGCCCGACGGGGCGTACTACGTCATGGCGGGGATCAGTGGGTTCGGTTTCGACGACGACACAGCGATGGCGCGACACCTGATCGAGCAGGTGGCGGTGGCCACGGTGCCGGCTTCGAGCTTCTATCACGATCCGGAGCGCGGTCGCGGCTACCTGCGCTTCAGCTTCCCGAAGCGGCTGGAGACGATCGAACACGGCATCCAGGCGCTGCGCACGCTCGGGCTGCCGAGGCGTTAACAGGCAGGGTTCCAAACCTTCGGCCGCTCGCCTAGCCTCGCTTCATGCGCAGGTTGGTTCGAGCGCCGCTGACATGGATGATCGTCGCCGAGTGCGCCGTCGTGGGCGCCCTCATCCTGGTCGCGTGGCATACCATCGCCGGCGCCTCTGCCTCGAGTGCGGCCGCCCCGTTCTTCTTTCCCCCCGCGGCCGCTTCTCCCGCCGACACCGGCCTGCCGGCGACGAGGGTGCCGGTGGCCGACCCGAACACGCGCGGCCCGGCGCCGGACCTCAACGTCGGGATCGACTTCTGGCGACAGCGGCTTACCAGCCTGAACCGTGACGAGGCGGCATTTGAGGCGCTGGAATGGAATCTCACGCACGCGGTCATGCACACCGCCCGGGACTACGTGGAGACGGTCGTGGTGCCCGCGGTCAGGCGTGCGGAGGGAGGCGCCTAGACGAGATCGGGGTTGAGAGCCGCCGGCGCGGTCGGGTTCGAGCCTACTTCTGCTCCGCGGCCATGACGACGTTGCCGTTCAGCGTGGCCCCGTCCTCGACGGTGAGGCGGGCGACCTTGACGTCGCCGTTCAGCCGCCCGGACCCGCCGAGCGTCAGGCGGCGCCGGGCGGTCACGTTGCCGTTGACCTGACCCCGCACACTGACGTTGCCGCCTTCGATCGTGGCCTGGACGTTGGCGGTGCTGTCAACCGTCACGTCGCCGCTGACCTTGAGCTCACCTTCGACGTTGCCCTGGATCCTGAGGTCACCCTGGATCTCGAGGCGGCCGTGCAGGCTGTCGCGCGGGCCGAGGTTGACGACGTTGGTGCCACCGTTCTGGGTGGCTGCGGCCGGGTGGCTCCCGGACTTTTCGGCTTGGGCCATTTGGGCGTCCTCCACTTCGTTGATCGAGCCTTTCCCTCGTTCTTCTCAACTCTGACGGTCAACAGGACTTGCGCCCAGATGCTTATCTCGGAAGAGTGGGGATTTAGACGAGTTAGCATCGTAACAAAGTGGTCGTCGGACAACAGGAGAGGGAGGCAACCGGGAACCTGGCGCGCGTGGTAGCCCTGGCAATCGAACACTGGCACTGATGGATCCCGACTCGTCCGACGAGATGATCGACCACCTGGTCGACTTCTTCGACCAGATCGCCCCCGTTTACGACACCTGGGCGAATGGGCAGCACGGCCGGGTCGCGGCCAGGCTGGTGGAGCTGGTCAAGCCGAAGAAGGGCCAGCAAGCGCTCGACATCGGGACCGGGACGGGCCAGGTCGCGCACCTGGTGGCGGCGAAGGTCGCCCCGGGTACGGTGATCGGAATCGACCTGTCCGAGCGCATGCTCTCGATCGCACGTTCGACGCTGAGCAAGAACACGAAGTTCATGGGGATGGCCGCCGAGCGCCTGGTTTTCAGGCCTGAGACATTCGATCTTGTCACCATGGGCGACGCGCTCGCGTACCTGGGCGACCCGGGCGATGCACTGAGCGAGGCTCACCGCGTGCTCAGGCCAGGCGGCCGGCTGGCCCTGTCAAACCAGAGGCGCAGTCTCAGCACCCGCGCCCAGGACCTCTTCTTTCAGGGCCTGGCTCCGCTCGCCCGAAGGCACTACTTGAGCCTCCCGCGCTACAGCTCGGAACGCGCCCATTTCGGCGAACCGGACGTGCTGCCGGGACTGCTGAAGTCGGTGGGCTTCGAGGTCGACCTGCTGACGGAGATGGTCACCGGCGGGCGCGCCGGGAACGCGCGCGAATGGACCGACATGATGGCCGGCGCGGGACCTCTGCCGTACACGCTGATTAATGCCCTCGGCCCGCGGTACCGGAGGGAGCTCGAGGCGGAGGTCGAGTCGGCGATGGAGAGCCTCGGCGATCCTGACGATGCCTTTCGCTACCACCACTCCTACTTGCTGGCGGTGGCCACCAAGCGCTAAAAGCCCCACGAACTCTGAGGCTTCGCCTTGAGTTCGCGGGGACCCCTAAATAAGCCGCGCCTCTCACGCTGTCGCCGGTGCTTTCCACCAGCCGTTCCAGGTGATCGACGCGGGCGCGGACGTCGGGATCGGTGAGCTGCGGCGTGCCGAGGATCTGATGAAATCGATACAGGCCGTACGCGGTCAGTGCCGACAGGCCGATGAGCATCCCCATGGTCCTCGAGAGGACGACCAGGCTCGAGGCGAGACCGTGGTGCTCGGCGCGGGTGAGCTCCAGGACCCGGGCCGCAAGTGGTGCGATGACGACGCCGAAGCCGAGCCCGCACCCCGCGAGGGCGACGTCCGCCACCGACAGCGGACCCAGGCGGAGCGTGAGCTCGTTGGACTGCCAGCCGGCCATCTGCGTGAACGCCGCCGCGGCCAGGACCATCCCTGCCACCGCCGTGGCGCGCGCGCCGATGCGGGTCGCGAGCAAGCCACCGACCACCGCGCCGACGGGCACTCCAATCAGGAAACGCGAAAGCAGAACGCCCGAGCCCAATTGGTCGAGCTTGAACACAAGGCGCCCGAGGAGTGGGACGTCGACGAGGGCGACCATCAGGGCCACGCCGATCAGGAGGTTGGCCGCAGTGGCGCCGATGAAGGCGCGGCTGCGCAGGAGTGGGCTGCGGAATGAGAGGCTCGAGGCGCGTTGCCTGGCGCCTGGCGTACAGGGCGAGCACGGCCAGGCTGAGCAGGCCGACCGGGATGAGCAGCCCGCTCGTGGCGCGGGTGCTGGGGTCGTCGGGGTAGAGCGCGAGCACGAGGAGCCCGAGGCCGGCGCCCAGGAGCGCGGCGCCGACCCAGTCGAGAGAGGCGGCGCTGGATGCGTCGAGCCGGCTCTCCTTGCGGCTCCCGAGCAGCAGCCCCCCGGCGCAGAGGGCGGCGAGCGGGAGGTTGAGCCAGAAGACGAAGCGCCAGCCGCCGATGGTCGCGGCGGCCGCGGCCAGCGTGGCGCCGTACAGCGGTCCGAAGACGCTGCCGGCTTCCTGCATCGCTGCCACGTAGCCCAACGCGGGCGTCCTGCGCTGGTCGCGATAGAGGTCGGCGGCGAGGGCGAGCGAAAGGGGGACCAGCCCGCCCCCGCCCAGGCCCTGGAGGAATCGGCCCGCCACGAGCCAGGGGAGGACCGTGGCCGTCGCCGTGAGGACGGAGCCGGCGGCAAAGACCAGCATGCAGAACGCGTAGACAGGCGCCCGCCCGCGCACATCCGAATAGGCGCCGAGCAGAGGCATGGCCACGATGTAGCCACCGAGAAAGCCGGTCACGATCGGGGTCGCCTGTTCGAAGCGGTCGATGGTCAGCCCGACGTCGGCGACCATTGCGGGCAGGAGGGTGACGACGACGTAGGCGTCGAGGGCGGTGACGAAGAGCCCGGCGCCGGCGATGAGGAGGAGAAGAGGACGCTTGAGGGTCAAGCCACCGCCGGGGTCGCGATCTTGACGCTGCCGTTGAACCCGCTGAGGTCGACCTCGACCGAGCTGGGGGTGCCGTTGTCGCCGAACAGGCCCGACAGGATCGCCTTGCGAATGAGGTGATCCGACGCGCCGATCCAGATCACCGCGTCCACATCGCCCGACGAGTTGAGCTGCGGCAGCATGCTGTGGACCTGGCTCGCGCTGTACGTCGCCTCAACCTTGTCCGAGTCCACCCCGTCGACTTTTTCAGTGGCCAGGTACTTGGGATTGCGGCCGGCGGGGATCACGGCCGGAAGGCCGGTCGTGGCATCGAACAGCTTGGCGAGGTCCGGGATGTCGGCGGCGTCGGCACCCGTCAGCTCGTTGTAGCCCGAAAACGGCAGGTGAAGGTAGACGTGGCCGCCGGAGATGATCACTTCCAGCGAGATCTGCACGTCCTGCTGCCGAACCCTGTAAGTCGTGTCGCTGTCGGACGGCAGCCGGAGGGCGGCTTTCGCGGACACCAGCGCGAAACCGCGAAAGCTGACGGTGCCCTTGGTGAAAGTCAGGCTGGCGTTGACCGTTTTCAGCTTCGCCATCGCGGCGCCGCCGTCGCGAAGCGCCTGCGCCGGGTCCACCGCCTTGGGGCTTCCGCACGCGGCCAGGACGGCCATGGCCAGCACGACGGCGCAAATCGACCCGAGCCTGGTCGCCATCTCACAAGTATCAGCCCCGCATCCGGCCCATTTGTGACGCCCGACCCTCATTCGGGGTGATCGTCGAATGCGCGGAGGATGAGGCGGATCGGCCGGTCGTAGAAGAGATAGTCCCAGGCCCAGTTGATGAGAACCAGGATCCGGCTGCGAAAGCTGACCACGTTGACCAGGTGCACCGTGAGCCACATGACCCAGCCTAAAAATCCCGACAGGCGGACGCGGCCGAGCTGCGCCACCGCCGAGTTGCGGCCGATGGTGGCCATCGTGCCGGGGTCCTTGTAGACGAACGCCGTCGCTCCACCGTTGCGCGCCATGTCGCCGATCGTCGCCGCGACCCGCCTGCCTTCTTGCATCGCGACGGGGATGAGCATGGGCAGGGCCGGGCCGCCGTCGATCGCGCCGGCGAGGTCGCCGATGATGAAGACGACCGGGTGACCCGGCAGCTGCAGCGTCGGCTGCACCTGCACGCGCGCCTGCCGCCCCAGGGGTACGCCGAGCAACCCGCCCACGTCGGACGCCTGCACACCGGCCGTCCAAACCACGGTGCTCGCCTGGATCTCCTCGCCGCCGGCAAGCCGGATCACATCGTCAGACACCTCCGCGACCTTGGCGTTCAGCATCACCTCGACCCCTTTCTTCTGCAGCGAGCGCCGCGCCGACTCGCGCAGCGACGGATCGAATGTGCCGAGGACTGAATCGGCCGCTTCGAGCAGGATCACGCGAACCTCGGCGAGATCGAGGTTCGGATAGTCCTTCTTAAGAACGTGCCGGATGAGCTCCGACAGGGCGCCCGCCATCTCGACGCCGGTCGGTCCGCCGCCCACGATGGCGAAGGTCAGCATGGTGCGCCGCCGCTTGGGATCGGTTATCCATTGGGTCGCCTCCACCCGGCTCAGCACGCGGTTGCGCAGCGCGAGGCCTTCCTCCATCTGCTTGAGAGGAAAGGAGCGCTGCGCCAGCGAAGGGTTGCCGAAGAAGTCGCTGCGGGCGCCGGTCGCGAGCACCAGGTAGTCGTAGGTCAGGTCTCCGCGGTCCGTGTGCAGCACCCTTTGCCGCAGGTCCACACCGTTGACCTCCGCCTGCCTGAACTCGGCGTTGCCCAGCGGCCGGATCAGCTCGCGAACGGGGCGGGCGATCTCGCCCGGATCCAGCAGCGCCGACGCCACCTGGTACAGCAGCGGCGTGAAGAGGTGGTAGTTGTTGCGGTCGACCAGCAGGACGTCGACCGGCGCGTTCTTCAAGCCCCGCGCGCAGGTGAGGCCGGCGAAGCCCGCCCCCGCGATAACCACCCGCGGCCGGCTCATTTTTCCGGAGGCTTGCGGAACCGTCCCCCGCCACCGTGCCGCCGGTTCGCCATCTTGTCGAGCGCGGTGGCGCCGCCCGTGGCTTCGACGAGCGACTTGGGGAGCTTCTGCTTTTTCTTGATCACGGGCTCGAACAGGTCGCCCAGCTTGGCGACCCGCGCGAGGACCTGCTCTGAGTCGAACACGAGGAGGCTCGGGTCCTTCGCCTTCAGGCACTTCTCCACCTCGGCCCAGGAGACTGGCGTGGAAACCGTTGGGCGCGCCCGCGCGCGCAGCGAGTAGACGTTGACGGTCGTCTTGTACTGATCGTTCTGGCTCCAGTCGATGAGCACCCGTCCCGTCCGCAGCTCCTTCAACTGCTTGTGCACGACCAGGTCCGGGTGCTGCTCTTCGAAAAGCTGCGCCAGGCCCTTCGACACCACCTTCGTCTCCACGTACGTGACCTTTGTGTTGAGCGGGACGTAGAGCTGCAGGCCCTTCGAGCCCGAAGTCTTGGCGCAGCACTCCAGCCCGTGCTCGGCGAAGACGTCGCGAAGCATCAGGCCGACGCGACAACACTCGACGATCGTCGCGGGCGGACCCGGGTCGAGGTCGAAGACCAGCGTCCGCGGCTCCGGCAGGTTCGAGGCGAGCGACAGCGAGGTGTGGAATTCGAGCGTTGCGATTTGGGCCAGCCACACCAGCGTCGGCAGGTCCTGACACAGGCAGTAGTACATGTCGCGGTTGTTCCCGCCGCTCCAAACGGTCGCCGTCTCCACCCACGGCGGGCGGTGCTTTGGGCAGTTCTTCTCATAGAAGAACTCGGCGTCGACTCCGTTCGGGTATCGCTTGAGCGTCAGCGGGTGGTCGCGGGTGTGGGGAAGCAAGGCGGGCGCGATCCGCGTGTAGTAATCGATCACCTGCCCTTTGGTGAAACCAACCTCGGGATACAGGATCTTGTCGAGGTTGGTCAGCTTGAGCGTGCGCCCCTCGATCTTGACCTCGACCTCGGTTGATTTAGCCACCTTCGCGCACCACCTCACGCGCCGGCTTGTCCGTCCGCAGCCCTTTGAACGCGGGTGCGCGCAGCTGGCCTGACTTCGTCCACTCGACGAACTCGAACTCGCCCACCAGCTCAGGCTTAACGAAATGTGCAGCCTTGGGCGGCGTGCCGCGGTCGAACGGGCTCGTCTTGCGCTCGAGCGGCTTCATCAACTTGGCGAGCTTCTCGAGCATTTCGTCCGTGAAGCCGGTGCCGACTTTGCCCGCGTACACGAACTCCCCCTTGTCGTAATAGCCCACGAGCAATGCGCCGGGATATCCCCGCCGCTTGCCCTCGCCTTCGAGCCAGCCACCGATCACGAGCTCCTGGCCCATGTGGTTCTTGACCTTTACCCACGCGCCGCTGCGTTTGCCGGGCTCGTAGGGCGAGTCGAGCTTCTTGGCCATGATGCCCTCGAGCCCCGCCTTGCGGCTCGCCTCGACCATCGCCGGCCCGCCTCCCTTTTCGCTGGGCGGCGTCTGCCATGAGGCGCCCTTGAGCTTCAAGGCCTCCAGCTTTTTCCGGCGACCCGCGTAGGGCTCCTCGAGCAGCGAGTGCCCGTCCTGCCACATCACGTCGAAGAGCATGTAGGTGACGGGTACCTCCTTCATCTTCCGGCGGACCTCCGACTCCGAGGTGAGGCCCATGCGCTGCTGGATCTCCTCGAAGCTGGGCCGGCCGCGGTCATCGAGCGCGACGATCTCGCCGTCGAGGATCACCTCATTCGACCCCAGCGCCCTGCCCATGGCATGGATCTCGGGGTACCGCGCGGTGATGTTTTCCCCGCTGCGGCCCAGCAGCTTTACGACTCCGCCTTCGACGTACGCCTCGGCGCGGATGCCGTCCCATTTGAACTCGAAGCCCCACACGGCATCGGGGGTCGGCGGCCTGCGGGCGAGCTTGGCAAGCATCGGCTCGATGCGATCCGGCATCGGCAAGCGGCCCGGATCCTGTGGCGGATCCATCCGGTGGATCATCCAGTTCTCGCCGTTGGTCCGGAACAGCACGTAGCGGCCCTGGAGCCGCTTGCCGTGCAGGGTGACCATGACCTCGCGATCCGACCATTTGTGGGTGTCGTAGGTGCCGCTGTCCCAGATCTTCACCGTGCCGGCGCCGTAGTTGCCCGTGGGGATGTCGCCCGCGAAGTCGATGTAATCCAGCGGGTGGTCCTCGACGTGGACGGCGAGGTGGTTCTTCTTGGGGTCGGGCGGGACGCCCTTGGGCACCGCCCACGAAACCAGCACGCCGTCCTTTTCGAGGCGGAAGTCCCAGTGCAGGCGGCGTGCGTGATGCTCCTGCACGACAAACCGAGGCGCCCTGGCGGCCTTGCGGGGCACCCTGGCGCCCGGTTCAGGCGTCTTCTTGAAATCCCTCTTGGCCTCGTACTCCGCGAGCTTCGGCACAAGACAAGGTTAAGTCCAGATCCCCTCCGGCCTTAACAACCAGGATTCCTCCCGGCTTTCTCTGCTCCTAACCTCCGGCTCAAAACGCCTGGAGGTTCACACCGTGTTTCTCGAGTCGACTCCCAACATCACGGCGATCACAGACCTGATCACGACCTGGATTCACATCGGCCAGGCCCTGGTAGGTTCGGTCGGCGCGCTCGCGTTCATCTTCGCCTTCCTTTGGAAGATAACTGCGGCCGA
>WNFG01003673.1_pt1 | contig 19205 bp, 14 predicted proteins | sample 5400431 | NCBI WGS metagenome assembly WNFG01 (sample SAMN13153346, study PRJNA577476) | soil metagenome | isolation source: 120 cm saprolite under Douglas fir tree site 2 hole 3 replicate 2 | place: USA:California | collected 2015-04-18 | reverse complement strand
CCGGTAACGCGCGCTTGGCTTCGCTGCAACGGCACGGACTGGTGGCTTCCTACGACTCCGGCAAAACTTGGCAGAAGGTAAATGATCCTCTTGCTGAAGGTTTCTTCCCGTTGGTGCGCGCGGGCCGCAGCGGTTCGCTCGTCGCGGTTTCCGCAACCGAGGGTCTTTTCACTCTCGATGGCAATGCTCGCTCAACCAGCGAGGCTATGGGCAGCTCGTCCCTGTTGCCTGAAGCGCACGGTTTACAAAAACCGCGCTAAACAGAACACAGCTTAAAGTCAAAAGCGCCCCGATCGCAGTACCCGGGGCGCTCTTGCGTAGTTAGAGCCACAGACCCTGTTGCGGCCTTTGCTTGTGCCGAGACGAGTTTTTGTTAAGAGATCCGTTTCTCCCCATCTCGCGTCTAAATCTCGAATCGACACACATCTCACTACACGCAGGGGCGCTTCATGAAATGGTTCAGCGCATTTCTGGCAACTTTTCTCGCGCTCTTCTCCACCCAACCGATCGCTCGCGCCGCCAAACCGCAAACACCCTCCACCCACGACCGCGCTTTCTGGCGCAACATCCTCAAAGACAATTACCGCGTCCCACAAGGCCAGCAAGTCTTCCCGCTAATCCAGGAACTCAGCACCTATCTCGGCTCTCCCGACTCCGAACTTCGCGACGAGATCACCTACACCCTCATCTACGCCTGGATCGCCTACCAAAAACAACTTTCCCCCGCAGAATTGATCACGCTGCTCGATGAATGGCAATCCAATCTCCGCATTAGCATCGGCGAAAAAAACACCGACACCGTACTCCGCCGCTCCTTCTCGGCGCTCTGCCTGGCCGTTCTAGCCGAGCGTGATCTCAAAACGCCATTCCTCGGCGCGGACCGCTACCGCACGCTCCTCGACAACGCTCTAAATTATTCGCAGCACGAACAGGATCTCCGCGGCTTCGATCCCGTAAAAGGTTGGATTCATCCCACTGCGCACACCGCGGATCTATTACTTTTCCTCGCCAAAAATCCGTTCTTCACCGTCGCCGACCAGCACCGTCTGCTGCAAGCCATCTCGCAACGCCTGGCGTCAGCCAATCTGATCTACACCTACGGCGAACAAGACCGCCTCGCAGTAGCCGCGGTAGCAGTCATCTCCCGCCCGGACTTCGACGCTGCTTACTTCCAAAGCTGGCTAGCCGCCCTGAACGCCACCGACAGCAACGTCTGGAAATCCAGCCCACCCGACGACCACCTGCTAAAAACCTTCCAAAACAACAACTACCTCCTCGAATCCCTCGCCGCTCGGCTCTACGCCGAACCCAAATCCCCCGCCATCACCGCCGCCCTCGACCAAGTGACCCAAATCCTCAGCAAACGCTAGCTCTGCGCGCTTCAAAGTTTTCTCTGAGTTTAAAGACGCGTCGTACGGTAAGCGTTACGAAATCATGCTCACGAAGTTGGTGCGAGAACGTCTCTATGATTCTGCATGCTTCTTGCTCTCAAATGCCAAGACGGGTATCCACGGCGACTATCGTGAACCTGCGCCAGAACTCACCTTCGAGAAATTCTCTTTTGGCACGCGCAACGGGGCTGGCGAAGAGTCGAACTCCCACTTGAATACCTTTGAATGAGATTGGCTCACTGGACATTGCCCTCAAAACGGCAACAATCTAATCCGGTTTTTTTGACTTACTGTAACTCTTATGCTGTCATTACTTTTGTGGTTAGCGCGACGCGTCCTGTAAGCCTTCCGGCATCGTCGCTTCCTCTCGACCACCCGAAAATTCCCCTAAGTCCTTTCTTTCGATACGCCCTCACGAAACTTCTGAGCCAGATCGCCTCTTTGCGGGATTCTTACCTCATCGATCGATCCCATCGTGTGGAGCAAGAAATTCCTGCACCGTATCGCACGTTTGTGGCATCAAACACAGCCACCGACAGCTTGGCCAGACCGCTAGCCTGTTCATGCTCCAGGAGTGAATTGCAAGCATAAAGCCAACACCGTCCGCGTTAAGGTTCTTCCCGTGATCCTCAATTCAAAGGAGGAAATCGGATGGAAAGTTCAGCAGCAAAACCGCAACCTACGGCAGGAGACCGTATGATCACTGCCGAACAATCATATCTGCGCAGCGAACTGGAAAAACGCCGTGAGCGCCTTCATGCGGCTTTGCATTCGCCTGCCCCTGATCCTTCTCTGCAGCAGCTGCTGACTGCGGTGGATGACGCCCTGCACCGTATCGAGCAAGGAACATTCGGGTTTTGCGAGACGTGCCATGACTCCGTTGAACCGGAACGGTTGCTGGCCGATCCGTTGGTGCAGTTCTGCCTCGACCACCTCACCGGCGCCGAACAGCGCGCCCTGGAGGATGATCTTTCGCTTGCTGCACGCATCCAGCGCGCTCTTCTGCCGAATCTCGGTCTGACGCCAAAAGGGTGGGACGTACGCTTCCATTATCAACCCGCCGGCATGGTGAGCGGCGACTACTGCGATCTTGTGGAAACCGACGGGGGCCTTCTCTTTATGCTGGGGGACGTCTCCGGCAAAGGTGTGGCTGCGTCGATGCTGATGAGTCATCTCCATGCGACGTTTCGCAGTCTCGCCGAAGCTGGCCTCCCGCTCGATCGGATGGTCGGACACGCCAACCGCATTTTCTGCGAGAGTACGCTGGCCGGCCAATTCGCGACCCTTGTCGTAGGGCGAGCCGCACACGATGGTTCGGTGGAATTTGTCAGCGCAGGCCATCTCCCGCTTCTTCACATCCACGGCGACGGAGTGGCTCCGAAGGATTCCACGGGGGTGCCCCTGGGAATGTTTTGTGGCGCGCGCTTCCAGGTCCACCGGCTGACATTGGCTCAGGGTGATACCGTTTTTCTATATACCGACGGGTTGACGGAAGCACGAAATCGCGCAGGCCAAGAGTATGGTCTAAAGCGAATTCATGCGCTGGCTGCGCGACACACCGGGAAAGCGCCCGACGCGTTGATCTCCGAATGTCTCGAAGACTTGCTGAACTTTGGGGAGGGCCTGAGGCAGACGGACGATCTGACGCTTTTGGTTGTACGCCGCGCCGAGTAAGACGGAATTTCCGGTTTGATCTCGAAATGGCGCTTTGTGTGCGCCAGGTCTCGCCATTCGCGACGCGATGAAACGATTTTCCTCGGAGCACCCCTAACGGTCTGTTGTCCGCACAAAGATGTACAACGCTGTCCCATCAAAGAGTAGCGTCTTTGGAAGTTTTTCTGGCCGATTCAGCGAACGAGCTGATTATGGACGCGAAACAATGCCAGGGTCTGTCACGTTTCGAACGGCGGGATAGCTGTCTGGCTTCTTCGAGAAGTTGAAGCGCTGCTTCAGCGATAGTCGGTTCGGAACCTAATGGTCGGATGTCCAAAAGAGCACAGACTGGGATTCCCCACTCCTTTAGTCTAAATGGGAGAGTGTTCGTGTATGCGGCCTTCATTTACTCTAACTCAGCCCAGGTCATGGATTCCCCAAATGCTGTCCAAATTGAATCTTACGCCGGTAGAAATGCAGTTAGACCGCGGACAAGTTCGCTCCAGGAGTTTACCGTCGCACCGGTGGCGCCCACTCTGCGTCCTGTTTGTGCATCTAGACGCAAACGTGATGGAGGCATGTACCCAGGAGCTTAAGAAAGCGCAGTTCACCGTCAAGTCCGATTTCGTACTAAATCTTGCACAGAGCGCGAACCAGCTCCGAGTCCAGCCTGCTGATGTCATGATCGTCGATTACCCAAGCCCCGCTTGCAAGGAATCGCAGGTGTTGCAACTCGTTCATGGGTCTGTGCATGGACTCCCAATCATTTTTTTAACGAGCGGAATGGGAACAGAATCTATCGCAGCACTGACGGCCGAGGGGTCATTCGAGTACGTCGAGCAAGGCCGTCTTGCTCAATTACCCATGGCTGTTCGCCGAGTCTTGAACCAACAGAAATTGCGCAGTGAATTGGCGGATGCCAAAAAAGCGCTGCGGCATTCGCAATCGCTGTATCGAGCTCTGGCGGACAATCCTACCTATGGCATCTATCGGTGCGACGCCGATGGCGAACTGCTTGATGTGAACCTGGCGCTGATAACAATGCTGGGATATGAGTCCAAGACAGAGCTCTTGGCTGCGAATAAACAATCCGAAGTTATCCCCAACCTCCGCAATGATTCGCTGCGCGCCGGCCTGATCCCTGAAACGCAGCGAATCGAGCCGATTGAGTTGGAATGGAAGCGCAAGGACGATACGAAACTAAAAGCCAGGCTCAGCGGGCGGGGAGTTTATGACGATCGCGGAAACCTTGCAGGTCATGAAATTATCGTAGTGGATGTCACTGAGCAGCGCACGCTTGAGGGCCAACTGCGGCACCGGGCGGCAAGCGATCCGATGACCGGCTTGGCCAATCATGGCCGACTTTTCGAGGTGCTGCACGCAGAGATCTGCAGAACCGAGCGAACCGGACGTGAATTCTCGCTGCTGTTGCTGGACCTCGGTGGGCTCAAGAAAATCAATGATCGGCATGGCCATCTGGTGGGAAGCCGTGCTTTGTGCAGGCTCGCGCAGATCGTAAAGGATTGCAGCCGGTCGGTGGACACCGCTGCCCGCCATGGCGGCGACGAGTTTGCGCTGGTGCTGCCCGAGACGAATGCCGGGGCTGCCAGGTTAGCGGGGCAGCGAATTCGCGAACTTCTGGCGAAAGACAGCGAAGAGCCAGCACTTTCCGTAAGTGTCGGGGCTGCGGGATATCCAAGCGACGCCTCGACGATTGGGACGCTGCTGTACGCGGCGGACCGGGCGCTCTATGAAATGAAAGAGCTCTCGACCGGAACTGCGGACGCTCTGCGAAATTTTCAACAGCTCCTATCGGACACGGCCCCGGGAGTTTTACCAACTACCGAGTGATTTAGAACAAGCCTGGTGACGTGTGCGGTATAGAACATCTTTTCCGCGATAACCAACCGATACTGGTGCGAGCCAGGAATTCCTAAAGACAACGGACGTCAGGAAGAACACCATCGAGACGACAATGACCGCAACAGGGTTTATGACCGTGAGCACAAGGACTACCACAACTGGAACGACAACGAAGATCGTTCTTATCGCGTATATTTGGGCGAGAGACACCGTGAGTACCATCCATTTGTGGAACTCAAGGTGAAGGAGCAGACACAATATTGGAATTGGCGTCATCGTCATCCCGACCACGATCGCGAAGGCCGATAGCAAGTAATTTGCGCTGCGTTCAACAGAGGTGAGTCGAAGGAGCGGTCCTAAGCAGACCGCTCAAACCGCTCGGCGTCGCGATCATGGGGATCGGCTAACGCGGCGTTTTGTTGCTGGAGCAGCCGGCTAAACTGATTATCACGCGCGGAAATATCCGTTCGTCCTTGAGACAATGCGTTCAATTCTGCCTTTAAAGAAGCCCCCGACTTGTACTAACCGGAGCACGACGCTCAGGAGAAAAGTATTGATTTGAATCCTGCCGTTGCGATGGGAACTATAACTAACCGCCGTAGAACCGCTCTGATCGTAGCTGGAATTGCCGCGATACTCTTGCTCGCGCTCGTTTTCCTACTACCTGCCCTTATTAACGTGAATCGCTACCGGCCCCAGATGGTCACCTATCTCCAGGAAAAAATCGGAAAGCAGGTTGAGATCGGTCACTTGGCACTGGCGTTTTTTCCTGTATCGCTTCGCATTGACGATTTCGGCGTAAAGAATCCGCCGCTCTTTCCGTCCGGTTACATCGTCAAGGTGGCGCGGATCGATGCTGAACTTAGCGTGGCAGCACTTCTGCATCGGCAGGTGGTGGTCAAGTCGGTGGTGTTGGAGGACCCTGTCCTCAATTTGACTTCGGACCCCGATGGCCCGTGGAACTTCGAGAACCCTCAAGCGGCGGTCTCGCAGGACACTTTTCCTCTCGGAACGATTTCGAATCTTCTGCCCTCCGACGCGGCAGGTCCCATCTTTTTCGAGGCCCACGACATCTCCGGCGAACTGGAACAGGTGAACCTGGTCGGAATTATCAATCCTTCTTCCTCCTCGATGGATGGCCAGGGCAGTCTAAAAGCAGGTCTTCTACGTTTTGGTGCGGTCGAGGTAAAAGGCATGGAGTCCAAGTTGCGCTTAGAGGCGAGGCGCGCCTTTTTCACGGATGTCAAAGCACAAGTCTATGGCGGGAGCGCCGCAGGCGAGCTGTCTTTTGACTTGTCTCGGAAGAATGCAAGCTTTAATAGCAGTGTGCGATTGAGCGGGGTCAATGTCGCCCATCTCCTGGCGGCCTTTCCAAACGGCGGCGGAAAGATGACCGGCAAAATGGAGGGAGACGTAAAGTTAGCTGGAGAAATTGCGCACTCACTGCGACCGCTGGCAGGAATTCACGGAGCCGGACACGTGACAGTACGCAACGGCAAAGTGCCGAGTCTCAAGCTCAATACGAATTTAATGAAACTGGCGCACTTCAACGATCTTGGCCCGGCCAGAGATGATCCTTCCTCGTTTAACCTGATAACCACTGATCTGGAACTGGCCAATGAGCGAATTTCGAGCCGTGTTATAGACATTGACGGCTATGGGGTCGACGTGGACGGGTCGGGTAGCGTGAGCGTCTCTGGATCTGACGAATTGGACTATCGCGGCTTGGCGGAGATTACCACCAAAGAAGGCTTTTTTACCAACACCATCGCCCGGCTGTCCGGAGCATCATTAGTAGGCGGTAAGTTGCAATTTCCCTTTCGGATCAGCGGAACCATCGCTAGCCCGGTATTCTCCAAGGGCAAAGGCGATAAGGACGTAGACGCTCTACAAAAGCATCGGTGAGGGAAGATGCGGCAAATGGCGAACGTACGCAAGCAGTGCGATCAGGTGTGACGGCGATCGTGATTGATTTCTGAGTGGCCGTTGGCGTCGAGCCAGTTCAGAAGCGCGCGAATGCTGCCATGTGCCAAAGCAATACTAGAATCTGCGGCGCCATAGTAGAGATTGATGGTGTCGCCGTCTATCGCGATGGTGTAGCCGCAGGGAAATACAACATCCTGAACATCCCCATGACGTTCGTAGTCTGCCTCGGGTGCAAACATCCAGGAATCTCCCCGGGCCAGGCACTTTTCCGGCTGTTGAAGATCGAACAGCGCAAGACCGAGCCGATAAATTGAACTGGAGGGCGTCCGTCGCACGCCGTGGTAGATCATGAGCCAGCCTCGTGAAGTTTCAATCGGGGGAGGCGACATACCAATCTTGTTGGCGTCCCACCACGCGCCGCGGCGCGCTTCCAGCATCAGTTTGTGGCTTCCCCAGTGGCGCAGATCGGGCGAGTAAGAGATCCAAACGTGCGCGCCAAGCGGCGTCATGGGCCGATGGATCAGTGCCCAATATCCATTGATCTTGCGCGGCAGCAGCGCGGCGTCTTTGTCGTCCGGAGGCATGACCACTCCGATTCGATCGAAGTTGCGAAAATCTTCGGTCAGCGCCAACGACACTCCAGGACCGCCGCGAGAATAGGATGTGTAGGCGATTGCATACTTCTTGAGTTCTGGCACATACGTGATTCGAGGATCCTCAATGCCCCAAACTTCTTCGGGAAATTTGTCCGGTTCGGGTAGCAATGTTGGTTCGCGATCAATTTGCCAGTCATCTACGCCGTTCACCGAGCGCGCAACGCAGAAGTGCGAGAGACCGCGGCGATCTTCGACGCGGCACAGCAGGACCGTCGAACCATCCGGCAGAAGCGTGGCGCCGGCATTGAAGACGCTATTGATCGAATAAGGCCAGTCTTTCCCCGTCAAAATTGGATTGCCGGAATGCCTGTGGAATAGCGTTTCGTATTTTTCCGTCGATACTTTTACGATCAATTTTGGAGAACTCATTCAATCGACCTTTCCTAGTCGCACTTCAGGCAAAAAGCTGCTCGCAGATCAGACCTTGTTCCCGGTACCGTCGAATTCTTCGAGTTTGCGCATTTCGAGGAGAGCCATCAGGAACGACAACGTGGATTCTGCTCCCTGATTTTCGTTTGCGCGGTCGGGATGCAGACCATCCCGGCAACCGCCGGTGGTCGCATCGTAGAGGGCAATCTGCAGATCATTGTCTCCCAAGAACCAATTGAACGCGGACCATGATTCTTTGCGCCAGCGGGCATTCCCCGTAGCGCGATAAGCCTGCAAGCACGCCGAAACCGCGGCGCAGGCTTCCACGGGTTGTTGATCGAAGCGGGCCTTTTCCGTTTTCTGCGAATAGAAACCTAACGACCCAATCGGAACAAAATGGCCTTTCACCTCGCAGCGTTGAATTGTGACCAGCCAATCCAACGAATCCAGTCCCGCTGCGACCATTTCTTGATTTGAAGCGCGCATCCCGGCTCGGATCAGTGCCTGCGGCAAACGCGCGTTGGAATATGCAAGACTTTTTTCAAACCAGTTCCAGCCAGCAGTATGATTCGAGCGATAGGAGTTCAATAGTCGATTTGCCAGTTCGTCGGACGCGCCGAGAGCAGCGCGGTCGCCTGGAAACGAATCAAGGTATTCCTGCAAACCGAGCAGGGCAAATGCACACGCACGGGGACTTTTAAATTCGACAGCCGCCGGAATAGCCAGTTCAAACATGCGTCCCGCGGCTCCGCGCCAACCGGCTTCTTTGGAGCGACCCAAAACTGTTCCCAATCCCCACAAGGCGCGGCCGTGGCTGTCCTCCGAACCTCCCGGCTCTTGCCATTGGCGTTCATAACTCAAACAGTTTCTGAAGCGTTTTGTGATTGGATCGAACGCCAGCCAAAGGAATGCCAGATATCGGGAGGCCAGGTCGGCTGCTCCCTTCATCGCGCCAGTTCCGAACTCTTCGAGAAGAACCGCTACGATCAGCGCGCGAGCGTTATCATCGGTCGAATAGCCCTCAGGGTAGTTGGGGACCACGAAAACGGCGTGCTCAACGATTCCAGTCTCATCCGTCATCCGGTAAAGGTGGTCAAGATTTATTGGCGGAAGCCGGTCGAGCGTTTTTTCAGTATTGCGCGCCAAGAACGTGGCACGCGGATTTCGCAATCGTTCGTTGTATATACGCTCAAAGCTGTTCATGTACTTCTGCGCCACGCGGTTCCATACCATGTCTCTCGCATATAGATAGGCTCGTTTCCGCATAGCGTGTCTGGCGGTGCTGTTGTCCAGGAGTTCCACGGTTTTAGCGGCAATTGCTTCCGGATCATCGAATGGAACCAGCGCGCCGCGCTCGTCGTCCAGCAACTCCATCGCGTGCAGGTAGGGCGTCGAAATGATTGCTTTCCCAGCACTCAGGGCGTATGCAAGCGTACCGGAAACGACCTGCGCTTTGTGCTTGTAAGGCGTAATGTAAATATCCGCCGACCCGATTAATTCCACCATCTCTTGCGGGCTGACGAAACGATTGCGAAAAATGACGTTGGATTCGACGCCCAGGTCCTTGGCAAGTTTTTGTAGGTATTCCCGGTATTTGTCACCTTCGCGCCGCAGGATATGCGGGTGCGTGACACCGGAAACCACGTAAACGACGTTTCTGTGCTTTGCCAGAATGCTGGGCATGGCCCTGATCACATTTTCGATGCCCTTGTTGGGCGAGAGCAGGCCAAACGTCAGCAAAACGTTTTTGCCTTCAGTGCCAAAAGCGTCCTTGTAGAAGGCCGGATCAGTAAACGGTAAATCAGGAATACCGTGCGGAATCAGATCGATCTTGTCAGCGGAAACGTGAAACGTCGCTTGAAGAATGTCGGATGACTGCTGACTCATCACAATCAGCCGGTCCGACAGGGTTGTTATCTCTTCCATCACCACGCGCTGGTCAGGATCGGGTTCGCGCAGGACGGTGTGCAAAGTCGTGACAAACGGTATGGTGAGCCGGCGCAAGAGCTCCAGGATGTGAGCGCCAGCGCGTCCGCCAAAAATTCCGTATTCATGCTGCAGGCAAACCAGATCGATATTGCTGAAATTCAGGAAGTCAGCAGCCTGACGATAAGAAGCCAGATTGTCCTCAGATAACTCGAAGCGTACTCGCGCCGGATAGCTGTAGCCCTCTTCCGTGTCGTTTACTGGTAAAGCCAGCAACTCCGTGGCGCCGTATTCCGCATGAATGGCGTCGCACAAGTCGGTGGTAAACGTCGCAATCCCGCAGTGTCTGGGAAGATAATTGCCGACGACTGCGATTCTACCGGGGAGAGCCGGGCGCGGTGAAACCGATATCGGAGGAACTAGCGTTTCCAAGCTGATTGATTCTACTTCAATCAGGGATAGGACTTCAGAAATAGGCTGCATTTTCGGCAATGACATTCGCTTTCTATATTCGCGGCTTGCGAGAGAACTGCTGCTCGACTAAAGAACGCTCGCGCGCGGGAAAAGGTGAAACAGATCGACTTGCCCGGAGGGCAGGTAGTGCTGCGGATAATGAACTAAAATTCGCCGATTTACTCGTGCAAGACAACGGTCAGCAAAGACTTATTGACCTTGATTCTGCCGTTGTACTCGATAAAGCCGAGCTTCCTGAATTTGTTCATGAAAAAATTCACTCGTGAACGGGTGGTTCCAACCATGCTCGCAAGAGTCTCCTGCGAGACTTTTGGCAACGTCCGCACCGGCTGATCTTGTTTCCCGTACCTTGCGAGAAGCAGCAGGGTTCGAGCCAGTCGTTTTTCGCTGGAGTTGAAGAGTTGATCGATCAAATCCTCTTCCACGCGGATGTTGTGACCAAGCATGTAGGCAATGAAACGATCCGATAACTCGTGCTCGGCGTGGAGCACACGGAGTAATTCGTTTTTTTGAATCACCAGAAGCGTGGATGGGGTAATTGCCGAGGTGGTTCCCATCCGCAGCGTTTGGCCCGCCATGCACCCTTCGCCGAAAAATGCGCCGGGGCCGAACATGGCAACGACCGCCTCCTTGCCCGAACCGTTCACGACCGAGAGCTTCACGCCGCCCTTCTGGATGTACATCACCGTTTCCGCCGCGTCGCCCTGGGTGTAGATGGATTCGCCTCGCCCATACTCCATCACCTTCCTCGATATTCCTGCGGTGTCGAGAAATGCCTGCGCGTTGAATGATCGCTGGCCGTTGGCGGACCTCTTGTTGGTATTAGTTTTCATTTTAGTTCTACGCCATACGCCTTAGGCGTTCAGGGCGGTCTCCAGTCTAACAAGACGGTGTTTGCCAAACTGTACAAAACAGAACAGCGCCGCGAGAGGGATATCCCAGCATCCTGAAAACAGGTGGCTGGGCGGCGATCATCGTAGGCACTCAGGAACGGGCTAGGTACGCCTCAACTTCCCCTCTTCCGGATCCTTATGATGCGCTGCGCAGAGCCCTCTATTCTTGTAATACTACGGATCGAAAAATCTTACTGTGCATATGGTCCCCAACAGATGGTTGCAGGCCCTGCGGGATAACTCGCCTTAAGCAAGCCCGCCCTTAAAGAGTAGATTCGACGAAACAAATCCCATAGGTTACAGCTGTGATATACACTTTCAGCCTTAAGTTGTTCTGGGAGCATGGTCGGATCAGTAGTCGCTGGTCTCACAAACTGACTTTTCACTGTTTGGGACAGAGCAGGAGGCACACTGGGCCGGTTGTCGTCGAGACAAATCAACGGAGTGACAAATCCAGTCGACAGGGGGAATTGGCGCCGCCAAGCGGGCATCTTCGTTGCTCTGTTCGGCTTGCTCGTTCCCTCTTCCGTATCTCAGACGAAACCGCCATCGGTTGCTGGTCAGGCATCTCCAGTTCAGCTTGCAGCTTCCTCACAACGGGCGGCAAACTTCACCGATGTAACTTCCACACTAGGCATAGATTTTGAATACGCGGCATCACACACCTCGAGAAAATACCTGATTGAGACAATGGGATCGGGCGTGGCCTTGTTCGACTATGACCACGATGGCCGCCTGGATATTTTCGTGGTGAATGGGGCTCCTCTCAGCGATCCCACGCCCAAGGGCACGATCCCGCAAAAGGCGGGGTCCAAGTATTGGAATCGCCTGTACCATCAAAAGCGCGACGGCACATTTGAAGATGTAACGGAAAAAGCCGGCCTGCAGGGTATGGGCTACGGCATGGGAGTTGCCGTGGGAGATTACGACAATGATGGATTTGAAGATTTATATGTGACTGCTTACGGCGGGAACAGGCTTTACCACAACAACGGAGACGGCACGTTTACGGATGTTACGGAGAAAGCAGGCGTCGGAGGCAGCGGGTGGTCCACCAGCGCGGCATGGGTAGACTTGGATGGCGACGGCCTGCTTGATTTAGTCGTACTTCGATACCTGCAGTGGGACTTTGACGATACCTGGTGTGGCGAGCGTAGAGAAGGTTACCGTGCCTACTGCCACCCGGATGGATATCGCGCGATTGCCCCATTGGTGTACCACAACGATGGCAATGGCCACTTCACTGAAATTTCGCGCAAAGTGGGCCTTGCCGAGCCGGGCAAGGGATTGGGCATTGCTTTCGGCGATTATGATCGGGACGGCCATCTCGACATCTTTGTGGCCAACGACTCCATGCCCGAATTTCTTTACCACGGCAAAGGCGATGGCACATTCGAGGAAGTTGCGCTGCGCTCCGGCGTCGCCGTGGATGGCGAGGGCCACACCTACGCAGGCATGGGGGTAGATTTCGCGGACTACAACAACGATGGTCTGCCAGACTTGGTAGTTACCGCCCTCGCCAGCCAAATGTACGCGCTTTATCGGAACAACGGCGATGGCACGTTTACCTATGATAGCTATCCGTCTGGACTCGGCCGCATGACCATGAAGCACTCCGGTTGGGGTGTACGTTTCATGGATTATGACAATGCTGGATGGAAAGGTCTCCTGATCAACCAGGGACACGATTTAGATACGGTCCAGCTGACCTTTCCAGACCTTCGTTACAAGGAACCCATGCTACTTGCAAGGAATACCGGCAAGGGTTTCGAGGACGTTTCGGCACAGGCCGGAGAAATCTTTCAAAAAGCCTGGGTGGGGCGCGGTTTGGCGATCGGCGATATTGATAACGACGGCCGCCTGGATGCCGTGGTGACCGGTAATGATGGGGCGCTCTACGTTTTACACAACTCGACGCAAACCCAGAACCATTGGTTAACCCTGGAACTCGTTGGGCACAGAAGCAATCGGGATGCGATTGGGGCGGAAGTAAAACTGACAGCTGCAAAAGGTTCTCAGTGGGCCACCGTGACGACCGCAGGCAGCTATCTTTCTTCGAGCGATAAACGTGTACATTTTGGCCTGGGACCGGAGACGGTTGTGAGGATGATCGAAATTCGCTGGCCCAGTGGGATTCGTCAGACGATGAAAGATGTTGGTGTGGATCAAATCCTCAAAATCGAGGAACCATCCGCAAGGCCGAACGAAAAAGTTCATTTGCCATAGGGCCGAGTCGCCCTCTTGCACTGTGGGATTAAGGCTTCTTCGGATTCGGCGCGGCTGTTTTCCCAGATCCTTCCTTCAGCGTGTGTATCGCATCTACGGATAAATCATTGAAGAGCTCGACGAGTCCGCTCGGCCAGCGCACCTGTACGGAATCGAGTTTCGCCGCGGAGCCCAGACCGAAATGCACTCTCAGATCGCTTTGGGAAATGTAACTCGAACCGCTGCGCACTTCATCCACCAAAGTTCTCTTGCCCGCTTTGACGGTGAGCTTTGCGCCGATCCCGTCGCGATTGGAGCGGGTTCCGATCGTCCTAAAGGCGACCCAGTGGTTGCCGGAAGGCGCACCATTTACCAACAGGCTCGGTCTTGCGTACACGTTGTTGATGACTACGGAAAGTTGTCCATTATTCCAGAGATCTCCTACAGCCAAACCGCGGGCCGAGGAAACCGCGTTAATTCCGGATCCCGCCGTCGCTGAAACGTCGCTGAATGTGCCGTTGCCGTTGTTGTGATATAGAAGGCGAGGCTCCATGTATCCGCTCCCCAAGTGAAACTTGTCGACCTCCGGGTAAACATGTCCGTTGGCGAGGATGAGATCGGGCCAGCCATCATTGTCGAAATCAAAAAACGTGGTGCCCCAGCCCAGATATTGCGTGTGCTGACCGAGTCCCGCGGGGAATGTAACGTCAGAAAAGATTCCTTCACCATCGTTGCGGTATAGAGTCGGCGTGTCATCCGAGAAGTTAGTCTTAAAAATATCCAGCCGTCCGTCGCCGTTGTAGTCGGCGATAGTTGTTCCCATCCCCGCTTGCTCACGCCCATCTTCGTTGAACGCTACTCCAGCCATCACCGCAACATCGGTGAAAGTGCCATCGCGATTGTTGTGATAGAGAATGCTTGGGGCGCTATCGCAGGCTACGTAGATATCCGGCCAGCCATCGTCGTCAAAATCGAATGTGGAAACGCTGAACGCGTAGTGTCCACCGGTCCGGTCTATATGGGCCTTGGCGGTAACATCCGCGAAGGTCCCGTCACCGCGATTCTCATACAAAATATTCTTCGCGCCCGGCAGACCACGCGGTCCGCACATCACCGGCACGCCCTTCCATACGCAAGAACTTCCCTCGCCCGGGGTCGGAATAGTGGATAGATTGAAATCCACATAATTTGCCACCATGAGGTCGAGGCGCCCGTCACGGTTGTAATCAACGAAAGCGCAGCCAGTGCCCCAGGCCTTTCCCGATCCTGCCACGCCAGCTTTTTCGGCCACTTCGGTGAAAACTCCATGGTCATTATGATAGAGACGGTTCTTCCCGTAATACGTAACGAACAGATCTTCCCAACCATCATTATCGTAATCCCCGACGCAAACGCCTTGACCCCAACCGGTGGCAACAAGGCCGGCCTTAGCGGTGACATCCGTAAACGTACCGTCGTGATTGTTGTGATAAAGATGGTTGGTGGGAGCGTGGTCGTCGGGAAACCCTTCCAGCGTGGTTCCATTCACGATGAAAATATCCGGCCAGCCATCATTGTCGTAGTCAAAGATGGCCACGCCCGTCCCGGTGGTCTCAATGATGTATTTCTTGGTATCGACGCCGCCAAACACATTCACGGCCGTCAGCCCTGCTTTTTCTGCGATGTCGACAAAATTTGCGATGCTTGTGTTGTCCTCAACTTTCTGGGCTAACGTCTGAGCAGGCACAGGACCGCTGAACAGCAGAATCAGCGTAGCGGGCCAAAGCAATATTTTTTGGAGGAGCGCTCTCTGGGTCCCCGAATTGATTCTGTTCAAGCGTTCACCTCAGGCTCGTTAAATCCATCCGTGAATTCCATAGGGCATGATCAGATGATTCGAAGATGTAATCTCCGAGCAAAAAACATAAACAGCGTGAACGGTATTTGGAATTATTTTTGCCGCTCAAGAGTAGGTTGTGGTTTCGACTTGGTCAAGGAAGTTGCCGTGTGCAGATCGTGGAGCGCTATTTTTCCCCGCTATCGGGAGGAACTTGCCACTGTGGAACGAAGAAATCACCGATCAGCTCACCGACCGGGGCGACAGGCGTTTCGCTGGACGCTTCTGCATACTTCGCCGCATTTTTTGCGTCACCAGCGCGGCGATAAGCTTGACTTAGAAGTCGCTTGGCCTGCCGGTCGGCAGGATCCAGGCGAAGCGCTTCCTGTAGTTCAGCAATGGCTTCATTCACGTGGCCCAGAGTGAATTGAGACTTTCCCAAATTCAAGTGGGCTTCGGCGTTATTCGGGTCCAATAGAACCGCTTGTTGAAAAGCGGCCAACGCTTCGGTGGGTTTGGCCGCGCGAGCAAGGGCCAACCCACGAAAATAGCTGATCAGAAACTTACGACCTAACTTTTTCTCCGCATCGGCGAGCACGGTCGCAGCTTCCTCGGCGTGGCCGGTTCGAAGCAACACCTGTGCCAGTCCGATGTACCCCGTCGGAAGCGGATCTTCCGCCACCACAAGGTCGCGAAACACTTTTTCCGCTTCCGCATACCGGCCAGCGGCCAAGTAGGCCGCGCCCAACCGTAAATGCAAAGAGTAAGACTTTGGATTCGCGGCGAGTCCACTCTGAACCGCGGTGACAGCTTCGGGATAGCGGTTGAGTTCCATCAACTCGCGGGTCAGGTTGAGCAAGTACTCCTCTTCACCGGGTGCAAAAGCCGCAGCCTGGCGTAGGGCATTGACGGACTGTTCGCCCTGGTTGAGGTGCGCATAGGCGATGCCAATCAAGGACCAAGCTTGCGCCCCTTCCGGAGACTGTGAGCCTTCCGGTCCCACACCTCGTGCGTAAACCAAAGCTTGTTCGGCCGCTCTGTCGTAGTTCCCGGCGAGCAAGTAAGCAAGCGCCAGGTCAAATTGCGCCCAGGTCGACTGAGCTGGGGACCGACGTTTGTTCAATTTCTGCATGATGTTGATCGCCCGGTCGTTCTCGTGGATGGACAGAAGCATGGACGCGACTTGCAGAGATTGCGCGTCACTCAGCGGCAAGTTCATGAGTTGCTCGAGGGATTGCTGCGCATTTTCGAGGCGCCCCAACTCAATATATCCCGTCGCGGCTTGGATTAAGAATCCGGCGTCCGAGGGCAATGGCTGACGAGACAGCTCCAGTTCAAAGAAAGCTTGTTCGTATCGCTGCGCGTCCAGTTCGACGCGGCCGAGGTAGTAGTGCGCAAACGAGTCGTCGGGAGACAGCTTTACTGCCTGTTGTAACATTTCGCGGGCCGACTCGAGCTGGTGTTCGGTCCATCGGAGAAATCCCAGATTGCGACAGGCATCTTCCAGAAATGGATCGAGCCGAATCGCTTCCTGATACTCGGCGGCGGCCTCGGCATTTTTGCCCATCCGTGCCAGCAAGATTCCGCGGAAGCTGCGAACGCGTGCATTATCAGGATACTCGCGCTCCGCGGCCGTGAACTCTACGAGGGCATCCTCAGGTCGGTTCTCTTTTAGCGCCGAGAGACCCCTCTGAAATGCGTCGCTTTGTTTAGAAACTTGGTCCGCAGCCAGGCTCGGAGAATTTACAGACACACAGTCCACAACGAAGTAAGGACAGAGCACGAGGATCAGGAAATATTTCATGCTATGGATCTTCGGCGGACTTTGTTACTTCGCCCAAGCGTTCGGTTTGCTTTTCGAGCTTGTCATGCGATTCACGGTTCAGGGCCGTGGAGAGAGCGAATTCGCGTGAAGCCTTCTCTTTCTCACCCAAGGCTTGGTAAACCCTCGCCAGCTTATAGTGAACCGATCCATCGTGATCAGTGGATATGGCGATTTCGAGGTGCTGTTCTGCTTTTCGATAGTCGTGCAGTTCGGAGTATGCGGTGCCCAAATCACGGTGTATATCGAGATTTCCCGGATCAGCGGCAAGCGCCCTGGCAAGATATGGCAACGCCATATTGGGTTGACGTTCAAGCAGGTAAGTATTCCCAAAGTCATTTAATGCACCTGCGTGACGCGGGTTCATGGCGAGTTCGGCCTCGAGTTCAACGCGCGCTTCGGGAACTTTGAGGTCCTTCCATAGCAGATGGCCCAAGCTGTAATGGAGATTTGGAGAAGATGGCTTCAAGGCGATGGCGGCGCGGTATTCTTCGATGGCCTTTGCGTCATCTCCTTTCGCGGCCTCAAGGTCGCCCATCAGTTGATGCAGACGATAGGAATCCGGGTCTGCCTGGTACAGTCGGAGATAAGTTGTCGTCGCCAGTCTTTCGTAGCAACGCGCACGCCAATAGGCCGCTTCAGCCGATACTCTATCTGTTGCTGGCAATCCTTCAAGAGCCTTGAGAGCCGCGTCAGAATGTCCGGCTTCCAACAACGCGCTCGCTACCCGAATGCGAAGCTCAGCGGAAGCTCGTGACGTGAGAATTTCGTCCGCGCAGGGCACAATCTTAGTAAACTCCTCGCGCTGGAGTGCTAGGTCGACCTGCGCTTCAGTGCAGATCCCGCTGACAGTACGTCCGGTATAGGGGAGGCCTGCAAGGATAGACTCCGCCCTTGCCTGAGATAAATTCCCGTTCTGCTCGGCGAGAAACGCAAGAGCCAAATGCGCCGCCGGGGAATTCCGAGTTTGCAAGTGTTCCGCGAGTTTCTGGATTTTCTCGCGGGCAGAATCGGGGAGTTGCTCGAGAGCAGAATCGCCGAATCCTGTTTCGCGGAGACCCAGAATCCTCTCGGTTTGTTCGACATCGATGCCCAACGATATCTCCCAATCCTGAAGAGCGGCATCCACATTGTCCTGAATCAACCTTGCTTCGCCGCGCCGCACGAGGGCATGCAAGTTACCAGGGTTGAGGCGCAACTCTTCGTCAAACTCTCGAATGGCCTGGTTCACTTTGCCTGCACGAAGAAGAACTTCACCCATCTCAGCATGCAAACCGGCGCGATTCGGCGAAGCCGTCAGAGCATTCTGAAAATGAATTACAGCGGAGGGCCACTCGCTACTCGCGGCATAACTCTCTGCGAGCAACTGTTCGCTGCGCGATGAGCCTGGAGCGACTTTCTGCAGGTGCGCGACCTCCTGTTTCCCTAGCCGCTCGTAAGCACTTCCTAAAAGGTAGAAAACATCCACGTCCTTCGGTTGAAGCTCCAGCGCCCGCTGCAGCGTGGCAACTTCGGCTTGTAACTCGCCGGAGATCTCTTGCGCCGTTGCCAGCCAGCAAGGAAAAAATTGGCGCCGGTAAGTCCCGGTTTGACTTTGAGTGCGCGGCGGAATTCCGCCATGGCTTCGTCGGAACGATCTTGAAGCTGATAGACCAATCCGAGATTCATATGGACTTCCGCGAAATCAGGGGCGAGCGCAAGCACAGCCCGGTATTCCCGCTCCGCGGTGGAATAGTCCTTATCGTGTTGGGCCTGTTGTGCTGCGGTGAAATGAGACTCGATTGCCAAATTCTTCGCGGCGGGTGATGGCGCGGTCTGCCCTGCCACCTCCGAAGCCGGAGTCAGCAGCAGAAGCAGCAACAATTCCGAAATCCAGAAGCCAAGGCAATTATGGCCCGACGCCCTCGAGTTTAGACTCATGATTGAATTCCGCGTGCGACAATGCAACGTTTTCATTCTAGTTCTGGGGAGTGTGTTGTGTGGACTTCTCTTTCTCCGCTTTAGAAAGGCGTTCAAATTCGGAAAGTTCGGCAGTGCTTGCCTGCAGATCGTGCAATTCACGATAGACCCTGGCCAGCAGGTAGTGCGGTTGCGCTGCCCCGGGATCAGCGTTGATTGCCGCATGGAATTCGTCTTTTGCTTTCTGCAGTTCCTTTTGGCTTTGATAGCATTGCCCAAGGAGAACGTGCACTTGTGGCATATTGGGTTGCG
>WNFG01002885.1_pt1 | contig 19221 bp, 15 predicted proteins | sample 5400431 | NCBI WGS metagenome assembly WNFG01 (sample SAMN13153346, study PRJNA577476) | soil metagenome | isolation source: 120 cm saprolite under Douglas fir tree site 2 hole 3 replicate 2 | place: USA:California | collected 2015-04-18 | reverse complement strand
TACACCCTTGAGTCGCCGGCTCATAGCCTAAGTCAGCCGGCTCACAGCAGTGAGTCATCCAGCTCACAGGCTAAGTCACCCGGCTACACAGCGTAAGTCAGCCGGCTCACAGGCTAAGTCACCCGGCTGCACAGCCTCAGTCACCCGGCTCACACCGTAAGTCACCGGGCGCGCACAGAAGGTCGCCCGGCGCACACCTCGAGGCATCCGCCCCACAGCGTAAGTCGTCCGACGCACACGGAAGATAGGGGAGAGTTACCGTCCGTTCACCCGAAACGCCGGGCGACCCTTCGGCGTCGGGCCGAAACTCCGTCCACCGCCGGCGAAGCCGGCTTGAGATCGTAGCCACCGGCTTAGAGCCGGGGGGAAACGAGCGTCCCCAGGTTGGCAGACCGCTTTGAGCGGGCGACAGAAGAGAGGTGATCGAGGTATCTCTGCCGCCCGCTGAAGCGGGCTTAGAACAATGGGATGCTCGTATTTCCCCGACTGAAGCCGGGGGCTACGGACCTTAAGCCAGCTTCGCCGGCTCAAATCGGTCAGCCGCCGACAGCTCTCTTCCGGGGGCCGTCCTGATGATTCTGGCCGATGGGACTCACGCGGAGGCGCGGAGGGCGCGGAGAAAGACGTTTCTCATCATCTCCTCCGCGCCTCCGCGTGAGATCAAGGCGTTCGTTTCAGCGGGTCAACGTCATACTTCGCCAGGATGACGACGAGTTCTGCGTTTACAATCCGCGCGCATGCCAATCGGAATCAGAACGGAAGGGTTGCGGAAGGTCTACCCGGCCGCGCAGCAGAGAGGCGACGTCGTGGCCCTCGACGGATTGACGCTGGAGGTGCAGCCGGGCGAGATCTTCGGCCTCCTCGGGCCAAACGGCGCGGGCAAGTCGACCACCGTCGGCATCGTCACCACCCGAGTCCAGCCGACGGCGGGCCGTGCCTGGATCGGGGACCTCGACGTTTGGAAGAACGGCAAGGCCGTCAAGCGGCTGATCGGCGTCGTGCCGCAGCGTCCCAATCTCGACTTCGCCCTCACCGCGCGGGAGATCCTCACCTTTCACGGCGCCTACTTCGGCCTCTCCTCGGAGGAACGGCGGAAACGGGCCGACTCGCTTCTCGAACAGTTCAAGCTCACCGACCGCGCCAATCAGAAGCCGCTCGGATTTTCCGGCGGGATGATGCAACGCCTCTCCATCGCCCGGGCCATGATGCACGACCCCGACGTCCTGTTTCTCGACGAGCCGAGCGCGGGACTCGATCCACAGACGCGCCTCCTCCTCAGCGAGATGATCCGAGGTTACAACGCCCGCGGTAAGACCATCCTCCTGACCACGCACAACATGGAGGAGGCCGACAGCCTCTGCCGGCGCGTGGCCATCGTCGATCACGGCAAGGTCATCGCTCTCGGCACGCCTGAGGAGCTGAAGCGGTCCATTCCCGGCGGCTACCTCGTTCGCCTGCAGGTCGGTAGCAAGCCGGCCGGCCTTGCCGATGCCGTTCGGCGGCTCGAGGGAGTGTCCGAAGTCCGCGAGTCCGGGGAAGGGCAGCTCGACGTCTATGCCGACCACGGCGGCTCGCTCGTCCCGGACGTCGTCGCCGCTGCCGCTGCCTCGGGTGCTGCCATCCACGACCTGCACATTTCCGAGCCCAGCCTCGAGAACCTTTTTCTTCACCACACCGGACGGAGTCTGCGCGAATGAACGTGACCACCTTTTTGGCCATGCTGGCCCGTGACGCACATGTGGCCCGGCGCAACTCCGTGCAACTGGCCTTTCAGACCCTGCTGCAGCCGATGATGTTCGTGTTCATCTTCGGCAGGGTGATGACCTCCAGCGGCCTGATGTCGGCGGAGTACAAGGCCTTGCTCCTTCCCGGCATCATCGCCCTGAGCATGATCATGACCGGCACCTGGGCGGTGACGATGCCGCTCCTCGCCGAGCTGCAGTTCACCAAGGAGATCGAGGACCGGCTGCTCGCTCCCATGGATCTGGAATGGCTGGCCATTGAGAAGATCGTCGCGGGAATGATCCAGGCCCTCGTGTCCGGACTGGCGGTGATTCCCCTCGGCTGGCTGGTGATGGGGGGCGTCAGCATGAGCGGCGCCAAGATTGGACTCTTCATCCTCCAGGCCCTGCTCGTGGCCGCTCTCTCCGCAACCCTGGGCCTGGTCCTCGGCTGCTCGATCGGCCAGCAGCAGGTCGGGCTGATGTTCAGCATGGTCATGGCCCCGATGATCTTCTTCGGCTGCACGTATTACCCATGGATTGCGCTGGCGAAGTTCCCCATCCTCAAGCGCGTCGTGCTCATCAATCCGCTGGTCTACGCCAGCGAGGGCTTCCGCAGCGCCCTCGTGCCACAGTCGCCACATCTCCCCCAGGCGGTCATTCTGGTCGCACTGGTGGCCTTCGACACGGGCCTGCTCCTCTTCGGCCTTCGCCAGTTCCGGCGCAAGGCGCTGAGTTGATCGGGAGTTGGCATGACGGTACCGGTCACGATCACGGACGAACGGCAGGGGTTCTTCGCCTATCGGACCTTTTCTCCGGAGCTCGTGGAACGGCTGGCGTCGGAATTCAAACTGGCCCAACCCTTTTCGCATCTCGTCTTCGAGAACTTCCTGAACCTGACGCCGGATCAACTGGCGGACGTTTACCCCGCGCCGGACTCGCCTTACTGGAACAAGCGCCGTGATTTTTACCAATCCGGGAAGATGTATTGCCGAGACACCGACATCCTTCCGCCCCTGATCTCATCCATGCTCTACGAGCTCACGGCTCCACCGTTCCTCCGATTCCTGGAGTCGGTGAGCGGGATCGCCGGGCTGATCCCCGATCCCTACTATGAAGGCGGCGGACTTCATTGCAGTGCGCCGGGGGGCGTGCTCATGCCCCATACGGACGCTCACTATTACGAACGGCTGCGGCTCTACCGGCGCATCAACGTGTTGCTCTACCTGAACCCGGAGTGGGAAGAGAGTTTCGGGGGCTCCCTGGAGCTTTGGGAAAAAGGGGCGAAGCAGCCGGCCAGACTGGTGATCCCCAAATGGGGCACGTGCGTGATCTTCCGCACCGACGACCGCTCCGTGCACGGCTTTTCCACTCCCGTCGCCGCCGGACATTGGCGCCGTTCGCTCGCACTCTACTATTACAGCAGTCACGACACGGTCCGCTTCAGCGGCGATCCCTACATCTACTGGCAGCAGCACGGAAAGCACACCGGGATGAACAAGCTGCGTGTCCGCTGCTATCAACTCCTGACGCGTGCAGCGCACCGGCTCTCCACCCTCGCGCATCATGCCAATCCAAACAAGGAGCCACGGCGAAGCGACGGTAGTGGTTAGTGGTCAGTGGTCAGCCCCAAGTTTAGTCAAAATCTCCAGCATGACCTTGTTTTGATTCTCCAAGTGCATGAGGATCGTTTCTATTTCCCGCTCTGCTTTGGTGTTAACCTCAAAGTCCGCCTCTGCTCTCGCTTCAGCATGTCTGCCCTGCAGGTTTTGGCCGATCATAATCAGCGGCATGAGGAAGATCTGAATCATATTTGAAATGAACAACCACAGAACAAATGCCGGATAAGGATCAAAGCGCAGGTGCTGTGGAGCAAACATATTCCAGGACAACCACACGACAGTCCAACTAAAGATAATCAAAAAGAAGCCCATGGTACCGACTCGGTCGGTAATCCATAAAGCCAGTCTTTCAAGGCGACTCAAATGCGGGCGAAACTCGCGGTTAACGTTGCGAACTGGCTTCCTGAGTTTCTTGAGCTCGTCTAAAGATTTGGGATGTTGTACGTTTTCCATATACGTTCTCCACAACCTTTTGCCGGCTTGAGGCTGCTACGCCGGTTTCACCAGTCACGGCCGTTCTGACTACACCGACTTGACCTCTCCGCAGATATTCTAGCTGAAGGCATGCTCCCGAGGCGTTGCGGAGGGACTATGCATCAGGTCACACTCTCCCGCGAACTGGTTGCAACCGGCGCGTCCGTTCCGGTCGCCGGCGGCAGCGAAACACCGATCGACCCCACGCCAATCGTCACCGTTTTGCGCCTGATCGCGCGGCCGCCGCCATGCTAGCCTGCGCGGCGATGGGCGAGCACGACTCTCCGGAAACGCCGTCGCTGCTGCTGAGGGTCGGCCGGCTTCTCTTCGCCCTGTCCGTCGTTGCCTCCGGGATCTACCAACTCGTGACGGGCCGCTACGTGAACCTCGTGCCTGTGAATCCCGCCCGGCTCCCGCCCCCGTGGCAGGTCTACCTGTTCGGCGTGCTCTTCGTTCTCATCGGCGTTGGCTTGCTCATACGGAGAACGGTTTCGGCGGCAGCCGTCGCGCTCGGCGTGCTCCTGCTCGTCTTGTTCTTTGGGTTCGGTCTGTCGGTGGCGCTCGCGCATGCCTCGACGGGATACGTGTGGGTGGATCCTCTGATGATCCTTGCGCTCCTCGGCGGCGTGGGTCTGGCCACGGTTCGCGACGACGGATCATCGGGCAGCTCCCTCGATCGCGTTTTCGAAACGGCGGCGCGCTTCGCGCCGCTGGCGCTCGCCGCCTTCCTGGCCTACTGCGGCCTGTCCCACTTCCCGTACGCCAAGTACGTCGCGAGCCTGATCCCGCCGTGGATTCCTGGGCACATGTTCTGGACCTATTTTGCCGCGATCGCCCTGATCGCCGGAGGGATCGGAGTCCTCGTGCCGAGAACGGCCCGCCTGGCGGCGACGCTGTCGGGAATCATGCTCTTCAGTTGGGTCTTCCTGGTCCACATCCCCCTCGCCATCAACACGCACACCGTCAGCGAGGTCTCACGCGGGTTTCAGGCGCTCCAGGATAGTGCCGTCGCGTTCATGCTGGCCGGCACAGTGGGCATTCGGAAGGGGAGAGATCAATGAAGCGAAGGGCCTGGACGATTGCGTTCACGAGCTTCGTACTCGTTGTCGTGCTGGCAGCCGAATGGCCGGCGCAAGCCCAGGACGTCAAAACGCCGTATCCGAACATGGCGCCGCTCGACCAATACCTGATGGAGCGAAAGGCCGAGATCGTGCTGGCGCGGAGCGCTGCTCCCGATTCCATCTCACGCGACGCCGAGGTCATGGTTCTTGGACAACATGGCTACGAAACCGCGGTCAAAGGCAGGAACGGTTTCGTGTGCATGGTGGAACGGTCATGGGCTTCCCCAGTCGACGATCCCGATTTTTGGAACCCCAAGCTGCGGGCTCCGAACTGCTTCAACGCGGCGGCGGCGCGATCCTATCTCGCGCAAACGATCAGGAAAACCAAGCTGATCCTGGCGACACGATCCAAAGCTGCGATGGTCAAGGATATCAAAGCCGCCCTCGACAGGAAGGAATTGCCGCCACCGGGACCGGGCGCGATGTGCTACATGATGTCAAAGCAAGGGTACTTGAACAGCCATGACGGACACTGGCACCCTCACCTGATGTTCTTTTTTCCACCGACCGATCCTGCAACCTGGGGCGCAGGCCTGCTGGGTGCCCCTCTGATCGGCGTCAAGGACGATCTGGGCCGGATGACGGTGTTTCTCATTCCGGTAGCCAAGTGGTCGGACGGGACGGCTGCGTCTAAAGAATGAGCACTGACGCGGCTGGGCCGGATGTGGCCGAGCCCCGAGACCAGAGCGTAGGATGACCGCATTCCAGCGTGCCCGGATTTCCGCGGCGGTTCCCGTGATGAGATGAGCATGAGCGAAATGTTCCCTAACCTGAGCGGCATCTTCCTTCAAAGCGCAACGCCATTCTGGATCGGCGGGGTGGTCGTCGTCCTTCTGGCGCTCGGATTCATGGGCGCACCCCTCTTCGTCTGGGCGCTGGCCGGACTGGCGATCCTGGCGGGATTCGGTGCGCCACTCTGGCTCCTGGTCGCGTACGCCGTCGTGATTGCGATTTTCCTCATCACACCGATCCGTCGCGCACTCGTGTCAAGCATCGTCATGCGGATCCTCGGGCCGGTCATGCCCGCGATCTCCGAGACCGAGCGCACCGCCATCGAGTCGGGCTCGGTCTGGGCCGAAGCTGAGTTGTTCTCCGGTAAACCAGATTTTCGGAAGCTCATGAGCGAGCCGTATCCATCGCTCACCGAAGAAGAACGCGCGTTCGTCGAAGGACCGGTCGACGAGGTCTGCTCCGTCGTCGACGACTGGGAAGTGTGGGAGAGCCGCGAGTTGCCGGAGACGGCCTGGACGATCATCCGCCGCGAGCGTTTTCTCGGCATGATCATCCCGAAGGAATACGGCGGCCTCGGATTCTCCGCGATGGCGCACAGCGAAGTGATCATGAAGCTGGCCACGCGCTCGATCCCTCTTTGCATCACCGTGATGGTGCCTAACTCCCTCGGTCCGGCCGAACTGCTCATGCACTACGGGACGGACGCTCAGAAAAAGCAGCTCCTCCCCCGCCTCGCGGCGGGCGACGACATCCCTGCCTTCGCCCTGACGGAACCGGGAGCCGGATCCGACGCCGGCTCGATTGCGTCGAACGGCGTGCTGTTCAAAGACAAAGACGGCCAACTCTCCATCCGCCTCAACTGGAACAAGCGCTACATCACCCTGGCCGCCATCGCCACGCTCCTCGGCGTCGCATTCAAGCTCCGCGATCCGGACAACCTCCTCGGAAAGGGAGAAGAGCTCGGCATCACGTGTGCGCTCGTTCCAACGAGCACACCGGGCGTGGTCATCGGCCGCCGCCACGATCCGCTCGGCACGCCGTTCTACAATTGCCCGACCCAGGGACACGACGTGGTCGTCTCCATCAACGCCGTTGTCGGCGGCCTGGAGGGCTGCGGCAAGGGATGGCGGATGCTCACCGAGTCGCTGGCCGCCGGACGCGGGATTTCATTGCCGGCGCAGAGCACCGGGGGCGCAAAACTGGCCACGCGCGTGATCAGCGCGTATGCCTCCGTGCGCAAGCAATTCGGACTCCCCATCGGAAAGTTCGAGGGAATCGAAGAGCCGGTGGCACGCGTCGCCGGTTTCAACTATCTGCTCGAGGCGATGCGCCGCTACACCCTCGGCGCCATCGATCAAGGCATCAAGCCCGCCGTCGTAACCGCGATGGCAAAGTACAACGCCACCGAGATCGGCCGCAAGATCATCAACGACGCCATGGACGTCGCCGGAGGTTCCGGCATCTCGCGCGGACCGCGCAATCTCCTCGCCCATGCTTACGTGGCCGCGCCGATCGGCATCACCGTCGAGGGCGCGAACATCCTGACGCGCACCCTGATCATCTTCGGACAGGGGGCGCTGCGCGCGCATCCGTACGCGCTGGCGGAGGTGAACGCCATCGCCGCGCGCGATCTCGTCGCGTTCGACAAGGCCTTCTGGGGTCATATCGGACACGTGGTCCGCAACCTCTCGCGCGCCGTCGTGCTCTCTCTGACGCGCGGCGCCTTCGCGGCCAGTCCTGTCAGCGGAAGCACGGCACGCTACTACCGCAAGCTCGGATGGGCGTCGGCTACTTTTGCCATCATGAGCGACATCGCCATGGGCACGTTGGGCGGATCGCTGAAGCTGAAAGAGAAGCTCACCGGGCGCTACGCCGACGTCCTGTCGTGGATGTACATCGGCACCGCGGTGCTGCGCCGATACGAGGCGGAGGGCCGGCGCCGTGAAGACCTGCCATTCGTGCACTTCGGGATGAACCACGCGCTTTACGAGATCCAGAAGGCCTTCAACGGCATCTTCGGGAATCTGCCGGTGCCCGGCCTGACGTGGTTCTTCGCCGGCCCGTTGCGGATGTGGTCCAACCTCAACGCCCTGGCCGGCGAAGCGAACGACAGGCACACCCACAAGATCGCCTCGCTGATCCTTACCGACAGCGAGCAGCGCCTGCGGCACACCGAAGGCATCTACATGCCGCCGAACGACCTCGAGCAGCTCGGCCTGCTCGAGGAGGCATTCCGCGTGGTCAAGCGTGCCGAGGAGATCGACCGAAGAGTGCGCGTCGCGATCAAAGCGAAGTCGCTTCCGAAGGCGAAGGGGAAGGTGCTCTACGACGCCGCTCGGGACAAAGGCGTCATCACGGCCGATGAGCACACAGTGTTGATGCGCTCGGAGTCGTTGCGCACCGCCGCCATCCAGGTCGATGACTTCTCGCAGGAGGAGTACCTCGGCCACAGCGCCCGCGGCCGCGGCGCAATACTCGATCAGGCATTCGACGACGACGAGCCGCCTGTGGCGTGAGAGCGGTTGAGGAGTTGGGTCAGCGCGACGGAGCGCTGGCGTCTCGCCCCCGAGCCGGCAAGACTCCCAACATTCACTGGTAACCCGGCGGCGAGACGCACGCCGGGCCAGCCGGCGAGACGCCAGCGCTCCGTCGCGCTAAGTTCAAGACATTGGGGTTAAATCGCGACCGGCGCGCCCTCGGCGCGTGATCGAAACTATTCGTGACTGCTGTCAAAGTCGCTCGCAAGAGATGTCATGACCATCAGCGCGATGATCATGACGAGTGCAACAATGCCCAGGATTAACATTAACATTCATAGTCTCCGTTTCACGTCTGCGTCATTCGAAGATGACGAGCGTTCCGTCGCTGCCGGGCACCACGGTGTGCATCACGCCGGGGGGAACGACGACCATCCCGCCGGCATTGACCGCCACGGCTTGGCCGTCGACGAGCAGATTGATCCGTCCGTCCGTTACGAACATCGCTTCCGGGTATTCGTGCCGCTCATCGAAATGCGATTCATTGAGCTGGAGAACCTTGAGATTCATGAGCTTTCTCCGTGGTGATTCCTCCGAGGGACTTGTAGACGGCGACGACGCCGGTGAAGACCTGCGACTCGGCCTGGGCGACAGCGTCCTCCGCCGAAAGCTGCGTACGCTCGGCATCGAGTAGTGCCAGAAAATCGGCGATACCTTCGCGATAGCGCGCGCGTGCGATGGATGACGCACGTGCGCTCTCCCGCGCCTGATCGTTGAGTTTCACCAGACGCTGCTGCTGCTCGCTGTAGTTGACGAGCGAGTTCGCCGTCTCTTCGAGAGCGCGCAGCACCGTCTGTTCGTACAGCGCCTCCGCCTCTCGCGTGCCGGCTTCCGCGCCGCGCAGCCGCGCCCGTGAGCTGCCGATGTCGAATGCGGACCACGACAGTGCGGGCGTTACGGCCCACGCACGCGATGCGGACTCGCCGAACAGATTTCCTCGGCCGGCGATAAATCCGAGGAATCCGGTGACGGTGATGTGAGGGAAGAGATCGGCGGCGGCCACGCCTTCGCGAGCGGTTGCTGCCGCCAGTTGCCGTTCCGCCGCGCGAATATCCGGACGGCGTCGAAGAAATGTCTCCACATCGCCGAGCGGCAATGATTTCGTCAGAGCTGGGTAATTGCGCGGTGTCAGATCGGCTTCGAGCTCACCGGGACGCCGGCCGGTGAGCACGGCCAGGCGATGCTCACGCTCGGCGATCGCGGTGCGAATCGGCGGCAGACTCGCTTCGATTCCCGCCACGCGCGACGCTGCGCTGGCAACGTCGAACTCCTCGCCGATTCCGGCGTCGCGCCGCACCTGCGTCAGGTGCAGCGTCTGGCGTTGATTGGTGAGACTTCGATCGGCGACGGCGAGCCGCTGCTGCAATCCACGCAGCTCGAAGTAGTTTCGCGCCACTTCCGCGGCGACGATGACCCGTACGTCATCCAGCGATGCTTCGAAGCCCTCGGCATTCGCGCCGGCGGCTCGAACCTGCGAGCGCACGCGTCCGAAGACATCGAGCTCCCAGAGCGCATCGAAGCCGGCGCGGTACGTCGTGATCTCTTTGCGATCATCCGTGAAACCGGGGATGACCGCCTTGCGTTTGTCGAGCGAGGCATCCGAGGTGGCGGTCGGATACTGATCGAGCCTGACGTCGCTGAATGCCGCGCGCGCTTCGTCGACACGCGCCAGCGCGATACGGATGTCGTGGTTCGATGTGAGCGCCTTGTCTTCGAGAGTATCCAGCACTGGATCTTCGAATTGATGCCACCACTTCGCGTCGTATTTCTGTGTCGAGAAGGGCGGCGCCGTGGGAGCCGCGCTCCACGTTTCTGCTTTTGGCGCATGATACGGGCGCAGCGTGCACGCGCCGAGGAACAGTGCCACCACGAGAAGAGTGGCCGCTTGCGGTAGGAGAGCGCGGCGTCCTTTGAATCGTTGGGCGAGATTGCCGATGAAGGTGAAGAACACCGGCGTGAGGAACAGGCCGAACGAGGTGACGCCGAGCATTCCGGCGAAGACGGCGATTCCCATGGCCTGCCTGATCTCGGCGCCGGCGCCGGAGGAGAAGACGAGCGGCAGAACGCCCATGATGAAGGCCACCGACGTCATGAGCACAGGGCGCAATCGCACGCGGCACGCTTCGAGAATCGCGGTGACGCGATCGTCGCCCTGCTCCTCGCGATGCCTGGCGAACTCCACGATGAGGATGGCGTTCTTACACGCCAGCCCCGACAGGACGAGAAAACTGATCTGCGTGAAGACGTTGTTGTCGCCGCCGGTGACCCACACTCCCGCGATCGCGGAGAGGATCGTCATGGGCACGTTGAGAATGACCGGCAGCGGCAACGTCCAGCTCTCGTATTGCGCGGCCAGAACGACGTAGACCAGGAACACGCACAGCGGAAAGATCAGCAGCATCGTGTTGCCGGCCAGAATTTCCTGATAGGCGAGCTCGGTCCACTCGAACGACATTCCGGCGGGCAGCTTCTGCCGCAACACCTCCGCGATGGCGCTCTGGGCCTGACCTGAGCTGTATCCCGGTGATGGTGCGCCGTTGATTTCCGCGGCGGGATATCCGTTGTAGTGCATCACCTGATCGGGTCCGTACCCGCCTTTTACAGATACAACCGATCCGAGGGGCACCATGCCGCCCTGTGCGTTGCGCGTGTAAAGGCGGCGGATCTGTTCCGGCTGCGTGCGGAACTTCGATTCCGCCTGAACGTTCACCTGGTAGGTGCGGCCGAATCGATTGAAGTCGTTCGCGTACAGGGAGCCGAGATAGACCTGAAGGGTATCGAAGACGTCGGTGAGGGCGACGCCGTATGTCTTGGCGCGCTCGCGATCGACGTTCGCGTCGATCTGCGGGACGCTGACCTGGAAGCTGGAGAAGAGTCCGGCCAGCTCCGGCCGCTTGCGCCCTTCGTTCATCGCATTTTGAACTTGCGCGTAAAGCGTTTCGAAACCGGATCCGTCGCGATCTTCGACGAAGAGCTTGAATCCACCGATCGAGCCGAGGCCCTGCACCGGCGGCGGCGGGAAGATGGCCACGAAGGCCTCCTGAATGCCGGCGTACTTCATGTTGAGCGCCTGCACGATGGCGCCGGCGCTCTGGTTCTTTCCCTGCCGCTCTTCTTCCGGCTTCAACGTAACGAAGACGATTCCGGCATTGGATGCGTTCACGAAGCCGTTGATCGAGAGTCCGGGAAAGGCCACCGCGCTGGCCACGCCGGGCTGTTTCCGTGCGATCTCGGACATCTGGCGGATGACGCCTTCCGTCCGATCGAGCGTGGCCGCGTCAGGCAACTGCGCGAAGGCGACCAGATATCCCTTGTCCTGCGAGGGCACGAATCCGCGAGGGACCTTCGCCAGTCCGAGCGACGCCAGGCCCACCAGGCCGAGGTAGACGACCAGCGCGGCGATGGAGACGCGCAGCAGGCGCGCAACGGCCGATGAGTAGCCGTGGGACATGCGCGCGAATCCACGATTGAACAGGCGGAAGAACCAGCCGAAGAGACGATCGGCGGCGCGCTGCAGACGGTCACGCGGCGCGCCGTGGGGGAGAAGAAGGCGGGAGGCAAGGGCGGGACTCAGAGTGAGCGAGTTGAAGGCGGAGATGACCGTCGAGATGGCGATCGTCAACGCGAACTGACGGTAGAACTGCCCGGTCAGTCCGCTGATGAACGCGGTAGGAATGAAAACAGCGCAGAGCACGAGGGCGATGGCGATGATCGGCCCGGAGACTTCCTTCATTGCGGCGCGCGTCGCTTCCAGCGGCTCGGCGCCCAGCTCGATGTGGCGCTCGACGTTCTCGACGACGACGATGGCATCGTCGACCACGATTCCGATCGCCAGCACCAGTCCGAACAACGAGAGCGTGTTGAGCGAGAAGCCGAGAGCGAGCATCACCGCGAAGGTGCCCACCAGCGAGACCGGAACGGCCACGAGCGGGATGATCGACGCGCGCCACGTCTGCAGGAAGATCATCACCACGATGACCACCAGGAGAATCGCTTCGAACAAGGTCTCCACAACCGCGCGGATCGAGTGACGGACGAAGAGCGTCGGGTCGTAGACGATTGCGTAGTCGACGCCGGCGGGGAACGTTTTCTTGAGACGCTCCATCGTCGCGCGCACTTCGTTCGAGGCCTGGATCGCGTTCGTCCCCGGACGCTGAAAGATGCCGATGGCCACCGCATTCTTGTTATCGAGGAGGCTGCGCAATGAGTATTGATCGGCCCCCATCTCCACCCGGCCGACGTCGCGGATGCGCGTGATCTGGCCGTCGGAAGTCGCCCGCACCACGATGTTCGCGAATTCGTCTTCCGACGTCAGACGTCCCTGCGCGTTGATCGAGAGCTGGAAGGTCGTGCTGCTCGGCGACGGCGGCGCGCCCAGCACTCCGGCAGCGACCTGCAGGTTCTGCTCGCGGATGGCCCGGACCACATCGGTGGCCGTGAGTTGCCGGGCGGCCAGTTTGTCCGGATCGAGCCAGACACGCATGCTGTATTCGCCGGCGCCGAACACCTGCGCGGCACCTACACCCTGAATGCGCGCCAGCTCGTCCTTCACCCGCAGATGCGCGAAGTTCGAGAGATACAACATGTCGTAGCGGTTGTTGGGCGAGAGAAGGTGCACGACCATGATGAAGTCGGGCGACGCCTTCTCGGTGGTCACGCCGATGCGCTGCACTTCGGAGGGCAGTCGCGGCAGTGCCTGCGACACGCGGTTCTGCACCTGGACCTGCGCGTTGTCGAGGTCCGTGCCGGCCGCGAAGGTCACGGTGAGCGTGAGCCGCCCGTCGGAGGTCGACTGCGAGAACATGTAGAGCATGCCTTCGATGCCGTTGAGCGACTGCTCGAGCGGTCCGGCCACGCTCTCGGCGATCACTTTCGGATTGGCGCCGGGATAGGCAGCATGAACGACCACTGTCGGCGGCGCCACGCTGGGGTATTCGCTGACCGGCAGCTTCACCAGAGCGATGCCGCCGCCGATCACGATCAATAAGGAGAGAACGGCGGCGAAGATGGGACGCGTGATGAAGAATTGAGCGAGTCTCACGATCTTCCCTCCATCTGTTCCTTCACGGGGTCGATGCGCACACCCGGACGGATGCGCTGAAGACCGTTGACGACGATCAGCTCTCCCGGCTTGAGCCCGCCACGCACGATGCGCAGTCCGTCGATGATCGGGCCGAGCTGGACCGTGCGGTACTCGATGGTGCCGTCGTTTCCGACGACATAGACGTACCGTTTATCGAGGTCCGTTCCGACCGCGCGATCCTGAATCAGCAGCGCGCGATAGCCGGCCCTGCCTGGCAGGTGCAATCGAACGAAGGAGCCCGGCGTCAGCGCGTGATCACGATTGCTGAAGATCGTCCGCCCTCGAATCGTGCCCGTGGAGGGATCGATCTGATTGTCGAGGAAGTCGAGGCGTCCTTCGTGTGTGAATGTCTCCTCGTTTGCGAGGGCCATGCGGACCGGAAGTCCGTTGGCACGCGCGGCGAAATGCGCGAAGGTCTGCTCGTCCGCTTCGAACGACGCGTAGATCGGATCGAGCGAGACCACCGTCGTCAGCAGCGTCGCTTCACCGGGTCCGCTGGAGACGAGGTTGCCGGCCGTGACGATGGCGCGGCCGACGCGTCCATCGATCGGCGATGTGACGCGCGTGAACTCGAGGTTGAGCTGCGCCGATCGCAGTGCCGCTTCGACGGCCGAGACCTGCGCCGCCGACTCCGAGGCGAACGCCACACGCCGATCGCGTTCCTCGGACGACATGGCATCCTCGGAAGAGAGACGCCTGGCGCGCTCGAGCTCACTCGTCGCACGCGCAACGGTGGCATTGGCGCGGGCCAGCTCGGCACGCAGGCGATCGACTTCCGCCTGGAACGGTCGCGGATCGATTTCGAAAAGCAGGTCGCCCTTCCCGACGATCGCGCCTTCCTCGAAGCGGATGGCGGCCACGAACCCGGAAACGCGCGGCCGGATGGCCACGGCGTGGCGACGCCGATTTTCGGCGGCGCCGGCGTGTCGCTCGGTTGTGCGGCCGCACGGCTGCAGGCCTGAATGGCCAGCCACAGCGGCAGCGAAAGGATTGCGGTGATCAGTGCTCTTTTCATGCTGCACAGTGTCGGCTCGCGGCGCCGCGCCAGCAATCGGGCAGTGGTGCCACCGTTAAGTGCTGCGAATCGAGTAGATTGAAGCGAGACGTTCAGCGCAGGAGAACCTGCGACTTTCGGACGATGGCGCGATCGGGAGGGGAGAGGATAATGACGCTATGCGGGGGGAACCGCGCCCCTGCCCAGATTCCAGGAGACCCGACATGGAGACCGAAACCGAAACGTGTCCGCTGAGCGAAGTCGAGGACATCGACTCGCTGAGCGTGAGCGAGTTGAAGGCGAGGTTGCGCAGCGAAACCGGTGAGCGCCGGCGCGCGCAGTGTATGGCGGAGATTCAGAGTCACGTCATGCAGTTGAAGCTCGATCTGCTCGATCAGGAGCTCGATCCCGACAATTTCTTCCGCCTGCTGTTGAAAGCTCTTCTCGATCGGACGGAGAGTCAAGCCTGCGGCGTGTGGCTGCTCGATGATGACGGCGCGCAGTGCGAGCTATGGATGGCTTACGTGGGCGATCGCTTCTACTCGAAGGACGACTGGGGCGATCTGGCGTTACCTCGGCAGGATATGGCCGCCCATCTGCTCGGATACGCCCCGGGTTGGAAGGAGACGATCGAATACACCGGCGATGATGCGCGCCTGCCGGAAAGCGTTTGTCTCTTCAATCATTCGATCGCACTGCAGTCCGTTGCCATCGCTCCACTCATCCTGCCCACCCGCAACCTGGGATGGATCGCATTGTCGACGGGTGATGCACCCGCGGTGTATGCGCCGTGGCGGCGGGCCACGCTCGAGGCGATCGCGCGGCTGCTCACACTGGCGCTCCATCACCACCGTCTCACGGAAAAGAGCCTCGCCGAAGCACGGCGTCAGGCGGTGCTCGAGGAGCGAAACCGGATCGCCCGCGATATTCATGACACATTGGCGCAGGGATTCGCGGCAATCCTGATGCAGCTTCAGGCGGTTCAGAGAAGCGCGTCGTCGTTGCCGGCCAGTCTGGCCCGGAGTATCGACACGGCTGTCGATCTGGCGCGGTCGCACATGATCGAGGCCCGGCGATCCGTCGGCGCGCTTCGTCCTCAGGTCATCGAAACAGGCGATGTGGCCGCGGTGCTGGAGCGAACGACGGCGTTGGCTCGCCGGACAACCGACGTGCCGATCGAGCTCGTCATCGACGACTTGCCGCCCCTCGGCGCCGGCGTTCAGCGCGAGATCGCGGGCATCGCACAGGAAGCGCTGACGAACGCGGTGCGCCACGCGCGCGCGCGCACGATCAGGATTCACGCCTCGGCCACGCGGTCGGAAGGATTGCGTCTGTCGGTGGCCGATGACGGCCGCGGAATCGCCAAAGAACAATTCGGCGCGGGGTTCGGTCTGACCAGCATGCAGGAACGCGCGGAGCGGATCGGCGGTTCGCTGACCATCGTCACAGCGCCGCGCGCCGGAACCGAAGTCGTCCTGGCGTGGGAGCCGCCGGCGTTCAGCATCCTCAATCCATGAACGGTTCCGTTGTTTCCTATCATGATGTCCTCGTCGTCGACGATCACGCCCTCGTGCGCCGAGGCGTCGTCAATATCATCGCGCACGAGCCCGATCTGCGCGTGGTCGCCGAAGCATCGAATGGTGCGGAAGCACTCGACGCGTACGCGAAGCATCGTCCCGACGTGACCCTGCTCGATCTGCGGATGCCGGTGATGGAAGGGGTCGAGGCCGTGCGGCAGATCCGCGCGCTCGATCCGAACGCGAAGGTCATCGTCCTGACGACGTACGATACCGATGAAGACATCACCCGAGCGCTGAAGGCGGGAGCGAAAGCGTACGTGCTCAAAGACATCACCGCCGACGATCTGATCGCCTGTATTCACGACGTCCTTGCGGGCAAAACGTATCTGGCGCCCGCGGCCGCCGCGAAACTCGCGGAAGGCATGGCCCGTGTGCAGGTAACACCGCGCGAGCTGTCGGCGTTGCGCCTCATGGCCGACGGAAAATCGAACAAAGAAATCGCCAACGCCCTCGCCATCAGCGAGCGCACGGTGAAGACTCACCTCGGCCACCTGTTCGAAAAGCTCGGCGTCACCAGCCGCACCGAAGCGATCAAAGTGGCCACGCGCCGCGGCCTGGTGAGGATGGAGTGATGGGATCAATGATTCTGAAGATGCAGGTCTCCGTCGACGGCCTGGTCAGCGGTCTGAACGGGGAGCTCGACTGGGTCTTCAGAACCAGCGGACCTTCTTTCCATTCTGGCGGAGCGCGCTTTGGGGATCATTCTGGTCACGCCGCCAGCCGGGGTGATGAAAGTGGATGACGAAATCGCCGTTGTAGGAAGCCACGCCATCGGCGAAGGTGACCTTGCCGATGGTCCGCCACTCTTTGACCGTCTGCCTCACGAAGAGTCCTAAGTCCAATCGCTTGCCCGCGTCGGAGACGCCGATGTCGAAGCTGAGTGTGCGTTGCGGCTCGCGGTTTCCCCGATCGAAGATGTGGGCCAGGACTTCGTTCCGCACGTCGTCCTCTTCGATCAACGGCTGGCCGGTGGAGGCTTTCAATCGCATGAATGCCGGCGCCTTCGTCGGTTCGCCCGGCGCTTTTCCCAGCTCGGCGATCGTGTAGACCTGACGGATGGACGGTTTGCTGTCGATGAGCGTGAAGACCAGCCCTTCCAGAAGCAGCACCGGAAGTTGCGTACCGCGATTCCAACCGGTTACAAGCGGCGCGTTGGTCAACTGCACCTCGGTGAGGTGCGAAGCGGTCGAACCTCCCAGATCATCCGCGAGGATGATGTTTGCCGGCCGCAGCATCTCCTCGTGGTTCTCATCCATCGTGGGATAAAGCTTGAGAACGAGGCCGTAGGAGCGCCTCCTGCCGGCGAGCGTCAGGGTCACCGCCAGGCTGATGCGGGCGATCACCAAACCTCGGCTTCCCTTCCGGAAATAGCCGGAGTAGGGATTGTCCTCGGTTACCTCCCAGGTACCGGCTACACAGACGGCGTGGGGACGCACGAACCGCCGAAAGCCGCGGCCGTCCTCCCCCCAGCGCAGGTCCGCCAGAGAATCGAGCGTGCGGATCGCGGCGAGCTTGAACTGCGGCGGCGGCCCGCCAGGCAACGAGCCCGAGTAAACGTTCCGGTTCGTGACCCGGTACAACGGAAGTTCAGGTTCGCCGGCAGCGCCCCAGATTTTCTGGTAAGGATTGGCGAAGATGGCCGCCTTCACGTCACGAAACCGGGAGCCGTGATACGCCTTGTCTTCCTCGGTGAGCCCCTGTTTTCCGAAGATTACGGTTGGGTCGGGTGTTTCGGGCATGGTCTCACCTCCTGGCTTCGCTTAAGTCTATACCTCCATCTCGCGTTCTGTCGTCAAGAAGCGACAGGTCACTCCGATCTGTCAGATAATCCCTTCATGGCGCCTTGGACTCTCCGGGTTTCTCGCAGCTCTCTCGTTCTGACGGCGGCTCTGCTCTCGACCGCCACGATCGGATCGGCCGCGTCAGGGCCGGCCCCGGAGCGCGTCTCCGGTTACGACCTGCCGCCGCAGTACGTGCTCGACGTCCTGCACGCGCCCACGCCGCCGCGACCGATCCTGAGTCCGACGCGCGGGAGCGCGCTTCTCGTGTCATGGGTTCAATACCCGGCGATGGCGCAGGTGGCGGAGCCATTTCTGAAACTCGCTGGAGTGCGCGTCGAACCACGCACGCGCCGCAAGCACGACACACCGGGCGGTTACGGAGTGGCACCGTGCGCGCAGACGCTCTCCGTCGTGGATGTCGCAACCCGTCACGAGACGCCGATCGCACTGCCACCCGGCGGCTGCGCCGACGGCTTCTTGTGGGCCGCCGACGGCGCGAGCTTCGCGTTCCGCAATACCTCTCGCGACGCTGTGGAGCTCTGGGCCGGCGCCCGTGACGGCACCACGCACCGCGTCGGCAACGTGCGGCTCAACCCGATGCTCGGCAGCTCGCACCGGTGGGCGCCCGACGGCAAGACTCTGCTGGTCAAGCTGGTTCCCGACGACATTGGCGCGCCGCCGGCGGCCGGGGCGGGAGCCGAGGGCCCGCGCATTCAGGAGTCGACTGGAGGCGGCGAGTTCAGCACCTATGAGGCACGTGACACGCTTCGAAACCAGGCCGACGCGGCACTCTTCGAGTACTACGGCACGAGCCAGCTCGCGCTGGTCGACGTCGCCAGCGGCGCCGTCACCCGCGTCGGCGCGCCCGCGGTCTTGAGCGACGTCGAGCTCTCGCCCGACGGCGGGCACATCCTGGTGACCTCGATCCGCAAACCGTATTCCTATTCGGTGACCTACGGCCGCTTTGCGAATGACGTCGAAGTATGGGACCGCACCGGCAAAGCGACGCCGCTCGCGAAGTTGCCCATCGCGGATCACGTGCCGATCCACGGCGTGCCGACCGGTCCACGCGACCACGCATGGCGCCCCACCGAGCCCGCGACACTGGTATGGGCCGAGGCGCTCGATGGCGGAGACTGGAAGACGAACGTTCCCGCGCGCGACAAAATCTTCATGCAAAGCGCGCCGTTCACAGCCAACCCCGTCGAGATCGCGCGCACCGAGCAACGATACGAAGGGATCGAGTGGAGCGAGCGACGTGGCGCCGGATTGCTCCAGGAGTACGACGACAACCGTCACTGGCGCCGATCTTTTTTGATCGACACCGACCACACCGAGACGAAGCCACGCTTGATCTGGGACCTGTCGAGCGACGAGACCTATGACGATCCGGGCCAGCCGGTCTATCGCATCCTGCCGAACGGCCAGTGGGCCGTACGTCAGAAAGGCGACACGATCTTCTTGAGCGGCCAGGGGGCGTCAACGGCGGGGGACCGTCCGTTTCTCGACAGCTTCGATCTTCGCACCGTCAAGTCGCGACGCCTCTTCCGCAGCGCCAAGGACGCGTACGAGTATT
>WNFG01005786.1_pt1 | contig 19245 bp, 19 predicted proteins | sample 5400431 | NCBI WGS metagenome assembly WNFG01 (sample SAMN13153346, study PRJNA577476) | soil metagenome | isolation source: 120 cm saprolite under Douglas fir tree site 2 hole 3 replicate 2 | place: USA:California | collected 2015-04-18 | reverse complement strand
GCGATCAATTCGCGCGGCGTGCCGAGGGCGATTTCCCTGCCGTGATCCATGATGGCCACGCGGTCGCAAAGGCGTTCGGCTTCGTCCATGTAGTGGGTGGTGAGCAGAATGGTGCGGCCGGACTGCTTGAATTCCTCGATCAATTCCCAAAGCTGGCGGCGGGCTTGGGGATCCAGACCGGTGGTGGGCTCATCAAGAAAAAGGAAGTCGGGATCGCCGACCAGCGCGCAGGCGAGAGCCAGACGTTGTTTCTGCCCGCCGGAGAGATCGCCGACGCGCGATTTTTGTTTTTCTTCGAGTTGTACCCGCGCGATCGCCTCAGAGGCAACCGCTCCTTGCCGGAAAAAACTGCGAAACAAACGAACCGTTTCGAACACGGTAAGTTTCTCGGAGAGTTGCGTATCCTGTAATTGAATCCCCAGGCGTTGGCGGAGCTGCGCGGCGTTCGAACTCCACCGCTGGCCAAGCACCTCAACGTCCCCTGAATCTGGCTCGGTCAAACCTTCACAGATTTCGACCGTAGTCGTCTTCCCAGCGCCATTCGGTCCGAGAAGACCGAAGCATTCGCCCGCTTGCACTTCAAGGTTGAGGCCATCGACCGCAACCACGTCCTTGTATGCTTTTCGCAGGTGGTGGACGCGGAGGGCTGAGTTGGTCGCGAATTCCGGCATGAGCCCAGTATCGCGTCACAGGACCAGACATTCAAGGCTCGAATCGAGCGTTGCTCGCTGGAACGAATAGGGCGCCAGGAATCTGGAACTTGTCTCATAAATCCCCGCAGGCGTAAGGTGATTCACTCTTCAGGGGCTAAAGCCCAGTTTTTATTGGCGTTTTGATGTCGCGGCTGAAGTCGAAAATCCCGGCTCCGCGGGGGCCGCGACCCACAAAACCTATTTATGAGATGGCCTGCAGAAATGCGATCGCCTATACGCTCTTCGATGATGGCGAAACAGTTTTCAGCTACAGCCGGGGCCATCGCACCTTCAATCCATCGCTCGATCGAGGGCTAAGCCACTCGAAAACTAAAACTGCTGAAAACCCTCCGCACAACTGCGCGGCGACAAACGGAAGAACATCTGCCGGGCGGATGCCCGCGAACGTGTCACTCAACGAGCGCGCGATCGTGACGGCGGGGTTTGCAAACGATGTCGATGCCGTAAACCAGTACGCCGCGGCGATATAACACGCCACCGCGACAGGAAGCCATTCCGGCTCAAAGCAAGAGCATCCCCGGACGATCAGAATTAATCCGAACGTGGCGACAAACTCGCTGAACCATATCGGCGCCCCAGTTCGCGCGTGATGGGAGAGGGAAAACAGCGGCAACGCAAACATGATGTCGGCGCACGCCGCGCCGAGAATTCCTCCGCTGACTTGTGCAATGATGTAGAAGCAAGCCTCTCGCCGCGTCATCCCGCCCAGAAATGTTTCGGCCATCGACACCACTGGATTCAAATGAGCGCCCGAAATCAGCCGGAACGTGAGAATCAAAGCTGCGAGTGCAGCCGCCGTTGCAATCGTGTTCGCGAGAAGTGCGAGAGCAACATTGCCGCCAGCGAGGCGCTCCCCCACGATGCCTGAGCCAACAACGGTCGCCACGAGGAACGCGGTCCCGAGAAATTCCGATGCGAGGCGGCGCGCGAGTGAAAATTTCATTGCCGGCCTATGCGGTCAATTTCCCTCTTGATGGCAAGCTGGTCGAGAGTGGAGAGAGGCAGGCTCAGGAATAGCGCGATTCTTCGGTCTAGAATCATGAAAGCATCACGAAACGCGCGTTCGATCTGTTCGGGCGTGCCCTTTACGGCAGCAGGGTCGGGTACGCCCCAATGGGCCGTCATGGGCTGGCCCGGCCACACCGGGCACATTTCGTTGGCCGCGTTGTCGCAAACGGTGAAAATGAAATCCATCCGCGGCGCGTTCGGTTTCGCAAATTCGTCCCAGCTCTTGCTGCGAAGACCCTCCGCCGGGGCGCGGGAAAGTTCGATCTGCTTCAGCGCCTCGGGGTGAACCAGTCCTGACGGATGGCTGCCCGCGCTAAACGCAGAAAAAATGGGCCGGTCTTCTCGATTGAGTATGGCCTCAGCCATGATGGAGCGGGCTGAATTCCTGGTGCACAGAAATAAAACGTTATATTTTTTCTCCATCGAGAAGCCTTTGTCAGATGCCAGAACTCACCGGGCGCTCATGGCGCCGCGGGTGCACAACAATCAGGGGCGCAGCATGATTTTTCGGCGGCTGCTTTCTCCGGGAGGTTGTCTTCGAGAACCGCGAATACTTCCCACTCATTCCCGTCGGGATCGCGGACCCAGGTCTTATCCTGCAGCGCGTAGCAACAGTCCGTTTTCATCTCGTCGCGGGTGAGCAATTCGCGCTCTTGCCATTGCCGGCGCATCACCAGCACGTCCTCGGTGGATGCAACTTGAATTCCCAGATGCGACAGAGTGCCGCGTTCCCGGGCTCTTCCTTCGTTGAGGGTGAAGTTGAGCGGCGGATTCGCGACGTCGAATTTCGCGTAACCCGTGCGCACCTTGGAAGGTTCGATCCCAAAGAGATTCCGATAGAACTCGATGCTTTTCGCGACATCCTGAACGTGAATTGCGATGTGGGCTTTTAATGCTTTCCTTGTTTCCGTGGCCATGTCTTCCTCCCGGCGGGCGCATAACATATGCGCTTGTACATATGTATATAGGCTACGCGTCTTGCTCATATCTGTCAAGCCGTATATAATTCACCTGGGCATGCCGAAGAAAAACAAGCCGTTCGCGGTCGATCTTCTGTTTCGCGCCCTGGCCGATCCCACCCGGCTGCGCCTTCTCAACCTCATTGCCGGCCGGGAAATCTGCGTCTGTTTTTTCGTTGAGATTCTGGGGATCAGCCAGCCGAAGATCTCTCGCCATCTCGCCTATCTCCGGCGCGCGGGCATCGCGGCGGCACGGCGCCAGGGACGGTGGATGCACTACCGTCTGGTCATTCCGCAGGACGCCGTGGCTTCCTCGATCTTGCAGGAAACTCTGAAGCACTTGCGTGAAAGACCCGATATGCAGCGCGATTTTGCCAGGCTCGATGCCGCATGCTGCCATCCAGGCGAGTTTGAGCTCCCTGAAAAAGCGCCACAGCCTTCCATGGAGTCCCTGGCGGCGCGGTAACTCTTAATACGAAGGCGACGATTCCAACTTATTGTTCTCTTGTTCAATCCGCCGCTTTCGTAGTACATTCCGCTCGCGGATCGCGCCAAGCCTCTCCAGCCCCAGAGCGCGTCGCGAGACGAAACTCGGCTCCCGGGGGGAAGAATGTGCCCCGTGGGAATTCGAGCTACCGGTCCAGGCCGCATGCAGCGTTGCGTGGCGTAACCGTTACGGATACATGGGTTTCCGCGCTCGACGCGTGCAACCGGCAATGTTAAATTAAAAATTGACCGTGGGGTGCATTTGTGGCTGATTCGAACTTTCATCCCGACCTGGAGTCCCAAAAGCGGCGCACCACGCGCATTGTGCAAGCTGTGCCGCTCACGGTGACGGGTGTAGACGCGCTCGGCAGGCCATTTCAGGAACGCACCTCGACACTGATCATTAATTGCCACGGTTGCCGCTACCAATCGAAACACTACGTCCTGAAAAATATGTGGGTCACCTTTGAGGTGCCCCATAATGAAGCAGGGCGCGAACCGCGTAGCGTTCGCGCGCGCGTCAGCTGGATCCAGCGGCCGCGAACCGTGCGCGAGTTATTTCAAATTGGCGTTGAGCTCGAAGTATCCGGAAACGTCTGGGGCATCGCCTTTCCGCCAGGCGACTGGTTTCCGTTTCCAGAAGCCGCGCACGACCGCGTGATTCCGTCTCCCGTGGAGAGCGCTGAAATCGCGCCACCCGCTCCAGAATGGATTCCTGACGCGCCGCCCGCTTCTGCATTGCCCGAACTTCCGGAAGACAACGTTCGCGTACTGCCATTGCCGGGCGGCGGGGATTCCTCGCTGCAGCTAGCGCGGCAGGTTGCGCGGCTGGTCGTGGAAGCCAAGCAGCAGGTGCAGAGTACGGTGCTCGAGACCGCCACGCGTGCGGTCGCGGCGGAAACGCGCCCGCTGCTTGCCGCGCTGCAGAACCAGCTTAAGGACGCCGCAAACAAATCCGTCGAGGACGCGGTCGCCGCGCACATGGAGCGAATGCAGCACGAAGGTTTGCAGCGGATGGAAAGCGAACGGGTGGAGAGCGTGGCGGCGATGCGCGCCGAATGGTCGCGCGAACTGGATCGCCTGCTTGCCGATGCCCGGATGCAGATGGCTTCGCAGCTCGTGGAAGTGGAGCGCACGCAGCGGGCGGATTTCGAGCAACAAATTCAAAGCCAATTGCAGGCTGCGATCGAAAAGCTGCAAAGCTTGAGCAGCAGCCTGGGCGCAAATGCGGGCGAAGTCCAAACCGCCATCGAGAAAATGCGGCGAAATTCGGAAGAGGCTGCCGCGGGCGAACTCCAGCGTTGGCAGGGATTGATGGAACAGCGCGCCACCGAAGCGCAGGCGCGCTTTGCGCAACTGGAACAGGCCGCAAAGCGCCTGGCCGATCAGATTGGCGCGGAAACCTCCGCCGCGGAGTCGGGATGGCGGGGTTTGCTCGAAGCAGACCTCACCGCGGCGAGCTCACGCTGGAACGAGACGATTGAGACGTCGATCGACAGCGCGGCGCGCCAGGTGGCCGAGCGAGTCGCGCGGAACAGCGAGGCCGCGACTCGGCAATTGGAGCAACAACTGCAGCAAAGAATCGGCATGATTGGCAGCTCGTTTTCACAAGTGACCGCCGAAGCAGAAAGCACTCTTGGCACGCTGCGCGCGTCGATTGGCAAAGAAACCGCCCGGGGCCAGACAGCGATCTCCCAGCTGCAACAAACCCTCGACCAGGTTGAATCTCGGAAGGGCGATATCTCCCTGCTCCTCCAGTCGGCCTCGGAGGAACTCGCGCGGCGCGGTGAAGCGTTGCTTGAGGTACAAAGCAGGGAGATGAACCGCCAGGCGGAATCAGCCGTCGCCGGATTGGCGGAGAGGCTTCAGCCCGTCCTCGAAAGCGCGGGACACCAAACGATCGAGCGATTAGCCAATGACCTCGAACAGCGGTTGGGGCCGCAAATCACCCGGGTAACGGAATTGATGAGCAGGCTTGCGTTCGACCAGGGGCAGGCCGAAAAGGCGCTGTCGGAACATCAAACCCGGCTCTGGCAAGTTTCGGAACGAAGCGTGCAGGAGGCTGTGGCGCGCTCGAAGGAAGTCCTCGCCCAGGTGGAGAAGGAATTCGGGGAATCGGCTCGGAATACATCCGCGAGATGGTTCACCGAACTCGAAACCAAGGCTAGCGAAACCACCCACGCCACCTTCGAAGCGCTCTTCAAGTCCGCGGATTGGTATGAAAAGAAGGTTCAAACGCAGATGCAATCGACCCTGGAAAAGGGGCTCGATCAGGCTGCGGCCAGCCTGCGCGAAAAAGCCGGGGATCTCTCAGGCCAGTTTGCCAGCGAACTGGATCACTACAGCCGCAGCTACGTGGAGCACGCGCAGACCCAGATGGGAGAAAACGCTCGAGATGCCGCGGAGAAGGCCAGCCTCCAGATCTCGCAGGCCGGCGAAGCGGCCGCCACGAATTTCATCGAGCGCGCCGACCAGCTGACGCGCGAGCAGTTCAACCTCTTCAATACAAAGGCCAATTCCGCGGTCGAACAAAATGCCGCCCGCATCGAGGCGCATACGGTGCAGGTCCGTACGAAGCTGGAGGGCGACGCGCGAATGCTCGTCGGGGAATTCCAGCGCGTCCTCGCACAGCAAACGCAGCAAGGCCTCGCCCAGGGCAAGCAGGAACTGTCCTCTCAAATCGATCTCGCCAAAGACAACTTGCGCGTTGAGGCACAGTCGCTCGACCGCCAGTTGCGGTCTGCGTTGCAATCGTTCGGCACTCATGCGATGGACGAGTACAAACAGCGGCTTGAAAATGCGTCAAATTCCTGGCTGCTAACCACAGTCACCAAACTCAATCAGCAGTCCGAAGCGCTTATCAACCAGCTTGCGGAATCAACCGAAAAGAAACTCCGGTCGACTTGCAGCACCGTGATCGCTGAATTGGGCGAAACGCTCCGGCAGCGGATGGCCGGACTTTTTGTTCCCGCAGCGCCCCAGCCAATTCCAGGGCCTCCACGCCCTTCGGTCAAGCCACCCGAAATCAAGCCAGAGGAACACTAGTAACTCCGCGAGGCCGGCGCCTGCAGTTTTCGGTCCTGCGGGGGAAGCCTGTATAATAGCCCGATGCCTAATCGTGCCTACGCCGGTCTCTGGGTCCGGAATTTCGACCAGGCGAACATGCTCTCCCACTTCGAGCATTTCCTCGCCACAGTCCCCTTGGCCGCCGGTCCGATTGGGTTCAGCGAACTGGTGATCCGGGCTGTGGATTCAACGGAGTCGCCGCTCGAGGAGCACGATCTACGGGCACAGAGGGTAACGCCTGCGAAAATTGTGGAGCTTACCCGAGAGCATCTCGCCAGCGACGTGTGCTTCGAGGTCGTGGCGTTATGGGACCTCTGGATTCGCGACATGGAATCCGCGAGTTGGAAGAAAAAGCCGGAGCGACTCCATCTTTCCTGTTTTGGGCCGGAATACGATCAAGGGATTTATGCCGAATCGGGGCATTTTATGGCCGATCTGGGCTTCGAGCACTTGTTCACGGGGCATGCGGGATTGCTTTCGGCGGAAGCCGGGCATGTGGCTCAGCCCGAACATCCGGACGAGGCCCGGTTTCTGATGTGGATGTCGCAGCCGCAGAATTTACGCGAATATCAGGAAAAAACGCGCGAGAATATCCAGAAGCTGATGTCATGGATGCGTTCGGCGGAGGAAGTTTTACCGATAGAACAAGTCCGCCTGTGGTCCGAGGGAGAGGAAAACTTTGAAGCGCGTTTGGATGAAATTCTGGCTGTGCGTTAGCTTGCTGCTGGCGGCTCAAGGCCATTCGGCGCAGGTCGCGCCGCAAAAAGAGTCCCCTCGCGCCCGGCCGAGCAATGCGCGCGGAGTGAATGAAACGCTTCTGGCGGGGCTGCGCCCCGGACGCGATACGTTCGCTGTGGCGGAAAAGCGGTTCAAATTGAAGAACCTTGCCGAAAGCCATGATTCAGGAATCAAAGAATGGCGCGATGATTGCTCGGGACGCTCCATCCGGCTCGAACTCGACGCCAAATCCATGATCCAAAGCATCACCATCACGACGCTCGGTTATCAGGAAGGCAAATGCGGTGAAAAACGCGCGGATTTTCTGGACCCCAAGAATTGGGTGACGGGAACTGGCTTGCGCATCGGCGATTCGCAGGATCGTATTGTCGATTTTTATGGCGAGCCGAACTCGAGCGGCCCTGCCTCGAAGAACGGTCAAGAGCTGGAATTGTTTTCCTATCAATTTGATTGGGCCGGGTCCGACGTTCCTCAGGTGATGGAAGTGCTATGCGCGCGGGATACGGGAAGAGTGCTTGAGATTACGCTCGCGTTTTCGAGCCTGTAGAGTCTAACAATGCAGACTCGAAAATTGCGCGTGGTCATTGCACTGGTGGCAGGGGTGGCGCTCTTGTTGGTGGGATGCGAGTCAGCCAAACAAACAACACCCGCGGAGGCAGCGGCCCCTCCCTCAGCCCCGGCGGTGGTGCCGGAGACTCTGCAAGTGGCGGAAGCTGTGCTGGGCAAGCAAGCAGAAGTCCTCGCCCACGGAGATTTGGCACGGAATGGATTGGACCAAATGCTGGTGGTAAACCGGTTTGAGAATGCAGCGCGCGGGGACGGCGGGCCGGCAGATTCTTCCGCGATATTCGTCACGCGCGCGGTAATCGTGGAGAAAGAAAACGACAAATGGGCGGAGGTGCTGCGTTGCGACGAGCACCTGAAAAACCCGAGAGGTTATTTGGGCGGGTCCCCTGCGGCTCCTGTCACGGGCTGGCGACTCGAGTTCAAGCCGGATACGGATCAGGGTCTTGAGTTACGATTCACACCGGCCGGAACTGGCGAAGAACGGTCGTCAGCCGCCGCGGAGACCCTGGCTCGGACCATAACCATCCGGTGGAACACAAAAGCGAAACGCTATCAATCGCTCGACCAGTCTCATAGAGGGTATCTGGGTGAAGCGCCCGCGCTGGAGACCCCGCAGTCCATTCTAAAATGAGCGCAGCAGCAAACACATTGGCAAGTTCCGCAGTGAAGACCGCCCAGAAGCGTGTCTCCGGATGGGCGCAGCTCACCCGTCTGTACCCCTACGTCCGCCGTCATACGGGCGAAGTGATTTTGGGGATGGTGACACAGACCGGAATGGGGATTACCGGGACGCTGCTCCCTCTGATTATCGGCGTCATCGTGGATTGCATCAAGGGCGCCGCGGCTCCCTTGGCGCAGCTCGGCCGTCTGACCCAGATTTCATTGGGATTCCTGCTGCCGTACTATCACCCCAAAAGCGCCCACACACTCGCCATATTCTGTTCAGCGCTCATCATCATTTGCACGATCCAGGGAATTTTTTCGTATGCAACGCGGCAGATTCTGATCGGCCTCTCGCGAGATATCGAGTACGACCTGCGGAACGACTTGCTGAACAAGCTGGTTACGATGGAGCCTGAGTTTTACGTGCGCAACCGCACGGGCGAGTTGATGTCGCGATGCACGAACGATCTGAACTCGGTGCGCATGGTGCTCGGCCCCGGAATCATGTACAGCGCCAACACATTCGCGACCATGGTGCTCGCTGTGGTCCTGATGTTCTGGATTTCTCCCTCGCTCAGCATTTACGTTTTGATTCCCGTTCCGGTCGTCGCCATCACGGTGTGGGTTTTTGGCCGCCAGATTCATGCGCTTTACGGAAAAATTCAGGCCTCTCTTGCCGTGCTTTCCGCGAAAGCCCAGGAAAACCTTGCCGGCATGCGTGTGGTGCGCGCCTACGTGCAGGAGGAAGCCGAGATTCGCGGCTTTGACCAGCCCAATCGCGAATACATCGATCGCAACCTGCGGCTCATCTATTTCTGGAGCCTGTTCATGCCGCTGCTTCAGATGTTGGTAGGGTTGACGTTTGTGCTTGTGCTATGGCAGGGCGGCCGGCAAGTGATTCTCAGCCGCATCACGCTCGGTGAACTCATCGCGTTTTACACGTTCATGACGAGACTGATATTTCCCATGATTGCGCTGGGATTTGTGACCAACATTTTTCAGCGCGGCGGCGCTTCCATGGGACGGCTGAACTACATCCTTGATTCGGAGCCGAAAATCAATGACGCAGCCGTCGTGCAAAACAAGACCGCGGAACTCCGCGGCGAAATTGAATTTCGGAATCTGACCTTTACATACCCAACCTTGCGAAACGAAATGGACGGATCAAGGGGGAACGGAACAGCAGCGGTGAACCAGCCCGTCCTCCGCGATATTTCCCTCCGCGTTCCGGCAGGATCGATCTTGGCGATAGTCGGCCCCACGGGGAGCGGGAAATCCACGTTGGCTGCGCTGATCTCGCGGCTCTGGGACGCGCCGCCAGGAACCCTCCTGGTCGATGGGCGTCCGATCCGGGAGTGGCCGCTCGAAACGCTGCGGCGGGCGGTAGGCTACGTCCCCCAGGACACTTTCCTGTTTAGCGAAACGCTGCGCGAAAACATTGCGTTCGGCGTCGAATGCGCGACCGACCAGCAGATTCACGACGCCGCCGAGGTCGCCAGCATCGCGGCTGAAATCGGCGAATTCCCCGCGAAGTTCGACACGATGGTGGGTGAACGCGGGATCACGCTTTCGGGCGGCCAGAAACAGCGCTCGGCCATTGCGCGCGCGGTGATTCGCGATCCTAAAATTCTGATTTTGGACGACTCTCTTTCCAGCGTGGATACCGGAACCGAGGAGCGCATCCTGCGGCGATTGGAATCCATTCTGCGGCAGAGGACGACGGTGCTGATTTCCCATCGCGTCTCGACGGTGCAACACGCCGACCAAATTGTGGTGCTGCGCGACGGCCGGATCGTCGAGCGCGGCACGCATACCGAACTGCTGGCGCGGGGCGGCTATTACGCCGACCTGTACCAGAAGCAACTGCTCGAAGAAGAGTTGGAACGCGAATGAGCGACTTCCGCGAAGAAGAGGCTCTAGGAAAAGCTTACGACTCGCAACTGATGCGGCGGCTGATGGGGTATTTGCGGCCGTACAAGCGGAGCGTTGTCTTCGCCGTGTTTTTGACGCTGCTGGTCGGGCCGCTCGGAGCCGTCGGGCCCTATCTGTTCGGGTTCGGCATCGACAAATATATCGTTCCCGGCACGAACGGGCGGCGGACGCCTTGCGCGGCGTCGGCCTGGTATCACTCGGATTCCTCGCCGCTCTGCTTTTGAGCTTCGCCGTGCAATACCTGCAAGTCCGCATCATGCAGAACGTGGGCCAGCAAACGCTCTACGACTTGCGGAAGGAAGTATTCGAGCGCCTGCAGCGTCTTCCAATGAGTTTCTTCGATCGTACGCCTGTGGGGCGGCTGGTGACGCGTGTGACCACCGACGTTGACGCGCTCAACGACCTCTTTGCCGCGGGCATCGCCGCCATGGCCAACGACGCCATCGTGCTGCTCTGTATCGGCGCGGTGATGATGTGGATGAACTGGCGGTTGGCGCTGGCAACTTTAGCGGTTCTGCCGCTGATCCTGATCTCCACATGGATTTTCCGCGACCGCGTGCGAGACGCGAACCGGCGCATCCGCACTGCCATAGCGCGGATCAACGCGTTCCTGCAAGAACACATCAGTGGGATGAGCATCGTGCAATTGTTCAATCGGGAACGAAAATCGAGCGAGCAGTTCGCGGAGCTGAACCGCATCCACATGGAGGCGTACAAGGACGCCATCCTGGCCTTCGCCGTATTTTTTCCCGCAGTCGAATTGTTCAGCACGGCGGCGATAGCGATCGTGTTCTGGTACGGCGGACTGCGCTCGTTTTCCGGCCTCGTGACCGTGGGCGTACTCGTCACGTTTACCCAGTATGTGCAAATGTTCTTCCGGCCGATCCAGGACCTGAGCGAAAAATTCAATATCCTGCAGTCGGCCATGGCGGCGTGCGAACGCATCTTCAAGCTGCTCGACGAGCCGCTGCCGGCGCCGCCCGCCGAAGCTTCCCTTCCGCTCACCGCCCCGCGCGGCGAGATCGAATTTCGCAATGTGGGGTTTGCGTACAACGGCGGCGCGAATCCGCGCGACCAAGACTGGGTGCTCCGCGATGCATCGTTCCACATCGCGCCTGGACAGACGCTCGCCATCGTCGGACACACCGGTGCTGGAAAAACCACTCTCATCCAGCTCCTGCTGAGGTTTTACGAAATTCAGCGCGGCGAAATCCTTCTCGATGGGATAAATATCCGCCGGTACAACGTGCACGATCTGCGCCGGCAATTCGGAATCGTCCTCCAGGACCCGTTCCTGTTTACCGGCACCCTCGAATCGAACGTCCGGCTGGGCAACGAAGAAATTGGCCGCGCGCGCGTGGAGGCCGCCCTGCGTGAAGTGGGACTCGGTTCTCTTCTGGACACGTTGGCCGAAGGCGTCACGACGAACGTAAGCGAGCGCGGCGCTACATTTTCCGTCGGGCAGAGGCAATTGATCAGCTTCGCGCGCGCTCTTGCGCACAACCCCAGGTTCCTGATCCTGGACGAAGCAACGTCGAGCGTGGATACGAAGACCGAGGTTCTGATCCGCGAAGCATTGGACCGTCTGCTCGAAGGCCGCACCGCCATGGTGATCGCGCACCGGCTCAGCACGATCCAACATGCCGATCGCATACTCGTATTCCACAAGGGAAGGCTGCGCGAGCAGGGTTCGCACCAGCAACTCCTCGCGATGCGCGGGATTTACTACCGTCTCTATCAGCTTCAGTACAAAGATCAGGAGTTGCGCCCGCCGCTTGAGCCGGCAGGCAGCGGAACGGGCACTTCGCTGCCCGCCGACGATTAGGCGATCGAGTCCTGCGCACGCGAAGCGATGCCACCCACACAAATTCTAATCTCCGCCGGCGAAGCATCCGGTGACATGTACGCGGCGCGTTTGGCGGCGGCGTTGCGGGCACGGGCGGACGTTCAACTGTACGGGATGGGCGGCACGCGCATGCGAGAAGCGGGAGTCGAACTGGTGGCCGATTGCGCGGAAGTCTCACTGGTCGGAATCGTCGAAATTGCCAAAAAACTCCCTGCCCTCAATCGCGTGTGGAAACGCCTGATCGGTGAATCCGCGCAAAGAAAGCCGCGTTTTGCGATTCTCACGGATTTCCCCGGCTTCCACTTGCGCCTCGCGCGCGCGTTGAAGCGGCAAGGCGTGCAGAACATCTATTTCGTCTGCCCGCAATTCTGGGCGTGGCGGCCGTGGCGCGCGAACCTGGTGCGCCGCAGATTCGTGCGCGGGCTTTGCATTTTCCCCTTCGAGCAGGATTGGTATCGCTCGCGCGGGGTAGCGGCGGATTTTATTGGGCATCCCTTGGTTGGAAATGTCGCCGCAAAAAGATCGCGCGCCGAATTCGCCGCATTTTTCGGATTGGATGCCGCCAAACCAATCGTCACGCTGTTGCCGGGAAGCCGCGCGGGAGAAATCGCGCACCACATGCCACCCCTCGTGCGATCCTGCCATCTAATAGCAAAGAGCCACCCGGTGCAGTTTGTCCTGGCGCTCGCCCCCGGCATGAGGGAATCGCAGATTGCCTCGTACCTGAAGCCGGAAGTCTCGTTGCGCGTCGTGGAAGACGCCACCTACGACGCATTGGGTGCGGCGGACGTGGCTATTGTCTCGAGCGGAACGGCGACGGTCGAAGCGGCGCTGATGGACACGCCCATGATTGTGGTTTACCGGCTCGCACCCGTCACGGCTGCGATTGCCCGCTGGCTGGTGCGCACACCGATGTTTGCAATGGTCAACCTGATCGCTGGGAAGCGTGTCGTTCCGGAACTCGTTCAGCAGGATTTTACGCCAGAGAAAGTCGCAAATGAGGTTATTCGGCTGCTCGATTCAAAGGAAGTTCGCTCGGAAATGCGGCGAGGCCTTGCAGGCGTGAGAGAAAAGCTGGGACCTCCCGGAGCCATCGAGCGGGCGGCTGACATAATCGCCGGCATGCTGGGAAATTCTGCCGCCAATGATTAGGGCTGACTTGACCAGACTTCGATGGTCCGGCCCGGAACATGAGCGGGCTATACTTTTACGCAGAACGGCCAAGCCGGGGCGTGGAGCCCGCCGGGATTATGAATACGCCGCACTGGTACTGGCAACTCAACGGCGCGAGTTGGTATCCTATTGATTCAAGTGATGGGTCATAACGAGAGGCACACCAGACTCATGTTCAAGTTTCGCTTCCTCTTTCTCGCAGGGTTGGCCGTGTTCGTTGTCCGTTCGGGATTCTCGCAGGCTCCTGGGCAAGGGCAAGGTCCTGGCCGGGGTGTTGCTCCGGTGCAGACCGCTCCTTCGGCCGCCTTTCGCGCGACAAACTACGAAATTCGGGCGTCTCTGGATGCCGTCGGGCGGGTGTTGACCGCGCAGGCAAAAGTCGATTTTGCGGCGAATGAGCCCTCGCGCGTTGTTGATGTTGAACTGAGCCAGACCCTCAGAGTGAACGGTGTTCGTGACGCCGCCGGGAAGCCGTTGGGCTACGACAGGGATGAGAACAGTCCAATGAAATTGCAGGTAACGCTGCCTGATTCGGTGCCGGCGGGCGGAAAAGTTACGCTGCAATTCGAGTATGCGGGGCCGCTCACAACCAGAGGAACGAGTTCGGACCAGGGCCTGCAACTGGCCCACATTGACAAAGACGGCGGTTACCTGCTTCTCCCCGCGCGATGGTTCCCGCTCACGGATTTCCCCACGAACCGCTACACGGGCGTTTTCCAGATCGAAGTGCCCGGAACGATGACTGTCGCCGGTACAGGCACTTCGACTGGAGCGCCAACATCCGTCACACCCAGAATTTCCCCCGCCCCAGCAATTGGGAACTCGCGGTCTGCCGCTCCCCTGTCGCCCTCAGCCGCTCCGCCGCCGCCTTCGATGGAAAACGAACGCATGCTGTATACGTTCCGCGTGGAGAAGCCGGAGGCTGCGGGAACATTTGTTGTCGCGCCCCTGCAACTGAGCCCCGTGCGCGCGGAGGGCGTGACTTATTCCATTTACACACCGCCGGCGGCAGCGAACACGGCACAGAGTTACGCTGACACTCTCGCGCGCATCCTCGACAATTTCAATGGCCGGTTTGGCCCGCTGCCGCAACCCGGCATGAAGATCGCGCAGCTCCCGGATGGGACCGTGGCGGGGTATGCGGCGCCGGGGTTGTTACTGGTGAGCGCGCACCAATGGACGGCACAGCCGAACGCGCGCCTGCTGGCAAACCTCGCCGCGCAGCAGTGGTGGGGGAACCGGGTGACGGCCGCGTCCCCCTCTGACGTGTGGGTTACTGCCGGGCTGGCGCGCTACTCCGAGGGCCTGTACGTCGAGGAAACCTCGGGCAAAGAAGGTCTGAATAAAGCGCTCGAGGATTTTGCCGTAGGCGCTCTGATGTTCGACGACTCCGCTCCGATCGCCCAAGCCGGGAGGCTGGAGCCGGAATCAGAGGAATATCGGTCGGTGGCGGTGAACAAAGGCGCGATGGTGTTCCACATGCTCCGCGCGCAGATTGGCGACGCGAACTTCTTCGCGCTGCTCAAGGATTTCTATTCGCTTTACTCCGGCAAGGCCGCACGCATCGAGGATTTTGAAAAATTGGCGGAGGCGCACGCGGCGAAGCCCGCCGTTTCAGAGGTCAAGTCGATCGGAAATGCCCCGCCAATCGTGACCGCGGGAACTCCTAATTTGCGGTCCTTCTTTACGCAGTGGCTGCGTTCGACCGGCGTGCCGGAATTCACCATAGAATATGTCACCTACCGAACCAAGAAGGGATTCAGAATTGTCGGCAAGGCCAAACAGAACCTCGATTTCTTCCACATGGATATCGAAATTGAAGTTCAAACGGAAGGCAATCCCGAATTCAAGACCATTACCATCGCCGGCAAGGAATCCGCGTTTACCGTGGAGACTTTCGGACGGCCGAAGCCAAACGGCATCATCCTCGACCCGCACAACTTCATTTTGAAATCGAGCCAGCGGCTGCGCGTCCGCGGGATCATCGCGCGCGGAGAGTCCCTCGCCGAGCTGGGCCGCTACTACGATGCCGTCTCGCAGTACCAGCGCGCGCTGGAACTCGACCGCAACAACGCCCTGGCGCAATTCCGCATGGGCGAGGCGTTCTTCTACCAACGGAATTACGCGGCGTCGGCGCAATCGTTCCGCGATGCCCTCGAGGGAAGCACTGACTCGACGACCCGGTGGACCGAAGTGTGGTCGCACATCTACCTCGGCCGAATCTACGACATTACGAATGACCGCACGCGCGCGGTCAATGAATACAGCAAGGCCAAGCAAACCGGGGACGATACCGGCGGCGCGCAAGCTGAAGCGGAAAAATCTCTGAAGAAACCGTACAGCGAAACCGCTTCGTGAAGCGTTTCAGTAGCCGGACAGCCCGGTAAGACTCGGGTTCTCGATCCCCTTATGCTGGATGAGGACCTGGAATTTTTCGCCCAATCCCTCCGGGTGGATCAGGTTTTTCAGCAACAGTCGCGCGCGCAATTTTTCGACTTCCGATTGCCCCGGTTCGTACAGATCCGCGAATTCATTCGCCCGGCCCAACGCCACCAGAAATTGCGATTGCGTGACCAGGCCCGTTCGCTCCAGGCCTGACCGGCGTCCCCACACCTGCAACGCGGTGAAATTAACGTGCGAAGTCAGGTCCTGTTCCCCCGGCGCGTCGAGAACTTCTTCCGTAACTCCGTGGTCGCGGTACGCCAGCAGCGTCCCGCGATTGTGCCGTTCGTTGTAGAGTGCGCGCGCCTCGTGGCCGTAATCAATGGTCAAGACGAATCCTCGTCCAATCGCACGCCCCGCGTCTTCGATCCAGCGGCATGCGTTCAGGCACGCCTCTGCTTGCTGGCCCTCCTGGAGCGCAATTCCCTGCTCGCGGAAATACTGCTCGATGGCGGGCGTGGAAGGCTCTCGAAGCACCTCGGTGAACTTGCTTCCCTCAAAGCCCACGTATACTTCGCGCAATTGGCCGCCTTCCATTACCACGCGGTGTGTAGGCAGAGCATCCACCATTTCGTTTGAGAAGATGCATCCAGCGGGTATGTCCGCCGGGATTTCCACGGAGCTCGAAACGCGCCCCTTGGCTACATGTGAAGCGAGCGCAGCCGGGTGTTCCGCGCGGCGCGCCGCGGAACGCTCCAATATTCGCAGCGAGCCGCCCGACGCCCGCGCCTGATTCCACAGCCAAAAACGGCTGCGGCGATCCGAGCAGCTCCCACATTTCCGCAAGCTGACGGGCGATTAACCGCGCGAAAATCGCGTGGACGTCCACACTCGTGTAGTAATCCCCCCGCCGGCGCGCTTGGAGGCGCGAATAATAGCCGTGTTCGGGATGGTAGAGGCATTCCCGCATGAATTCCGCAAACGGGATGGGTCCGCCTGTGCGGATGCGGGCGGCCAGCACTGCCGCGAGGCGTTCACCCCGAATGCCTTCCGCGAGGGTTGATTCCCGTGTCACTCGTCTTGCCGTTGAGGATTGCATGTGAACATCTCGATGATGAAATCATGCAAACAATCGTAGAGCTGTTTCTGAAGAGTCCAGGGAAACTGGCCGTTTTCAATCTCACGCGGCCGAAGCAGAAAAACATACGTATGAACCTGCGGCTCAGGAGGCGAATAGCGGATTTCGACTTCTACACCTTCGGCGGCGGGGCGAGCGCCAAAGACAAACAGCGGATGCTCGTGGCGTGCAAGTTCGGCGCGCACTTTTTCAGCGAGGGCGTTCACGGCCGTCCGGCCGCGGTTGTGCTGTCCAACTCGCCGCGCGCGGTCATCTCCGCCCAGACCTTTTCAAAGGCCGCGAGCGCGCGAGCATCAAACAGAACAAAATGAACTTTTTCGAGCGACGTGGGGCTCTTCAGATGCTCGGCCACTTCCCGGAGCATGATCTGGGCGCATTCAAAAAGAGGAAAACCTGCGATCCCGGTTCCCACGGCGGGAAATGCAATGGAGCGGAGTTTCCTTTCGGCGGCGATCCGCAGGGAATGCGCCGTCGAAGTCCGCAAGGCCCGCGCCGTCGTTTCTCCTCCAAGCTGCATGCTCGCCGCATGAATCACGAAGCGAGCGCGAAGCTTTCCGCCCGAGGTGATCGCCGCGCCGCCGATCGGTATGCTGCCGATAGCGTCGCATTCCCGCTGGATCGCTTCTCCGCCCTTGCGCCGGATCGCGCCCGCCACTCCGCCGCCAAGCTGCAAGTCATTGTTCGCGGCGTTGACAATGGCGTCGACGTTCATCTCGGTCAGATCGCCTTGCATGAGAACAATCTTTTCGCCAATGCTCATGGATTCTTTTCGCTTTCGCTCGCGGATGATTACTTTGCAATTCTTGCGAGCGCTTCCTCGTCGTAGCCCAGGACCATTTCAAATCCGCGGAGCACCACCGGGCGGCGAATCAAGTTTGGCTCGGCGGCCATAAGTTTTAGGGCCTCGTCTCGCGAGGGAGGATTTTTTGCCATCTTGCGTCTACGGTAGAGTTCGTTGCGCGTGTTCAGAAACTTGCGGTGGTCGCTGCTGCCAATGAGCTGATCGAGTTCAGCAACGGACAACGCTTTCTTCTTCTCCAAAAACGCCTTCGCTTTACGGCATGTCGTGCAGTTCGGCTTGTGCAGGAACTTGATTTTTGTCTTCGCCATGTTTCGATATCACTCCTTGGAGGGTTCGGAAAAAAGCATGATTTGTGGGTCGTGCCTTCAGGCATGACATGATGGCTGCGTCTCCTTCAGGGGTTTTAACCCCTGAAGGGTCTGTGTGGCAACTCCCCCGATTGAAGAGTCAGCGGCTAAAGCCGTCCAGAATTCAGACCACCTATAGCGCGGCTGAAGTCGAAGATCCCGGACCTGCCGGGGCCGCGCCCCGCAAAAATTAGAGCTTCTCACACAGACACTGAACCTATGAAATCATATTTTTCCCTGGCCCGTTAGAAACCAAAATCCACGGGGACAGAGAGAGCGTGTTCCCGTACTCGCAAACCGTCTGCGCGGGAATCGCCCAACCGCTTCATATAAGAGTCGCGCGATGGAACCTCCGAGACCCAGTGCTTAATCCACTTCTCGAAACCATCGAGTTCACGCGTTTGGTCGTGATACTCGTGGAAGAAACCGTGGTCGCGGCCGTAGTAGCCCTGCACGGGAGAAGGATGCGCGCCCCAGGGCTCGTGTACGACCGCCGTGACCAAAAAGCCCGGAATCAGCGTGCGGTTCGGGTCCGAGGCAATCACCTCGGGGGCCACAATTTCTTCGGCGATAACAAGCACTTTGCGCGACGCGCGGGCGCCGTCAATGGCGACGCCCAGATTGCCCCACAGGTGGGCGTTCCCCGCGGCGTCCGCGCGCTGCACATGCAGAATGGCCACATCCGGCCGCAACGCGCGCACCGCGACGAGCCGCTCCTCGTTCACCGGCGAAGAAAACTCGCGCAAATTACCATTGCGCTTGAGCAGATCGCTGCCGAGTGTTGAATATGTCGGCAGGAAGGGCACGCCCATCGCGGCGGCGTGCAGCGCGAGCGCGATGGTGAGATTCGTGTGATCTACCGTTTCAATCGCGCGGGGGATGCTCTTCTCGACAGCGCGGCGAAAACAGTACCCGACACCTGCCGAGGCATTGCCGACCCAGGCTGCCATCACACGCGTGACGCACCCCGCTCCGATCATCTGGTCAAACAGGATGTCGGAGATGGGTCCCACGAGCGTCAGGTCGCGGCGTCCCTGGCGGATGATTTCATGGCCTGCCGCGAACGGGATCATTTGCTCAAGCTGCGCTCCCATCAACACCATCGAGCCCGACGGCACGTGCTCAGTCACGGCCTTCTGCATGGAAACGAGTTTGGAAGCGGTCGTCCCCATCATGATTTCGTCCAGAAATGATTGGGGTCAATTTCGCGAATTACGGCGAGTTCCGCGGCATTCGGTTCCGGGGTTGTGGCCAGGTCGTCCGCCACGCGGAGCGTCCATCCCGTCTCGCTTAGCACGTCCTCCACGCTCACACCGGGATGCGCAGAGGCCAGATACGCCTCGCCGTCTTCTCCGAAGCGCAGCACGCCCATCGTCGTGATGATCGCCGAAGGGCCGGAACGAAGAGGCAGACCCTGTCCGCGGC
>WNFG01003416.1_pt1 | contig 19251 bp, 28 predicted proteins | sample 5400431 | NCBI WGS metagenome assembly WNFG01 (sample SAMN13153346, study PRJNA577476) | soil metagenome | isolation source: 120 cm saprolite under Douglas fir tree site 2 hole 3 replicate 2 | place: USA:California | collected 2015-04-18 | reverse complement strand
CGCCTTTTCTTCTTCAACTTCTTCACTCGCCTGCCAAAAGAACAAATAAGGACTGATCGTGGTGCCGAGAATTGCGACCAGCATCGACCATTCATCTCTGGTGTGCGGCATCGAAGGTACGAGCGTATCGCGTACCACTCGGCCCCAATCAGCCCCCACCACAAACGCGGTGATGGGATACGCGAAGAGCACCAGCACCAGCCATTTCAGCACGTTCGCTATCTGGTGATAACGGAGGCGAACCGTTGCCCACGAAATCAAGAGTGCGAAGACCACTACCAACAAGTGCGCATTGACGCCGGACAGCATTGCAGCTGCATCCGCCATGCCGGCGAGGTCGGCCGCGATGTTAATCGTGTTTGCCGCAAGCAGGGCCATGACGAAGACGCGTAGCAGCCAACTTGGAAATCGCTGCTTAAAATTCCCGGCCAAGCCTCGCCCCGTCACCATTCCGATTCGGGCACACATGATTTGAACCGCGGCCATCAGCGGCCACGTCAGGAGCGCGGTCGAGAGAAGCTTGGTTCCAAGCTGCGCGCCCGCAACGGAATATGTGGCAATGCCGGATGGGTCATCGTCGGCGGCTCCGCTGATAACGCCCGGGCCAAGCGACTTCAACAGCAATCGCATCCATCGAGCTGGGGCAAATGTCGGCACGGAAAGGTCGGGGCGTAAACTCTTACGAATTAGAGCCCGAATCCGCTCACAATCTCGCGTGGCGCTGTTACGGCGGCTTGCAGAGAATTACCTAGGATGAGCGCCACGAGTTCTGGAGTTGGTAGTCTATCCGAATCAATCCGAAACGGATGCCGCCTCTCGAGCGCGGTCCTGCGCAACTGCGGCGATGACCGGATTCCCTTGGGCATGCCTGATCCACAGGGTGGTCTTCTCGCGTCGTGCCATGTCACTATGACCGAGTGCGTCGGGGCGCTGTCTGTCTCGGGCGACCCACATCGGAAGCAGCGTCTTCGCAGTCCATCGGCTTTGCAAATCTTGTCAGTTGTGCGAAGAATACGGATGACGGTTGGGACCGAATCAATTCATTTCGGCCCTAGCGGAGGAACAGAACGATGTCGTATCAGCCCATCGAAAATTACGGAATCATCGGCAACATGCGCCCTGTTGCCCCGCTAGGCATGAAGGGTTCGATCGACTGGTACTGCTACCCACACTTTGATTCGCCCAGCATTTTCGGGGCGATCTTGGATGATGAAGAGGGGGGCAGTTGCACACTTCCAAGCGAGTAGTAGTGTTGCATTATTCTCCGATCGCCGAAACGGCGAACGGGGAACCGCGGGAAATCTTTCCCTTCCTCGGCACCTCACGCCTGGCGGAGGTGATAGACCGCCATGGCGCTGACTTGTCCTACATGGTCACGCCCACCATGGAACTCTTGAGGGCAAGACAACGGCCGGAGTACCAGTGCGGAACGTTGCGATAACTCTGCTGCAGGCGCAGAATCCCCCAGCGGTTTACCGCATATTTGACGTCTAAGCATCGGGTAGCTTTCTACATCGGGTAGCCTTCTACATCGCCCTGAAACAAGACGACCAACTTGATTGACACAATGTTTCATGTACCCCCGAACGCACCCTAAACGCACACCGCAAAAAATTACAGAGCACGGCGAACCCATCTTTCAGCGGGCAACTGCTGCTAGACTTACTGCCACGCGGAGTATCGCGGGAAGACGCCCGTCGGGGAGAACGAGACCAGGCCGGCCCGATTCCAAGGAAGCCCCTGCCCACGCGCGGACGCCCGTCACCAGCCGGTTCCGGCGAGTCGAAGGTGCATTCATGCGTACGGTAGCCTTGCCTATAATCTCTGCCTTTGTATTTATTGCATCCTGTTCGCTGTTTACACAGCAGCAGTCCACAACCGTGGGGTCGCCGCAGCAAACGAATGCGCCGGCACAACAACAACCGACGAATCCAGGCGCATTGACTCCCACCAATGAACCAAAGCAACAGCCTGCCACAAAGCCGGAGGTGACTGAGCCTGGCCAACAGCCCACAGCCACTCCCAAAGTTCCCCACACTCCGAAGGAGGAGGCGTGGCAAATCCTAAACACCGCATGCACCGGAGACAAAACAAGCGGTCGCGCCACGGCGATTCGCGTTTTGGGACTGATGCCGAACGACGCCAAAGCCCTAAAACTAGCGGAAAAAGCCCTAGATGACGATAAACCGGAGGTGAGATCCGCGGCCGCAGCAGCGCTGGGGGACATGAAGTCGAGGACTAGCATCCCGAAGTTGAGGGAGGCGTTGGACGACAAGGATCCCTCGGTTGCCCTGGCAGCCGCCCACTCCCTTGACCTGATGCATGACCATTCCGCCTACGAGGTCTACTACGAAGTCCTGACTGGCCAGCGGAAAGCTGGCAGAGGCCTGATCGCTTCGCAAACATCCATTCTGAAGGATCCGAAGAAGATGGCGCACCTCGGCTTCGAAGAGGGCATTGGCTTCATTCCGTTCGCCGGTATCGGATGGGGAGCGATTAAGGCGATCAGGAAGGACGACTCGTCCCCAGTTCGCGCCGCAGCCGCCAAGGTACTGGCCAAGGATCCCGATCCGGCCGCGACGAAAGCGCTAGCCGATGCGGTCGGCGACAAGAGCTGGCTGGTACGCGCAGCAGCACTGGAGGCTCTTGCCAAACGTGGAGACCCCTCGGTGCTCGATACAGTGCAGCTGTACGTGTCCGATGAAAAAGACGCGGTAAAGTACACCGCCGCGGCCGCAATCCTGCGGCTCACGGCTGTCAAGGAATCAGGTCTCCCGGTTATGAAAAGGAAGGAGAGTGAAAAGAAGAGACAAAAGTAGCTGTCGTGAATATTGCGGGAGGTGCACAGGAGATCTCTCAGGCTTCGCTCAAGCAAGGTCCTCTTCAAGAAAGTTGGGGTGCAGGAGAAGGAGTATCATAGCGATTTCGGCAGCGTGCCCGACCATGACGCTTGTCAAAGCCACCGATATATTGACAAAGCAAGTCATGATGGCTGCGAATCGATAGTTCCCTTTAAGGAGCATGCCGGCTCCTGCGCGGGCGACCGCGATGGCCGCTTGGCAGCATAACTTATCATGGCCTCCTCCTCAGCAGCGGATCTCAGGCGCGCGCGGAAAACCAGCCAGCCCCCTTCGACTGCCTTCCTGGTCCGCTTCTTCGAGTGGTTTGGAGATCTGGGCTTCTTCTGCTTCCAGTTGGTCCGAACCGTCTTCCTTCCTCCGTATGAAGCCCGGGAATTCGCCCACCAACTGGACGAGCTGGGCTCGAAATCGCTTCCGCTCGTGGCGTTGGCGGGTGCGGCCACGGGCGTCGTTCTTTCTCTCGAAACACGTGACAGCCTTGTCAGCTTCGGCGCCAAGTCTCTCCTCCCCGCGCTCCTCGTCGTTTCCATCATCAAGGAGAGCGGTCCCATCATCACCGGGTTGATCGTCAGCGGACGAGTGGCCGCAGGTATCGGCGCCGAATTGGGCGCCATGAAGGTCACCGAACAAATTGACGCGATGGAGGCCTCGGCCGTCGATTCCTACAAGTACCTGGCAGCGACACGTATCCTGGCGTGTGTACTAATGCTGCCACTGCTGACACTCGCGGCAGATTTCTGCGGCATCTTCTTTGGCTGGGTCACGAACACGTTGACGGAGCCGATCTCGCTTCAACTCTTCATCGAAAACGGCTTCAAGCACGTGACCTTCAACGATTTTCTGCCGCCGACGTTCAAGACCGCCGTTTTCGGCCTGATCATCGGACTGATCTCGTGTTTTCAGGGGATGCGCGCGCAGGGGGGTACCGAAGGAGTCGAGCGCGCGGCCACCAGTTCCGTGGTCCTCTCCTCGCTCTTCATCATTCTCGCCGACGTGCTGCTGGTCCGGTTGATCCAGGAGTTCCTCCCATGATGACAACGACGGAAACCAAGAAAGCCGCGCCGCCGATTCAGGTGAAAACTCTGCGCAAGTCGTTCGGCAGGCACAAAGTGCTGAACGGAATCGATCTGGCAGTGGCGCATGGCGAGACGCTGTCGGTCCTTGGACAGAGTGGCACGGGCAAGAGCGTGCTGTTGAAAATCGTCATCGGACTCCAACAGCCCGACTCAGGGTCCGTTCGCATCTACGGACAGGAAGTCACCGGCCTTGCGCGCCCGCAATTGAACGAAATCCGGAAGAAGATCGGATTCCTCTTCCAAAACTCGGCGCTCTACGATTCTCTGACCGTGGAACAAAACGTGGCCTTCCCTCTCGAACGCCACGGCGACCTATCCGACGCCGAACGAAAGAAGCGCGTCCGCGAGCTGCTTTCGACTGTGGGTATGGAGAAAGATTTGGACAAGCTGCCCGGACAGATTTCCGGAGGGATGCAGAAGCGGGTTGGGCTGGCGCGAGCCCTGGCCCTGTCGCCCGACATCCTGCTCTTCGATGAGCCCACGGCGGGACTCGATCCCATCACCGCATCGGAAATCGACGCATTGATTTTGAAAATGCAGAAAGAAGGAAATATGACCTCGATCGTTGTCACCCACGACCTGCCGAGCGCGCGGGCGATCTCCGATCGCCTGGCGCTGATGCGCGATGGACAGATTTTGATCGAGGGATCGTTCAAAGACCTGCAAGCGAGCAAGGACGAGTTTGTCGTCCAATTCCTGAGCAGAAGCTCTTAGGCGGTGATCTATGTCGCGCGCTTTTCGATTGGGCCTGTTCGTCGTGGCAACGCTTCTTATCCTGGCAGCGGGAGTCTTCCTGATCGGGGAGAAGCGGTTCCTCTTCCGGCGGACCTATCGGCTGGAAGCGGAGTTCCAAAACGTCGCCGGGCTCAACAACGGCGCCGACGTGCGCGTCGGGGGGATTCATCTGGGAACGGTGAAATACATCTCCCTGCCCAACGGCCCGAGCGGGAAACTCACCGTCGTGATGGACATGGCCAACTCCACCAAGAACATCATCCGGCAAAATTCCGTCGCAACGATCAAGACCGAGGGTCTGCTGGGCGATAAATACATAGAGATCTCTTTCGGATCGGAGAACGCTCCAGAAATCGAGGGCGGCGACACCATCAAGGGCCAAACTCCCGTGGACTTCTCCGATGCCGCTCTCACCGCCATGAACCAGACCAAGACCGCGGCTACCGCGTTCGCGGAAGATGCGGATGCCCTGAAGCAGAATTTTCTGTTACGCGGCTTCTTCAAACAGCGCGGTTACGAGGATCCGAGCGAACTCAGAAAGAACAAGATTTCTCAACTGCCATCGCAACCCGGCGACAAGCAATTTGTGTACGACGCCAAGGACATTTTCGACAAGTCCGACAATGCGAAACTCAAGAATGAAAAGGCGTTTGATGAGGCCGGGAAATTCCTGGAACAGAATAAATTCCGCCTGGCTGTCGTGGCCGCCTCCGCCGAAATCGGTGATACGGACAAGGATCGCGTGTTGACCCAGGCCCGCGCGAAGGTGGTCCGCGACTACGTGGTCCAGCACTTCAAGTTCGACGACACGCGAATGAAAATCATCGGTCTGGGAAAGTCCCCGAAGGCAGGCGAAACCAGCAAGGTCGAAATCCTCATCTATTATTAGAGGATTCGCAGGAACCTAGGCATCCAGGGCGGTTTTCAACTACGGATGATATCAGACCAGCCGATACTGTTTATCTGGCGCTGCGCCGAGAAACGACTCAGGAAACCGCGTGTCCCCAATCCATAATCGCCAGAGTCGCACTAGCGGTAAACTGGTTGTATGCGTAAGCGGCTTATTACTCCAACTCCAGAAACTGCTCGATCTCGCGGCGAAGGGTGGCTAGATGTCGAGCGGGCAGCCATTGTTGAGGTCACGTCGGAAGAGAAGGACTATCCGGTCGAGTCTGCTTTCGTCTCAGGACAGGCGCGGGGCTGGCGCGCGGCTGCGCCGGGCTCTCAAACGATTCGACTGGTTTTCGACCAGCCGCAAAGGCTGAAACACATATCCCTAGTTTTTGAGGAGAACGAAACTGCGCGCACGCAAGAGTTCGTTTTGCGGTGGCACGCAAGAGTTCGTTTTGCGGTGGTCTCCGGATGGTGGAAGCTCATCTGAAGAAATTGTGCGCCAGCAGTGGAATTTCAGCCCGCCCGAAACTACACGCGAGGTCGAGGAATATCAAGTTGAGCTTTCAAATGTCACCGCACTCGAATTGATCGTTGTGCCAAATATGAGTGGCGGAGCCGCTCGCGCTTCGCTCAAGAATTTGCGCCTGTCTTGAGCCCTGACTGACCAGGCTTCTCCCTTACCTTTCCACGAGAATGATGTTTTTGAAAGCAAAAAAACAACTGCCCGGCAACGACTTCTTACTCCGGGCAGGTCTGTGCTTTCTTCAGCTGAGCTGGACGTTCTCTGCCTGGAAGCCTTTGGGGCCCCTCGTGACGGAGAACGCGACCGCTTGGCGTACCGGCAAGCTGCGAGACCCGCCTGCCTAGATAGCCGAGAAATGCACGAAAACATCGTCGCCTGACTGCTTTGCGATGCCTCGATTGTCCCCCGAACACGGTTTGACACGATTGGGGCCCTGCCTGCGGCAGCAGAAGCTACACTTTACGGAGCTAAATTACCGTGTTAGCCGGACCACCACTCAGGAATAGCAGACACTTACGTTTGGCCCGCGGTTTGCTGGCTTGTCGTGCTGATTGTTCGAGAGGCCTCAGGTCCTTACGCTGAGAAGTGTTCCCAGGAGCGGAGACTACGTGACCATTACACAATCACGAGTGATGTTTGCCGGCGTGATCTTGTTTTTGGTTTCCCGCATAGCATTGGCAGAATCCCAATCCGAGACACAGCCCTCCCCCGTCGATCTGGTTAAGGCGGTGATCCGCAGCGAACTGAACATCTCGGACCTTACCGAGATCCGCTGGAAGTATCTGCTGGTCAAAGAAGTGGACGGCAAACAAGAAACCAGAGAAGTAGTCGAAACCAAATCTGGCTCGCTTGACCGCTTGATCGCCATTGCGGGTGAACCTTTGACCGACGCCCAGCAGCGCGGCGAAACCGAACGCATCCTGAGGCTCTCGCATAATCCTGAAGAGCAGCACAAGTTCGAACAAACCCACCGAAAAGATGCTGAACAATGCAATCGGTTTCTCCAGATGATCCCTGACGCGTTCCTCTTTGAGTACGCCGGGGAAAGCGGCGGCCTAATCAAACTTATCTTCAAGCCCAATCCTCGCTTCCAGCCTCCTTCCCGCGAGGGGAAGGTTCTTCACGAAATGGCGGGCGAGATCTGGGTTGACGCCAAGCAGCAGCGCCTGGTGAGCATCAACGGCCAGCTCATCAATGAAGTCAAGTTCGCTCGGGGATTGCTGGGGCACCTCGAAAAGGGCGGCCAGTTCACGGTAAAACGGACCGAGATCACCCCTGGCCATTGGGAACTAACGGAGATGGCCGTGGACATGCGAGGCAAAGCGCTTCTGTTCAAGACCATCTCCGTACAACAGAAAGAGCTTCACAGCAATTTTCAACCTGTCCCGGACGATTTAAGCCTGTCCGATGCTGCCGGGTTTCTTCTTAAACAAGCTCTCATCGCCGCCAAACGTTAAACTCCCACCTCATAGCTGCTGTGGCCCCGCGGAATAAAGGCTAGCTGATCAATTGCCTAAACAGAAGCGTTCGGCAAATATGCCTTCTACGCCTGGAGTTCCTACCTGTTCAATGAGCGGAGAGCGAGTTCCCTTCGGAACAGCTGGTTCAGACACAGTGGACGAGAGAATGGGCAGCGAGCGACTTCAATCGAACGATGTGGTGAAACAAAGAACGTGTACCCTACTAGAGCATTTGTTGTATTCCTATTTACCAGATCCCCGTTTCCTTCGGCATCGCGCTTCGGCTTCGTGAGCTTGAGATGGTCGAGGGTGTATTTGACATCCGGTATCTTCCCCGCGGCTTTGAGCGATTCCTCAAGCAGTTTGTCGTAGTTCGTGGTCCAGTATGTCTTGATCGGGAGCCGCGAGGATGCGATGGTTGTCTGTGGGCGCGTGTCCTGGAGAGAGTTGTTCGATCAAAGGCAAGGGCGGCAGCCGCGAATCCACAGCACAGAGCCTACCTACAATTCCGGGGAGAGTACTTTACAAAGACAACTACAGCAACAGCCAGCAACAGACAGTATGATGCGGCCAACGAAACCATTGATGTGATACCCGGCTCCCAAGATGACGCCGCCACTGGTACGAAGTGCCGTGTCGTAGCACTTCAATTGTCGGGCGTACCATCGGGCATGAGCAGAATACATCGAGAATGCCCCGAGTCAGACCCTTCTGATCGGTCGGTAGTTGCCGATGTTCCTTCGACAAGAGCGGTTCCTGATGCAAGCGCACCACGATTGAGAGCAGAGGCTGAGCTTCCACACCCCGAGCATTGCTCCTTGCTTCAGATCGTCGTTACAGCAATTTGCGCTTAAGGTGCAGGCGTTTTGCCCGACGAACTAGCAATGGTGCCTGTAACTCTCTTTAGCTTCCACGCATTCTGCACGCATTGCATTTGGTCTCAAAACTGCCCTAAAACGTGCGAGACAGAAGCGCGGTGACTCGTGTTTACCTCCCCCGCCATTCTCGCTTCGGGGAGAAGAATCCATTTGGCGGGTTTTGGTACCTTTGCTCCAATTCGCCTTTGACTGCTGGCTTGGCTTGGGCGCGTTCGCCATTATTTCGTTTCTAGCGTGCGGGCTGTGGGGCATCGCTACGCTCCGGCACAAGCCCAAGCTGAGGCCATTTCCTCGCTAGCACGCACGTGCTATTCACGATCATGACGAAGCCGCCTAATCTATCCTTGGGCAGACTTCGTGGGAGGGCTGTTCGAACAAGCGTCCCATGACTCTAACCGGAGTCCGGGGCGCTTTCGTTTGCACAAGCCCAATTCTCATTTTCGAACAACCGCTACCGTGTGCAGTCACTCCGTAAAGGACGCGACCGCCAGTGTAGAACCCGCATTTCTCCTGAGACCAGTGCAGCCTCCACCGGATATTCCTTCTCTTCCGATGTGACCTCGACCACGGCTACACCGTCGAGGTTCAGCCAGCCTTCGTCGAGAGACGGAGCATCCTGCGGAATCGGCGTGATTAGGCACTTGCGCATAACGCTAGTTTACCTCTGGTCCTGCGCTCGTCATCGCCGATTGGGAGGACTCAGCCTTTGGAGTCATTTCTCAGTTGAGTGTGTATATGCTGAACGGCATGAAGACAGGCATCGCTGTGCTCTTTGAGAAGGATGTTTTCTCGGTTCACCCAGTTCAGTAGGCATGGCTGCATCGTCTCCACCGTCACGTCATACGGGCGGCCCCGTAACAACTGCGCGTAAACCGAGGACCTCTCCCGGCTTCGCGATCCGCAGGGTGAAGGTTTTTCCGTCTTTAGCAGTGGTCGAGAGCTTGCCTTGCCCTTGGCAAAGCATGAAGACTCCACGCGGGGTTTGTCCCTCAGCAAGAATGACCACGCTTCAGGAAAAACCGCACCAAGTTTCATCTGGTTGAAAGCTCTGGCGCTCGGCCTCTTGCGCAACGCACTGCGTTACCGCCTCTCCAAAATCGGCATCGACGACAACGAAGCCGAGTGAATCGCAAAGTGCTTGATTGCCGGATTCGTGATCGCCAGATTCTGATGGCCAGATTATGATCGCCAACCCCTGGCCGAAAACCACCACCCTGGTGGAACCGGGCCACCGGAACCCCGCGAATCGCCGCTTGTCCAAGCTGCCCTGCCCCCTCTTAACTTGCTAAAAACAATGCAATTAAGCAAATTGCCGCTCGTCGCTCGACATTGGCACTCTGCCTGCATTCTTTCAGGCAGACCTTCTTCCCGAGCAAGAATGAAATTCAAGTTAATAGCAGTCAGAGCTCAGAACCCGGCCGACCAAGCGCCGGATCGATTTCGCTGCTAGCAATAAAGAGAGAGCACAACAAGGAGCACCTCGTCATGATCGCCACTATTGAAGGCATTCTCTCTTTATTGCTGCCTGCCGCTGTTGTTGCGGGTGCCAAGCACACGACCGGCGAGACCACGACCACCCTCGATAACCTCCAGGTGGCCTTCAACGGGGAAAGCAACGCCCATCACCGCTACGTCGCCGTCGCCAAGAAAGCTGACGACGAAGGTTACCGGGAAGTTGCCAGCCTATTTCGCGCGGCTGCCCGGGCGGAAGAGATCCACGCCAGCAATCACGGCGCTGTCATCCGTAAGCTGGGAGCAGAGCCCAAGGCAACGATAGAGACGCCCGCGGTCGCGTCCACGCGAGAAAACCTACAAGTTGCGATCGTGGGTGAGATGTACGAGCGCGACCAGATGTACCCGGCGTTCATCCGTGAAGCCAAGGCATCGAAAAACTCCGAGGCAGTCAGGACTTTTACCTATGCACTCAAGACGGAAGCTGAGCACTTCCGCCTCTACTCGGAAGCTCTCAAGAATTTGGATAAGATGCGCGGGAAGAGCCGTACGGACTATGTGTGCGGAGTTTGTGGTTACACGACGGAGAACCTGAACGTCCTGCGTTGCCTTGTGTGCGGAGTCACGAAGGACAGATACGCGGCGATCAGCTAGGGCAGATCCCGGCATCGGGAGTGCCTCTATCCCCCACACCGGGAAGACTTCCTTCGGTTCCTCATTTCTTCTTCCAAGGTTTCTTTGGCTGGACGGCTTGGGCAAGGTCTGTAACAGTTGTTCACACATCTCGAGTGAGGATAAGCGCGATTGGCCCAAAACCGGATTTCCTGTTTTTGGAACGAACTAGACGTTGGCGGAGAGTACCGATCGGCTGTCTCCCTGCACAGTCACACGAATCACTCCAAGGAAAGCCTCCGCTTCATTCTGGAGTTTACTCAAAAGAGACCTCTTCTCCGCTGGGCGCTGGAACGCCAGAGCCGCAGATCGACCGTCCCGGTTGACTGGGTTCGGGCTTATTGGACGCCGCCTTTGATCCGCAGGTTGGCCTTCGAAGTGGACGACTGCCGATCTGTTAGAGATGGTCTGTTTACGCCAGCAACCCGGAAACAGGAGTGGCTTTTTTAGCAGTTAACTCGCCGCCTTTGCCTCGGTCTGGAACGCAAAGGCGTAATCGTGCGCAAACTGATCGAAGGTGATCGGCTTGCGTCCGGTGAGCCGCTCGACGTCGTCCGACACCGGACTCGCCTTAGCGCGTGCGTTGCGGTGTTTCTCTTGCGCTTCCCGTTTCAGAACTTCCGCCTTGGGAACCGCCATGACCTTGCGGAATACGCGCTCGAAATTACTGAACTCATTCTCGGCATTGCATTGCGCTTTGAGTTCTTCGGTCGGTGCGGGTATAGATTTTTCCTTCACTCAAGCACCCGCTTTCCGCCTTAGCATTTGCGCTTCATAACTTTCACGACCTTACCATAAAAATCACCCTCTAGGCTTTCCAGTGTGTGCTCCATATCTACGCCACGGCCTGCCTTGCTCGTCCATGCACCTGATGCTTTCTGCCTTGCAACGTGTTCAGGGCCATCGAAGCTGGTATAGATAGCGATCTTTTCATACTCGGTTTCTAGGCTGCGATCATCAGTTTCGGCATACCCATGAATTTCAAACACTCGCATCCAACCTTGCAGCGTGTCGGAAGGCTGTGCGCCCGGAGGCCAGTAGTAGCCTCTTACTTTGATTTTGCCAGTGTCCTCCCACCATTTCGATTACCCAAGAGCGGACAGCAACGCGCCTCAACGCTCCGATGCCGACTACGCAGCCGAGTTCCGACAGGCGCTGGAGGAGGCGGTTCGCATCCGTCTGCGCGCTGACGTCCCGGTGGGTTGTTACCTCAGTGGCGAGTGGTTGCAAAGGCGGGAGGCGCCCTACTTCACCGCTGCCGAACGCGCCGCGCTGGCGCTCACCGAGGCCGCCAAACGGCTCAGCGACCGGGGCGGATCCGGTACCCGACGAGATCAAGAGCATGACTTTTGTTTCAAACGGAATCGCGCCTCAGTTTATATGCCTACACGAGTCAGGGATTGTTCGCGAAACATCACGTCTCTCCGAGTAGAGGAGAGCCCGAGGTGCTGTAGGTGTTCCTTGGCTGTATCCACCGTTTCCAGTTTCGTGCCCGTTTAGGTCCACCATTGCGCTCTCAGACGAACGCTGCCAGTGTCATCCGCAAGCCCGGCTCCAGCCTGCGGTGGCCATCGGGGCCGGGCCGACCGGATACTCCCTACCATGCATACGTTCACAAACTGGGCTCTTTACCCCATATCTTTACTTCTTCGATGAGTCCATGATTTCAATTGCGCAATACCAACATGCTGCCCTGCCCGGACTCGCAAAACCTGCGCCGTCGTGGTCTGTTCAGAAGCCACTTTATGACGACACACAACGTAAAAAGACGAAGAGATAGGCAAGGAACTTTACAACACAGTTCACCCGCTGGTCTGCAAGACGACCTGCAAGGAAGACTACACAGGGCAAGAAGTCTGCACGCAGAAGTGCGAGCGGCAATAGCCTGAGGACGGATGCTCGAAGTGAGCTTTTTTGCACAGACTTTGACATTTCCGAAATGAGAAAGTTTCCGTCAGAACCATTTGGGAGCGAGATGAGCCTTCAGTACGTTTCGTCCGGAAATCGTGCCTTTCAATCCGCGCAACCCGCAGCCGCAGAGCGAGACCGGGCAAGCGAAGGATGATCGGGCAAGAGGAGACACAATGCATATCCGTTTCATTCGTACGATATTGTTCACGCTCGTCATGCTGTCCATGTCGGCAGCATCGTTTGCGCAAATCGGCATATCGATCAACTTCGCCCCGCCTGAACTGCCCGTCTACGAGCAGCCTCTTTGTCCCGGCGATGGTTATCTCTGGACACCTGGGTACTGGGCTTACGCCGACGACGATTACTACTGGGTGCCGGGTACATGGGTGATGGCTCCGCAAGTCGGTCTGCTCTGGACTCCAGCCTATTGGGGTTGGGGCGGCAACGGATTCGTCTTTTATGATGGCTACTGGGGCCCGCACGTAGGTTTCTATGGCGGGATTAGTTACGGCTACGGTTACTTTGGCGAGGGCTACGAAGGCGGACGTTGGGATAACGGACAGTTTTTCTACAACCGTTCGGTGAACAACGTGAGCGTCACCAACATCCACAACGTTTACAACACCACGGTGGTCAACAGTACCACGGTGAACCGCGTCAGCTACAACGGCGGCACTGGTGGGATCAGCGTGCGTCCAAGGCCTCAAGAAGAGGCTGCGGCACGTGAGAAACACATTCCGGCTGTAGCCGTTCAAACTCAACATGCGCAGGCTGCCCGCACGAACCCGGAGCAGCGGGCTTCCGTGAACCATGGCAAACCAGCAGTTGCTGCTACTCCGAAGCCTGGAGCATTTAACGACCGCGCCGTCGTACCGGCCAAAGCGGCAGGGGCGCCCTATACCCCTCCAGCCAATCGTGGCGCAGTTCAGCCAGCGGCCAATACGCCGGCCGCGCATCCAGAGAACAGCGCTGCTCGCCCCGACAAGCCTGCGCAGCCGACCACTGGGCCAGAAACGAATCGTGCGCCGACAGCCCAGCCGCCCACTCGGCCGGAAACCAACCGGCCCGAGCCTGCTCAGCGGTCGCAAACTCCTCCGCCGAGCGAGCGTTCGCAGCCCCAGCGCACTCCTCCTCCTGCGGAAACGAAGCGTCCGGCGCAGGAACGACAGCGCCCGCAGCCCGGGGCGCAGAAGCCGGAAGAGAAGAAGCAAAAGGACGAACAGCCGAAGAAGGACGAGAAGCCGCCGCAGTAACGGTAGGGTTTCGGACTGGGATTTAGTACTCTGGGCATCCTGAGTTTTCGGAGGGTGCCCTTTTTCTCCCCCAGGAGATGCCGTGCGCCATGGTCTGTAACACGGCAGACGCTTACCAAATTAAGCCCAATTTGTGCAACCAGGCTGTCGCCACACCGGCTGAACTCGACTTTGAGCAAGACCTCGCGTTGCAAGGTTCGGAACTCTAGTCGTGCAGGACGATATTAAGCAGCGAGCTGTGGACTTGCAAGGTTCCACCGTTGTAGTGAAAGCCCAATTCACTGAACCGGTTCATGAAGAAGCTGACCCGCGAGCGGGTTGTGCCGATCATTTCCGCCAGCATCTCCTGACTGATCTTGGGAACTACACACTCGGGTGTGCCTTCTTTGCCAAAATGAGCGAGCAGCAGGAGGATCCGGGCCAGCCTCTTTTCGCTCGAATTGAAAAGCTGATCAACCAGATCTTCTTCGTAACGGATGTTCCGCGCCAGCAAATAGGCCACGAACATGTCGGAAAATTCGTGTTCCCGATGAAGCGCTTCCATCATGGCTTTCTTGTCGATTCGCAGAACAGTGCAATCCGTCATTGCGGTTGCAGAATCCATGCGGAGAGCTTGGCCCGCAAGCGAACCTTCGCCAAAAAAACTCTCCCTCACCGAATGAGCAGTTCACACTGGCCGAGCTACCGCGGCAGTCGGTCTACAGCCGCTTGGCGGGCTACGAGGACCTTAACGACGCCGAACGACTGGCATCCGACCCGACGTTCCGATTGATTAGTTCGCAGAGGATCTGGGACCGGGGCGCGGCGCTGACCTCGACCTTGCACTGGTTCGAGACCGATCTGCTGACCAAGGAAGAGAATCTGATCGGGCTGATGGCGTTGAACCGGGAGACGCTGGGATGGATTCCAGCGAGAGTCCAGTTCATGCAGGCCGAGTGTCTCGACAGCTCTGACCGCGTCGTGCTCGACATGTGGTGAGCGAGAGGGCAGCGCCTACAACGGGCACTTCGAGTCGGTCTGTACAACCCGCTGTTTCTGTTCAATGGTCACTGGGACTGCCTGGCGGCGAAGCTGCGACCGGGCAACGTGCACAGCGCCGAAGACTGGGACGAGCTGCTGTTGCCGGAGATCGTGCGTCAACAGGCGGGAGGGCAAGGAAGTTGCTTTCCGGGCGGACGCGGCCTTTGCCAAACCGGAGATCTACGAAGCACTCGAGGAGTGCGGCGTGATGTATGCGATCCGCATTCCAGCCGACGAGACCCTGGAGTGGGAGGTTGCCGAGATCCTGTTCCGGTCCCCGGGAAGGCCCAGCCGCAAGCCATTGGTCCGCTACAAGAGCTTCTCGTACCAGGCGGGGAGCTGGACCAAGCCGAGAAGGGTCGTCGCTAAGGTTGAGCACCCAAGGGCGAGTTGTTTCCGCGAGTGGGGGCTTTATCGTCACGAATCTGAGCCTGCTCAGTCGGGTGGTGGTGCGGTTCTATAATAAGCGGGGCACGGCCGAGCAATGGATCAAGGAAGGCAAGCAGGCGACGCATTGGACCGGCTATCGTGTCATCGGTTCCGGGACCAATGAAGCACGCTTACAGTTGAGCCTGCTGGCCTACAACTTGGGCAACCTGTGGCGTCGGATCGTGCTGCCGAAGAGAATCGACGCCTGGTCGCGGACTAGCTTGCAGCAGCGGTTGGTCCAAGACTGGTGGGCGGCTGGTCAAGCATGCCCGCTATTATTGGCTGCTGCTTGCCGGCGGGCATCTGCATCGACGCCTCTTTGGCCAGATGCTGCGGCGGATCTATGCGCTGCCGCTGCCGAGCGGGTAGCACACCGATTGCGGTTGCAAAATCTGGGGCCGAGGGAGGAGGGTTGGAGCAGTGTCTGAGAAATCGATTACGCGGCAGCAAGCGGGGCCCGTCAGACGGGCAAAAACGAGCCGTCGGAGCAGCGCTGATCCCGCTGGGGCTTGCTCTGGTGGGGAATTCGTTGTGTCCAGGGCAGGAGGAGCATACGATGCGCGAGACAGAGGCCCAAATCGGAAATTCGTGATTACTGGGTAAGCGCGTGAATTCGCCGTTGCTCAGGTATTTAGGCTGGGCTACCTTCGGTATCATGACTGCGGGAGCGGCGGGAATGATCATTACGTCTTGAATAAAGTAAGGTGTTACACCAGTTAAATTGACTCATTGGAATCCTTGGATGAGGCCAATACGATGAGCACCACGGGAGGATCACCGATTGAAAGTTTTGCAGATGCGAAGGGCGAGGTGAGGTTTGGCACTCAAAAGGATAGCTTGTGGTACAAGGATGCCGTTATTTATCAGCTTCACGTGCGTAGTTTCTGCGACAGCAATGCTGACGGCATAGGGGATTTCGTTGGACTAATGCAGAAGCTCGATTATCTGCAGGAACTGGGAATTACCGCTATCTGGCTTTTGCCTTTTTACCCATCACCATTGCGGGACGACGGTTATGACATCGCAGACTATACTTCGGTTCATCCAAGTTACGGTTCGCTCGAAGATTTCAAGGCGTTCCTAACAGCGGCGCATAGTCGAGGAATACGCATCATTATCGAAATGGTTGTGAATCATACCTCGGACCAGCATCTTTGGTTTCAAGAAGCGCGGAGCTCCCGCGAGAACCCTAAACGCGACTGGTACGTGTGGAGCGAGACAGACACGCGTTATCAGGGGGCGCGAATCATCTTTCGCGACACGGAGTTGTCGAATTGGGCCTGGGACCCCATCTCTAAGTCTTATTACTGGCACAGATTTTTCAGTCACCAACCCGACTTGAATTTTGACAATCCCGTCGTTTTAGAAGCCATCTGGGATGTAATGAAATTCTGGTTGAATCTGGGCGCCGACGGTTTGCGGTTGGACGCGGTTCCCTATCTAGTGGAACGCGAGGGAACTTCTTGTGAAAACCTGCCAGAGACCCATGCGATCATTCGCGAGTTTCGCAGACGGCTAGATTTAGCATACCCGGAGAGAATGCTTCTAGCGGAGGCCAACCAACGGCCCGCCGATGTTCGCGCCTATTTCGGGGATGGTGATGAATTCCACGCGGCGTTTCACTTTCCTCTTATGCCGAGGATGTTCATGGCCATAAAGCAGGAGGATCGTAAGCCAATCATCGAAATCCTGGAGCAGACTCCGTCAATACCCGACAGCTGCCAGTGGTGTATTTTTCTTCGTAACCATGATGAGCTTACGCTGGAGATGGTGACTGATATTGATCGCGCGTTCATGTACAGCAAGTATGCCATCGACAAGACAATGCGGATCAATTTGGGCATTCGTCGGCGTCTAGCTCCTATGATGGACAACGACAGAAGGCGGATCGAACTGCTGAATGGATTACTGATGTCCATGCCAGGGGCACCGATCATATATTACGGAGACGAGATCGGAATGGGAGATAACATCTACCTTGGCGATCGGAACGGTGTTCGCACGCCGATGCAATGGAATGACGGAGCCAACGCAGGGTTCTCATCCGCGGACCCAGAACGGTTGTACTCGTCCCTCATTGCTAACACCGTGTATGGCTATCAGGCGGTCAACGTGGAGTCTCAAAGGAGGTTTGACCACTCGCTCCTTTGTTGGATGAAATCCTTGATTGGAGTGCGTAATTCGGTTCGCGTGTTTAGTCGGGGGTCGATTGAGTTCCTGTGCCCTTCGAATCACCGGATTCTTGCCTACGTCCGCCAGTTGGGCGAGGAAACGGTGCTCGTTGTGAATAACCTTTCAAGCTCGGCGCAAGCCGTAGAACTCGATATGCACCGCTATAAGAACTACATACCGATCGAGATGTCCGGTGGGAATCGGTTTCCCAGATTCGGGAAGCGGCCGTACTTGCTCACCTTGGGATCGTATCAGTTTTATTGGTTTCGGCTTCGCCGGATTTGATCTGGCGATCGGCAATTGAGAGAGAGAGAAACCAAAAGGGCCGTCAATCCCTATCCCATCGTGTTGGTGGTCGTCGGTGATCACTTTAAAAGTGATTTCAAAAAGCGCCTTATTCAAGGCTTTCGGGCAGCGATATCAACTCGGATCACATTTAAGTAGTCGCCGGCGGATTCGAGAGCTTGCTCGGCATCATGGTGAGAAATAAATCCGGTGTCATCATAAAGAGCGGTATTGCGCTTCCGGCGGAGACGATCAAAGACGACCAGCAGACCAGTATGTTTCTTGTCGATGCGTGACCGCACGAAATCGATGATGGCGATGTGGTGGCCAGGCTGACTTCTCACACGGAATCCGTGGCTGAACATGAACCCCAGCGAAGCTTTGAGCATTGCTTCGTAGGCTTGTTGAAGACAAGCTTCCTCGTCAAAGGCGAGAATTTTGCGGGCCGAGGTCAGCTTCTTATCCGCACTCGCGAGGAAGCGATCGATTTGGGCCCAGTCAACCGCGTGCGGCTTTAGTTTCTTCATTCAGATCTATGAGTGAAACACGCTTATTGTGCCAGACGTTTTCCAGAAACGCATCCTTCCGAGCACGGCGTGACTCGAATTCCTTCGGTGCTAGAACGGTGTAGTTGACTTCGCGCCCGAGTTGCCGCTCAAGCCTTCGCACGGCTTGTGCTAAGGCTTCCTCACGCGGGGAGCCAATCACGAGCACGTCTATGTCGCTGGCAGCGTCCTGCTGGTTGCTTGCAAATGAACCGTACAAGTATGCCTTGTCTATTCCCTCAATTCTCTTGAGGGATTGTGCGATCACGGGTGCCGCACCAATGGTTTTCGCAACGATCTTGCGCACTTCATCAAAAAGCGGATACTCGCGGTTCAGTTGAAAATACTTTTGGCGTCCACTCACTTCCGACCGAAATAGACCATCGCGCTCCAGGCGTGCCAGCTCTTTCGATAGGTTAGACGGATCGATGCTCAGCCGCTCTGCCAAGTCGCGCAAGTGGTGACGGGCCGTCGGGTTTGTGAAGTAATAGGCCAGCAGTTGCTGGCGCGCCTTGGAGCGAAGGTCAAGCATGTGGTACAAGTCTACCACAAATGTGGTAATACATGACAACATTAAGAGTCGCGATTCCGCGCCGACAACCTTCGCCCACAATCGGCGGCGAATGGATTGTTGTGTGCCGATCCCAACGGGCCAGACGGAAAACGAGGGACTAAATGAGGGACTGGGACACGTTTCTTACGGGAACTTACAGGTGCTTAGGTGTCATCCGTGCGCTTGTAAGTTGTTCTGTATCAGTTTCCCTTTGAACTCATAACCCAAAGGTCGGTGGTTCAAATCCACCCCCCGCAACCAAGTCCTTTCAATCAGTTGCAGCCTTTCGGCACAAGCCCATCCGCTCACTTTGCGCTCACATTGCCAACAACTGCTCCACAACCTGCCCGTGCGCGGCCCGTTTCTGCTCACTCACAGCTTGCGTGTACAGGTTCAGAGTAGTGCCGATGTTCGAGTGCCGTAGCAATTCGCTTTGCACCTTCACATCCGTACCGTTCGCCCGTAGCAACGTGCTGTAGCTGTGCCGGAACGTGTGCCAGCCCACCGTTTTCGTGATGCCCGCTCGCTTGAC
>WNFG01006370.1_pt1 | contig 19265 bp, 19 predicted proteins | sample 5400431 | NCBI WGS metagenome assembly WNFG01 (sample SAMN13153346, study PRJNA577476) | soil metagenome | isolation source: 120 cm saprolite under Douglas fir tree site 2 hole 3 replicate 2 | place: USA:California | collected 2015-04-18 | reverse complement strand
TGATCATCGTGAATTTCGGGACGGCCACCACCTTCGATTGCGTCAACGATCGGGGAGAGTTCATCGGGGGCGCCATCGCCCCGGGGCTGGTGACGGCCTCCGAGGCGCTGATCTCGCGCACGGCGCGTCTCTACCGGGTCGAACTGCTCAAGCCGAAGGAGGCCATAGGCCGGAGCACGGTGACCAATATCCAGTCGGGGCTGACCTACGGCTGGGCCGGCCTCGTCGATGGCCTCGTCGAGCGCATGCGGAGCGAGATGGGATCGCCCGTGAAGGTCGTGGCGACCGGCGGCCTCGCCGAGCAGATGCGCGGAGTGGCGCGGAGCATCGACGCGGTCAATCCCGATCTCACCCTCGAGGGCTTGCGCGTGCTGTGGGAGCGCGCCCATCCCGCGGAGGGGCCGTGCGAAGGCCGTCAGGGTTGACACTCCGCGCGCCCCCTCGTATACTCTCCCCCTAAATACGGTAGGGCGCGGCCGGCGGTTCTCCTATATACGGGGCCTGGTGAGGGGCGGTGACCCGTCCGGGCCTGGAGAGGACGATCAAGCGTATGGGCATGTGGGTGGGACGCGGGCGCAAGGCTCGGGCGGCGTACGGCTTTGACGACATCGCGCTGGTTCCCGGGGCGCTCACCATCAATCCCAGCGAGGTCGACATCTCGTGGGAGCTCTGCGGCCGCCGCTTCCAGATTCCCATCATGGCCGCGGCCATGGACGGCGTGGTCAGCCCCAAGCTGGCCATCGAGATGGGACGGCTGGGCGGGCTCGCCGTGCTCAACCTCGAGGGTATCTTCTCGCGCTACGAGAATCCTGCCGAGGTGCTCGACCGGATCACCTCGGCGAGCCTCGAAGAAGCGACCAAGATCATCCAGGGCATCTACGGCGAGCCCATCAAGGAAGAGCTGATCCACAAGCGCGTGTCGGAGATCAAGAAGGGCGGCGGGCCCGTGGTCGTCTCCTCCATCCCGCAGCGGGCCGAGCGCTTCGCCAAGATCGCCGAGGAGGCGGGCGCGGACTTCTTCGTCGTCCAGTCCACGGTGACCACGGCCCGTCACATCGCCACCGAGTACAAGCCGGTGGATCTCCGTCAGCTCAAGAAGCACCTATCCATCCCGCTCATCGTCGGCAACGTGGTCACGTACGAGGCCTGCCTCGAGCTCATGGAATGCGGCGTGGACGCCCTGCTCATCGGGGTGGGCCCCGGCGCCGCCTGCACGAGCCGCGAGGTCCTGGGTCTCGGCGTGCCCCAGGTGACGGCGACGGCGGACTCCGCGGCGGCGCGGGACTTCTACTACAAGCGCACGGGCCGCTATGTCCCCATCGTCACGGACGGGGGTATGACGAGCGGGGGCGACATCTGCAAGGCGCTGGCCTCGGGGGCGGACGCCGTGATGATCGGCTCGGCCTTTGCGCGCGCCCACGAGGCGCCCGGCCGCGGCTATCACTGGGGCATGGCGACGCCGCACTCGAACCTTCCGCGCGGGACGCGCATCCGCGTGGGGGTGGCGGGGCCCCTCGAGCAGATCCTCTTCGGTCCCGCCTTCACCGAGGACGGCACCCTCAACCTCGTCGGCGCCATTCGCACCTGCATGGGCTCGGTGGGCGCCATGAGCATCAGAGAGCTCCAGCAGACCGAGCTCATCATCGCGCCCTCCATCAAGACCGAAGGCAAGGTGTTCCAGCGGGCCCAGAAGCTGGGCACGCCCAGATAGCGGAGCGGCTGCTGCCCCGGCGCCGTCCGGAAGGCTTGGCGGGGCGGTGCTGATCGTGTGCTCGGCAGAACGTGCCCGGAGTCTCGATGGATAAGATCTGCGTTCTCGATTTCGGCGCCCAGTACAGCCAGCTGATCGCCCGACGCGTCCGCGAGCTCTCCGTCTACTCCGAGATCGTTCCGTGCACGGAGCCCGTCGAGAAGGTGCTGGCCGCCGGGTACAAGGGCATCATCCTGTCGGGAGGACCCTCCAGCGTCTACGACGACGGCGCGCCGCTGCCCGACCGGCGGCTCTTCGAAGCCGGCCTTCCCGTGCTCGGCATCTGCTATGGCATGCAGGCCATGGGCTATCTGCTGGGCGGGAAGGTGGTGCCGGCGGAAAGGCGCGAGTACGGCCCTGCTCGGCTCGCCCTCGAGAGCGAAGGCGATCTGCTCGCGGGAGTGAAGCCCTCGGCGAACGGGGGAGTCACGGTGTGGATGAGCCACGGCGACACCGTGATGAGCCCGCCCCCGGGCTTCACGCGGCTCGCGTCCACGGAAAACTGTCCGGTGGCGGCCATGGCCGATGCCCAGCGTCGGCTCTACGCCGTGCAGTTTCATCCCGAGGTTGCCCACACCCAGCAGGGCAAGACGGTCTTGAAGAACTTTCTGGCCGCCTGCGGGGCGCGGGGTGACTGGTCCATGACCTCCTTCATCGACACGGAGGTCGCGACCATCCGCCAGACCGTGGGAGGAGACCGCGTGCTCTGCGCGCTCTCGGGCGGCGTCGACTCCTCGGTGGTGGCCGTGCTCATCCACAAGGCCATCGGCGATCAGCTGACCTGCCTCTTCGTCGACAATGGCCTCCTGCGCCAGGGAGAGGCGGAGGCCGTCGTCGAGACCTTCCGCGACACCTTCAAGATCAAGCTCATACATGTCGACGCAAGCAAGCGATTTCTCGACCGTTTGCGCGACGTCACCGACCCAGAGACGAAGCGCAAGCGCATCGGCAACGAGTTCATCGCCGTCTTCGAGGAGGAGGCGCGCAAGCTCGGCCACATTCCCTGGCTCGCCCAGGGCACGCTCTATCCTGACGTGATCGAGTCGGTGTCGTTCAAGGGCCCGTCGGCGACCATCAAGACGCATCACAACGTCGGCGGGCTGCCTCCGGACATGAAGTTCAAGCTGATCGAGCCGCTTCGCGAGCTCTTCAAGGACGAGGTCCGAGAGGTGGGCGCCCTCCTCGGGCTGCCGGGCGAGGTCATCTGGCGCCAGCCGTTCCCGGGACCGGGGCTGGCCATCCGCGTTCTCGGCGAGGTCAGCGAAGAGCGGCTGAGCGTCTTGCGCGAGGCCGATGCCGTCGTCCAGGAGGAAGTGCGGCGGGCCGGGCTCGAGCGCGAGGTGTGGCAGGCCTTCGCGGTCCTGCTCCCGGTGCGCACGGTCGGCGTCATGGGCGACTTCCGCACCTATGCCGACGTGATCGCCCTCCGCGCCGTCACGAGCCAGGACGCCATGACCGCGGACTGGGCGCGGCTGCCCTATGATCTCCTCGCGCGGATCTCCTCGCGCATCATCAACGAGGTCAAAGGCGTCAACCGCGTCGTCTACGACATCTCCTCCAAGCCCCCCAGCACCATCGAATGGGAGTAGACGGCCCCGCCCGGGAGGGCGGCGCCCCCCGCGCCGACTTCGTCCACCTCCACGTCCACTCGGAGTACAGCCTGCTGGACGGCGCCGCTCAGCTCGAGAAGATCGAGCGCGCGCCCGGCCAGGGCAGGAAAGAGGTGGACGTGGGGCTCATCGCCCGGGCCGCCCAGCTCGGCTTCCCAGCCCTCGCCCTCACCGATCACGGCAACCTCTTCGGCGCCATCGACTTCTACGCGGCCTGTCAGCAGGCCGCCATCACGCCGATCATCGGCTGCGAGCTCTACGTCGCCCCGGGCAGCCGCTTCGAGCGCTCGCCCCAGGACGGCGGCTACGAGGGCGCGAGCCACGCCACCGTCCTCGTGCGCAACGAGACGGGCTATCGCAACCTGATCAAGCTCGTCTCGAAGGCATATCTGGAAGGCTTCTACTACAAGCCGCGCGTCGATCACGAGCTGCTGGCCCAGCATGCCGACGGGCTCCTCGTCCTCTCGGGCTGCCTCAACTCCGAGGTGAGCAAGCTGCTCGCGGCCGGGGAGGACGCCAAGGCCTTCGAGACGGCGGGATGGTACCAGGAGGTCTTCGGCAAGGACTTCTACTTCATGGAAGTCCAATCACACGGGATAGACCTCCAGGCGCGGGTGACCGAGGCGACCGTGCGACTGGCGCGGCAGATCGGGGCGCCCCTCTGCGGCACCAACGACTCGCACTACGTCGAGGCCGGCCACGCCCGGGCCCACGAGGCGCTCCTGTGCATCCAGACGGGCGCGACCATGAGCGACCCCAACCGGTGGCGGTTCTCCACGGAGGAGTTCTACCTCAAGTCGGCGGACGAGATGCGGGCCGTCTTCAAGGACCTGCCCGAGGCCTACCGCAACACGCTGGCCGTGGCGGAGCGCTGCAAGCTCCAGCTCGGCTTCGGGCAATTCCACCTGCCGAACTACGACGTCCCCGCTGGCCACACCCTCGACTCCTACCTCGAGCACCTCGCCACGGAGGGCCTGGCCCGGCGCTACGGCGGCTCGCCGCCGGACGCCGTGGTCGAGCGTCTCCGCTACGAGCTGTCCGTCGTCTCCAAGATGGGCTTCTCCGGGTATTTCCTCGTGGTGTGGGACTTCATCGCCTACGCGCGCGGGAAGGGGATCGCGGTGGGCCCCGGTCGCGGCTCGTCCGCGGGATCGCTCGTCGCCTACTGCCTCGGCATCACCAACGTCGATCCCGTTCGCTACGGGCTCCTCTTCGAGCGCTTCCTGAATCCCGAGCGCATCTCCATGCCGGACATGGACATCGACTTCGCCGACGATCGGCGGGACGAGGTCATCCGTTACGTGGTGGAGCGCTACGGCGCCGATCGTGTCGCCCACATCATCACCTTCGGCACCATGGGCGCCAAGGCGGTGATCCGCGACGTCGCGCGCGTCATGGGCTTCTCCTTCGGCGAGGCGGACCGGATCGCCAAGCTCGTGCCGGGCTTCCCCCTGAACATCACGCTCGACGAGGCGCTCGAGAAGGCGCCCGCCCTCGCCGAGCAGGTGAAGCGGGACAGCCGCGTAGGCGAGCTGTGGGCGGTGGCCCGGACGCTCGAGGGCTGCACGCGCCACGCTTCCGTCCACGCCTCCGCCGTGGTCATCTCGGACGCGCCCCTCATGGATCGCGTTCCCCTCTACAAGGATCCGAAGCGGCCCGAGCTGATCACGGGCTTCGCCATGGGGCCCATCGAGAAGCTGGGGCTGCTCAAGATGGACTTCCTGGGCCTGCGCACGCTGACCGTCATCGCCGACGCGGCTCGCCTGGTGGGGGAGTCGCGGGGGATCACCCTCGACCCCGAGGCCCTTCCCCTCGACGATGCCAAGACGTATCAGCTCCTGTCCGAGGCGAGGACCTTCGGGGTCTTCCAGCTGGAGTCGGCGGGCATGCGGGACGCCCTCAAGGCCCTGCGGCCCACGCGCATCGAGGACATCATCGCCATGGTGTCGCTCTACCGGCCGGGCCCCATGGAGCTGATCCCGGACTTCGTCAATCGCAAACACGGCCGCGCCCCCATCACCTACGAGCATCCGCTCATGGAGAAGTACCTCCAGGAGACCTACGGGATCATGGTCTACCAGGAGCAGGTGATGGGGCTCGCGGCCGAGCTCGCGGGCTTCACGCTGGGCGAGGCGGACACGCTGCGCAAGGCCATGGGCAAGAAGGACCGCGAGCTCATGGCTGCCCAGCGGGCGAAGTTCCTCGTGGGGTGCCGCGCCAACGACATCGACGGCAAGAAGGCCGAGCGCGTCTGGGACCTCGTGGAGAAGTTCGCGGGGTATGGGTTCAACAAATGCCTGACGGGGGATTCACAGATCGAGATGGCCGACGGAACGCGAAAGCCGATCACCGAGGTGCGGGACGGGGATATTGTCCTTACGAAGGACGGCCCCTTCCCAGCCCTGGCCGTGCGGCCGAGCGGCGTGCGCGCCGTCGGGCGGCTCCGACTCAGAAACGGCATGCAGCTCCGGTGCACTCCCGACCACCCCCTGTTCACCTCTCGGGGTTGGGTCAACGCCGAAGATCTCACCGTCGATGATTTCGTGGCGGTGGTGCGCGAGCTCCCGACGGGGAGCATGATCGCGCGAGGAACCGTGGATGTGGTGCCCAAGGAGATATATTTCAAGCTCCTTCGCGAGGCGGTTCTCAAGGCCTTCCCGAGTCTGCGCGCTGGCTGTCGCGTACTAGGGATCGCGGAGGGCCTCCTCTTCGCGGATAGACGCAAGCGAGGCATCCGGCGGGACACGCTCGCCTTCCTCGCTCGACGATTGGACTCGCCGGCCCTCGCCGCCCTGACGGAAACGCCGACCGGCTGGTCACGGGCGCGAAGCTTCACCCTCGAGGGTGAAGAGGCGACGTACGACTTCGAAGTCCCCGGAGCTGCGAGTTTTCTCGCCAATGGGGTCGCCGTTCACAATTCACATGCGGCGTGCTACGGGCTCGTCGCCTACCAGACGGCGTACCTCAAGGCGAACTATCCCGTCGAGTTCATGGCTGCGCTGCTCACGTCGGAAATGGAAAAGACCGACAAGATCGTCCAGTACATGGAAGAGTGCCGCAGCATGGGACTCAGGGTGGAGCCGCCCGCCGTCGGCGTCTCGGGCGCGCGCTTCACCGTGGTCGGCGAGACCATTCACTTCGGCCTCGCCGCGATCAAGAACGTGGGCGCCATCGCCATCGACTCGATCGTCAAGGCGCGTGAGACGGGGGCCTTCGCGAGTCTGGCCGACTTCTGCGGCCGCGTCGACCTCCGCCTCGTCAATCGGCGCGTGGTGGAGAGCCTGATCAAGGCCGGCGCCTTCGATTCGCTGGGGGAGACGCGCGCAGGCCTTCTGTCGGGGCTCGATCAGGCCATGGAAGCCGGGCAGCGCAGCCAGCGGGACCGCGACGAAGGACAGGCCTCTCTCTTCGAGTCCCTGTCGCCGCCGCGGCCGGAAGGGTCGGCCCCGGCGCCGCGAGTCGATTCGCACGTGCCCGAGTGGCCCCGGGAGGAGCTTCTCGGCTACGAGAAGGAGGTCCTCGGCTTCTATCTCTCGGGCCACCCGCTCGATGAGTTCCGCGAGGTGGCTGGCCGCCTCCGGGCCATCTCCGCCGCCGAGCTGGCCGGCTCTCCCGTCGCCGCGCGCGTGCTTCTCCTTGGTCTGGTCAGCGGGCTGCAGGAGAACTCGACCAAGAGCGGCAATCGCATGGCCTTCGCCACCCTCGAGCTCGTGGACGGCTCCGTGCCCCTCACGATCTTTCCCGAGCCCTATCGCGCGTGCGCGGTGGCCCTCCGTCACCGCGGGCCCGTGCTCGTGCGTGGTCGCATCGACGACAGCGACAAGGGGCCCGTGATCCTCGCCGAGGAGGTCAAGCCTCTCGACGAGATGACCATCGCCCAGGTCCGCGCGGGCGGCGATCGCGCGCGGGGGCGCCGCGATGGCGCGGCCACGGGCGAAAGCCCGCAGACCTGCCGCATCCGCGTGCGGGCGGGGACCGCGGAGCCTCAGGCGCTCCTCGCTTCGCTGCGCGGGATCTGCGAGGCGCATCCCGGACCCACGCCGCTCTTCGTCCACGTTCTCCTCGACGAGCAGGAAGTCGTGGTGCGGGCCAAGGGGCTGTCCGTGCTCGCCGACGAGGCGCTGCTGGGGAAAGTCGAGGGGGTGCTCGGCCCCGGCAGTATACTCGTCGAGTATGCTGGACGAGCTTGAGTTCGAGCGGCCCCTCCTGGAGCTGGAGAACCGTATCGCGGAGCTTCGCGCGTCCGAGGACCCGCAGGGCGCGCGCGACGAGATCCATCGTCTCGAGGAGCGCCTCCGGCGATCGCAGCAGAGGGTCTATGGCTCCCTGACGCCGTGGCAGCGCACGCAGCTCGCCCGACACCCGAAGCGTCCGCACACCCTCGACCTCTTCCGCCTCCTCCTCGACGACTTCATCGAGCTCCACGGCGATCGCGTCTTCGGCGACGACAAGGCCATCGTGGGCGGGCTCGGCCGCTTCGAGGGGCAACCCGTGGTCGCCCTCGGTCACCAGAAGGGCCGCGACACGCGCGAGAACATCGCGCGGAACTTCGGTATGCCGCACCCGGAAGGCTATCGCAAGGCCCTGCGCCTCATGGAGCTCGGGGCAAAGTTCGGGAAGCCCATCCTGACCTTCATCGACACTCCCGGCGCCTATCCCGGCCTCGGGGCCGAGGAGCGGGGCCAGGCCGAAGCCATTGCGCGCAACCTTCGCGAGATGGCGGGGTTCGCCACGCCCATCGTGTGCGTGGTCACCGGGGAGGGCGGGAGCGGGGGCGCCCTCGCCATCGGGGTGGGTAACCGGGTCCTCATGCTCGAGTACGGCGTCTATTCGGTCATCTCGCCCGAAGGCTGTGCGGCCATCCTGTGGGGCGAAGCCACGAAGGCTCCGGAAGCGGCGGAGCTCATGCGCGTCACGGCGCCGGAGCTGAAGAGCCTGGGCGTCATCGACGGCGTCGTGCCGGAGCCGGTGGGCGGCGCGCATCGCAACTGGGAGGAGACCGCGGCGAATCTCCGGACCGCCCTTCGCGACTCGCTCTGGGAGCTCCGCTCGCTCTCGCCGGGCGAGCTCATAGCCCAGCGCGCGGAGAAATTCAGGCGGATCGGCGTCTTCGAAGAGTCGGTCTGAGCCTGCTCGGTTTGACAGGCTCTCAAGCGAATGCTAACGTAAGTACCGATCTTTTATGCCAAAACTTCACCTGATCACCTACGGCTGTCAGATGAACGAGTACGACTCGGAGCGCGTCGCGGGTCTGTTGCGCGACGAGCGCTACGAGCTGACGGCGACTCCGCAGGACGCCGATCTGATCCTCCTGAATACCTGCGCCATCCGCGAGAAGTGCGAGGACAAGGTCTTCTCGCGCCTGGGGGAGCTCAAGCATCTCAAGCGCGAGCGGCCCCACGTCCTCATCGGCGTCATGGGCTGCATGGCCCAGCTCTGGCAGGGGAAGATCCAGGAGCGCGCGCCCTCGGTCGATCTCGTGTTCGGCTCGGCCGCGGTGTCGCGCGTGGGTGAGCTGGTGGCCCGCGCGCGCGCGACGGGAGCGCCCGTGCTGGAGACGGGCGAGGCGCCCCTCGTCAAGATCACCGCTCGACCCGAAGCCGTGGGCCAGCTCAAGGCCTTCGTCACCGTGATGGAGGGCTGCGAGAAAGGGTGCACCTTCTGCGTGGTGCCCGTGACGCGGGGCCGCGAGCGGAGCCACTCGCCCGCGTCCATCGTGGCGGAGGTGCGGGAGCTCGCCGCCGCGGGCGTGCGCGAGGTGACCTTGCTCGGCCAGACGGTCAACGCCTACGGACGCGACCTGGCGCCCGCCACGGACCTGGCCGCGCTCCTCGAGCTCGTCGACGAGGTGGAGGGGATCGAGCGCATCCGCTTCACCACCTCCAACCCCTACAACCTGACGCCGCGCCTCATCCGCGCCATCCGAGATGTCCCCAAGGTGGTCGAGTACCTGCACCTGCCGCTGCAGTCCGGCTCCGACCGCGTGCTCGCGCGCATGCACCGCGGGTACACGCGGGCCCGGTATCTCGAGCTGATCGCCGAGCTCGAGGAGACGGTGCCGGGCATCGCGCTGTCCACCGACCTCATCGTGGGATTCCCGGGCGAGGAGGAGGGGGACTTCGAGCAGACGGCCGATATGGTCGAGCGCGTGGGCTACGACAACGTCTTCGTCTTCCGCTATTCCCGCCGCCCGGGCACGCCGGCCGCGACCATGCTTGATCAAGTCCCGGAGGAGATCAAGGCGCAGCGGAACAGCCGCCTCCTGGAGGTGGCCACGCGCGTGGGCGCCGCCCGGAGCCGTGCCCTCGAGGGCCGGGTCCTGCCCATCCTCGTGGACGGCGTCTCGCGAAAGAATCCTCGTGCCGGTGCTGATCACCCAGGCGCTGCCCCACAGCCTGCGCGGCGAGCTCGCCGGCGCGGGTGCCGAGGGGCGCGTGCTGGCCACCGCCGCGGTGTAGCCGCGGCGCAGGGGGGACGGCATGTTTCTCGAAATGAAGGTGAAGCAGCTCGCCCTCGATCCCCTGTCGAACATGCCCATCATCATCCTGCGTGACGAGGAGGAGAAGCGCTCGCTGCCCATCTGGGTCGGGCTCTTCGAGGCCAACGCCATCGCGCTGGAGCTGGAGAAGATCACCACGGCGCGGCCCATGACCCATGACCTCATCAAGAACATCCTCGAGTCGCTCGACGCGCGCGTGGTCAAGGTGGTGGTCAACGATCTCCGCGAGAACACGTTCTACGCGGTCCTCCACCTCCAGCTCGGCTCGGCGGAGATCACCGTCGACTCCCGTCCCTCCGACGCCATCGCCCTCGCCCTGCGCGTGGGGGCGTCGATCTTCGTGGACGAGGAGGTCGTGCTCAAGGCCAAGAACGTCGAGGTGACGAAGGAGCGGGATCTCGGCAAGGGCCTCGCCGAGGACCAGGCGACCATCAAGACCTGGCTCGACTCGATCAAGCCGGGGGACTTCGGCAAGATCGAGCGCGGCAAAGAGCCCGGCCAGGATGAGTAGCCGATGCGCGTCGGCCTCTTCACCAACAACTACCTTCCGTTCCGCGGCGGCGTCACCACCGCGGTAGAGACCCTTCGCGAGGGCCTCGACGCCCTCGGCCATCGGGCCTGGGTGTTCGCGCCCGCCCCTGCCCGTGCGTTGCCCGAGCCGGCCTTCGTCTTTCGCTATCCGTCGGTGCCCGCCCCCACGTACCCCGGTTTCGCGCTGCCCCTGCCGCTCTCCCCGCGCCTCGCGCGCACGGCGCGCCAGCTCCAGCTCGAGATCTTCCACGCCCAGCACCCGTTCCTCCTGGGCCCAGCGGCCCGGCGGCTGGCCCGGGCGGGGGGGCGGCCCATCGTCTTCACGTATCACACACGCTACGAGAAGTACGCGCACTACGTACCCCTGCCCGAGCGGCTCGTGGCGGCCCTGGCCGTCCGGCTCTCCTGCCGCTTCGCCGACGCGACGGATCTCGTGGTGGCGCCCTCGAGCCACATCGCGCAGGTGCTCGCCTCGCGAGGTGTACGCGCCCCCGTGGTGGTGGTGCCGACGGGGGTCGACCTCGATCGCTTCCGTCCCGGGGATCGTGAGGCGGCGCGACGCCGGCTGGGCCTTCCCGCCACCGCGCCGATCTGCCTCTACGTCGGCCGCCTCGATCGCGAGAAGAGCGTGGAGCGGATCATCGAGGCCTTCGCGTCGATCGCCGAGGCCGCCTCGGGAGCGCGCCTGCTCCTGGTCGGGCAGGGGAGCCACGCGGGGCCCCTCGAGCGACGGGCGGCGACCAGCCGCGCGCACGAGCGCATCCACTTCGTGGGCGGCGTCGCGCGCGAGGAGCTCCCGCCCTACTACCAGGCGGCCGATCTCTTCCTCTTCGCCTCGGAGACGGAGACGCAGGGTCTGGTCCTGGCCGAGGCGCACGCCTGCGGGCTGCCCGCGGTGGCCGTGCGGGCCTCGGGAGTCGACGAGGTGATCCGGGACGGCGAGACGGGGCTCCTCACCAAGGGTGAGGCCGCGGAGCTGGCCGACGCGGCCATCGGGCTCCTGCTCGATCGCTCGCGGCGCGAGAGCATGGCGCGGTCGGCGCGAGGCTGCGCGGAGGCGGAGTTCTCCGCGGTCCGCCAGGTCGCCGTCATGGCCGGGCAATACCGGGCTCTCCTCGAGCGCCGGCGGTGAGCCCGGCGGCGACGACCCAGAGTCTCCAGGCGACCTTCCAGCCCGACTGGCATCCGGGCCCGGGCGATCCCGGTCGCCGAGGCTTCCTCTCCCCGGATCCGCGCGTGAGGACGCTCTTGCGGGTGCTGGTCTCGTACCCCGAGGTCCGCCACGTGCTGCCCGATCGCGTGAGCCTGGAGCCGGGCGCGGACGTGAGGCTGATCGAGAGCATCATGCGCTTCGTGTCGCGCCAGGCCTGGCTGGTGACGCGCGTGACGCTCGCGGAGTCGCGATGATCTGGAATCCCGCGGCGGAGACCGCCTCACGCGCCGAGCGCTGCCGACTCCAGCTCGAGCGGCTGCGGGAGGCGGTGGCCTGGGCCGGCGCGCGCGTGCCGTTCTACCGCGAGGCCTTCGCGGCGGTAGGGGCGGACGTGTCCGCCCTCAAGAGCCTGGACGACCTCGCGCGGCTGCCCTTCACGCGCAAGAGCCATCTCCGCGACCAGTACCCATGGGGTCTCTTCGCCGTCCCCCGCGAGGCCCTTGTCCGCGTGCACGCCTCCTCGGGCACCAAGGGCAAGCCCACGGTCGTGGGTTACACGCGGCGCGATCTCGAGATGTGGCGCGAGGTCATGGCCCGCTCGCTGGCCCTCGCGGGCGCCGAGCCGGGGCACCTGATCCAGAACGCCTACGGCTACGGGCTCTTCACGGGTGGCCTGGGCGTCCACGACGGGGCCGAGCACATGGGGGTGACCGTGCTCCCCGTCTCCTCGGGCAACACTCTCCGGCAGATCCTGCTCCTCCAGGATTTCCATCCGCAGGGACTGGCGTGCACGCCGTCGTTCGCGCTCCATATCGGGGAGGCCATGCGCGAGCAGGGCCTGGATCCGCGCGCGGTCGGCGTGGGCTACGGGATCTTCGGCGCCGAGCCGTGGACCGAGGCCATGCGCCGCCAGCTCGAGGCGCTGTGGGGGCTGCGCGCGGTGGACTGCTACGGTCTCAGCGAGATCATCGGGCCCGGGGTGGCCATGGAGTGCGCGGAAGTCCGTGACGGCCTTCACGTGAACGACGATCACTTCCTTCCCGAGATCGTCGATCCGGTCTCTGGCGCGCCGCTCCCCGAAGGCACGGAGGGCGAGCTGGTCCTGACCTGCCTGACCAAGGAAGCGCTGCCCATGATCCGCTACCGGACGGGCGACCTCACGAGTCTCGATGCCGCGCCCTGCCGCTGCGGACGGACCACGGCGCGGATCGCGCGGATCAAGGGCCGGGCCGACGACATGCTCGTGATCAAGGGCGTCAACGTCTATCCCTCCCAGCTCGAAGCGGCCTTGTTGACGCTGGACGAGCTGGCGCCGCATTATCAGCTTGTGGTGGACCGCAGGGCGGGCTTCCCGACCCTGGAGGTACACGTGGAGCCGGCCGAGGCCCGCGTCATCGCGTGGGGCGGCTTCGACGCGGCGCGGCCCGAGGTGCGGGGGCTGTCGGCTCGGGTAGGGGAGATGCTCCGGGGCCACCTGGGGCTCAATCTGGCTGTGGCCATCGTGCCGCCCAAGACCATTCCTCGAAGCGAGGGCAAGGCGGTGCGGGTGGTGGAAAGGAGCTGACATGAGCGGACGCGTGACGGACACGGAGCTCCTGGCCCGGATCGAGCGCGGCGAGCGCATCGAGTCGGCCGAGGAGATGACGGAGGCGTACAAGGAGAACCTGATCCACCTCATGACCATGCAGGCCGACTCCGAGCTGTCGGGCGGCTACGGCTATGTCCCGTGGATCATGAAGGCCCCGGACGTCGAGGAGAAGCACGTGGTCGCGCAGATCGTCAAGGACGAGCATCGCCACGCCGCCGTCATGTACGGGTTGCTCGCCGACCTGGGGGTGGACGTCAAGGCCCACGTCAAGGCCCACGACGAGGCCCTGGCCATGCGGATCGACGACGCGGCCGACATCGGCACCGCCCGCATCACCGCCGACAAGCGCGTGAACATCTTCTACTATCCGATCGATACCTGGGCCGACTTCACCTTCTTCAACTTCTGCATGGATCGCGGGGCGGGGCACCAGCTCGAAGACGTGCGGCAGGGCTCGTACGGCCCCTGGGTGCGGGCCATCGAGGGGATCTTCAAGGAGGAGAAGTTCCACATCCGCCACGGCGAGTTCTGGGTCAAGAAGCTCGCGGAGGACGCGGCGACCCACGACGAAGCGCAGAAGACGTTCGAGAAGTGGTACATCCGCACCATGAACATCTTCGGTCGTCCGCGCACGGCCAAGAACGCCCTCTACCGCAAGTACCGGCTCAAGCTCCGTGACAACGACGAGGTTCGCCAGGCCTTCGCCGCCGAGGTCAAGGACAAGGCCGAGTCGGTGGGACTCCACCCGCCGGAGTGGAAGCCGGTCTGGGACAAGCTGCCCGAAGAGGCGCAGATCCCGGGGTAGGGCGCGTGCGCTTCCGGAGCCCCCTGGTCGCCGCGATCGTCCTTGTGACGGCGATGCCGGCGATAGCCCAGTCCGGCCGCCAGGTGAAGGTTGTCCTCGAGTTCCAGCAGCAGAGCCAGTCCGCGCGCCAGGGCGCCCAGGGTCAGGGCAACATCATCATCGAGGACGGCAAGAAGCCGCGGGCCCGCGGCGGCCTCGCCGTCGAGGACACCACGACCCGCACCACGCGGACCAGTGGCGTCTTCACCGTCGTGCAGGACGGGGGCACGGCAAGCATGATGGTGGCGAGCGAGGTGCCCTACACCGCCATCTCGTGGTTTCGGGACTACGCGACCGGCCAGGGCTACGTGGCGCAGGGGACGGCCTGGCAGCGCGTGGGGACGACGCTCGTGGTCAATCCGACCATCCTGCCCAAGGGCCAGATCCGGGTGCGTCTCGTGCCCCAGGTCAGCTATTTCACCCCGGATGGCGCGGGCAGCATCGACTTCAACGAGGCGGTGACCGATGTCATCGTGCCGAACGGGCGGGCCATGCGCGTCGGTGGCGCCACGCGCGGTATCAATCAGGTGACCCGGCAGATCCTCGGCTATAGCCAGCAGCAGTCCTCGAGCGAGTCGAGCTTCATCCTCACGGCCACCATTCTCGAATGACGGGGAGTGGGCGTTTTGGCCCTCGAATCGCGGGCTGGGGCTTGGTTGACATAATGCCTCTTATCAGACGTTCGACCTGCGACGGATGGTAGCTCAGTCGCACCTGGGTCGCTACGGTTTGACCGGCGATTGCAGCATGGCCACACGCGCTCGAAGCTCCTCCGCGCGCCGGCCGTCGGGAAGCTCCTTCAGAATCTTCTGGTACGTCTCCACGGCCGCCGCACGCTTGCCGCCGAGCTCTTGCACGCGGGCCATGTCTGACATGGCCTCCTCGTAGAGGAAGTCCTTAGGGCCGGCGCCCTTAACCGTTTCGGCAAAGCTCTTTTCCGCCGCTTCGAAGTTCTTCTCCGCCTCGAAAGTGAATCCGATGCCGAGAGACGCCAGGCTGGCCAGGCTCGCCGAGCGGGCTCGAGACCTGGCGACCTGGAAGGCGGCCCGGGCCTGCGGGTACTGTCCGGCGGCGAAGCGGAGATTGCCGAGCTGGTACGCGGCCTGGGCTCCCGAGCTGAGCCTCGGGTACTCCGCGACGACATCCTCGAGGGCCTTCTGGGCCCGCTCCTTGGCTTCAGGCACCGCATTGGGAGCCTGGGCCTGGGCCAGGAGGGATCGCGCCTGGGCCAGGGCCACGGCCCCGTGGGACTCCGCGCGCGTGGTCCAGAGCATCCAGCCGCCCCAGCCGAGGCCGACCACGGCCAGGATGATGAGGCCAAGGCCCGCCCAGCGGCCCCAGCGAGATGCGCGGAGAACGGCGAGGAGCTCGCTCATTCTCGCGTCTCCGGGGATCCGAGTCCGCGCGACTCGCCCGTCCGGCTGTGCTGCCCGCGCTCGAGCCAGATCTCGCCCTTGACGGAGGCGCCCTCGGCCGCCGAGAAGCTGCCGGCCTTGAGGGTGCCCGTCAGCACGCCCGTGGGCAGGATGTCCAGGCGCGTGGTTGCCGACAGGTTGCCGCGCACCTTGCCCGCGATGACGATGGAGGCGGCGTTGACGTTGGCGTCGACCTCGGAGCTCTCGGCGACCACGACGCGTCCGGATACGTCGATCTCGCCCTCGAAGCGGCCGTAGACGTGGAAATCACCCTCGCCCGTGATCTCGCCGCGAAGAGAGAGACCGCTGCCCAGGACGGCGCGGCCGGGATCAGACGCATCACCCACGCCCGTCGACGAGAGGTCCGCGCGCGGCGCCGAATCGTCCGGGGCGCCGCTCAGTCCGAGAAAGCGGAGAATGCCACCCATCGGCCCGCGCTCAGTCGCCATGCGCCAGCGTGGTCAGCACGGGCTCAGTCTAGACGGCCCGACCTCCGATCTCAAGCGTCTCCTTTGTCTCCCGTCGTCGGCGCCCGCGGCCCCTGCCCTTCCGGCGCGCGAGCCGGCGCACGGGAGCGTAGCGGAAGCAGGAGATCAGGTGATCGTTGACGAGTCCGACCGCCTGCATGAAGGCATAGCAGATCGTGGGCCCCACGAAGGTGAAGCCGCGCTGCTTGAGATCGCGCGAGAGGGCCTGGGAGAGCGTCGTCTGGGCCGGCACCTGGCGGGGCGAGCGTCGGCGGCTGTCGAGGGGTTGGCCGTCCACGAAGCTCCACAGATAGGCGGCGAAGCTGCCGTGCTCGCGCTGGATGGCGAGGACGCCCCGCGCATTGCCGATGGCGCTCTCGATCTTGCCCCGGTGCCGGATGATGCCGGGATCGCGCAGCAGCCGGGCGACCGCCGTGGGCTTGAAGCGCGCCACACGCGCGACGTCGAAGCCCGCGAAGGCGCGCCGGTAGCCCGCGCGCCTGGCCAGGATGGTCGACCAGCTGAGGCCCGCCTGGGCGCCCTCGAGAACGAGGAGCTCGAAGAGCCGGCGATCGTCGTGAGAAGGCACGCCCCATTCGGCGTCGTGATACACGATGTCGGGCTCGCCGCGGGCCCAGTGGCACCGGCGGGGCATGCGGGCTAGCGGCAGTCGGTGTAGAGGGAGGAGCCGATGGCGTAGCTGTAGCAGCGGATGGGCGGCGGCGGCATGGTGGGCAGCGCCCGCGCGGCCTCGGGGCGTTTCGCACCGATCGTGATGGGGCCGGCCACGGGCGCGCACTCGGTGTGGGTGTCGTTGCCGGTCTTCGGGCTGCTGCAGTGAATCGCGGGTGAGGGAACGGCGCGCGCCCCGCTCTGACAGTCGGTGTGGGTGTCGGTGCCGGTCGCATAGCTCGTGCAGCGCGCGGGTGGCTCGCCCACCCGATCGCTCTGCGCTCCCGCCACCGTCGCGCCGAAGAGCAGGACCACGGAGAGGGCGAGCGCGGTGCCGTGACGCCGGGTCACGGGGCGGGCTCGTCGGGCAGGCGCTGGCTCTTGGAGCGCGCTCCCCCGCCCCGTCCGCCGCGGTCGCGGCTCGTGAGCTGCCAGGCCATGAGCCCTACCACGAGGACGATGAGGATCCAGCCAGCCGTATCCAGATTGACGATGAGCCAGCCGACCATGCTGAGCGCGGCGAGCAGCCACAGGAGTGCGACATACCGCGACGCGACCTTCACGAGCCGTCCCTCTCGCCCATCGCTCCCCTCGCCGCCGTCACGTCCGAGGTCGTGCCGACCAGCCCTCACCCACGCGAATTCGGTACGTTACGTCTCTGATACGGCGGAAAACCCGACGCAATTAGGATACCACGAACCACTTCGAGGCCGGCCGCAGGGGGAGGGCGCGTGGGGCGGGGCGTATGAGCTGAAGGAGTCCGACCTTGAGCGCCGGGTGATCACGCATGCCTGGTGAGGCTCCAGCATGCGACCGAGCACCCGGCGCTCGGCGGTGATGTCGCGCGGACTCGCCGCTACTTCTTGGCCGCGAGCCCCAGGCGCTGCTCCAGCACTTGCCGCACTTCCTTGGCCGTCTCCCGCCAGAGGCTCTTGTCGGGAGCGGTGTCGTAGGTGCCCTGCACCTGCTTGCGGAACTCGGCCATGGCCGCGTCCTGCTTTTCCTTGTTGTCGGCGGGGGCGGCATCGAGGGTGGTGGCGCGGATGGCGAAGGAGCGCTGGGTCGCCGCGCCGGCCCGCTCGATCCATCGCCCGACCTCGTTCCAATCCTTGTCGAAGAAGACGACGATGGGAATGGAGCGGTAGCCGTTGTTCAGGAAGCACTCGGTCAGATCCGGGTGCTGGTCGCGCAGGAGCACGCGCATCTCGGCCCCCGGCATGGCCTCGACGATGCGCGCGATCATGGGCGAGTTGCGATGGACGTCGCCGCACCAGTTCTCGGCGAGCATGAGCACGTACTTGACCTGCCCGATCCCGGAAAAGAACTTGCGCTCGTCATCGTTCAGGCCCGCCTTGGAGTAGTTCTCCTCCGTGCGTGGCTTGGTGTCGCCCATTTGGGCCAGGTAGTCCTTCCAGGTCAGGCCCGAATTGAACCGCTTCTCGTCCAGGGGAATTCTCAGCTGCGCCATGTCGTGATCTCCTCCTGTGGGATCTAGGTGGTGATGCCGCGCCGAGCGAGCTCGCCCTCGAGGTCCAGCTCCCTGGTCCCGATCGAGGTGCCGCCGGGCACTGTCCAGAAAATCTCGAACTCCAGCCCGTCCGGATCCTTGGCGTAGAGCGACAGGCTCACCCCGTGATTCGACGAGCCGACGAGGGCGCCCGCCTCCATGAGCCGTCCGCGAGCGCGGACGAGGTCGGTGATGTCGCCGACCTCCCAGGCGGAATGATACATGCGGGCCACGCCCTCGTGCGGCCCCGGCACCCCCGTGTGCTCGAAGAGGCCCAGGTGATGATCGTCGGGACTGCCGGGGATCCTGAGAAAGGCCGCGCGCGGGGACTGCGTCTTGACCTCGAAGCCGAGGATGTCGCGGTAGAAGCGCACGCTCTGCTCCACGTTCGACACCCACAACACGAGATGCTGGAGCCGCTTGAGCCCGATGCCGGTGATGGCCGTGGTCATGTCGCCTCTTCCACGCTGACCGTGATGGCCGCGCAGGCGATGATGGTGTCGGCCCCCGTCACGCGCAGCCCGCCGCTCACGGGTCGGACGGTCACCTCGCCGTGGGGCAGCTCGCGCTGGACGACGTCGACCTTGACGGAGTCGGGGTCGGGCACACCTACCGTCACATCCACGAGCATCTTGCCCCCGCGCGCGCGGATGTCCTGGAAAAAGGGCAGGCTCGAATGGCGGATGGCGTCGGACACGGCACGGCAGGCCGCCTTGGTCGAGTCGTTGCCATGGACGTCCACGCCCATGCCGAACTCGAGTACGTATCTCCTTGCGCTCACGGCCCACCTCCGATAGCGTCGTCCGCGGACAATCCTGGCGGCTCACGCATGGTTCACCATGAAGTCACGGCTGTCAAGCTCCCGTGACGAGGGGCACTGGGTCGATTTGCTTCGCCAGATCTACTCAGCTCTCGCCTCGCGGCCGAGCCGCTCAGCTCGGACGGCCACGTTGCGAGCGGGCCGGCAACCCTCAACGTACACCCACGTACGCCTCGGGCTGCCGGCCCGCTCGCGCGTGGCCGTTCGAGGCGAGGGCGCAGCCCGAGGCGAGGGCTGAGTTGATCTGGCTCGCAACTTGCCCAGTGCCACTGCCCAAACTTACCCACTACGTGACGAGGAGTAGACATGCGCATCCACAATCTGTATACCGACACGAGCGGGCAATCGCACTTCCGGGACATCGACGTCGAGTGGGCGGAGGAGACGCGCGCGGGCAAGCTCTCCAAGC